>Ga0137376_10002813_pt1 | contig 10594 bp, 6 predicted proteins | sample SagtaG_23_FD_104814 | JGI IMG/M metagenome (GOLD analysis project Ga0137376, IMG submission 104814) | Vadose zone soil microbial communities from Sagehorn Ranch, Mendocino, California, USA - Sage2_L_20_16 metaG | ecosystem: Environmental > Terrestrial > Soil > Vadose zone | place: USA... | reverse complement strand
GACGATCTTCTGGCATTCGGCACGTTGCCACGACGCCTTCGCCAAGTTCCACGCGCGCGCGTCCTTCGGAAACCTCGACCATGCGGCCCGTGACGATATCGCCTTCCTTATGTTCGGCGAGGTATTCATCCAGTCCGGTTGGAACCAGTTGTTTCATGCTCAGGCGTATGAGCCGCTTTTCCGGGTCGAGCGCGAGCACCTGCGCCTTAACCACTTGCCCGATTCGCAGCACTTCCTGCGGGTGATTGATCCGTTTGTCCGCGCTGATTTCGCTGACGTGAATCATGCCCTCAACGCCTTCGGTAAGCTGCACGAAGGCTCCGAACTTTGTCAGACTAGTCACCGGCCCTTCGATCACCGTGCCCGGCGCAAATTTTTGTGCCACTCCGGCCCAGGGATCGCCCAGCGCCTGCTTCAGGCCGAGGGAGATACGGCGTTCTCCCGCGTTCACTCCGAGAATCACGGCTTCGACGGTCTCGCCCGGTTTCACTACGTCAGACGGGGTTCTTACTCTCTTGGCCCACGACATTTCGGAAATATGAATCAGACCTTCAATGCCAGGATCGAGTTCCACAAACGCGCCATAGTCCGTAAGCCGGGTGACAGTGCCGTGCACTCGTTCGCCCGCCTTGTATTTTTCGGCGACGGCGTCCCACGGATGCGGTTGAAGCTGCTTCATGCTGATCGCGATGCGCCGCTTGTCCGAGTCGACCTTGATGATCACAGCTTCGATCTGCTGGCCCGTGGAGAGCACGTCAGAAGGCTTGTTGACGCGACGCCATGAAATTTCGCCGACATGAAGCAGGGCGTCCGCGCCTCCGATATCGACGAACGCGCCGTAATCGGTCAGGCTGCGGACCTCGCCTTGCACAGTATCACCCTCTTTGAGTTCCGAGAAGCGGCGCTGCTTGCCGGCGCGTTCTTCGTCTTCCGCAATGGCGCGGCGATCGACCACCACGTCTTCCTCGGCCACATCGAGCTTGATGATGCGGCAGCGGATTTCCTGGTCGATGAGTTTCCCCAATTCGGACGCGTCGCGGGTTCCGCTGCGCGAAGCGGGCATGAAGGCTCGCACGCCCACATCCACGCTGAGCCCGCCCTTGACCACGCCCGTCACGGTGCCAATGATCGTCGACTTCTCTACGAAGGCCTTCTCCAGCGATGCCCAGTCGGTTGGACGCTCGACTTTGCCGCGAGTCAGTTCGTAGTAGCCTTCCGGATCGCGCCCCTTGACGGTGACCTGCACCTTGTCGCCGGGCTGCGGCGGTTTGTCGGCCGGAAACGCGGTGAGGGGCAGAACGCCTTCCGTCTTGAATCCGATATCGAGGACGACGGAATCGGCGGTCACGGCAATCACCGTGCCTTCGCGTCTCTGATTGCCGGCTTCGCTCTTGCGAGAGTGGCTCTGCTCGTACTCAGAAAAAATTTCTTTGAATGATTCAGCCGGGGATGATTCGGTCGGCCCGGCGGCTGGCGTGGATTCGGGATCGCCCGGCTTGGACGTATTTGGATCGGACATGTTTGGTTCGGACATCTTTGGATTGGACATGAGGAGGTTACAGCCCGGCAGCGTGCCCCTAGGATAACACCGCTGAGGGCTGATCCGGAGGATGGGGCGATGGGAGCTGGGGAGGGATATCAAACCTCCGGTGTAAACTATTTTTCGTTTCCAAAGTCTAAAGAGCTGAGACGAGATTGGTCCGCGGCTGAGAAAATTGGTTCGGAGGTTTATAGATGAGGTTGGAATTTGTGCTTTTGTTCCTTGTGCTCGCACTCGTGACGAGCGGTTCAGCGCAGACCAAGACTAAAGAGACGAAGACTGAGATTGATATCCCGTACGAGCGCTTCGTGCTGGACAACGGTCTGACCGTGATCGTGCATGAGGATCACAAGGCGCCCATCGTGGCCGTCAACATCTGGTACCACGTGGGCTCGAAGAATGAAAAACCGGGGAAGACCGGGTTTGCACATCTGTTCGAGCATCTGATGTTTGGCGGTAGTGAGCACTCGTCGGGGCGGTACATCGACGGCATGGAAAGAATTGGCGCCACGGATTTAAACGGCACCACCAATCCGGACCGCACAAATTATTTCGAGAATGTTCCCACCTCAGCGGTGGATTTTACGCTGTGGATGGAGTCCGATCGCATGGGGCACCTGCTGGGTGCGCTCGATCAGAAAACGCTCGATTTGCAACGGGGCGTGGTGCAGAACGAGAAACGCCAGGGCGAGAACCAGCCGTACGGAGTGACGCGGCAACTGCTCACGCAAAATACCTATCCGGCGGGGCATCCGTATTCGTGGACGACGATCGGAGACATGGCGGATCTCGATGCGGCGTCGATGAAGGACGTGCAGGAGTGGTTCAAGACGTATTACGGGCCGTCGAATGTGGTTTTGGTATTGGCGGGCGACATCGATGCGAAGATCGCGCGAGAAAAGGTCGAGAAGTATTTTGGCGACATTCCGTCGGGACCGCCGGTGGCGCACCAGCAAGTGTGGGTCGCAAAGATGACTGGAACGCACCGCCAGGTAGTGCAGGACCGCGTGCCGCAAGCCCGAATCTACAAGGTGTGGAACATTCCGGAATATGGCAGCGCGGAAGCCGACTATCTGGATCTGGTGAGCGATTGCCTGAGCAATGGGAAATCGTCGCGGTTCTACAAGCGTCTGGTGTATGAGGACCAGATTGCGACTGATGCCGTGGCCTTCACTGACTTAAAAGAAATTGGCGGTCAATTCTACGTCCGGGCGACCGCGCGGCCGGGACAGAGCATTGCGCAGGTGGAAAAGGAACTGGATGAAGAACTGGCGCGATTTCTGAAAACTGGGCCGACGCCCGACGAGATGCAGCGCGTTAAGGCTCAGTACCAGGCGAACTTTATCCGCGGAATCGAACGGATCGGAGGGTTCGGCGGAAAATCGGACCGGCTGGCGGAGAGCCAGGTGTATCGGGGAAGCGCGGACGCCTACAAGATTTCGCTCAAACGCGTGCAAGAGGCGACGGCGGAAGATCTGAGGGCGGCGGCGCAGCGGTGGCTATCGGACGGCGTGTACATCCTCGAAGTGAATCCGTTCCCGGACTATAAGACGGCTGGCGTGGGCGCAGATCGCAGCAAAGCCCCCGATACCGGCACGCCGCCCGAGTTGAAACTGCCGAAGTTGCAGCGGACGACGCTGTCGAATGGATTGAAAATAATCCTGGCGGAGCGTCACGAAGTTCCGCTGGTAAATTTCACGCTGGCAGCCGACGCCGGATTCGCCTCCGACGCATCGGCGACGCCGGGGACTGCCAACCTGGCGATGCAGGTGCTAACCGACGGGACGCGCGCGCGCAACGCGCTGCAAATCAGCGACGAACTGGAAACGCTCGGCGCCACATTGCGCGGATCTTCCAACCTTGATCTGTCCTTCGTTTCCCTTTCGGCGTTGACCGCAAAACTCGACCCGTCGCTCGACCTGTTTGCGGACGTGGTTTTGCATCCGTCGTATCCGGAGAACGAAGTGAAGCGCGAGCAAAAATTGGTGCTCGCTGGAATCGACCGCGAACAAAACACGCCTGCGACACTGGCTTTGCGGGTATTGCCTGCGCTCTTGTACGGAGCGGGGCACCCGTACGGGAATCCGCTGACAGGCTCGGGTACGAAGGAAAGCGTGGCGAAACTGACGAGGGAAGATCTCGTGAAGTTTCATGACACATGGCTGCGTCCCAATAACGCGACGCTAATCGCGGTGGGCGACATCACTTTGAAGGAAGTAACGCCGAAGCTGGAAAAGCTTTTTGCGGGATGGAAGAGCGGAAGCGTTCCGGCGAAGAACGTGAAGACCGTTGCCGTTGCGGCGAAGTCCGCTGTGTACCTGATCGACAAGCCCGGCGCGCTGCAATCGGTGATCATTGCGGGAGTGGTGGCGCCGCCGAGGGGGAATCCGCAGGAAATCGCGATTGAAGCGATGAACAACAGCCTCGGCGGAATGTTTGGCGCGCGTCTGAATATGAATCTGCGGGAAGACAAGCACTGGTCGTACGGAGTGCGCACTGTTCTTCGCGACGCCCGTTCGCAACGGCCGTTCTACGCGGTCGCGCCCGTGCAAACCGACAAGACGAAGGAAGCGCTAGTGGAGATGAACAAGGAGTTCCGCGGAATCGTGGGCGACCATCCGGTCAGCGCCGACGAGCTCGCGAAAATTCAGGCAAACGAAACGCTGAAGCTCCCTGGATCGCGCGAGACGCTGGACGCGCTAGGACAATCAATCGTGGACCTGGTGCAATTCGGCCTCCCCGACGATTACTACGACACATACGCAGGAAAGGTCCGCGCCCTCAAAACGAGCGACGTAAACCAAGCCGCTAAAGAAGTCGTGCGCCCGAACAACCTGACCTGGATCGTTGTGGGCGATCGGGCTAAGATCGAATCCGGCGTGCGCGAGCTGAGACTTGGCGAGTTCCATCTCATGGACACCGACGGAAAAGTGCAGTAGCGGTTTGGGCTTGCCCCTAAGCGTTGGGCCCTCGCGCCGCAGGATTGTGCAACCTAACTGACGGCCTTCCGGTGGAACTGCCGGAGCCCTGCTGTCAGCAGCAGCACGTCAAAGAACGTCAACGCTAGCAACACGACCGCCACCGAGAGGTGCGGGAACTGGGGTACGAGCGTACCTCGCAGGCCTTCGCTAGCGTAAACGAGGGGATTGACCAGGACGATTTTCTGCAGGATCGGAAAGTGATTTAATGCGCTCCATGGATAATAGGCGCAGCCAAAAAAGATCATTGGGGTCAAGACCATGCTGAACATGAGACCGATGTGAGTCTGATTGATGCTGCAACCAAGAGCAAGGCCGCCGCAGGCCGAGAAAAGCGCCACGAGCAGAGTAACGCAGGCAAAGCTTAGCGGAGAACGCAGGTTCAATTCCACGCCCGGACGCAGCAGCAGCCAGCCTGCCGGGATGACCACGAGGCCGGCAAGCAGTGCTTGCAGCGTGCCAAAAATTACTTTCTCGATGGCCAGCCAGGAGATTTCAATCGGCGCCAGCAGGCGGTCTTCGATCTCGCGAGTAAACTGAAATTCTGAAATCAGCGGCATGGCGACAGCCCAAACGCCCGTGAACACCATGCTGATCGCCATGATCCCGGGCAAGAGCAGGCTCTTGTATGCGGTGGGCATGTAGCCGCTCGTCACCATCACCCGGCCGAAGATAAACACGAACATCATCGGCTGCAAGAAAGTCTGCAGCAGCAAAGGAACGAAGTTGCGGCGAGCGACGTGAGCATCGCGCGCCAGCAGGGCTAGAAACGTCTTCCAGTTCATTCGCGCAAGCTCCTTCCGGTGTGGTGCAGAAAGAGATTCTCCAGGCTGGGTTCCGAGATGTGGACATCGCACAATTCGACAGAAGCGCCGGAGGCAAGATTAGCAATCTCGGAAACCAGCGAGCCTCCGCGGTCGGCGTATACGTCAGCGGAGTTGTCGTTGTTCGCGTGACTACTCGGGCGCACCTCCGTCACACCCGCCAGGCTCTGAAGACGCATCAGCAATTCAGGGGAGTGACGCCCGAAGCGCAACCGCAGCAGAAAGCCGCCAGGAACCGAAGCCTTTAACTCGCTGGGGGTGCCCAGGGCGATGTTGCGTCCATGATCGATGATGGCCAGACGATGGCACAAGGCGTCAGCCTCTTCCATGTTGTGCGTGGTCAGGAGGATGGTCTTGCCGCGCTGGTTATATTCGCGGATGATCTCCCAGAGAAGCAATCGGGTTTGCGGATCCAGGCCGGCACTGGGCTCGTCCAGGAAAAGTATCTGGGGGTCGTGCATCATAGCTCGCGCGATGGAAAGACGTTGCATCATGCCACCGGAGAATCCGCGAACCATCTGATCGGACCGGTCGAGGAGTTTGAAGCGATCGAGCAACACTTCCGCACGCTCGGCTCGCTCGCGTGAATCGAGGCCGAAATAGGCGCCGTGGAAGTGCAGAATTTCGCGAGCGGTGAGAGAAAAGTCAAGATTGGGACGCTGGGCCACGACTCCAATCAGCCGTTTGACCGCGACCTGATCCTTCCAGACATCATGCTCGCCAATCCAAGCCTGGCCGCCCGTGGGCCGCACGCGGGTGGTGAGGATTCCAACCGTCGTCGACTTGCCCGCGCCGTTCGGTCCCAGCAGACCGAAGATCTCTTCCGGTAAGACCTCAAGAGAAAGGCCGTCGAGAGCAACGATCTGCGGCTTGGGCGGTCTGTTTCCCTTGCCGCGCGCGGTACTGAACGCGAAAGTACCACCGGCGGCGAGGGGAGGCGGTGATGTATATATCTTGCGTAAATCGCGGGTCCGAATGCCAGCCAGCATGACAAAATCCTTCGGTGCGTCTTGGAATCGTAGTACGAGAGATAAAACCAGAGGGCTGCGGCGATTGTCAATTCTTTGCGGCCTTCTCTATTGCTGATGAGCCCTGAAGCCATTCTTTCACATTGCAATTTCCCTTGCTTTTGCGGCCTCGCTGGCGGATTCTTGTGCGCGTTGTTGGCTGGAAGGCCGACGGGAGAAGTCATGCACTGGACTCAGATCTATGACCCTTTTGGTCATTGGTGGCTTTCCAGCTTAGTTGCGGCGTTGCCGATTCTTGTCCTGTTCGGACTGCTCGCCGGTCTCAAGGTGAAACCTCACTTATGCGCGATTGCCGGAGCATTGACGGCAGCGGTCGTGGCGGTCGCGTTTTTTGGAATGCCGGTGACGCTTGCGGCCATGAGTTTCGGATACGGCGTTGCCTTCGGTCTGTTGAAGATAGCCTGGATCGTGCTTGCCGCGGTTTTTCTTTATGACATCTCGGTTGAAACCGGCCAATTCGAGATCATGAAGGAATCAGTCGCCGGCATCACTCCGGACCGGCGCCTTCAGGTGTTGCTGGTGGCATTCTGCTTCGGCGCATTCATCGAGGGCGCCGCCGGGTTTGGCGCGCCCGTGGCCATTGCCGGAGCTTTTATGATTGGGCTCGGATTCCGGCCCTTCCACGCGGCGGCACTGAATCTGATTGCCAACACGGCCCCGGTGGCTTGGGGAGCAATCGGCACTCCCGTGCATACACTGGCGGCGGTGTGCGGCCTGCCGGAATCCGATCTCAACGCCATGATCGGCCGCATCCTTCCCTTCACCGCGGTCATTGTGCCGTTCTGGCTGGTAAGAACGATGGTGGGATGGACCGAGACGTTCGAGGTCCTGCCCGCCATTCTGGTGGTTGGTCTCTCCTTCGCATTCACCCAGTACTTCTGGTCGAATCACGTGGACAGCAATCTGGTGGACATCGTGGCCGGCGCTGTCTCGATTGTCGCGACCGTGGCCTTCCTCCATTTTTGGAAGCCGAAGAGAATCTGGCGCTTTGACTACGATAAAAAAGAAACACCACTTCCGCCGCCGACCGCACCCATCGCAGACCAAGCCGGAGGGGAATGGGCCGCAAAGGAGTTCGACGGCTATGGCAGTGATGATAAGGTCCAGTCTTATCCGGTCGGCCAGGTGTTGAAAGCCTGGATGCCGTTCGCCATCCTGTCGCTCTTCGTCCTTCTCTGGGGTTTGCCCAAGATCAAGCTGGCCATAAACCAGGCCACCACACCGGCTTTCAAGGTCGTGCTCCCGGACGGAAAAGTCCGGCCTGGCCCGCCCGGCTGGGATGTCCCGCTGCTGCACAACGCGGTCTATCGCTCGGCTCCGGTGGTCGCCAAGCCGACCCCGGAAGCAGCGCGGTACGATTTCAACTGGCTTTCCGCAACCGGCACAGGATGCTTCCTGGCAGCGATCCTATCTGGACTGCTACTCGGCATGAGCCCAAGTCAACTGGCGACAACTTTCTGGCGCACTTTGGTGCGCATGCGATTGGCGGTGATTGCGATTTCCTTCATGCTGGGCCTGGGCTACGTGACACGCTATTCGGGGCTGGACGCGGTCCTGGGCCTCGCCTTCACCCGAACCGGCTGGGCCTATCCTTTCTTCGGTACTTTTCTCGGCTGGCTCGGTGTTGCGTTGACGGGAAGTGACACTTCTTCAAATGCGCTGTTCGGGAGTTTGCAGCGAATCACTTCTCAGCAACTCGGTATCGATCCGGTTCTCATGTGCGCAGCCAACAGCGCGGGTGGAGTGATGGGCAAAATGGTGGACGCGCAGTCGATCACGATAGCAACCGCCGCCACCGAGCAAGTCGGGAACGAAGGCACGATATTCCGATTTGTGGTGTGGCATTCGGTCGCTCTGGGAGCCATTGTCGGAATCATCGTCATGCTGTACGCCTACGTGTTTTCCTACGACGTCCCTCATGGGCTGACATTTGTGAAGTGAGGGGCGCAGGCCCGCGTGCAAGACAAGCGCGCGAAGAAACGACTGCGTCACAACGATGGCTGCAAGTTGAAGAAAGGGGGAGGTTGCTCACCTAACCATCCCCCAATCGCGGGTCTTAGAAACGGTGGTAGACAACTTTCGCTGTCTTGCTACCGCCGAGAGGGATATTAAGGAAATACATCACACGACCCACTAGGTTGGTGGCATTGGTGACACCGGGATCGGTCGGGGTGGCGACCTGACCGGCAAAAACAATGCACCCTTTTGCGGCTTGGAAACCAGAGCCATTGGGATCGTAGTCAGCGACTGTATAAACCGTGGTGATCGGCGAGACCCCAGGGTTAGACGCGCTGCTAAGCTTCAGCCCATGTCCTGTCGTGTCAATCCACTCCCACACAGAATCTGCCGAGCGGCCAAAGCGAGCGTTCGCGCTGGTATTGTTGTCAACGTCTCCCTCAAAGGCGCGCATGAGCCTCAGGGGTGGGCAGCCCGCGGACGTGCAGTCGGCATTAGACAGCCTTGTGACTTTCATCGTGATGGTGATGAGCCTTCTCAAACCGTCGCTCGCAAAACTCTGGGTGAGCCGGTAGGTGCCGCTCAAGCTGTCGCGGATGATGGTGAGGGGCAGCGTGTTCGGCCCGCCAGGTTGAATGACCGTTGGAGGACCAAGCCCGGCCTCCACTGAAACGTCGCCAGCATCATAGCCCTCAGGCACATTCGCCCACGTGGGCAGGTTCCCGCTGCACATGGCATACCCGTCCCGGAAGGCGTTCAATTGCCCTATTTGCTCGAACCCGGATGGGGACTCGAACTTGACGATGTTGCCTTCGTTGGAAATGCAGACTTTCGTCAGGGTAGCGCCAGAACCGTAAGTCAGCAACGTATCGCAGGAATTGGATGCGCTCGCGGCGAACGCCCAACCCATTACGACCACCAAGCAGAGATACTTAACAATCTTCATATAGATTCTCCTTTTCGGGCAGTTTTACTTGAGTGCCGCTACAAGAGATCGCAGACCTTGCTGTCCGCTCGCTGTCTTCCGTTCCTACGATCCAGACTCGGCCTCTATCTAGATAACGCGAAGAAAGCACTGAAAAAGGTCCACATTTCTTTGGGCAAAGCCGCAGGCAGTTCGGTTTTTCCGCACCAGCGAGTTCCAACTGGGCCAAAACAAAGGCGTAAACCCCCTTTTCTTTGCATTCGACTGGATATATACTTCCGCCCGTAGAGATCGCGATCTTTGGGGTGAGTTGGAATGCTCGCGAACTCCTACCCTCCCTCGCTTTAATCTTTTTTCTATATTTACTAAGTTCAAATGATCGCGATGTACGGTGGCCATTCACACCACGGCGGTTCCCGTCGTCGCCTACAAGGTTGTTATGGATGCGCCCAAAGACGTAGCCACTCTCCCGAGTGGACTCGATATCGGCGACGACAAAGCAGTGGCCGAGTTAGTCGTGCTGCTCTACTCGGAACTCCGGAGTCTCGCCTCCCACTACTTGCAGCGGGAACGAGGGGAGCACACTCTACAGACAACCGCCCTGGTGCATGAGGCCTATCTGCGCTTGGCCAATCAAAGAGAAGTTCATTGGAAGAACAAGGAACAGTTCCTCGGCGTCGCCGCGCAACTTATGCGCCGCATCCTGGTTGACCACAGCCGGGGCCATGACGCGAAGAAGCGCGGTGGAGGCGTCGAGAAAGTTTTCCTGGAAGAGGCCGCCGGAGTTTCCAAAGGCAAGGCGGCGGACGTCATTGCATTGGATGAGGCTCTGACCCGCCTGGCCGAATTCGATCCGCAGCAGGCCCAACTTGTGGAGTTGCGCTTTTTCGGCGGTTTAAGCATCGAGGAGTCGGCCGGAGTTCTGCGAGTTTCCCGGACGACTCTTAAGCGCAACTGGAACCTGGCAAAAGCATGGCTTGCGCGTGAACTGCGCAAAGGCGACCAGAAACATGCCTGAAAAGTGGAACCAGGTAAAAGAGCTGTTTACGTCGGCCCTGGAGCGAGACCCCGAGGAGCGAAGTGATTTTTTGCGCCATGCCTGCGGCGCCGACGACTCTCTGCGCGCCGAAATCGAATCGCTACTGTCGAGCTTCGACGGCGCTCCCACTTTTCTTGAGGACTCTCCCGCCGCTGATCTGCTATCTGCTCAGTCGCGTGCGATCACGGGAAGACGAATCGGGGCGTATCGAATCATCCGCGAATGCGGCCAGGGTGGTATGGGTGTGGTCTATCTGGCGGAGCGTGCCGATGACCAGTACCGGAAATGTGTAGCCATCAAAATG
>Ga0137376_10002812_pt1 | contig 10595 bp, 9 predicted proteins | sample SagtaG_23_FD_104814 | JGI IMG/M metagenome (GOLD analysis project Ga0137376, IMG submission 104814) | Vadose zone soil microbial communities from Sagehorn Ranch, Mendocino, California, USA - Sage2_L_20_16 metaG | ecosystem: Environmental > Terrestrial > Soil > Vadose zone | place: USA... | reverse complement strand
AGCTAAGGGAAAACCGGCGCCCACCCCGCTATCCAAGTGCGGAGCAGGCTTTTTCTGGATCATGCTCTAGCGATAGCTTGCGAGAGCATCGAGCTGACGTTGTGCCTCGGGTGCGCCCCATTCCCTCGCTCTTTGATACCAGTTGCGCGCCTGGGCCAGATCAGGTCCCGGGTCGGCGGTGCTGAATTGCCGCAACATGATCGGATCGAACGTTTTCGCGAGCGCCAGAGCCGCGCGGGCGTCGTGAGCTTCGGCTGCGCGCAGCAGCAGCAAACGCGCTGCCTTGACGTCGCCGTTCGCCAGCAGTTCCTGCCCCCGCCTGACCAAACCCGCGATTTCGTTCGGGCTCAGTTCACGGACGCCGTCAGCACGAGGCTGCGGCGCTGGCGCCGTGGCATTCGCGGCCGGCAAGGAGGCGATCTGCTGTTGCTGTTGCGGCTGTGTTTGTGGCGGTGGCTGTAGTTGCGGCGGCTGTGGTAATTGCGGCGCCGGCGCGGTGGATGCTGTCGCGGCGCTCGACGTCACCAGCGCTGTAGCCGGCGCCGCAGCTTTCCAAGCGAGTTGCATGAAACTCGTGACCTGCGCGGCTCCCTCGGAACTGCGCAGTTCGGCAGACAGGTTCAACTCGCCGACGAAGTCGGTCGGCGGAATGACCATGGTGTTCGAAATCTCCTCCGACGGCACACGCCACTCGGTGAAGCTCAGCGGCACGCCGGCTGTCAGCCTGGCGCCGGGCGGCATTCCCCTGACTGTGACGGTGGCACCCGCGTCCGGCGTATCGACGCTGACGCCAAGAGCCAACGGCTCGTTGACGAGGCCGCTATGGTTGCGAACGACGAGCGTCGCGGCTCTCTGCAGTGGCGGAGGGGCACTCGATTTCGTCGATTGCCATGACCGCAAGGAGGACCAAAGGCGGCTGTCGGAAGCATCCTGCGTCGCAGGAAAGAAGGCAACATAGGCCAGCGCGACGAGCGCAGCACTGGCAACCGCGACACCGATCGTTGCCGCAAGAGGAATGGGCGATCGCTTCTTTAGAAGCGATGGCGTGTCGCCGCTGTCAATCTGCTCCCGCAGCATCCTGGCGACCGCGTCGGCGAAGACATCCGGTTGCGTGTTTGTCAGGCTGTTGTTGCCTTTGATGGGTCGCAACTGCCCGAACCGCTCGTCGAGTCCGCGCGGCAGTGGCAAGGCGTGCCGGTCTTTCTCGGAGGAGACCGGAGCATTGGTCCTTTCGCGCGACCTGGGCGGTGCGTAGTAGGCCGGATCGTTAGGATCGAGATTTTTCTTCTCACTCACGCTAAATCCCCACTTCTACTCGCTGGCCTGCTCGATGAGCGAGGCAATACGCGTTGTGGACACAAGGCTTTGTCACGGCGAGGCCGCTCGCGACCGCAGTCCAACGCAGCCATTCGGCGCGACCACTTCAAGCCGGATATCCGCCACATCGGAATTGAACTTGAAGGGTGCAAGGAAGGATGCAAGGCAGGGTACCGGGCAGGTGCCGCGTTGCTCGTCGCGGCAGCCGCGGCGATCGCGCTACAAGAGAAAGGCCAACGTGCTCGCGCAGACTTCATCAGAGTGTCCCCATTCTGATTTCCGCCCTATCGACACGGTGGCCAAACCGTGCCTTTACAGCGGGAACGTGATCGTACTTTTAGTCTAAAGTGTGAGGTTGTCTAGAAAGGAAGATGCAAATCGACCGGGTGGTAACATTGGAGGCGTGCTGGCATAAAAATGCCACCATTGCGAGTGCAACCTGAGCTTGCTGGTGCTGTCGATCTGATCGCGATGTGAAGGGCACGCCTCAGCCCAAGGGCGTTTGATCACGATGTGGGACCCTGTCTAACCAGAAAAAGAGGCCGGCCGGCTTTGCGCCTGCTGCGCCTGGTATTCGCTCATCACGAGTTCCCGAATGGTCCTGCGCAGTTCGCCGAACTCCGGAAGTTCCTGGATTTCTTCCTGGCGCGGATAGGCAAATTTTATGTCGATAATTTGCTTGATGCGCGCGGGACGCGCTGTCACGACGACGATGCGCGAGGAAAGATAGATCGCTTCGTCAACCGAATGCGTGATCAGCATGACCGTCTTGCCCTCCGCCGCAAGGACCCGCAGCAGAAGGTTTTGCATGTTCGATCTCGTTTGGGCGTCGAGAGCGCCAAAGGGCTCGTCCATGAGAAGGAACTTCGGCTTGACGGCATAGGCCCGGGCGATAGCAAGCCGCTGGCGCATGCCTCCCGACAGGTGCTTAGGGTATGAATTTGCAAATTCGGTGAGACCCATCAGGCCGAGATAGTGGGCGCAAATGTCGTTGCGCTCCTTGGCGGAAACGCGGTTGGCGCCCAGTTCCAGTCCGAAGGCAATGTTGTCCCTCACCGTGAGCCACGGGAACACGCCGTATTCCTGGAAGATGACACCGCGTTCGGGGCCGGGCCCGACGATCGGCTTGTCGTCGAACGTGACGGCTCCGGCTGTCGGCTTCTGGAACCCGGCCAGCATGCTCATCATGGTGGTCTTTCCGCAGCCGGAGGGACCGATGACCGAAACGAAATCCCCGCTGTAAACATCGTAGGTGATGTCATCGACAACGTTCAGTCGTCCATCGGGGGTGTCGAAGGCCAGCGAGACATGGTCGAACTTGGCTAGAACTGGCTTGGGTGAATTCAAGAGATGGCTCGCTGTTGAGATGCTGCGATGACGATCAACCGGGCGCGACATCGCAAGACGAGGAGGCGTCGTGTTGGCCGCGGCTGCCATGGAAACAAGCGCATGTTCGTGCGCCAGCGGATATTGCGACGGCATGGAGGCTAGTCATGCCGATCGCAGGTTCCTGTGCCGCGACACCGACCAGGCGTCGATATTTCTTAGTGTTTCTTAATGCCTCTTAGTGTTTTTTGGCCTCGCTCTGCGACCATTCGAGGAATTCTCGGAACAACCGCTGCTTGTCCGCCGGATTATTGGACACCGGAGTTCCAGTTCCGGCCTGATATTTGGTCCTGAACTCATCGAATTTGGCTTGTTGCAGCCAATCCTGCGCCGCTGGAAAACGCTGCCAGCCCGGCAGTTCCTTGGCGAGGTCGACCTCCTGCCATTTCGGGTGCCGTGGCGACTTTTGCAATTCGGAGAAATGCGAGAACAGGGCCTCCACGAACTTCGCGACGCGACGATATCTATCGCTCGCCGGCTGCCAATTATTGGTGATGAGGACGGAATCGACTGCGACGGTTTGGACCGACTGGCCGGCGTCGACAAGGTTGGGGTAGAGCGTCTGCTCAAGCTGCGCCGAAAGATAGATGTTCTCGAGCGTCCGCGTAAAGGGAACCTCGACCAGATGCAGATTGTCGCTGGCGGAGATCCGCGAGAGCACGCCGGCGGGCTTACCGGAGATGACGACGGTCGCGGCGATCTCGCCCTTCTTGACGGCGGCGAGCGCGTCCGCCTGGCTCATGTTGACCTCTTCGACTGAGACGGACAACAGCCCGAAGACGTCGCGCGCCGAGATTTGCGTGCTCGATCCGGGATCGGAGAAGTTCACCTTCTTGCCGTTGAGATCCTCGAGTTTCTTGATGTTGCGTCCCGCCACCACGTGCATTTCCTCCGGGTACAGGCGGGTGATGTAGTTCAGCCGCTGGTCAAGCGCGGTGCTGAGCTCGCCAGTGGATGCGAAATAGCGCAGCATCTGGGACGACGTGATCCCGATATCGACGCCCTTCAGATACAGCACATCGCGGATGTTCTGCGCGCCTCCCATCCCGACCATGGGAAGAATCCGCAGATTTTCGTCGTTGAGAACCACGGCGAGATCGTGAGTGATGTCGAGATAGGTGTCCTCCGGGCTGCCGGCGATGATGGTAACCGTATTGGCGTTCAGTCTCTCCTTCCATTGGTCTTCGAGGCGCGGCGCGCGCTTCGCCTCGCCCGGGACCTGGGCATATGCCATCGAGCTCCCCAGCAGCATCAAGATGAGCACCAATCCGATTGGATGCGCGCGGACCAAAACCGTTGGTTGCGTTGCGAGGCGGCTCCCGAAGTGCCCAAAGGCGTGCTTAATTTTTTGCATGATCATATTCGTGCGTCCCTAACCGTGCCGTTTTGAAACGGCGGCGAGCGGCAACAGGCGAGGCGGAATGCCGCTTCTGGCAGGCCGAACTCTGGTTCAGCGGTTCGGCAGGTTCAAGACTTTTTTATTGCTTCTGCGTCTGCCTTAATTATGACGTGAAGCTTCGCGCTGTTCCATGACGGGGACATCCTTAGGTTACGTTGCATTGGCATGTTCCGGTCTGGCCAATCTCCAGTTGCTTCGATCGGCTGACGGCGACATCATGGCGGGGCGCCAGGAACGTTCGGGACAGATACGTTCAGGGCAAATACGTTCAGGGCAAATACGTTCAAGGCGAACACGCTCAGCTTGGTCGGTGGCACAATTTTCGCGTTGTGCCATTCGACTTAGGAAGACGAGCAGTGAAGTAGACAATCAAGGGCAGGAGTGTTGGTGATGGACCGGCGCAAATTTGTTGCAGGGGCAAGCTCGGTCGTCGGCACGTCGGTGATTGGCATGCCAGCCCTCGCGCAGGCCAGGTCAAGGATTCGCGTGGGTTATCTGCATACGTTGGCGGTGGATGAACAGATCTGGCTGTCCGACCACCTCGGCGCGTGGGCGCGAAACGGCCTGGAACCGCAATTCGGGGAATTCAAGACCGGCCTCGAGCTGTTCAAGGCGATGTCGGAGGGCAGCATCGACATGCTAGCGACCGGCGCGGTGATCTCGAATTTCCCGGCGCGTGGCCAGGGCAAAATGTTCCTGGCCAACTCGATCGAGTTCGCGACAGCCCAGCTTTGGGTCCGCGAAGACATGGGCGTCAAAGAGTTCGCCGATCTCCGCGGCAAGCGCGTGGCCACGACCGCGGGCACCACGGCGCATGTGTTTCTCGACAATGCGCTGAGGGAAAACAAGATGACCGGCGCCGACATCGACTTGGCCAGCATGCCGATGCCGGAAGCGGTCAATTCGTTCATCGCCGGGAATGTTCCCGCAGTCGTGCTGTGGGTGCCTTTCAACATCACCGTGCGCGAAAAGCTTCCGCAGGCCAAGAAGATCCTGGATGCGGGCGTGTTCTACCCGTCCGCGGCAGTGGTCGGCGGTTGGGCCGCGTCGAACGCCTTCTATGCAGCGAACAAGCCGGTTCTTGCGCGGATCGTGCGGGCCTGGATCGAGGGCAACGACATGCTGATCGCGCGGACCAACGAGTCCTTGGGGATTCTGCACAACAAGTACTACCCCCAGGTGCCGGAGCGCGACATCCGGGAGCAGTTCGGCGCGATGCGGGTGTTTCCGACGGCGGTTTGGCGGCGCCTCTACAGCAACGGCACGATTACCGAGTGGCTGCAACAGGTCTCGGACTTCTATACCCGCGTCGCCAAGATCGAAAATCCGGTTCCCGCCGCGCAGTATTTCGACCCCAGCGTCTTTCTCTCGGTGGTCAAGCAGTAGTCCGCGCTGGCGCCCTGCGCCGGTTGACTGCATCCGCCGGCCACATCATAGATCGTCTGCTACAAAGGCAGATGTGCCCGGGCGCGATCCCGCCTACCATATCTGCATGGCGGAGATCGTGGATCGCTTGGCGCGTGGTCCACGATTTTTTCGAGCGGAGAGCAAATCTTATGATGCATGCTGTGGCAGCAAGACAAAACGAAAGCCGTGAGGTAAAATCCATCCGCCGCGACTGGGACCGCGCGGAGGCCGAAGCGCTCTACGCCTTGCCGTTTGCCGACCTGATGTTTCAGGCCCAGAGCATTCATCGCGACAATTTCGATCCGAACCATGTCGAGACCGCAAGCCTGCTCAGCATCAAGACTGGCGGCTGTCCGGAAGATTGCGGTTACTGCTCACAGAGCGCGCATTACGACACCGGCCTGAAGGCCACTCGCCTGATGGATCAGGCCGACGTGGTCGCCACCGCGCAACGCGCCAAGGAAGCCGGCGCGAGCCGCTTCTGCATGGCAGCGGCCTGGCGCAATCCGAAAGACCGCGATCTCGACCAGGTCTGCGAGATGGTCGGCGCCGTCAAGGGCCTCGGTATGGAAACCTGCGTGACGCTGGGCATGCTGACGCCGCAGCAGGCCGCGCGCCTGCATGATGCCGGGCTCGATTTCTACAACCACAATGTCGATACCTCGCCCGAATTCTACGACAAGATCATCACCACCCGCACATTGCAGGATCGCATCGACACCTTGGCGCATGTGCGCGACGCCGGCATCAAGGTCTGCTGCGGCGGCATTGTCGGGATGGGCGAACGCGTCGAGGATCGGCTTGGCATGCTGGTGCTGCTCGCCAACCTGCCGTGCCATCCGGAGAGCGTGCCGATCAATCTCTGGAACGAGGTCAAAGGCGTGCCGGTGAACGACACCGCGGAGCGTCCCGATCCGATCGCGCTGGTGCGGTTGATTGCGGTCGCCCGCATCCTGATGCCGAAGAGCGTGGTGCGGCTGTCCGCCGGACGGCAGTACATGACCGACGAGCTGCAGGCGCTGTGCTTTTTGGCTGGTGCCAATTCGATCTTCATTGGTGATGTGCTCCTGACCACCAAGAACCCGCAGCGCGAGCGTGACGCAGATTTGCTGGAGCGCCTCGGCATCAAATCCCGCCTTGCCTAGCATGATCCGGAAATCTGGAGCCACCCCGCATCAAGTGCGAGGCAGGCTTTTTTCCGGATCATGCCTGGGCACCGGCTTGCGGTCCGGCAGGGCAAGCCTGCGAGGCCGCCACATCAATAATTGGCGGCGAGGTAGTCGACGATCTTGCCGACGTCGCCGTCGTCGATCGGCGCTCCGTAGAGCTTGATCATCTTGGTGACCTCGGCCTGCCAGAAATCCTTCTTCGATTTCTGGGCGCGCGGCTGGGTCTCGATGTAGTCGCTCGAGTGACACGCCGTGCAATTGTTCTGGACGATCTCGACGCCGGCCGCGGCCTTGAACTTCGCCGTCTCGTCGGGCAGCCGATAGGAGATCGGTTTTGCCCAGGCGATAGCCAGCCCCGAGGTCGAAACCCCGACGAGCAACGCCGAGAGAGCGGCGAGGGTGAGAGAATGCATTCGGTTCATGACCGGCCCCTTCAGCTTGCGGTCACGCGGACGGTTTCGACGACGTTGCGCAAGTATCCGGGGGGATTCCAGCTCGCTTCGAGCGGCTGCGCCTGGCCAGCATTGCTGGTCGCGCGAGACTTCAGGCTGTGGACGCCCGTGGCAAGCTTGATGGGCAGCTTCCACTCGCGGAACGAATAGTTGCCGAGATCCTTGCCGAGCTTTGCCGGCGTCCAGGTCTTGCCGTCGTCGACCGACACAGCGACCTCCTTGATGCCCTTGCCGCCGTCGAAAGCAATCCCTTTGAGATCGATCTGTCTGCCGACTTTCACATTGGCGTTGTCCAATACATTGGTGATGAATGAGCGCACGGTGAAACGATTGATCGGGATGGTTGCCTTCGGCGCGGTCCCCGGTTCGACGCAGTTGCAGTCGTTGTCGGGTATGCGATACGCGGTCTTCATCCAGTATCCGTCATAAATGCTGTCGATGACGGTGATCTCGTTCAGGTGCTTGACCCAATAGGTGCCGTAATAGCCGGGGACGACGAGGCGGAGCGGGAAGCCGTTGAGGAAGGGCAAATCGTGCCCATTCATCGCGTAGGCCAACATCACTTCGCCGTCTCTTGCGTGATCGATGTCGAGTGCTTTGGCAAAATCCGGCGTCTTGTCGCTTACCGGCCCGTCCATGCCGCCAAACACGACCTGCTTGGACTTGCCTTGCACGCCGGCCTTGTCGAGCACGGCCTTGAGCGGCACGCCCTTCCAGCGCGCATTGCCCATCGCGCCGTTGGCAAGCTGGCCGCCCGCCACCCTCGGATTCATGAAGCCGCGGCTGTTGCCCGAACATTGGTTGACGGCCACGATCTCGGTCGCGGGCAATTTCTTGATGTCGGCCAGCGACAACTTCAATGGCTGGTCCACCGTGCCCTTGATGTCGACCGAGAACGTTTCCGGATCGATGTCGAGCGGAATATTGGCCAGATGGTAGCGGACGAAGAACGCATCATTCGGCGTGATGACGCCCTCGTCGAAAATCGAAAATGGCGTCTCGAGCTGAGGCGGGCGGCTGGTCAGCCCGATCATCGGGCGTTTCTGGGGATATTTCACTAGCGGCCGTTCACCGTTCTCGAAGGGAAGGGTGACGGCGTTGGCGGCCAGGCTTCGCGCCGACGACGCGCCCAACGCGCCGCTCGTCAGCACGGCAGCGGCTCCGCGCACCACGTTTCGTCTTGTGATCATTGCGTTCTCTCTCCTCGGGACACATTCCCGCAGAGGGCAAACGCATAATGCGGCCGATTTATTCCCGCAACTTTCTCGAATTCGGCAGGCTGTTCGGACGTGCGGGGCTTTCCGCGATGCGGTAACTATCGCACGATTTCAGTCTTCGCCTCGTGGAGCATGTTGGAGGTGATCGGCTGGCCTCCCGGAAAATAGACGACGCGCGCAATCAGGACCGCCGCCACCAGCAGCCAGAATATGTACTTCCCGACTCGTTCGAGGACGGGCGAGTGCTGTTCTCCTATTGCCGGCCTTGACGTTTCTGCCATGGGGCGAAACCTTTTCATGAGCCTGCAAATCCCTGCTGCAAGTGTTGGCTCCAACCTCCTGATAATTCGGCGAGAATCTCCGTTGAACAATAGTCTGAAGTTTCAAAATTGGAGCCTTCCGGGCGGTTCTCTGCTATTTTTGGGTGCGCACGGGAAATTCCAATCTGAACGGTGCGTTTGCGGGCTGTTTACCGGCGGTCGACACTGGCGCCGAGGCGGAACACTCAGGAAATCCGCAGCAGCCGGATCAGCATCACGCTGATGCCAAACAACACGAACAGCGATCCCGTGACCGCAAGCGTGATCCGGCCGCCGAGCCGCCCGATGATTCGAAGGTCGACGCCGAGGCCGAGCGCCGCCATCGATACGATCGTCAACATCGCCGACGTGAACAGGAGCGGCCGAAGCGCCGCATCGGGGATCAGACCAAGCGAGCGGATCGCGGCTAGCGCCAAAAAGCCGATGATGAACCAGGGCACGAGCTTGCCGAGCCCGGGCTTCTTGGCCGCGATCTGTCCCGCGCCTGGATTCGCGACGGCAATAAGGGGCCGCAACAAGGACAAAGCGATAACGACCGGACCCAGCATCAGCACCCGCACGAGCTTGACCAGCGTCCCCACCTGGGTGGCGACCACACCGACCGGAATGGTCGCGGCAAGCACCTGCGGGACGGCGTAGACCGTCAGTCCTGCGAGCGTGCCGTATTGCGTTTCGCTCAATCCGAACAACGGAAACGCGAGCGGCAGCGCCAGCACGACGACAACGCCGAGAACCGCGGTGAAGGCGATCGAGGAGGCGATGTCATCGCCATTTGCCCCGATCACCGGGGCGACCGCGGCGATCGCGGAATTGCCGCAGATCGAATTTCCGCAGGCGATCAGGATCGATATGCGTTGCGGCAGGCCGAACAACCGGCTGAGCCCGTAGCTGATCGCAAGAGCCAGCGTCACGGTGGCAACGATCCCTGCCATCAGGCCGGGACCGGATGCCACGATGGCGCCGAGGCTGATCGAGGCCCCGAGCAGCATGACCGCGAATTCGAGCAGGAACTTTGCACTGAAATTGATTCCCGGAATCCATTTCGGGCCCGGCTCCCAGGCGCTTCGCACCATGATGCCGAACAGAATTGCGAGCACCAGCGCCTCGACATAGGGATGAGCGAAAGCGCGCTCCTCCATCCGCTGCACGCCGATCGCAACCACCGTGATCGCGATGCAGACAACGGTGCCGGGCAGGGCGGCGCCGAGATGCGTTCCGATCGACCGCCATCCCTTTTTCTTCTTGGTTATGTCTTCGTTCATTCGGTTTGGTCTGTTACCGGCGGGCGTTCTGCGGATTGACAACGCGATTGATCCGCCTCAAGGCCCGCTTCGCCGGAATGCTTTCCGCGAAAGCGCGATCTTGCGAGTAAGCTTGACAATCTTCAACTTTAGGTTTGTTTAAGGAAATGTACCCCAGGATTGAGGCAAGGAGCGTGCGGGACCTGGATGTAGCAGAGTTCGACGACATCGTCATTCGCGCCGGCTTGTCAGGAGGCGCGTGGGCCAGCCGGTTCAGTGAATGGCTGCGGACAAGGTGCTGCCGTTGGAGGTCGGTCAGCCAAGACGACTATCTCTCGATCAGCGTTCCGATATGGCGCGTGGAAATCATGCTCGATGATAAGCGATGACGATTCATCGTCGATCATCGCGCTCGGGATTATTGTTTCAGCATGATCTTTTCGGAAAACCGGCGTGCTTTCCGGATCATGCCCGAGTTCGGAGCAGCGGCGTTGCTGCGGCGGCCCGATCACGGACCGCCGATCCGCCGGATGGTTTCTTATCGCCGGTTCGTCAGCGGCGCTGCGGTTGTGCCTGCGGCGGTTGTTTCACGCGATTGGCCCGCCATTCGAGAAATTCGCGGTAGAGCGCCGGGTCCTCTTCCTGTGGACCGCTCGCGCGCGCCCCGAACGCGGCCGGCGTGGCATT
>Ga0137376_10002810_pt1 | contig 10597 bp, 3 predicted proteins | sample SagtaG_23_FD_104814 | JGI IMG/M metagenome (GOLD analysis project Ga0137376, IMG submission 104814) | Vadose zone soil microbial communities from Sagehorn Ranch, Mendocino, California, USA - Sage2_L_20_16 metaG | ecosystem: Environmental > Terrestrial > Soil > Vadose zone | place: USA... | reverse complement strand
AGAGTAATGGAGGCCTGGGCACGACTTGGACGCCCGACGGCAAGATAGTTTATAACTCACGCGCCGGCGGTAATTTCGACATCTGGATCGTTGATGCAGACGGGCACAATCAAAAGCAGTTGACTGATGACGTTTACGCGGAGCGCTCTCTCTTCGTCAGTCCCGACGGGCGCCATGTCGTTTTCGATTCAACGCACTCAGGCACACTCCAAATATGGAGGATAGATATTGATGGCGGTAATCCGAAACAGTTAACCTCCGGGATTGGCTTTACGCCACAAATCTCTCCCGATGGTCGATGGGTGGTTTATACAACTTTCGGGAGCGGTGGGTTCCGCATCTGGAAAGTCGCGATTGACGGCGGCGAACCTGTGCCGGTCATTAATAAGTATGCACTTATTCCCTCGGTCTCGCCTGATGGTAAGTTGATCGCCTGTTACTACGTGGATGAAAAGACGGGAGCTTCAAAGATTGCGCTCTTTCCGTTTGCAGGCGGAGAGCCTGTGAAGCTCTTTGATTTGCCGCAGCCTGCCGGAGCCAGCGCACCGCGGGTGCGATGGCTGCCGGATGGCCGCGCCGTCACCTACATCAGCACCCGCGGCGGCGTCTCCAACATCTGGCTTCAGCCCGTTGACGGCGGACAGCCCACGCAGTTGACCGATTTCAAGAGCGACGTCATCTTCGCCTTCGACTGGTCGCGCGACGGGAAACAACTCGCGCTCGCGCGCGGCACCGAAGATCGTGATGTGATCTTGATAAATAATTTCAAGTAGGCACATGACGCATGTTGCCGGCACAAAACCAGGTCGCAACGAAATCCAAATTAGGCGAGGGCGTGGGAATGGACGAGATTTATCAGAAACGCGACACGCACGTCCACTAAGAGTCCAATAAGCGTTCCCGTGAGTCGTTCAAATCCGGTCGAGTGCTATCCATGCCGCGTCGTTTCCTTGAATTACAGTGAATCACTTCTCTATCACGGCGGCGACCCCGACGAGTCGGGGTTCGACTCGCGTACGGGACGCCAACATTCTTAAGACCTTGCCCTCAGTAATTCCGTCACCGAGGAGACTTCATCTCACGGTCCAGAGCGCTGTCGATACTCGGAGGAGAGTATGAAAGCCTTGACCATCTCCGCGTTAGTGTAATTCCCATTGAACTGATTAAGCTTAGTCAGCCAAAAGTCATAACCGGTATAGTCCGTGTCCTGCGGGTCGTTCGGGTTACGCCGCAAATAACCAAAGTACTGCATCAACACGAAGGCGCGATTGAACTCCTGCTGATTCAGAGCAGAGTCCTCGGCTACCCGCAGCAACGCTCGCGACCGCGCCGCCACGTCAGTCGTTGTCGTCGCCGAGCCAAACTCGTTGATGGCGGCCATGCGATCACTCCCTGCTGGCGTCACACCAGCGTTCAGGAACAGCCTGTCAACAAAGTGCGCCGGCGTCATTGAGTTTGGAAAGGCCGTCATGAACCGTGAGCGCTGCACAAACTCCGACGTGAACGCCTGCTTATTGTTTTCCAGCACCGTTTCCCAACCGGTTTGGCCAACTACGACTCCCCGGCCAATCTCCTGGGTGTCGGGCAGAAACTCGTTGAGCTGAGCGATTGGCACTGAGAGCTGATGCGTGCCGGGAAAAGTCGAGGCGCCAGTCGTGTCGCCGTAAGACGCTTTGTAAATCCGTTCGACTAGATAACCCGTCCCCTGGAATTCAATCGAGAGGAAGAAAGCCGCAGAAGTGTCGATGCGCTTAACCTTGCGGCAAGCGGTGTTCGCACCGCATGAATCGATATTGTTCACCCAGAAGTTAAAGCCTGATTCGTCGGGTTCACGATTGAGAAAGTCCAGATACTGTTGCCGCACAAAGTACTCAGTCGTGTCTGATGAATTCAAACCGCCGCCGGTGGGCAATGCCGTGAATGCAGCATCCGTATGCTGGCCCAGTTGACTAAAGGCGCGTTGTGATGGACTGAACGTGTAGTTTGCGCGTGAAGGCGTCAGCTCGTAAATGCCGTTCGTTTCTACGTCGTCAAAGTGGTAATCGCCGTTAGCGTTCGTGATCGTCAAGCGGTTCTGCGTCCCGCTCATCCTGATAGCCACGCCTTCGACTGGATTGCCGTTCGTGTCGCTGATCTGTCCGCTGACGGAACCGTCGGCGACTGTCGGAGTTTGTCCCCCGGGCAGCAGCCGCGCGAGAGACAGACGTGGCACGCCATTCACGACATTGAAGTTGCCGGCGAAAACGATTCCGCCGTCGGCTTGAAGCGTGATTGCAGTGAAGACAATGAGGCCCCTGCCTTCACCATTCTCAATTCCAGAGCCCAGCTTGAAAGAAGGATCCAGACTTCCGTCCGCAAGGAGACGAAAGATGCGATGAGGCCCTCTCAAGCCGAGGTCTTCGTAAGCGCTACCCACAATTATCTTGCCGTCCAGTTGCACCGCCAAAGCTCCTACCACCGGTCTGTTGTTTAGAAGGATGGTATTAGGATTGAAAGAAGTATCGAGCGTGCCGTCCTGGTTGAGCCGCGCCAGGCAGGGCCGCGCAGTGCCATTGAAAGTAAGAAAGCTGCCACCGACGACGATCTTTCCGTCAACCTGTAAGGTGAGGGTGTTGAGAACGTCCCTGGAGCCCTGCGCGCCAACTCCGGGATCAAACGTCATGTCGACGCTCCCATCGGAGTTAAACCTGGCAATGTCATTGCGTGCGACGCAGGAAGTATGGCAAGCCTGCGTGAAGCTGCCGGCGACGAGGAGTTTCCCGTCAGGTTGCAGCACCAGAGCAGAGACCTGTGTCGCTGTAAAGCCGTCACTACCGTTGACAGAGCCGAAGATCGAATCGAGACTACCGCTCGCATTCAGCCGCACCAGAGCTGAATTATTGGTAGCAATGATCTTTCCGTCTGCCCGCACCACAACCGGTCCAAGACCGGCAAACGCGTAAGGGACGAAGCCGGCGTCGATTGAACCGTCAGCATTCAGACGCGTGAGGTTTATGTAATTATTCGGCGCTCCGGTTTTGAAAAAGCCGCTCACGACGATCTTGCCGTCAGGTTGCAGCGCCATTGCCGTAACCACATTGCTGGAAGATCCCCCGCGTTGGAATGGCGATGTAAAACTCGTATCGGTGGTGCCGTCGGGATTCAACCGCCCAATGGCTTGACGCTGGATAGCGTTAAGTTTGGCAATATCTAAACCAGTACTTTTTTCTACTACGGGAAAGCCGACCAGCAGTTTGCCGTCCGGTTGTTGGATTAGCGAGTTAACTGTAAGGGTAAAGCCAGGACCGTTTGACGTGAACAGGGGATCGCGGCTGCCGTCATTGTTGAGCTGAAGGATGTCTTCCGCGCTTTGCCCGGCAAAGCTTTGGCTTTGCCCGTTAGCGGCCCGGAAGTTACCGGTGATCACTATCTTGCCGCTCTGCGCCGCATTTGTTTGGAGAGCGACAGTGTACACTGACTCGGATAGCTGGGCGTTCGCGCCCGAGTCAAGTGAAGTATCGAGCGTGCCGTCCTGGTTGAGGCGCACGATGTGATTGCGCACTGCTGGGCTGATGAGATGAAAGCCACCGCCGATCACAATTTTGCCATCCGGCTGTAGAGCGAAGTCGTAAATAGTATTGGGGTTGAGTGCAACGGAACTCGGAAAGATATCGGTGAAGGTATTATCGCGTGTGCCGTCGGAATTAAACCGCGCGAGGATTTCGTTGGTAGTATTGAACCCCGTGAAATCAAATCCCCCCGCGGCGATTACTTTTCCGTCTGGCTGCAATAAGAGTCGGTTCGCCGTGGCGACGCCTAGAAAGATGGCATTGAAGCTAAGGTCGAGGCTGCCGTTGGCGTTGAGCCGCGCGATTCCTCGTCTGGGGAAACTTGAGCTGGTGCCGAATCCGAAGAGAATCTTTCCATCAGGCTGTAACGCCAGAGCAAGGGCGCCAAAACCCTGGGTGCCAAGACCTTGATTGAAATCAAACGATGAATCCAGACTGCCATCGGAGTTCAGTCGCGCAAATCCAAATCGCTGTGCGTTGTTGCTATTCAGGTATCTGAAGTTGCCGCCGACGATGATCTTTCCATCGGGCTGCAACACGATAGCCATTACATTGTCAGCAGAAAACGGTTGAGTCGTGAGGGCAGTGGTGTTAAAAGCTGAATCGAGCGAGCCGTCAGGGTTTAGGCGTTCGACTAGAGGATGAACGTTCAACGGATCAAATGATGAGTATGACAGACCCAGGAGAATCTTTCCGTCCGGCTGCAACGCCAGAGACTTTACTCGTACGGGTACTTGCGGCAGTGGGACTGCAAGTCCTGGTTTGAAAGTCAAGTCAGCACTGCCGTCCGGGTTGATGCGCGCGATGCCGCGCTGCAAGGCGCCGCCGAAGGATTCGAAATAACCTCCGATCAAAATCTTTCCATCCGGCTGGGTTGCGACCACGTTAGTAATATCGCCAAAATTTTGAGTCACCGTCGGCCCGAACGCAGGATCAACATCGCCGGCGCCCGGGGTAGGAGTTGGCACCGGAGTCGGCGTGACAGATGGAGTCGGTGTTGCCGTGGGTGTCGGAGTAGGCGTTGGAGTCGGTGAAGCATCTGTTACCGTGACGCGATTCCAGAGGGGCATCAGGTTCGTGCGACCGTTGCTGTCGGTTACAGTCAGTTTGGCGAAGTACGTCCCCGTCGTACTGTAAACGTGCGAGATCAGAGCGCCCGACCCCGTCGTTCGGTCACCGAAGTCCCACGTCCAACTGACAATCGTCCCGTTGACGGCACTGGATGCAGTGCCGTCGAAGTTAACGACCAGTGGCGTTGAACCAAATGCCGGCGAGGGACTAACTACATCGAGTGGTCCCTGCATGACGGCATCAACAAGGTCGGGCGGCTGAAGAGCCAGGATATCTGCGAGCGGTTCTTCATCCGGCAACTCGCCATCCTCTCCCTGCAAATGCTGATTTGCCGGGGTATGCGATCGCCCGAGGGGTCCGATCTTGCCCCCGCCATCCAGGCGCAAGGCAGGCCAATCATTGAAGCTGTTCAGGAATTCCTGCTGGACGTAGCCGACCTGTTGTTGCTGCTTGTCGTCATCAAGCGCTCTGCTTTCACATACGCGGTTGGGACCGGCCACGATGTATTGGTCGATCATTTGATCGTCACCTTCGGGCAATGAAAACAGGACTCCGTTGGGGCCTGGAAAGACGCAGATCCCATCGCCATCGATGTCCGCGACTACTGGCGCCGAGTCTTTCACGCCATTGCAGTTCCAATCCAATGCGGGACTTGGCAGAAATAGCTTGTAGTAACCACTCCTGTTTGCCAGGCATTTGTTTGAACCAGGCGGTGAATCCGGACGTGTGAGTTTGCTCCAGAGCGTAAGCTGCTCAGACGGGTCGCTGATACCCACATTCTCATCGAGATTGAACTCGTCCAGGGTAGGAAGGCTGAAACTTGAATAGTCGGTAAACATCGTTCCGTCCGGGCTAATCACGCCGAACGGAAAGCTGTAGTTCATGATACTGATGTAGTTTGGTTTGTGGTTGAACTTGTCACCACCCCCGTGGAGGAGACCAAGATTGTGACCCAACTCATGCATGAATGTATTGGCCTGCACAATCGGATTGATTTGATTGTCAGAGGCGACGGCGAAGTCGACCCCCTTAACAAAGCCGAGACCGCCCGGCCCAGCGCGATCGATGTCGTTGCAGTAAATCGCGTAATGAAAGACGCGGCTTCTTTTCGCCGGCGTGAAGTGAATTGTCTTAGTCGGAACAAAAGCGTTAGCGAAAGAGGCGGAGGTGGGCGGATTCGCTGTGTCAAATAGGGTCTGGAACGGAACACTCCCGGCTCGTGAGAGGGCGCCCCAGGTCGTACCAGTCACCGGATCCAGAGGCGAGTCAGGCCCAAAGTCCACGTGCAAATTTATGCCCGGCTTATTGTCCGGATTGTTTCGCGGAGCAATCGCGAAGGCCGTCACCACCCTGATGATCGACGCGGGATTCGGATGAAAGTTGGAATCAGGATCAGACGGATCAGGCTGCATCCAATCGACGTGCACGAAAATGTCCTGGTGCATCGGATCTGCTCCCATCGCCGGGAGATCAATGAACTCACCATCAAGGGTGACTCCGTTCCTTTCCCAGTCATCGGGCAGTCCATCGCCATCAGTATCAGGTGACCCCAGAAACGCGTAAGCGGCGCCCTGGGTGAAGTTTTCTCCGACCTTATGAAAGACCGAACCAACGATCGCTGCCTCACCGTCGATTGCAACGGAGCCACCAAAGTTATCGTTCGCCTCTCCATCGCTGGCCGTGAGTTTCTCCTCCTGCAACCACGCTCCTGTCCTGCGGGAAAAAACATATGCCGCACCTTCTTTCTCATTAAGGCCAATCTGTGCACCGAAGGCCCCGACAATACACGTGTCGCCGTCGATTGCCACCGCAGTACCAAAGCTAATCCGTGATGCACTGTCAAACGCTATCAGCTTTGTCGTTTCCGTCCACGTGTCATTGTTGCGCTCAAAGATGTAAGCCGCTTCGCGAACGTCAGTGGTCTGAGAATCTACACTCCTCTGACCAACTATGACCCTGTCGCCGCTGATTCCAACGCTCAAGCCAAATGCGTCGAGCGCCGTGCCGTCAAAGGATGTCAGCTTTGTTGGCTCCGACCATGTTTCGCTATCGCGCTCAAAAACGTAGGCTGCACCCTGATTTTCATTCTCACCAACTTTTAGAGAAGGCGCTCCGATGATCGCTTTGTCGCCGTCGATCGCAACAGACAAACCAAAGCCATCCTGGGGGATAGCATCATCGCCTGCAGTTAGCTTCGCTTGTTGCGTCCAATCCTGGCCGTTACGGACAAAAACGTAAGCAGCACCTTCCCGGGGCGGCCCTAAGTAGTTTTGCCCAGAGACACCGATCACGACTGTGTCACCACTTATCGAGACTGAATAGCCGAACTGGCGGCCTATTCCACCGTCACTGGCAGTCAGTTTTGTCTCAGGGAACCAGGTTCCATTAATCCGAAAGAATGGGTAAGCCGAACCGGCTAATCCCTGTCCGTTAACTGTGTCTGCGTCAGCGCCAACGATCGCCTGGTCTCCACTGATTGCCACTGAACTACCAAAATGATCTTCGTCGGATCCATCGTATGCCGTTAGCATTTGCTGCTGCGTCCAGGCGCCCCTGTTGTCGCGCACGAAGACATAGACCGCTCCGTGCGAATTGTCTCGATCTACAGCGGCAACCAATGCAGTGTTACCGCTGACGGCGACCGACCAACCCAAAAGATCTCCCTGCGCGCCATCTGAGGCGATCAACTGAGATTCTTCCTGCCACGACACTGAGTTTGGAGTTGTCGCGTTCCTTACTGCCGCCACCAATGAGTGATAAGTTTTCTGCTGCTTCAGGTAGTCGATTGCCGCTTCACCGCGAAGCGATGAGGGATCTGCAGCTAAACGGCGCCGATCCAGAGACTCGTTTGAGAGGCGCCCCTTGAGCAAGCTCTCTTTGACAGACCTATTCGCTGACGTGCCCGCGGAAAACAAAACGCACTCGAATGCTAGTAAAAACGAGACGAACGCGAGAGTTCGGCGAGTGTTTCGTGGCAGCATAACTCCTCAATTCCAGCCGATCATTTCTGTTTACACAACGCGAAAATTTTTAGCGGACGCAAAGAAAAATGGCGACGATCAGGCAAATGTTCATAGGTTTTCCAAGCATGGCGTTAACTGTCAGGGTTGCGTTTATCTGATCTAAACGGCGATAAGGGAATATAGGTCGCCTGCCTGGGCTTGATAACTGGGTATGTACACAGGGAAAGGGGAAGAGCAAAAGGGAAAGCGCAATGGGCAAAAGTGCGAATCGGGCCTGTCGGTTTTCTACTCTTTGCTCTTTGCCCTTACACCAAATGCTCGCGCAAGGCCTTAGCCACGGCTTCGGATTTTGAGTGGACCTGGAGTTTGTTGTAGATGTTTTGGAGGTGGAAAGAGATTGTACTCACGCTTATGCCAAGCTCAAGGGCCGCGGTTTTGTAACTGTGGCCGTCGATAATAAGCTTTAACAAGCCGCTCTCCTGCGGGGTCAAACGATAAGAAGCGCGCTCGGGAGGGCGAAACTCCCGGAACAAGTTGATAACGCGGCGGGCAACCTCGGGTGACATTGGAGCGCCACCCGAAGCAACTTCGCTGAGGCTTTCTAACAGTCGGGCCGGCGGTGTGTTTTTCAGGAGGTACCCGGAAGCGCCGGCGCAGAGCGCGGCAAAAACGTCCTCGTCATCATCGTAAACTGTCAGCGCCACGACTGGCAGATCAGGATGACGCTCTTTCAACACCTTAGTTCCCTCGACGCCGCTCATCCCGGGAAGACCGATATCAGTGAGGACGACATGGGGAAGCTCGTTTCCGATTACCCGCAGTGCTTCTTCCATGGTGCGGAATGCCCCGACACAGCGAAAGCCGGGCGAACCGTTAATCAACACGGCCAGGCCCTCGCGGACGTCGCGCTGGTCCTCTATCAACATCACGCGAATCACATTGCCGTTTTGTGACAACTCAACCTCGTTTTGCGAATAGTAATGTCTGGCAAACTTCGAGTTTGTCGCTGGCCTCGGGTGCGGCCTCTCCGCCAACCACGAGAAACTGAAGTTTTCGGACATTTCCTGGAACAGAGCGCCTGAGCTTACCGCGGAAAAGCGCTCGCGTCGCCTAGGAGTTTACACAGGTAGGGACCTTGGTTAGCGGGCCAGTGAATGCGCCCGGCGAGGAACTCTCAAGCAGATCTCTGTTCCCTTTCCCGGTTTTGAATTTACCTGCAGCTCGCCACCCAGACTGAGGGCCCGCCGCGTCATGCTGAGCAAGCCCAGGCCTTCACTCGCCCTTTGCGGATCGAAGCCGCGACCATTGTCGCGCACGGTTAAGACCAGCCACGATCGCTCAACTTTAAAGTCTATGTACGCGTGTGTACATGTAGAGTGTCGCACCACGTTATTCAGAGCTTCCTTGAACATAAGAAAGACGTCGCGCCGGACATTGGCGGCGAGCTTCAAGTCATCGCCCACCTCAGGTCCATGAAACTGAAGCTCAATTCCGTCGGGCGTGAAAATCTCGGTCGCGAATCGTCTCATGCGCTGGACCAAATCCAACAGCGTGTCGCGCTTGGGATTGATGGCCCAGACGATATCGCTCATCGAGGCTACCGACTCGCGAGAAATGTTAGCGATCGACAACAGCGGGTTTTCGAGGTCAGGGCTCTTGCTTCTCAACTGGCTATGGGCGACTTCGCTCAGAATAGCGATTCTCGTCAAGTTCGAGCCTATGTCGTCGTGTAGATCGGCGGCGATATGAGTTCTTATGTTGGCTACTTCAAGGATGCGCGCCACGCGATAGCGAAACAGCGCGTAGACAGTCAGCGCGATCGCTAAAGCGACGAGCGAGACGAACCACCAACGTCGCCACACTGGCGGCAAGATCGTAAAGGTCACACTCGCTGGCGCGGAACTCATGTTTCCACTCGCACTAATGGCGCGCACGAGAAACCTGTAACTGCGCGGAGCGAGATTGGCAAAGTTGACCGTGCGCTGCTCTGTTGGCGCGCTCCAGTCGGAGTCAGCCCCTTCGAGTTTGTACTGGTAACGCAGAACGTCACCGGGCTGGAATCTCAAGCCCACGAAATCGATCTGCACCTGATTTTGGCTGGCAGACATTTGAGGCAACAACATCTCTGTTTCGCCGAATGCAGAGACACGCTGTGACGAGCCCGCGACGCTCAACTTTGTGATCAGAATCGCCGGCGCGGCCTTCAAGTCTTCGGGTACAGGCACGAAGCGCGATAAGCCCTTCGTTGTGCCAAACCACAAGGCACCGAATTGGTCACAAAAAGCAGCGAGCAAAGAGCCAGACACCAAGCCCTCGGCGGTTGTATAGTGCCTGACGCGGCCGCTGGCGGGGTCGAGTTCGTCGAGCCCCAGCCCGGTTGCCACGTAGATGTGCCCGTTCAAGTCTTCGGTGATTGCGCTGGTAAGATCGCTGGAGAGGCCTTGAGCAGTCGTGTAGCTGACAAAGGCGGGTAATTGCGACTCGGCATGATCAATGCGAATCAGACCACTGCGCGCCGAAGCGAGCCAGAGTCTGCCGGCATGATCCGAATAGATCTGAGCGATTCCGCCGCCTGGTAAGCCTTCGTTCGTAGTAAAGAAAGCGAAGCTGCCCTGATGGTAGCGCGCCAATCCACTGGCGAAACCGATCCAGATATTTCCCGCGTGATCTTCGGCGAACGCATGCGCTACGTCCTCATTTGACGCGGGCAGACCCGACGCATTACTGACATCACGCATTGTGCCACTGGCCCGGTCCCAGTGCGCCAGACCGTTGACAGCACCAATGCTGCTAACCCACATATCCCCGCGGGAGTCCTCAAACAGGCGAAACACTTGTGGACTCGCCAACCCATTCCTGGCGTCATAAACTGCGAGCGGACGCGCCGTCTTAATGTCTGTTAGACCATCGGCAGCGGCAAACGAATAGAGCCCTGCCCCAGTGCCAATCCACCATTCGCCCTTACGACTCTGCAGCGTAATCTCTTCGCCAACCCAGCCGGGATAAATATGCTTT
>Ga0137376_10002806_pt1 | contig 10603 bp, 9 predicted proteins | sample SagtaG_23_FD_104814 | JGI IMG/M metagenome (GOLD analysis project Ga0137376, IMG submission 104814) | Vadose zone soil microbial communities from Sagehorn Ranch, Mendocino, California, USA - Sage2_L_20_16 metaG | ecosystem: Environmental > Terrestrial > Soil > Vadose zone | place: USA... | reverse complement strand
GGTCGGTGATGTAGCGTTCCGAGAGCTTCGAGGCCAGGCTCAGCGTCGTATCGGGGATCGTGACCTTGTGGTGATCCTCGTACTTCTTGCGCAGCCCCTTCAGGATCTCCACCGTCTCGTCGACCGAAGGCGGCTCGACGATCACAGTCTGGAAGCGACGCTCGAGCGCGCCATCCTTCTCGATGTACTTTCGGTACTCGTTGAGTGTGGACGCGCCAACGCACTGCAGCTCGCCGCGCGCCAGCGCGGGCTTGAGCATGTTGCTGGCGTCGATCGCCCCTTCGGCCGCACCGGCGCCGACGAGCGTATGCAGCTCGTCGATGAAGAGGATGATGTTCTTGTTCTGCGCGATCTCGTTCATGACCGCCTTGAGGCGCTCCTCGAACTGACCGCGATACTTGGTGCCCGCGATTACCGCCGCCATGTCCAGCGACAGCACGCGATTCTCGCGCAAAGAATCGGGGCACTCACTATTGGCGATGAGCTGAGCGAGTCCTTCGACGATCGCCGTCTTGCCGACTCCTGGCTCACCGATGAGTACTGGATTGTTTTTCTTGCGACGCGTGAGAATCTCCATCACGCGCTCGATTTCCTTGCCGCGGCCGATGGTCGGATCGAGCTGGTTGTCGGCGGCGAGCTGGGTCAGATCTCTGCAAAAGTGATCGAGCGCGGGAGTCTTCGACTTCTTCTCTCCCTTGCCGGTCTGGGTCTGTGTCGTGCCCGGAGTTCCCTGTGGTGTCGAAGCGGTGCCGCCCTGTGGCATCTCGGTGCCCAGCAGGCGAAGTGTTTCGGCTTTGGCAGCATCGAGATTCACGCCGGCATCGGTCAGCACCTGCGCTGCGATTCCCTTCTCTTCACGCAGCAGGCCTAAGAGTAGGTGCTCGGTACCGACATACCCGTGACTAAGGTCACGAGCCTCGCCCATTGCGAGCTCGAGAACTTTCTTGGCGCGAGATGTATAGGGAAGGTCGGGTCCGGTCGCGGCTGCGGCCTTACCTTTCTTGACCGTCTCCTCGATTTTCTGCTGAATCTCGTCGAGGTCGACACTGAGATTTTGCAGGACCGCGGCGGCAACGCCTTCGCCCTCGCGGATCAATCCGAGCAGTATGTGCTCGGTGCCGACGTATTCGTGATGGAGCCTTGCCGCCTCCTCACGCGCCATGGCGAGAACCTTTCGTACTCGCTCTGTGAAGTTGTACCCGTTCATTTCTGCGATCCTCAGTGCGGTAGCCGGTTCTTTGCGCGTGACAGTGTTGCCACTGCGGCGCGTGATTACCCTCTACCCCTTACTCAGCCTCTACAGCTAGCGTCTCCCGCACGTATCGAGCGCGCGCGACATTCGCTTCGCTTTCCGTCAGCACTCTGCCCTCGGTGTTACCGAGGTGCGCCAACTGACTAAATATCAGGAGCTTGTTGAGAGTATATACACTGAGACCGCTTATCAGTTTCAAACCGACAGCCAGTCGCACGCCGCTCAGATAATTCATCGCTTCATCGAAGCTCAAGCTGCGTGCATATCGCAGCGTGCCATAGGCACGCCAGAGCTTGTCTTCAATAATATAACCCGCATCGCGCAACAGTACTCTGCGCGCTTCCTCTTCGCGCTCGATTACATGTCTAACGACGCGTACGAGGTAATCAAGTAACTCACCTTCTGACCGTCCGAGCGTCGTCTGATTTGAGATCTGGAAGAAATTCCCGACTACTTCGCTTCCCTCCCCATACATCCCGCGATAGGTGAGGCCAACCTGCTGTAGCCCGGCCAGGACTTTTCCGATTTCCTTGGTCAGAACCAGCCCGGGAAGGTGGATCAGCACCGACGCCCGGAGGCCGGTCCCAACATTGGTCGGGCAGGCGGTGAGGTAGCCAAACTCATTGTGGAATGCGTATGGCACCCGGTTTCCGAGCTCGGCGTCGAGACGCTCGAGCACTCCAAAGGCATCCGCGACATGGAACCCGGAATGGAGAGCCTGAAGCCGCAGGTGATCTTCCTCGTTCACCATGATCCCGACACCGCGCGACAGATAGACCGCGGCACCGGTACGCACCGGCTGCTCGTTCAGGCCCGCCAGCTCCTTGCTCACCAGGTGACGCTCGTGCAACAGCAGTCGGTCCTCCGGAGGCAGCTCATCGACCCGGACCAGAACGCCGTCTTCGATGGTCCGCAGACTGCCGAACGCTTCGCGGACTTGCGTAAGAATCCGCAGTCGCTCACCATCCCGCGCGCGGGGTGTGAAAGCGTAGCCCTCGAGATTGCGCGCCAGGCGGATCCGCGTCGAGATGACGATGTCGGCATGCTCGCCGGAAGCGTCGAGCCAACTGGCGCCGCCATCCGGCAGCAGGGAGAGATCAAGCATTACTCGATTCCCCGCAGCTTGTCGCGGATGTCCGCCGCGAGCTCGAATTGCTCGGCCTCGATCGCTCTCTTCAGGCGGTCACGGAGCTCCGTGGCGCTCGACACGTGCGGAAGCTCAGAAGGAAGGGGCGCCACGTAACGACGTCCGATGTGCCGGGAGTTGCCGTGCACTCGACGAAGCAAGTCGCGCAGACTCGCTTCGAATGCCTCGTAGCAGTGGGCGCAGCCAAGGCGGCCTGTAGCTCGGAAATCGGCCAGGGTTGCCTGGCAGAATGAGCATTGCACTGGCTCACCCTTCGTGCCCTGCATCTGCTCATGAATCGTCTGCAGGAAATTGTTGATCTGGGGCTTGGCAGCCGTGATCGTCGTCTCGACGCCCCGCTCGGCTGCGCATTTCTCGCAGAGATGCAGCTGTCTGACCCCGCTCCCTTCAATCTCAGTGAGCTGGATTACAGCTTCGCCATCCTTGCAAAGATCGCAAACCATTTATACGACGACCTCGTCGACTTCTGTGCGACTCAAACGGCCCCCCTCCAGCAGCAGCACTTTGCTGGCTCGCGCGGCGAGGGACCTGCTGTGTGTAACGACGACCATCCCGATCTCGAGGTCATTGACGACCTCACTCAATAATTCGTGCAACATCTCCGCGTTCGAGCGGTCGAGATTTCCCGACGGCTCGTCGGCGAGAAGTACCTGCGGATCCATCGCCAGAGCGCGTGCCACGGCAGTCCGCTGTTGCTCTCCGCCCGAGAGCTCGGCGGGCCGATGCGTCATGCGAGCGCTCAAACCCACGCGCGCCAGCAACTCCGCCGCTCTGCTCCGCGCCGCGTCTTCCGGCCGACCCGCGATTCGAAGCGGCATCATCACGTTCTCGAGAGCCGAAAACTCCCGCAGCAAATGATGAAACTGAAACACGAATCCGACGGTCCGATTGCGGAGTTCTCCCAGCTCGGTCTCATTGCGTCCGTGAACAGGTTCGCCTCCGATTACTACATAGCCGCGCGTCGGTTTGTCCAGTGCGCCCAGCACGTGCATCAAGGTGCTTTTTCCGGCGCCGCTGGCGCCCACCACCGCGATCATCTCGCCGCGTTGCACCGAGAGATCCACTCCGTTGAGGACGTGGAGCAGGTTCCCATCGCCGCCGATGTATGTCTTGTAGACTTCGTGAGCCTCGAGAACGGTGAGGGTCATTCGTGCCTGATCGCTTCGATCGGAAAGAGTCGTGACGCCTGAACCGACGGATACACGGTGGCGATTGCGGCAATGGCGATGCTCGCGAGAATAATCCACAAGACGTCGGTTGGCTGCGTAGTCACTGGCAAATGATCGATGAAGTAGACCTGGGGATCGAGCTTGATGAATTGATACTTGTCCAGTGCGAGCGCCGCGCCGAATCCGAGCAATACCCCGAATGCGGTTCCGACGACGCCAATCACCAGTCCCTGCGCAAAGAATATCCGCCGTATCGACTTGGCGGGCATACCCATCGCCTTGAGAATACCGATCTCCTTCGTCTTGTCGGATACGACCATGGTCAACGTGCTGACGATATTGAACGCCGCCACAAGAACGATCAGCAGAAGAATCACACCCATGCCGAGCTTCTCCAGCTTGAGCGCCTGAAAGAGGGAGTGGTTTTGCTCCTGCCAATCCACTGTTCGATAGGGCCAGCCCAATGCGCCGACGAGCCGCGACGCGATGCTCGCGGCTTGCCACCGATCCGTGGTCTTCACTTCGATTCCTGTCACGCCGTCACCGAGTCCGGCAAGGCTCTGCGCCTTATCGAGCGCGACGAACGCATAGGAATTGTCATACTCATACATCCCTGTCTGGACGATCCCGGTGACCTCGAAGCTCTCTACTCTCGGTACGAATCCGCCCGTTACGGGATTCATTTTGCCGCCGCCCGCCGAGAGCAGATTGATAGTGTCGCCCGGATATTTGTTGAACCGAGCCGCCAGTAGCTTGCCGAGGACCACACCGCGCCTTTGCCCATCGGAGCTGGCGAAGCGAAAATCGCCATTTGTCGCGTGCGAGCGGATTGTCGTCACCTCGGGAACGTTCCGTGCCTGGGGCTGCAGGCCGACAACATAGACGCCCCCGGCATAGTCGTGGCCCGCTGTCATCAACGCCTCGGTAAGAACGAAAGGAGCCGCTGTCACCACACCAGGCTGCTTCCGGACTTTCTCGAGCACCTTCGGCCAATCGGTGATCTTGAGATCTTCCCCGTAACTCAAAACGCGAATGTCAGGACTGCCAACCAGAATTTTCTCGCGTAGATCGTGCTGCAGACCGTTCATCACGCCGATGATGACTATCAGGGCACTGACTCCCACCAGCACGCCACCGATGGCGATGATGCTGATGAGCGAGAGCAGCTTGGAGCCTCTGCGGCTCCGCAAATACCTCCACGCAATCTGCAGCTCCAGCTTCGTCATTCTGGTCTCATCGTCGGAAAAAGAATCACATCACGGATGTTCGTCGCACCGGACAGATACATTAGCAACCGGTCTATGCCTATTCCTACACCGCCCATTGGCGGCATGCCGTATTCCATAGCGCGTAAATAATCCTCGTCGACCCCAACGGCCTCCTCATCGCCCTCCGCACCCAACTTCGCCTGAGCCTCGAAGCGTCGGCGCTGGTCGAGCGGATCGTTCAATTCGCTGAAAGCGTTTGCCATTTCCTTTCCGTTCGCGAAAAGCTCGAACCGCTCAGTCAACGTGGGATTTCCGCGCTTCGGTTTCGCAAGCGGCGAAAGCTCCACCGGATAGTCGACGACAAACGTCGGCTGCACCAGCTTCGATTCGACCAGCGCCTGGAACATCTCATCCAATAGCTTCGGTCGGCTCAATGACTCCTGCTTTTCTACACCGACGCGGCTCGCGAGTGCGCCGAGCCGCGCGTCGTCGAGCGACGTAACATCCACACCCGCCGCTTCGTTGAGCGAAGGAATCCACTCCACTCGCTTGAAGGGCCGATGAAATCTTGGAACCTTCGCGGCGAGCTCCGGAACTGATCGCACCGCATCGGCGGTTTTCTCGAGAAGCTGCTCCACCAGCTCCATCATCCCGGTGTAGTCGGCGTAGGCCTGGTAGAACTCGAGCATCGTGAATTCCGGGTTGTGCGTGCGATCAATGCCTTCATTCCGGAAGTCGTGACCAATCTCATACACGCGGTCGAGCCCGCCGACGACCAGCCTTTTCAGGTAGAGCTCGTCGGCAATTCGAAGGTAGAGTGGCATGTCGAGCGCGTTGTGAATCGTGGTGAAAGGACGCGCTGCCGCACCACCATAGAGCGGCTGCAGAATCGGCGTCTCCACCTCGAGAAAATTCCGCTCGTCGAGAAAGGACCGGATGGCGCGTGTCATTCTGGAGCGCGCGACGAATAGCGCTCGCACCTCCGGGTGCACGGCAAGATCGGCGTAGCGTTGGCGATACCGTTGCTCGGGATCGGCGAAGCCGGAATGACGCACGACCTGGCCGTTTACTTCCTCTTCCTTGCCAAACGGCAGCGGACGCAACGATTTGGCAAGAATCTCCACACGGTCCACCCGCACCGTTACTTCGCCCGTCTTTGTGCGGAAAAGTGGACCATGCACACCGATGATGTCGCCCAGGTCCAGGTGCGCCAGCAGCGAATACATCTTCTCGCCGAGCTGATCCTTCTTGAAATAGAGCTGAATTTTGCCCGTAGAGTCGGCGAGATGAGCAAACGTTGTCTTGCCATGGGAACGCCAGGCCACGATCCTGCCGGCCAGCGTCACTGCCGGCCCTTCCTCCGCATTCCCAAGGAGATCTTGCGCCTGACTCGCCGAATGTTGCTGATCGAATGAGTAGGCGTATGGCGCTATGCCGGCTAACTCCAGGGCCTCGAGCTTCTCACGGCGCGCCTGGAGAACGAAGTTGAGCTCCTCGCTCACGCCGCCGCCGTTGTCGAACCGCCGCCCTGCTTTAGAAAGGCCTCGATGAACGGATCGATTCCACCATCCATCACTTTCTGCACGTCAGGAATCTTCAGCTCGGTGCGATGATCGTTGACCATGGTGTAGGGCTGAAAAACGTAGCTTCTGATTTGACTGCCAAAGCTGACGTCCGACTTCGTCGCATCGAGCTCCGCCTTGTGGGCCTCGCGCCGCTCGATTTCAGCCTGATAGAGCTTGTTCTTCAGCATTTTCATCGCCGTCGATTTGTTCTTGAACTGCGATCTCTCCTGCTGCGACGCGACGACGGTTCCCGTTGGAATGTGGGTGATTCGGACAGCGGAGCTCGTCTTGTTTACGTGCTGTCCGCCCGCTCCCGATGCGCGATATACATCCACCCGCAGGTCTTCATCGCGGATGTCGATGTTGATTTCTTCGTTGACGACTGGATAGACGAACACTGACGCAAAGCTGGTATGGCGTCTTGCGTTCGCATCGAACGGGGAGATTCGAACGAGCCGATGCACCCCGGTCTCAGGTCTCAGGAACCCGTACGCGTACGCTCCCCGGATCTCGAGCACCGCACCCTTGATTCCGGCTTCTTCCCCTTCGCTCTCGTCGAGAACACTGACCTCGAAACCGCGGCGTTCGGCCCACCGCACGTACATGCGCATCAGCATCTGCGCCCAATCTTGTGCCTCTGTTCCGCCAGCACCGGCGCTGATCTCGAGCTGCGCGTCGCGAAAATCGTCAGGACCACGCAACAACGACTTCACTTCGAACGAGTCAATGTCTTCGTGCAGCTGAGAAGACTCGGCATCGAGGTCGCGCTCCATCTCCGGCTCGGAGCCGTCCTGTAACAGCTCGTCGAGCTCGAGAGCGCTCGTGACGCGGCCATCCAATTTGTCGTAAGGGTCGATCCAGTTACGCAGGGTTTTCACTTCCTGGAGGGTAGCCTGCGCTTTGTCCTGGTTGTTCCAGAAGCCGGGGTCGGCCATCTCGGCTTCGAGCGCGCTCAGTCGCGCGCGCTTGCCGTCGATGTCAAAGATACCTCCGCAACTCCGCCAGGCGCTCTCGGTTCTGTCTCAGACCGCGACCGCGTTCGCTCTCCGCCATTACTCCGACCCCCGACCCTAGAAGATTTTCTTGCCGGCACCGAGCACTTCGTTCAGTGCTTCCTGGAAGTAGGTGGTGCTCTCCGCCAGCTGCTGCCCTACCTGCGCAATATACTCTTCGAAGCTCTTTTTTATCTCTTCCCGAAAGAGCTGTTTGAGAGTTCCGTCACGGAGACCTTCGGCGTGTTTGGCCGGATGGTAGGTGATGATGTCCGACACGAGCGCCCGTGCCAGTCTCTTGGCGCGCTGATTTGGGTCTTTGGACAAGAATGGATTCAGTGGCCGGCGGGCACCGCTGTCGCCGACGGGGGCGGATGCGCCGGGTGTGGCCAGCGGCCGCGAAGGCGGTGCGACTCGCGAAGAGGATGCCGGCGGCACGTACGGCCGCGTGGACTGTCCGGAAGGCGGCGCCGCGGGCGTCGGGTTGAATGACGCGGCGGAAGGCGGCGGAGTGAACGGCGGCGCAGGGCGCGCCGGCGCGGGTGGCGGCGGTGGCGGCGGTGCGAACTCTGGCAGTCCGGATGCCGGCGAGGGCGGAGTCACCGTTGCGGTTATCGGCCCGCGTTCAATAGACTCGGGTCGCGGACGCATCGGTGCCGGAGCTTCAGCAGGAGTCGCGGGGGCAGCGGGAGGGCGAGCCTGGCGCGCCGCAGCGGGAGGAGCGGACGGGCGCTGCGATTGTGACTCCCAGCTTGCAGTCGTCTGCGACGCCGACGCAGGATTCGCCGTCAACCCGGATTGCCCTACTGAAGTCGTCGCCCGCACGGTTCCGCCAGTAGGCGTGGTCTGCCCGGTTGGCGCGGGAATGACGATGACCCCGCTGCACACCGAGCACCGCGCGCGCACCCCCGTCGGCGGAACCTTGGCAGGATCCACTCTGAAGATGGAGCGACAATCTGGACAGCTGACGTTCATTCGTTCTCTCCAATCGTGCGTATCTCGCGTATCGCGGGCATCGGTTCTTGCGGCGTCACGCGCTCATCGCTGCGTCTATCAACAGTATAAACTGAGCCGGGAAGGCTCTTGGCGTAGGTTTTCATTTCGGTGGCAAGTTGGCTCGCCTGACGTGCGGAACTCAGCGAGCGCCGCAGATTGGTCACGACTCCGATCGACAGCGTCATCAGGGGAACGCGGTCGAGGTGTCCTCGGCGGTCCTTCCCGAAAAAGTATCCGGCGCGCCGGTCCTGCTCGGAATACTGGTACGGGGCGAGAAGGTCGAAGGTAGCCACGATCTCTCCACACACGGACGGGATAGCGTTGTACGGTATGATGAAAATAAAGTCGTCGCCACCAATGTGGCCGATAAAACCATCTTCGCCGCAAGTTCCCTTCACTACGTCGTGCAACAGCTTGGCGAGGATTCGGATTACGCGATCGCCTTCGTTGTAGCTGTACCGATCGTTGAATTCCTTGAAGTGATCCAGGTCGGCGTAACAGACCGCAAAATAATCGCCGAGCGCCAGCCGACGGCCGATTTCGGCCTCGATCGCGGAAGTTCCCGCTAGTCGCGTCGATGGGTGGACGATCAAGTCGCGCTCGGATCGGATCAGCATGGCGGTCAGGCGTCGCACCGCTTCCGGCGCCTGCATCCCATCACGAATGACTTCGTCCGCTCCGGCATCGAACGCCGCGGAAAGCTCTTCACTCTTCTTGCCGCACAGGACTGCGCACGGAACTACGCCGGTATATGAGTCCCTCTTCACTCTCTGAAGAGCGGACAGAACCGGGCCCGCCTTGCGCCGCGCGTCGAAGATCACGAAGCGTGGACGCGCGCGCAGACCGATCGACATCAACTCGTCCGCGGAGCGCAGTGTGACGACCGAAGCTTCCTGCGCATCGATCCAGGCGCCTACATGGCCCGGGAGCGAAGCACCGTCAGTGGTGAAGCGTATCGCGTTTGGCTGCTGCAAATCGTTGGCTTCCGGTGCGCTGGTGATCGGCTGTCAGAAGAAAAAGAACGCAACTCCGAGAATGGCATACGCGAGAAGCAGCAAGGCTCCCTCGAGCCAGTTCGTTTCCGCGTCCCTGATCACGGATGATGTTACTAAAACAGCCAATCCGATGCTCGCCACCTCCATGGTGGTGAAGGCGAGATCCATCGGCTGGTGAAAGACCATTCCGAGAAGAACCAACAGCGGCGCAATGAGCAGCGCCACCTGTATGCTGGAGCCAATGGCGATGTTGAGCGCGAGATCCATCCGGTTCCGCATCGCCATGATGATCGCAGAGCTGTTTTCAGCCGCATTGCCGATGATCGGAATCAGGATCAGTCCGACGAAGAATTCGGACAGCCCCAACACCTTCACCGCCTCCTCGGTGGCTGAGACGAGAACCTCCGCTACAACCCCGATTGTAACTGCGGCCGCCAGGAGGATTCCCACTGCCTTCTTTGACGACCATTTTGGGGCTACAGTCACGGTTGGACCCTGCTCGCTGGCGAACGCCGAGGAATGCGTCCACAGGGAGAAGACGAGCCAGGCGACGTATCCCGCTATCAGTAGACCTGCCACGTAATGCGACATGCGGACCGTGGCTACGCTTTGCGGGTCTGGATGAAGCCCGTGAAAAAGCGACGGCACCACCAGGCCAAATACTGCCATCAGCAGCACGGTGGAGCTCGATCCGGCCAAATGCTGATTGAATTTCTGAACCTTGAACTTCAGGCCACCTGCCAACAGCGCAATCCCAAGAACGAGGAGGAGGTTTCCGAGAATGGAGCCGGTGATAGAGGCTTTGACGAGATCGATGAGGCCGGCCCGAAGCGCGACGGCGGCGATTATCAGCTCCGCCAAGTTACCCATCGTCGCGCTCAGCACACCACCGATCGCCGGACTCGTATGTTCGGCCACGCTCTCGGTCGCGGCGCCCATGATACCGGAGAGCGGGATGATGGCGATCGCACTCACGATGAATACCGCGATCGGAGGCGCGCCGGCGATTCGAGCGATTATCGCAATGGGGACGAATACCAGTAGCGCGTAGAGAGCTTTCATCCGCGGGCTCCCCAACGCCGCTTTGGATCGATCTCGAGCGCGAAGAGCGGCCTACAAGCGGCCGCGGATTCGGTACGCCCGTTCAAAACAGATAGCGAAGAGAGACGTAAACTGGCGCCTGGCCGTTGTCGGCAGGAAGTCCGCCAAACGTACGGGCGATGTCGAAGACCAGTCCACCACTCTGCAAGCCGAACCCGACAGCCGCGCTGGCATTCCC
>Ga0137376_10002805_pt1 | contig 10604 bp, 10 predicted proteins | sample SagtaG_23_FD_104814 | JGI IMG/M metagenome (GOLD analysis project Ga0137376, IMG submission 104814) | Vadose zone soil microbial communities from Sagehorn Ranch, Mendocino, California, USA - Sage2_L_20_16 metaG | ecosystem: Environmental > Terrestrial > Soil > Vadose zone | place: USA... | reverse complement strand
GATCGTCTCCTCCTCCGGGCCCCGCCCGGAAGAGGAGATCGACGCGATGGCGGCCGACCTGTCCCCGTACGACGGCTACCTGAGCGCCGAGCCGCCGCTGCCGAACTACGACCAGCTCAGCCTGGCCCAGCTGCGCGGCAAGCTGCGCACGCTGTCCGAGGCCGACCTGCTGCAACTGGTCGCCTACGAGCGCGGCTCGGGGCACCGCACGGCGTTCCTCAGCATGCTGGAGAACCGGCTGACCACGCTGCGGTCCCGCGGCTAGGGCCGTGACGAACCCGACCAGCCCGGAGGCGCCGTGGCCGGTCCGCACCGTGGCGCTGAAGATCGCCGAGTGGGTGGCCCGGCTCGGCGAGGTCTGGGTGGAGGGCCAGGTCACCCAGGTCTCCCGGCGGCCCGGAGCGGCCACCGCGTTCCTGGTGCTGCGCGACCCGGCGGCCGACCTCTCGCTCACCGTGACCTGCCGGCGGGAGGTGCTGGACGGCATCGTGCTCACCGAGGGCGCCCGGGTGGTCGTGCATGCGCGCCCTGACTTCTACGTCGCCCGCGGCACCCTGTCACTGCGGGCCAGCGAGATCCGGCCGGTCGGCGTCGGCGACCTGCTGGCCCGGCTGGAGCGGCTGAAGCAGGTGCTGCACGCCGAAGGGCTGTTCGCGGCCGAACGCAAGCACCGGCTGCCGTTCCTGCCCGGCCGGATCGGGCTGATCACCGGCCGGGCCAGCGCGGCCGAGCGGGACGTGCTGGAGAACGCCGGCCGCCGCTGGCCGGCGGTCCGGTTCCGGGTGGAGAACGTCGCCGTGCAGGGTCCGACCGCGGTCGCCTCGGTGGTCGACGCGTTGCACCGGCTGCAGGCCGACGCCGAGGTGGACGTCATCGTGATCGCCCGCGGCGGCGGGTCGGTGGAGGACCTGCTGCCGTTCAGCGACGAGACGCTGTGCCGCGCCGTGGCTGCCTGCCGGACCCCGGTGGTGAGCGCCATCGGGCACGAGCCGGACACCCCGCTGCTCGACCTGGTGGCCGACCTACGCTGCTCCACGCCCACCGACGCCGGCCGCCGGATCGTTCCGGACGTGGCCGAGGAGCAGGCCCGGCTGGACGGCCTGCGCAGCCGCGGCCGGCGCCAGCTCGGCGCCCGGCTGGACCGGGCCGGCGACGATGTCGGCGCGCTGCGCCACCGCGGCCGGCGCCGCATCGTGTCCCGTGTGGACGGCGCGGTCGCCGAGACGGCCGGGCTGCGGGACCGCGCCCGGCGCTGCGTACGGTCCCAGGTGGACGCCGCCCGGTCTGATCTGGAGCACGCTCGGGCCAGGGTGACGGCACTCAGCCCGGCGGCCACGCTGCGCCGGGGATATGCGGTGGTGCAGCGGGGCGACGGCACGGTGGTCCGCTGTCCGTCCGACGTGGACGAAGGCGACCCGGTGCGGATCCGGCTCGCCGAGGGCAGCATCGGTGCGGTCGTCAGTGGACAGTGAGCGCCGGCCGGCGGTGGAGGGAGGCGGCGTGGGCGAGGCGGCCGATGGCGAGTCGCTCGGCTACGAGCGGGCCCGGGCGGAGCTGGCCGAGGTCGTCGGCCGGTTGGAGGCCGGCGGGCTCAGCCTGGAGGAGTCGCTGGCCCTGTGGGAGCGCGGTGAGCGGCTGGCCGACGTGTGCCAGGCGTGGCTGGACGGCGCCCGGCAGCGGCTGGACGCCGCGCTGCGTGCCGAGCAGCCGGCCGGCGGGGGCTGACGTGTCCGGTTCGGGTCTGTTCTGCGAAGATACGGGCTGACCGCGGCGGCACGCGCAGCGGCCCACTTGGACAGCACCGGGAGGCGACGATGACCGAGGTACCTCCGGAGCTGGCGGTCCACCGCGAGGCGCCGGACCGCAACCTTGCCCTCGAGCTGGTCCGGGTCACCGAGGCCGCCGCGATGGCCGCCGGCCGGTGGGTCGGCCGCGGCGACAAGAACGGCGGCGACGCCGCCGCGGTCGACGCGATGCGCACGCTGATCGGCACGGTGTCCATGCGCGGCGTCGTGGTGATCGGCGAGGGCGAGAAGGACGAAGCACCGATGCTCTTCAACGGCGAGGAGGTCGGCGACGGCACCGGGCCGGAGTGCGATGTCGCGGTCGACCCGATCGACGGCACCACGCTGATGGCGAAGGGCATGCCCAACGCGCTGGCGGTGATCGGGGTGGCCGAGCGGGGCACGATGTACGACCCGTCCGCGGTGTTCTACATGGAGAAGCTGGCGACCGGCCCGGAGGCGGCCGACGTGGTCGACCTGACCGCCCCGGTCGCGGAGAACATCCACCGGGTCGCCAAGGCGAAGGGTTCCGCGCCGGAGGACGTCACGGTCTGCATCCTGGACCGGCCTCGGCACGAAAGGCTGGTCAACGACGTGCGGGAGGCCGGAGCCCGGATCAGGTTCATCACCGACGGCGACGTCGCCGGCGCGATCATGGCCGCCCGGGACGGCACCGGGATCGACCTGCTGCTCGGCATCGGCGGCACGCCCGAGGGCATCATCTCGGCCTGCGCGATCGCCTGCATGGGCGGCGTGATGCAGGGCCGGCTCTGGCCGCGCGACGAGCAGGAACGGCGTCGGGCCCTGGACGCCGGCCACGACCTCGATCGGGTGCTCAGCACCCATGACCTGGTCGACAGCGACAACGTGTTCTTCTGCGCCACCGGGGTCACCGACGGCGAGCTGCTGCGCGGCGTGCGCTACCGGGCCGGTGGAGCGCAGACCCAGTCGATCGTCATGCGGTCCAAGAGCGGCACCATCCGGATCGTGGACGGCTGGCACTCCCTGACGAAGCTGCGCGCGTACAGCTCGATCGACTTCGAGCACGGCGGCTGGACGCACTGACCCTACGGCCCGGGGTGCGCACTCTCGCCTGCGCCGGCGTGGTGGCTAGGATCGGGCCGGTACCGCGTCGAAGGAGCCGCAGTGAGTCTGGACGAGTCGGGTGAGGACTATCGGGTCGAGCACGACTCGATGGGTGAGGTCCGGGTGCCGGCCGCGGCCAAGTGGCGGGCGCAGACCCAGCGCGCCGTGCAGAACTTCCCGGTGTCCGGGACCCGGATCGAGCGCGAGCTGATCGGCGCGCTGGCCTCGATCAAGGGTGTGGCCGCCACCGTCAACGCCGAACTCGGGGTGATCCCGGACGATGCGGCGAAGGCCATCCACGACGCCGCCGCCGAGGTGGCCCGCGGCGAGTGGGACGAGCACTTCCCGATCGACGTGTTCCAGACCGGGTCCGGCACGTCCAGCAACATGAATGCGAACGAGGTCATCGCCACTCTGGCCAGCGAGCGGCTCGGCCGGCCGGTGCACCCGAACGACCACGTCAACGCGTCGCAGTCGAGCAACGACGTGTTCCCGACCGCGATCCACATCGCCGCCACCCGCGCGGTGGTGCGGGAGCTGGTCCCGGCGCTGGCGCACCTGGCGGAGGCGCTGACGGCGAAGGCGGGCGAGTTCGCCGACGTGGTGAAGAGCGGCCGCACCCATCTGATGGACGCGACCCCGGTGACCCTGGGGCAGGAGTTCGGCGGGTACGCGGCGCAGGTGCGGTACGGGGTGGAGCGGCTGGAGGCGTCGCTGCCCCGGCTCGCCGAGGTGCCGCTGGGCGGCACCGCGGTGGGCACCGGGATCAACATGCCACCCGGTTTCGCCGCCGCGGTGATCGCCCGGCTGGCAGAGACGATGGAACTGCCGCTGACCGAGGCCCGCGACCACTTCGAGGCGCAGGGCGCCCGGGACGGGCTGGTCGAGGCATCCGGCCAGCTGCGGACGATCGCGGTCGGGCTCTGCAAGATCGCCAACGACCTGCGCTGGATGGGCTCCGGCCCGCGCGCCGGGCTGGCCGAGATCGCCATCCCCGACCTGCAGCCCGGTTCGTCGATCATGCCCGGCAAGGTCAACCCGGTGATCGCCGAGGCCACCTGCATGGTCTGCGCGCAGGTGATCGGGAACGACGCCACGGTCGCCTTCGCCGGCGCCGCCGGCAACTTCGAGCTGAACGTCATGCTCCCGGTGCTGGCCCGCAACGTGCTGGAGTCGATCCGGCTGCTCGCCGCCATCAGCCCGCTGCTGGCCGACCGGTGCGTGCGCGGGATCACCGCCGACGCCGAACGGTGCCGGGAGTACGCCGAGTCCTCGCCCGCCATCGTGACCCCGCTGAACCGCATCATCGGCTACGAGGACGCCGCCAAGGTCGCCAAGCAGTCCCTGGCCGAACGCAAGACGATCCGCCAGGTCGTGCTGGAGCGCGGGTACGTCGCCGCCGGCACGATCACCGAAGCCCAGCTGGACGCCGCCCTCGACGTGCTCGCCATGACCCGCCCCCCCGAGGCCTGATCACCGCGACCGACCCGGCCGGTCGGGGGTGGTGAGGTGGTCAGGCGGTGAGGCGGGTGGCGGGCGGCTCGGTGGGGTCGGTGCCGGCCAGGGCGGTGGCGCGTTCCTGCAGTATCCGTTCGGCCGCGGCGGCGCCGTCCCGCTCCCGGACCGCGCCGGCGAGGTCGTCCCAGAGGGTGTCGGCGACGGGCTGCACCCGCAGCCCGGCGCGGGCCGCCCCGGCGGCGCCGTCGTACTCCAGCCGGTCCAGGTAGGACCGGGCCAGCAGGTGGGCGATGTCCACCACGTACGCGGGCAGCTCGTGCGCCACCCGCTCCCGGGCCAGCCAGGTGTACCGGCGTGGTAGGTGCGGCTCGGCGAGCGGGCCGCGGGCCAGCTCCAGCGCGCGCAGCACGTCGGCGTCGGTGCCCCGCTCGGCGAGCGCGACGAACCGGTGCCAGTCGAGCTGCACCTCGTCGGCCAGTTGGAGCCGGTCGTCCTCGTCCAGCCGGAGCCGGGGGTGACCGTCGGCGGCGTCGCCGAGCCAGTCCCGGACCCGGGCCAGGGTCGCGTCCCGCTCGGCGACGGTCACCCCGTACGGCCAGACCGCGGCGGCCAGGGCGCGCGGCGTCACCTGTCCGGCCAGGGCGACGTAGCTGAGCACCTCCACGGCGAGCGGTGTGCCGGGCGGCAGCTCCGGGCCGCCGTCCACGGCCGGCTCGCCGAAGATCCTGACCAGCACGGCCGGCTCGACGTCCGGGTCGACCGGCCGCGGCGGCACCGGGTGCACCGCCGGCTCCAGCCGCCCGGCCCGGGCCTGTTCCGGCGCGTCCGCCGGCGCCGGCCCGTCCGGCCCGCCGCCGGGCGCGGCGGCCGCCGCATCAGCCTCGGCGGCGGCGCCGGCCGCCTCCGCCCGCAACAGCCGGGCCAGCGCGGCGTAGCTGCGGGCCGACAGCAGCTGCGCGCCGACAGTCGCGCCCAGCACCCCGGTGCTGAGCGCGCCGGTCTCGTCGATGGAGAACCGCCACCGGGCCGGCGGCACCGACCCGGCGATCAGGATGCCGAGCGGCGCCCGGGTGGTCGACCGCGCCCACTCCTGCAGCTCGGCCAGCTTCTCGGGGTCCGGTGGCGCGGCGAGCACCAGGAAGTCGGGGACGACTCCGGACACGTGCCGCAGTCCCTTCACCCGGCCGGTGAGCACGGAGTCCACCCCGGAGGCGGACAGCTCCTGGCGGCTGGCCGACAGCCGGTCGGTGACCCCCTCCAGCACCTCGTCCAGCCGGTCGACGCAGCGCAGCCGCTCCTCGCTGATCGGCGCGAGCGCCGAGCCGAAGCCGACCAGGGTGACCCGCATGTCGTCGGACCAGCGGTTGGTGACCAGCTCGACCGCGGCGGCGGCCACCACCGACCGGGCCCGGTCGAGGTCGCCCTCGACGCAGATCGCGCCGCCGGCCGCCTCCAGGTCGACGAACACCCGGCCATGGCCGTCGCCGCCGACCGACACCAGCCCAGGCAGCGGCGCGGCGGCGTCCACCTCCGGCAGCTTTCCCCGGCCGCGGTCCAGCACCCAGCGGGCGCCGCCGTTCTCGGCGACGAACGGCGGGGGCGCCTTCTCCTGCGGCACCGCCAGCAGCAGTTCCAGCGCGTCGGCGGACAGCCTGGCGGCGTAGATCTCCGGCACCTGGCGGTCCTGCTCGGCCAGCCCGGCGGCGAGCATCCGCAGCGCCCGGTCCAGGTACTCCGCGCCCGCCGGGTCGGCACCGAGCCGGACGGCCACCTCGATCCCGGCGGCCTCGGCGTCCGGGAGTGCGACCGCGGCGCCGGCCGGCCGGCGCCGGGCCCGGCGGCGACGCATCGCGATCAGCGCCTCCAGCAGCCCGGCGGCGAGCAGTTCGGCACCGACGATGTCCCACGGGATGTCCGGCGAGCGCTCCGGGGCCGGCTCGCCCTCGCCGGCGACGGCCCGGGCGGTGAGGGCGACCTGCGCCAGCCCGCCCGGCCCAGGAACCCGGTACCCCGGCCCACCCTGGCCCGGCCCACCCTGCCCGGGCCCACCCTGCCCGGGCCCACCCTGCCCGGGCCCACCCTGGCCGGGCCCACCCTGGCCGGGCCCCGACTCTCCCGCCGACCGCCCGCCGGGCCCGGGGGTGTTCATCTCCGGCTGCGGTCCGCCCGGGCGGGATCCGGCCAGTGCGCCAGACTCAGAGACACTGCCCGACCCGGCCAGATCGCCCGACCCGGCCAGCGCGCCGGCACCCTGCTGGCCGGCACCCTGCTGGCCGGCACCCTGCTGGCCGGCGCCCTGCTCCCCCGCGGCCTGCGCCGGCATGCCGGGGGTGACCTCGATCACGCCCTCGCCGCGCGCGTCACCGGGCAGGACCAGCGTCCAGCCGGGTCGGATCAGGCTCTCCAGGGTGAGCCGGTCGCCGTCCGGCTGCAGCCGTCCCTTGTTCAGTTCGAAGATCTCCCGGTAGCGGACGCCTGAGCCCAGGTACCGCTCGGCGATGTCCCAGAGGCTGTCGTGGTGCCGACCCTGCGGCGGCATCACCACGTACTGCTTGACCGCCCGGCCCCGCACGCTCCCGATCGGCACCAGCCCGGCCGACACCGCGGCGCTGGCTTGCCGGGCCGCGGCGTCGGCCTGGCCGACCGCGGCGTTCGCGACCTGCTGCACGGCATCGGCGACGGACGCGGCGGCCGCGGCCGGGCGGTCGGCCGCGCCGCTCGGCGCCGGGGCGCTCTGCAGGCCGCGGCCGGCGGTGGCCAGCAGCAGCACGGCGGTCACCAGCCGGCGGGCGAAGTCCTGCTGGGCCGCCGCGGCGAACGGCACCCGCCAGGGCAGCCCGCTGCCCCGGACGCCGGCGACGAACTCGGCCAGCAGGCAGCTGACCAGCTGCGCCCAGGCCAGCCAGACCACGCAGACCACGATGTAGAGCACGAACCTGATCTCCACCTGGGTGTGCAGGTGGAGCAGGTCGCGGCCCTGGCCGCGGATCCCGGCGATCGGGTTGCCGACGACCAGGACGAGCGCGGCCGGTACGCCGACCACGATGCCGAGCATCAGCAGGAACGCCACGAGGCCCCGCAGCGTGTCGCCGCGGCGTTTGACCCGCCGCACGTCGCGCAACGGCGCGCCGGTCCTCGGTCTGCTCACGCTGCCTTCTCGCCTCCGACGTCGCCGCTGTCCGGGACTCGGCTCATCCTCGCCCCTGCCCGCCGGTCATGCCAGACCGGTGACCGCGGTGGCGCGCCGTTCCGGAAGGACGAGGTCGAACTCGCTGACGCCGAACAGGCCCAGGAACACGGTCTTCACCCTGACCCGGGTCCGGACCACCACCGTATGGTCGTTGTCCGTTATCCGAACCGGCTCGGCCAGCGAGATGTCGCCGCCCATGTACTCGTTGACGATCGTCTGCACGCCCGGCTGGTCGGTGATCAGGCACTCGCTGCGGCTGCGGAGCAACGCCTCGTCGCAGTGGTTGCCGGCGGCCCGGGCCGCCTGCTCGGCCACGTTGAGCGCCCGCTGCCGGCCCTCCAGGGCCAGCCCGCCGTCGTACACCAGGCCGATCAGCGCGATCACCACCGGAGCCAGCACCGCGACGAAGGCGCCGATCGCGCCGCGGTCCCGCCGCCGGTCCCCATGCCGGGCCGCCCGCCGGGCCGCCCGCCGGCGCTCCGCGGTCACTGCGTCCCCCGGTATCTGTCCAGCATCGAGGCACCCTCTCGGTGCACGGTGGCGTGCGCGCCGCCCCAGAGCAGCTGCACCTGGCAGGTGACGCCGACCCGGACCACGTCGCCGGGCTGCGGCGCGTCGCCGTGCGGCGAGGTCAGTTCCACCAGCGGCGGACCGACGCAGGTCACGCCGTTCGCGTGCAGCGAGTTCTGCACGGCGTTCTCGGCCGCCTGCCGGGGCTGCCCGCGGTGGTTGATCGAGGCGGCCCGGGCGCCGTCCCGGGCGGCACCCTCGACCTTGCTAGCCGACTCGGCGACCCGGCCGGCGGAGATCATCATCCACAGCAGCGCGACGATGGCCGGCGCGAGGATGGACAGTTCCAGCGCGAGCGACCCGCGGTCGTCCCGCCAGTGTCTGCGCCGGCACGCCCGCATCGTCAGTTCGTCCCCTGCGGCTTGAAGATCTCTATCGGGCCGCTGGCCTTCGCCGTGATCGGAAGGTTGGGGAGGATGCCGGGCAGCAGGTTCACCGACCGTGAGGTGATCGTCACGGTCACCTGGTTGAAGGCATCCATGTCGACCGCGACGGTCGGTCGCTGCGAGGTCTTGTTCGCGTCCAGCTCCTGCCAGGTCTGTACGGCCACCCGGTTGGCCTCCGGCGTCAACTCACCCTCGCTCGGCAGCTGGGTGGCGACCTGCCCCGGCGCGCCGGGGTAGGTGCGGACCACCCGGGCGGTCGTCTGCGCCACCGCCTGCGTCACGTTGACGGCGGGGTAGTAGAGCCCGGCCTGGATCAGCAGGAAGATCAGGATGAGCAGGGACGGGGTGAGGACGGCGAACTCGACCGCGCTGACGCCTCGCTCACCGTCGTGCTCGCGGCCCTGCCCGCCGTCGCGGAGACGCCGGAGCATCGTCAGCTGGGTAGGTTCGTGCCCTGCTGGATCTTGGTCTTGTTCGCGTTCACCACGGCCATCACGGCCGCGCCGATGGCCAGCGCGGCCAGCACGCAAATCGCCGCGATGACGACCCACTCCACGGCCGAGGCACCCCGCTCGCTCCGCTCCCGCACCTCGTCGATCCTGGTCCGGAAGAAGGCGACGGTGAAGGCGATCAGCGGGTTGTCCCGAACCAGAGTGATCATGGTTGGTCCTCTCGGTTGCCTGGTCCGTACGCCGGTCGGACGTCACGGGGATTCTCCCGGTTGGTACCTAACTCACGTTGAAGATGTTGTACACAGCAGGATAAGCCAGAAACAGAAGGAATCCGAAACAGATGAAGAGCTGAGCGATCAACATCGACTGGGAGCGCTCGCCGGCCTTTCCCTCGGCTTCGGCCAACTCCCGTCGGCGCAGCGTGGCGGCCCTGGCGGAGAGCGACGCCCGGATCTTCGCGCCGTCGTCGGCCACCAGGGTGAGGGCCGCGGCGAGGTCGCGGAGTTCCTCGATGTCCAGCTCATCGCCCAATCGGCCTAGCGCCGCCCAGGGGGTGAGACCCTGCAACCGGGCGAACGCCAGCGTGTCGCGCAGCCGAGCGAACGGCCACCCGCCGCCGATCTGGGAGGCCGTGGTGAGTGCCTCCGGCGCACCGCGGCCGCCGGCGAGGTTCATCGCGACCAGGTCGAGGAAGGCACCGACCGCGTGCCGGAAGTCGCGCCGGCGCTTGGCCGCCTGGGAGCGCAGCTCCAGGGTCGGCGCGGCGGCGGCGAACACGGCGAACAGGATGGCCAGCGCCAGCGGCAGCGCCGGCCCGGCCTCGAGCCCGATCACGTACAGCAGCGCGACCGCCGCCGGGCCGAACAGCAGGCCGCACACCCCGAGGATCACGGTGGTGGCCAGGAACCCCTCCATCGAGCGGCCCATGACGTTCAGGTCGGACCGGGTGCTGGTCAGCACGATGCCCCGGCTGGCCAGTGCCCGCACCAGCGTGGTGCCGAGCGATCCGCGCCAGCCGGTGAGCCCCTCCCGGACGAACGCCGCGGAGATCATCGACGGCGACCGGCTGGCGTCCAGCTGGGCGAGCGCGCCGGCGATCGTCGGCTTCGCCGGCCGCAGCGCGACCACCGCTCCGAGCAGGCCGAACCCCACCAGGGCGCCGGCCACCAGCGAGTACACCAGCAGCACGGTGCTACTCATGCCCGCTCCTCCCGGCGGTGCGGCTCTCGTCCCTCGGGCCACACCGCCGTCGTCGCTCCCCGCTCGCGCTGCGAGCCCTCGCGCTCGCTCACTGCCCGCTCCTCCCGGCTCACTGCCCGCTCCTCGCGCTCTCGAGACGCTCGCCGGTGGCGGGCGAGGACCTGGTGGTGAGGAACCGCTCCGGCACCTCGAACTCGGCCAGCCGGCGCAGCCACAGGAAGCCGAGTCCGAAGACCCCGAACACCACCGCCAGCGCGACCTGCCCGCCCGGGGTGGAGTACGGCGTGACATACCGTCGGTTCAGCAGGGTGAGGCCGAGCACGACGACCAGGGTGAGTCCGACGATGATCTGCACGCTGCGCCGGGTCGACTGGCGCCCGGCCTCGATCCGGGCCCGGACGTCCAACTCCTCCCGGGCGGCCACGGACAGCGATGACAGCACGTCGCGCAGGCCCGGCCCGCGCAGCCGGGCGTTGAG
>Ga0137376_10002802_pt1 | contig 10610 bp, 9 predicted proteins | sample SagtaG_23_FD_104814 | JGI IMG/M metagenome (GOLD analysis project Ga0137376, IMG submission 104814) | Vadose zone soil microbial communities from Sagehorn Ranch, Mendocino, California, USA - Sage2_L_20_16 metaG | ecosystem: Environmental > Terrestrial > Soil > Vadose zone | place: USA... | reverse complement strand
ATTGTATTACATCTGAGAGGAGAGGACCGATAGCGGCTGAGGAGTTCGCCGAAAAGCCCGGCGATATTCCAGGCATCATCGGCTGCGCGATGGTGAACCCCTTCCAGAGGAAGATGGAGTTGTCGTAAGGCTTCTGCCATCCCGACCTCGCGGGACAAGGCCTCAAACACAGCAAACAGGGCTTTGATGTTGACATGGGTCAGTCCAAAGGGATAACTGACCTGCTGGGAGTGGCATTGTCGCTCAAATTGCAGACGGTCATAGTCTCCATAACTGGCCCAGGCACACTCCTTGGAGGCATACTCTTGTTGCAAAAGCGAACAGGCGTCTGCGAAGGAGATGCCCCCATTGACATGCTCTTGGGTAAAGCCCGTCAGTTGAGTACAGAAGGCACTAACGGTTGACTGTTCTGGTCGGACGAGCAGGTTGCGTTTGCCCTGCCGCCGTCCAGAAGCCACCTCGAGCAGACACAGCCCAATTTCGATAATCTCGCTTTCCTGGCCGAGCGGTGGTTGTCCCTCCCAGCAGGTTGACTCCACATCCACGATTAGGATGTGGTCTAACACTTGTGACTTCCAAGGGGTCTTTGCCATTTGCTTTCCTCTTCCTGGGGAAAAACCCAAGCCAAGGCCAAAGCGCAGCGCAAACGAGCTTGAGTGATCCTCCACACAAGTTAATACGCGCTACTCCCAACCCTGGTTTCAGGAACCGGATGGAGCCTCATCGTCTCAGCATCACGGCAAAGCTTTCTTGTTGAGCCACCTGCAACACCGCGTGAATAAAGTCAGCCTTTCCGTGTAAATACGCCAGCCGGTCAGTTGGAAATTGCTCTGCTAGCTGCTGCTTTAACTCACTATATTGGTGAGCGGTAGCAGGATGGTGCCGGAGGTAATTTCTGAAGACGAGTAAGACCGTCCAATAGGGATTACTTGGTTGAAGCAGATGTAGATGATAGCCGACGGGTCCGCCAGGAGGGTACTTTCTTAAAAACCGCCGGGCTTTGGTAAATGCTGTTCGTTCTGGCAGGTATTCATAGCCTATCTGCTGAAGAGGATCAAGGCAGGCATCGGCTTGGTCCAGCGTCTCGACTCCCAGTAACATATCAATAATGGGTTTGGCACTCAGACCGGGCACTGAGGTACTCCCAATATGTTCAATCGCCAGGAGATGTTCCCAGATCTGTCCTAACACCAGGGGTTTTTCTGCTTCGTAGAGCTGCGGCCAGCTCGCCTCATACTCACGAAACAGGACACATCGTTTCATCACCTCTGCCGTCCATGCAGAGGGCGATAACTCAAGCATCTCCATCATGTGCTGATCCCTTTCACAGTGTGTGACAGTGCGCTGGCCGGTCACTCATGGAGTACACGCAGCATCTTCTGATCCTCCTCGTGGTCTTGTGGCTCGCGGGAAGCAGGTTCTGCTGACGGACCAACAAGGGCACGAAGCAGGAAACAGGACGGCCAAAGCCGTACAACACGAGCAGCCTGAAAACGACGTCATCTGTGCTGAGAGACGTGGTGAAACGGGTGCACTCCATCCCGTCTATCAGGTAGACCCTGCAAAGACATGGTGGGGGTGACCTCTCACCTATCTGTGGTCCGGGATCGCGCCAAGCTGTTGCAACATGCTCAACCCATCAAACAGCCCGCGGAACTCCGCGATCTTGCCGGAAGTGACGCGGTAGAACACGAAACCGGGCACTGCGACTTGCCTTCCGGTCGGTGGGACCCCCAGGAACTCGCCCTGGTGGGTGCCCCGCCCTGTCCAGCGCTCGGCGACGCGGTCATCCTCGGCGATCAGCTCTTCCTGGGTGGAATACCAGTCGGGGAACGCATCGCGCAAGGTCATAGCGAACGCTTTGAAGCTCTCCTTGCTCACTTGTCCTCTTCCAGGAAGAAAGATCGTCGCATCGGCAGTCATCAGTTCATCTGTCGCTGCCGTGTTCCCCTGGCTCCAAAACTCCTCGACGAAACGACTCACTACCGCCTTGTTCTCTTCAACTGACATGGAAGGTTCTCCTTTGCTTTGCTTTTCCTCTTCATCTGTGAAATCAACTCCACAGCACGAAGCATACCGGAAGCCGTGCTGAGGGACAATCCCAGAAATCTGGGATGGTTTTTCGCATCTACAGTGTGTATAATGGTGAGGGCAAGCTATGACAGTGCAAGAGAGCAGGCGGAGGCACTACCATGCAGCGAAGAGCAGAATATGTCAGACGGGAAATCATCCGCTTATGTCATGCCGGGCTCGACTCCCACACGCTGCGAGTGGAAACCATCAAGCAACTGCGCAAGGTGATCCCCATCGATGTCTCCTTCTTCGCCACAGCTGATCCTGCGACGCTGCTGTTCACCGGGGCTGTGCAAGACGAGATCCTTGGGCACGTCACGCCCCAGTTCCTCGAGAACGAGTTCCTGCGCGACGATGTCAATAAGTTCGTGTGGCTGGCGAGAAACACCCCGCCGGTCGGCGGATTGGTTCAGGCGACCGGGCATGACCTGGAGCGTAGCCCTCGCTCCCAAGAGATCCTGACTCCGCTGGGCTTAGGAGACGAACTACGCGCAGCACTGATCACCGGCGGTACCTGCTGGGGGTTCATGTGCTTGCATCGTGACCGGTCGAGCCCGCCTTTTACCGCTGGCGAGGCAGCCTTCCTCGCGCGGCTCACGCCACATCTGGCCGAGGGCTTGCGCAAAGCGCTGCTGATCAGTGCCACGACGAGGCCAGCGCTTCCCAACGAGCCGGGATTGCTGCTGCTGGCCGAGGATCTCTCGCTGGCAGCGATCACCCCCACAGCTGAAAGGTGGCTTGCAGAAGTAGCCGCGGCGGACTGGCCCAGCACGCAGCAGGCTTTGCCGTATGCCGTCGCTGCTGCTGCCCGCTTACAAGCCCTGGAGCGAGACAGCGACGTGCAACCCGACCTGCTGCCGAAGGTGCGCCTGCGAACCGCTTCGGGCCACTGGTTAGTCCTGCACGCCTCACGACTGGGAGGGCCGAGCGCAGGCGGACAGATTGCGGTGATCATTGAGGCGGCGCGGCCAGCGGAGGTGGCACCACTGATCGTGCTGGCCTACGATCTCACAAAAAGGGAGAGTGAGATTATGCAGAGCGTTTTGCGGGGGTTGTCGACAGGAGAGATATCGGCCACCTACCAGATCTCGTCCAATACCGTGCAGGATCACCTTAAGTCGATCTTCGAGAAAGTCGGCGTGCGCAGTCGGAGAGAACTGGTCGGGCAACTCTTTGCTCAACAGTATCAGCCACGTCTCGGATCGGGTCGCGACTTGGACGCCAATGGGTGGTTTACCTAGACGGCAATGCCCATGGAGAGGTGTATTCCGTCAGCTAAAATGTTACCGATTTCTTTCCCTTCTCAATTCACCTTTGACTGAGTACTAGTCAGGGTCGCCACAGGCAGTGAGGAGTCAAGGGGAGACGTGAGAGGTTACCTTTCATCACTTCTTCCAGTTTCGGAATATCTCAAGTAGATCTTGCTTCGTTTCAGGAAACGTCTGCTGCTCGGACAGTTTTCGCAACATCAGAATTGTTTGCTGCACTTGTTCCAGGTAGGTATCACAGCCAGGGCATTCTTCGATGTGCTCCTCGAATTGCGCCTGCTTCTCGGGTAATAGAGCTTGCTCAAGATAATCGGTAACAAGTTCTACAACTTCCTGGCAGTTTAACTCATTTGGGTTAGCGTTAGTCATGTGGATGTTACTCTTCCTCGAAGTATCTCTCTAATGCGCGTCGTACCTTGCAACGCGCGCGATGCAACAATACGCGCTGGTTTGCCTCAGAAACACCAAGCAAGTCACAGGCTTCATCAGATGTGCATCCCTCGATATCTCGTAGTGTGATCACCTCACGCTGCCCGATCGGCAAAGTATCAATAGCTTCCTGAATACGTGTCATTGTTTCCTGCGAAAGAATTCGCTCCTCCGGTATTTCGTCCCAACTTCGGGGAAACGATACCCATTGCCCTGGCCATCGTTGATCTGGCCCCTGAAATCGTTCAGGCTCAATCGCAGGTTCATGAAGCTCACCAGTAAATTCCGGTAATGACGAAAATGGCACACTACGCCCTTCGCGCTTTGCGCGAGTTTTAGCCCGATTCGTGAGTATACGGAAAATCCAGGTCTTTAACGAAGATCGACCCTCGAAGCGATCAAGTCCATGCAGTACACCCATCCAGGTCTCCTGGACAACTTCCTCCGCTACAGCCTGGGATGGAACAAATACCATCGCAAGTCGTAGCATTGAGGAATGATACATGTCAATGAGCGAGACAAAAGCGCTTTCATTGCCACTTCGTAAAGCCTCGACCAGGCGCAAATCTTCCTCGGAAACCACACTACCTGGCGATTGAGAACCAGCAATATGTTGTTGAATCGCGGCTCTATCCCTCGGCTGTATACGCTGGAACGTTCCTTCTTCCATGACTCCTACCTTCGAGCTAAACATTCGCTCTATGGATGAGTGTCCTCACATGGTTGTTGAATTATCAACCGCAAAGAAGTATATCCCAGCCCTCACAAGACCGTCAAGAGAAATGTAGCCAACCGTAGGAGCCGATTTATCGTGCTCACCGCCGATTCATCGGCCCTGGTGGATTTTCAAATACTCACATCAATAAATATCAACTTCCTCCTACTGATCAAACATCGTAAACAAATTATTCAATGATTCTGCGAGTGTTGGATGAGCGAACACAGCATCACGCAGCACAGTATAGGGTAATTTGCCCATCATCGCCATCTCTATCATCGCCATAATCTCGCCACCCTCAATCCCTAGAATTGCACACCCCAGGATTTGACCGCTCTCAGCATCAACTACAGCCTTCATGAACCCTCGCGACTCATCTATTTCTAATGCTCGTGCTACATAATTCATTGGCATCTTTGCAACACGAATAGCACGACCTGATGCCCGTGCTTCTGACTCACTCAACCCAATGCGTCCAAGTTGAGGGTCAATGAATACTGTATAAGGCACTAGGCGATCACGTATACTTGCATTTCCATGTTCGAGTAAATTCGTGCGTATGATGCGAAAATCGTCGTAGGAAATATGTGTAAAAGCAGGACCTCCCTTAATGTCCCCTAGCGCATAAACACCTGGTACATTGGTTTCCAGTCTCTCATTCACCTGGATAAAACCACGTTTATCAGTCTGTATCCCCGCTGCTTCTACATTCAACCAATCGGTGTTGGGTACTCTACCGGCTGCTACAAGCAAATGCGATCCTGTCAGGGTTCGTTCACCACCTCCTGTACGCACAGCCATCTCGATGCTTCCATTTAAGTTTTGGGTAACGTGTAAAGCGCTCGTTTCTAGCAATATTTCTATGCCATCTTCACGCAAGATGTTAGCAACTTCGTCAGCTATATCGGTATCTTCGCGTGACAGCAAGTGCGCGCTTCGTTGTATAATCGTCACCCTGCTCCCGAAACGCCGAAACATTTGCCCAAATTCCAATGCGACATAACTACCTCCAAATACCAACAGATGCTCTGGCACAATATCCAATTCCATGATGGATGTCGAATCCAGTGTCGGCACATTTTCAATTCCATCGATAGGAGGTATTGATGGGCGATCGCCAGCATTGATGAAAATAGTGTTTGCAGATAACGTGCGTATCTCACCTGTATTTAAGCGAACCTCCACCACTTTCGGCTCGATAAAGCGAGCCTCACCCATCAAAAGATCAACTCCTTCTGCACTCACAATTTGCCGTTCGCTGCCAGTGCGAAAGCTCTCTACAATATCGCGTTTACGTTTCCTCACCACTTTCATATCTACTGATACAGGACCAGTCTCTACCCCGTAGTCGGCTGCTCTGCGTGCTAGATAAGCTACACGCGCGCTCGCGACCATCGTTTTGGTGGGTGTGCATCCCTCGTTAATACAGGTACCACCCACATGCACTCGCTCGATGATGGCCGTTTTCTGGCCAGCATGCGCCAATGCTGTAGAAAGAGGCCCTCCTGCCTGGCCAGCCCCAATAATAATTGCATCATACTCATTCATTGTTACGTGTCTCCCATCTGTTGTACTTCTATTCTTTGCTTATCTTGTCCCGAATGCCACCAATTTGTTACACATCGATGGTATTATATCTTTTCACAAGCGGGAGTGGTTTTTTCAGCACCTATGCGAATGTCCTGATAGTTCCCATAAAGGAACTAGATTTGATATGATATAGAAAATCGGTCATTTACTAATCTGTGGCTGACCTCGTGTAAGGAGTAAAATTATATGCTACTGGCTGGTGATATAGGTGGAACAAAAACAAACCTGGCTGTTTTCTCATCCGAGGCAGGCTGGAGAAAACCTTATGCTGAAGCGACATACTCTAGCGTAAATTACCCTGACCTCGAATCGCTTGTGCATGAGTTTCTTGCGCAACACGATTTCCCGATAGATCGAGCAAGTTTTGGCGTAGCCGGACCTGTAGTAGCTGGACGTGCCACTGTTACAAACTTATCATGGATGATGGATGAGAATCACCTTCAACAAGCATTACATATCCCATCTGTTCGCCTGTTGAATGATTTGGACGCCATTGCTCACTCCGTACCCCATCTGGAATCGCAAGACCTTCATATACTGAATGAAGGACAGAGAGTCTCCGGTGGCGCAATTGCTGTCATTGCCCCGGGTACTGGCCTCGGTGAAGCGTATCTTACCTGGGATGGTTCGCAGTATCAGGCACATACCTCCGAAGGCGGTCATGCCGATTTCGCTCCTGTCAACGCATTTCAAGTTGAATTGCTGCGCTATCTCATAGCTCGCTTTCCGCATGTGAGTTTCGAACGTGTGTGTTCTGGTAAGGGTTTACCTAACATTTATGATTACCTCAAAGATTCAGGTTACGCTGAAGAGCCGCAATGGCTGGCTGAACAATTAGCTACGACACTTGATCGGTCACCAATCATCGTCAACAATGCGCTTGACAAAGATAATGTGTGCCAACTCTGTGTAGCTACACTCAACGCTTTTGTTTCCATTCTGGCAGCCGAAGCTGGCAACCTTGCCCTCAAAGTTCTTTCGACTGGTGGCGTTTACATCGGCGGTGGCATACCACCTCGCATCCTTTCCTACCTGCAAGACAAACAATTCATGCAAGCATTTACGCATAAAGGGAGGCTTACACAAATGCTTATACAAATGCCGGTGCATGTCATTCTCAATCCAAAAGTTGCGCTACTCGGCGCGGCCATCCACGGCTTTGAGAAACGGGAGACAAAGGGATAGTAAGTCATGTATGATGAAGTTAGACGTGAAACCACTTCATCCTATTCCCACACTTCCGAATAAGGGTATATGCACCATCCAGCCATACATCGAAGAATAGAATGTGCCGCCCACTTTCGAGCACTGTGCCTGGGTCGTAATTGTGCCAGTCAGACCGAACAGTGAGTTTGCATTAAACAGCGTCTGCTTGATGTCTCCTGCTGGTAAGCAGAAATTCACATGCAAATGCCACGGCGCTATGCTTGACGGGATACGCTGGTTTAACTGCTCTGTGGTCACATTTGCGGGTGCGCTATACATCACACCTACGAACTGGTAACCATCTGCAACTTTCTTGTACAGTAGAGCTGATGGATGGGCCAGGTCAAATGTTGTTTGAGCTTCGACAAAACTCTGTACGTTCGCAAAATGATAGATGTCCTGGGGGATATTAGGAGCAAAGATTTGATATCCGTCCTGTAGTGCCAGGTGATAATCCTGATACTTGTCAAAACACACATGCGCATTTTGCACGATTGCATTCATGCGCGTGATATCAGATGTAGTAATAGGCTGATATGGAGTCATATTCATATGTGGCCCCATGTTCATATGTCGTGAAGCTGTCACTTGAGAAGAATTGCTGGCAGTAGTACCCGACGCCATTGGAAGAGTTGACTGGCAAACAGGAGCTTTCACCACCGCTTGCGTGGAGCTTTGTTTCTGACTCTGATTACTACCACACGCTGCCAGTACAAGTATCAACAAGATGAATGGTGGTAAAAACTTTATTATATACGGTGTAAGACCCCGCTCTTCAGAGCACGGATATAAGCCGCGCCGCTGCCATGCGGCTTTACACGCCATTTCATGCTTGACAATTTCCTTCCGATATAGTATACTTGTTCTAGTACCTTGACAACGGAATAGTGTTTGCGGGTTGCAAGCTAAATCGTTCGCTTGCTTAAAAGCACTAGCGTGTTCAACCAAGATACACTCTCTTTCTACTGACTGACCGCTCACAAGAACCACGTGAGCGATGACCAACAGACTGAGAACTACCGCAGGGCTTGCGGAAAGTTAGGACTGTGGAGCAGAAAGCTCTGGCTTGTGTGCATGTCGGCATAAGTGAAACTCCTATGCGATGAAGCAGTAAAGCCTACTCGTGAGGGTAGGAGTTCCCTGGGTTTACCTATGGGGAGATGTCAACCGCATAGGAGTTCCTTCGCATCTAGTTACCACCCTGCTGGGCAATCACAGAAATAGTCAGAACCATCATTTTCCTCTAAAATATATGATACACTACTTCTTATGCTAACGGCAGGGTAAATGTGATGCAGGTTCCCTTTCCAGGCGTACTCTCGGCACAGATTGTTCCTCCATGCGCCATAATAATCGCTTTTATGATGGCAAGACCCAATCCACTACCACCACTTGCTCCGGAACGTGCGCGGTCACTACGGAAGAAGCGGTCAAATATATAGGGAAGGTCTATTGGATCGATGCCAGTCCCTGTATCCCTCACCCACACAGTAAGCCATTTTGTTTTGCTATCCTTAGGTGTTTCCATATTCCCAAAATGTGAAGGCGTTCCATCACCTATCAACTTACCTGAGCGCGTCGTACTTAATATACCAACGTTGTTGGCGATACGCGTAGGTGCCTGTGTGTGCCTGGCTTGTGTGCTCTCGCCTTGCTGCTGCCCAGCTTGAGCATGTCGGGCATGCGCGACCTCTACTTGTCGTTGCCAGTCTTGCAATTCGCTATCATTGATATTGGCTCCAATCGTAATGCTTCCGCCTGCAGGTGTATAGCGCCTGGCGTTATCCAGCAGGTTCAGCAAGACTTGCGTCATGCGATCGCTATCAGCAAGTACAGCCGGTGTTGTTGGGTCAATCTCATTGCGTAAAGAGATGCCTACCTGCTCGCACTCTGGCAGAATCACTTCCAATACCTCATCGACCAGTGTATGCAAATCTAGTGGTTCTTGATCGAGTTGTATCCGTCCAGATTCGAGCGATGTCATCTGCTGCATATCGCTTACCAGTCGGCGCAAACGCTGCACTTCGCGGCCTATCAATTGTGCTGTATCTTGCCGTGCTTGCGGATCAGTAATGACATCATCGGCGAGAGCTTCACTAAATCCTTGTATGGCCGTCAGTGGTGTGGCAAGATCATGAGCGATATTGGCAATCAGTTCGCGTCGCATCTGGTCCTGGCGATGCAACTCGGTCACATCTGACTCGATCCTCCCTGCCATCGAGTTAAAGCTAGATGCTAATCTTCCAAGTTCATCCCTGCTTTTAGGGATAACTACTCGTTGAGTGTAATTTCCCGCTCCCATCTGTTCAGCAGCAAGTGTAAGTGAAGTTAAAGGTTTGGTTAAACGCCGTGCCAGCCAAAGACTGAAACTAATCACAATAATTGCTATCACACTGCCTGTAATCAATATTGCCCTATCGACTTTTGCCAGGAACTCGTACGGGGAAAAGCCTGCTGGATACTGTAGCGGTTCAGCAAGAACCAGCGCTCCTATAATGGCTCCAGTGGGTTGACCTCCATAACGTATTGGAACACTAATGTATAATCCAGCAAGCGAATTGTTGGTATCCGATGAGACTTGCAGGTTACCTTGCACCTCCTGCCCTTGTAGTGCCTGTTGGAGAGACTGCTGGAAAGCGGACATATCAAACCTGGGCTGAGACATAGTAAGTAACTGGTTATTCGCGTCTACCACAATATAAAGTTCTGGCACACCAAGGTCGATCGGTCCAATATTCCAGTCGCCACCAGCAGATTGATATCGGTGGCCAATATATTGTGCTGTATATTCCGCGTTCGCTCGAAATTGATCGATCTGTGCCGAGTAGAAGTAGTTTTGTACTACTACCGAGACCACAATAATAAATAAGAGCATAGCTCCCAGGGCGACGCCCAGATAGCTCAGTACGAGTTTTGCTCGCAAGCTGAACGCTGGGCGGGAGGAACGTGTAACCACGAGCAAAGTTCCTTTCTACAACCCCTCAGGATCAAATTTGTAGCCAAGACCCCAGACCGTTTTAATATAATGAGGAGTTCCAGGCCCTCCGGCAACTTCTAACTTCTTGCGCAGCGTTCCTATATGGACATCCACTGTCCGTCCATCACCGAGGAAGGTGTATCCCCAAATGTGTTCAAGCAAGGTTTCGCGAGTAAACACTCGTCCAGGAGCCGAGGCAAGTGTAACGAGCAAATCAAATTCCTTTGCTGTGAGGGATGCAACCTGTCCGTGAACTTCGACTCGTCTTTGAGGAATACTGATGCGCAGTGCATCGAAACGTATTTCTTCTGCTGAATTTCCAGTATTCTTGCCTGCTACTCCATAAGCT
>Ga0137376_10002800_pt1 | contig 10613 bp, 12 predicted proteins | sample SagtaG_23_FD_104814 | JGI IMG/M metagenome (GOLD analysis project Ga0137376, IMG submission 104814) | Vadose zone soil microbial communities from Sagehorn Ranch, Mendocino, California, USA - Sage2_L_20_16 metaG | ecosystem: Environmental > Terrestrial > Soil > Vadose zone | place: USA... | reverse complement strand
TTTTACATAATCCAGTACTACGTATCTCAAGCCACTATTCGGGACAACTTCGTTGTCCACTCCATGGATGTCACCCCCCAGTCCCAAAGGTCACGGATACAGTCCATAACCAGAGGGCTATTGTCTGCAGCTGTCCAGAACCGGAACTTCATATCCGGAGTAATCATTCTGCTTATCGTCGTTTTCCTATGGACCTTGTCCAATTTCGTTACTCAGGTATGCTATTATAGAAAACTCTCCCTTCAATCTCTGTCGTTGAAACCATGACAGAATCTTTACGAAGATGGCTACGAGAAGCCATTTCTGTAAGTCCCATATCGGATGACTACAATCATAGTGCTCGTAGGACCGTGTTTTATGTAAAACAGTGTGACATACTTGAACACGAGTTCTTTTGTTCTGTATCTATTGCCGTACTATGTCTCGAAGCACAGAGACTTGTGGCCGCTCTCCAGTTCAAGCGGATTAAGGTAAGATATATTTTTATAACGAACAATTTTTGCTTCAGATGGGAATGCAGGCATGAGTATCAATCACTCAATACAACCGCAGATGACAACGAGGAGGCATTTCCCGAGGTATGCTAGCTACTGCATATTTCATAACAATACTTATCCGAAAAAAAGCCCGCAGCATCAAATGCGCCAGTTCCGAGGGACGTCGGCGAACCGAAAGTAGATTTGCCTCCCTTGACAACAAAACAGACGGCTCACCTTGCCCTGGCCTTCTGTTTCTTGTGGTTCGTCGCCAATTGGGCCCTCGATGCAGCCCTGGATTATACCACCGTGGCAAGCGCCACGATACTATCAAGTACCAGCGGTAGGTCGTTTCATCTCCTCGCTTAGGTCACAGTTTCATAGCCGTAGGGTTTTTTACCCTTGGTATCGGTCGTCTATTGCGCGTAGAAGTCCTGACACGTACCAAGATCCTTTCTGTCATATCAAGGTATTCAAAATTTTCCACGCTCAAGCGATTATGACCTGACCCATCATGAAGCTTTTTCGGAGTAGTTCTCGTGTACCTTTCAGACTCGGGACGAAAGCGGTCGACGTCCGGCATCACGGTAAATCAGCCGAATAGACCTGTGCTAGGAGACTTTTTGGCATTGATCTCTGCCGTCTTCTACGCGCTCTATGTCATCCTCCTCAAAATCCGGATTGGCTCCGAATCGCGGATAAACATGAAACTATTTTTCGGCTTTGTTGGCCTTTTCAATATCCTGTTAGCATGGCCAGTTGGACTTTTCCTTCATGTGATCAGGGCAGAGGTGTTTGAGTGGCCGACCAGCATGAATGAAGTTCTAGCTATTCTTATAAATGTACGTGTTTTGGAATTTCTCGATAGTTCTCGATGGTGAATTGACCGTCGTAACCAGATGGGAATCACGGTGTCTAGCGACTTCTTATACGTGATAGCTATGCTTAGGACCACGCCATTGGTGGTCACAGTAGGCCTCAGTCTCACTATCCCTTTTTCAATTGTGGGAGACATTATACTTGGTCACTCGATACATGTGCAGGTTATTCTTGGAGCCATGCTTATAATGTCGAGTTTCGTGGCAGTCGGCTTGGATAGCTCCGTACAGAAGTTACAAGATTAGATCATCACTTTTTGTAATGGTACCCCACGTTGCTTAGAACTATCATCATGGTATTTCTACATCGTTCGCATTTGGCTCCGTTCTCATGAAGCATAGCCTAAGGAGAAAAGGCGGCGTACCGAATTACATGCACCCTCTGCTAAGCCACTCAAACGCCAATTTGCAGTCCAAGAAAACGGCGTAGAAAGTGTCAACATCGGTGAAGCATCCGACGTTTCCGTTCGTCACCGCTTGCTGCTATAGAGCGGAGTCTCATGTACAGATAGGGCAACGATATCCTGCGTGCACTCTCCATACCGCAAAGCAGTGCGCCGTCTGTTTCCAAAAAAGAAAAACAAGAATTAAAACGGGAGGCTTTTTTACAAAGTATCTCCCTTCGTCCTTGAAACAGATACGGCTGTCTAAATGATGCTTTTGAAAGAGCTGGCGTCCGGACTGTCGCCGTACTCCAAATCTCACAATCGACGAGTTAAGAAAAAGGCTAAGGAACAGATAGGCGGAGGTTTGACCGACATCCAGGCGGCGATCACAGAACTCGCGGAGGAAGCCGAAGCTACCCTAATGGAATCAGATGCGACATCGATTACAACTGCCGCTGAGACTAAATTGAATGCTAAATCTGGGAAAATAGGCGAGGGGAAAGGCTTACTTTTTACTGCTACAAGGCGAAAGCGTGCCCTGTAAACATGGGTTTCTCCAATCTTGTGGCCCCTTGCTGACACGTGTATCAGGCAGCTGGAACAGATACGACAACCTGCCATCTTGTCCAACAAGGATTTTGCTTCAAATCCCTTTGAGACGATTCGCACGCACGCACAAAATACATTGGTCAAACATCAAGTTCCCATTTAGTGATGCTCTGTGGCCCGCTGTACAAATGCAATTTTTTAACTTGTAATATACTGAATAGCTAGATGCGGTATATTGGGTATCTCCTTAATGAATCCATAACTCGCGGAACCATCGAGACCCGGGGGAAATATGCAATCCCATTTTATTAATTCAATGGGTTGGTGACATTATTCATCGTTTGCGCTCATGCCAGCGCTCCAGACAGTGCTGCCGCTGCCGCTGCCACCTTCACTTCGCCTGCTTCTTCTGCTAATGCTTCTTGGAGTAATTTCTGTGAAACCGCTTCCCACTCCACGTGCCAGTTCTGCACTTAAATTTCGTTCATGAGCATCCAACGCAGCAATCGTGTTCTGCGCTTCTGCTTGCACCAAAGCCTCTTTAGTAAGATCGGACGAAACACCTATCCCTAACCCAACATGGGCACCATCTTCAGCTGCTGAGGCCGACGAGAATGTAGATCCAAACAAGGAGAAACGGCGATTGCTGGTGGATGATGTACCCGAAGAAGTAGATTGTGCCCGGTCGACAGGGGTGGGTCCAGGTGTTGAAGGCTGGATGCCCATCAACTTCATAGTCGCATTCAACCTTTCCCTTTCTTTTCGATCTTCGTCATCCTCAAATGTGTCCAGTTTTCGCGCTCCTGTTACAGTTGTTGTTCCTGGTGTAAGTGTTAAAGGACGCAGATTGGGCTCCGGTTTCTTTTCGGAACCTCCGGAAAAGAACGAGAAACCTTTCCAGTCAAAAGACAGGGAACGGCGCTGCGCCTTCGATGATGCTGGCTGGGCTGATAAGGGTGTTGGGGGTGTTAATCCAGCTGAATGCATTGGATTAGAGAGAGATCGGCCGACAAGAACAGACTGTGGACGCGGTTTGGGAGATACGATAATAGTTGGCTTGGACGGAGTAGGCTGAGGAACGGCCGTCGGAGGAGTTTTTGGATCTGCTTCGTAATCAGCAGCCAACACATGTTCGAAGCCTTCTTGCGCAATGATACGGTCAATGATCTTCGAGGCATATAGTGATAGTGCTTTGTTTGCATCTTTCAGAGACTTGACTTCGGTGCGGAGCGCATCCAAGTCGTTGATCATATCAGCATCGGATGAGGCAGATACTTTACGTCCATCAGAGCCCTTCTTCGATTTCTTCCTTCCAGGTGGTCCCAGGCGATCACGGTCGTCAAGGCCGTTGCCCGACAATATATCCTTGTTTTCCGCACGACCTAGTTCTGCAGCAAGATCCAAACCAGGGCCAGTGATGGGCAAGTCTGCAAGCGATTCGCCGTGGATAGATGTAGACCTGTTGCGACCGTGACGACTGGTTGACTTGGAGCTGGGTGGGTCATGTGAATCCAGAGAGTGCTCAAGCTCGAGCTCCAAATTCTCCGGTAACTCATCGACTTTGTCCAAGGTGCTACGCCCAGTGCTACGAAGGCTTCTAACATCGACCGAGTCACGTTCATCGTCCTCATCGTCTTCTGATTCGCTGGTGATAGCGCCTCCGACCTGTCTCATGACGTCGAATTGACCACTCAGGGTCTTTTCACGCAGCAATATCATATAACTTTCGTTTTCTTCCTGTAATTCACGGTTAACCCTCTTAAGATCAACGAGCTGTGTCTGAAGTAGAAATAAAGTGCTCTGCAGAGACGCGTACGAAGTAGATAGCGTTGAGAGTTCAAGTTTCAATGCGGTCATCTCAGCGGGTTCGGAATCAGGATCACTGAAATCCTGCATTGTCGGGGTCCTTGCTGAGACCTTGTCTCTTGGAGACGGTTCATTAGGCAAACTATCGCTTTCCTCGTGTTGGAGAGAAGCATGCACATCGACTTTAAGCTCGGCCTCGTTCTCGGTCACCTGAGCAACAGGCTCAGGCTCAAGCAGTTTGGGAACCTGGGTGAGAGACTGAATGCGCGACTTCAGATGTTGTTCATTATCATAAAACGCCTGGCGTTCTGCTTCAAACGAAGTTGTCTAACGTCGTGTGAGCTCGGAGGACATCAGTGGGCATGGAAGATTAGCATGCCTGTTCATTGTAGCGCCGGTGGAGATCCCTCTTCTCTCGCTCGAGCTCGCGTGCCTGAGCGCGAAGCTTGTCAATGATGTCGATCCTTTGGGCCAACTCGACTTCGGACCGCGATTGCTCTGCATAGAGCTCATTTAGCCGCGTTTCTGTGGCATGTAGTGCAGAGGTGAGGCCGTCGTTTTCGCTGGTCAAGGCGGCAATGGACTGTTCCTTGTCTTGCAACTGGACGAGTAGCTGCAGAATGTAGATGAGTGGAGATGTTACAGGATGCGCGACGGAAGCTCACTTGGTCCTTGAGTTCTGTGTCCTTGGCGTCATTGTTGTGAGCAGGAGCGCGTCTGGTGGCGAGGGATGAGGAAAGGCGTGGAGAGGCCGCAGAGCGTGCGGTTGCGCCTCTAGAGATGGCGGGCGGAGAGGAGGTGAGGGTCCGGCGAGGAGGCATAAAGAAGCACGTGGATGGTCGACCTCATCCCGCACGACTCCCTTGCCGCCCTCCTCGCCGCCGTCCGCCCCCGCGCCGCCCCGGCCATCCCCACTGACATCCCCGCCCTTTCCCCGCTCGCTCCGCCGGACGTCCTCCTCATCGACGGCCCGCCGGCCACAGCCAAGTCCCGCCTCCTCTTCCATCTCATTGCAAATGCGATCCTCCATCCCGCTACGTTTCACGCCGTCCTCCTAGACGCAGATCTGTCCTTTGATGACCTCCATTTCAGCGCTCTGCTCCGCTCCCGTCTTCGCCGTTTACTTCCCGACGCAGATGAGCTCATTCTCCATTCTCGGGCACGGAACGCCCTCGAGCGACTGCATATTTTCAGGCCTGCGTCCTCCGCTCAGCTAGCCGCTACTCTCTATCATCTACCAAAGTATCTAGCTGACCGCGCGCCCAACCAGCGTCTCGGCTTCATAGGGATTGATTCAATTGGCGCGTTTTACTGGCCTGACCGGTACACCGCCCAAGAGATGCACGCCGCCGGTCAACATTACGTGCACCCACTGCACCATGTCTTTTCTGCGCTACGGTCTCTGCATCTCCATTATGGTCCTGTCATCGTGCTGACTAGTTGGGGATTGATTCCGGATCGTACCTTTACGAAATCGCATGTCACTATCTTTAAGCAACACCTCAACATACCGGATGACTCGATCGAGATTACTCGTCATATAACGCTCGCGCTTGCAACTGAGTCACAGCCTGAACGTCAACACGACCAGTGCAAAATCACCGCAGTTGTCCGGCATCTCAGAAACTCCGATAAAGACGCTGTGTTTAATTTCAAGATCCAGGGCGATGACATGGTAGTAATTTGAAGCGATCAATATAAATTAAGGTAAAAGCTACATGCTACAACGAGGAAAGTCTCTAATCTACTCTATTAGGCTAATTGCTATGTTAATACACGTCCTTCACTACCGATACAATTACTAAGGTCCGCCGTTGTTATACTAGCGTCAGATATAAATATTCGCATCTTGGGCATTAGTTGCTGTAAAGTTGGTCTAAGAGAGTCTTGTATTTTACTTCCACTTCTTTGCGTCGGATGTTGCCTTTAGTCGCCGTCCGTGGAAGTGTATTCTGGGGAACGACGACAATAAAACGAGGGGACGATATCTGTTCATGACAATAGCGCATAGAGTTAAATCTCCTCGTCTTGCGGATGATCTCTTGCTTGAGCATATCCGGATTGACGTTATCATCAACAGGCTCGATGAACATGGTAGGGGATGGACGACCAGTGCCAACAGCAACGCAATTCTTTACAAGATGTCCGCACGTGGTCCTGACATTGTCTTCGATCGCCCTGGCAGATGGTCAGCAAGGCTAATATTTTTAGTCGTAAAACATACTTTGTATCACATCGCAAGCTATTTTGTGTCTTGATCCAGTCGTCGTCACGCCCACGAAACGCGTATGACCCTGGCGCAACCTCTATGAAAAGATCGCCCGTGTGGAAGTGGCCATCTTCATGTCTCAGTGACACGTCAGGGCAGTCCGGGGAGTTGGCCAAAATAATCAGCTCTAGCATCCTAGCAGATGCCTGGTGACCTTCGGTACGAGGAGGCTCAATCGGCCGGAAGCAGTAAGACATGCCGTCAATGGGTCGTAAAAATGGAGCGTCTCGGGCTTTGCCACCTATCGAGACAAGCATTGCGCCGCATTCTGTACTCCCGAATAAATTCTACCCGAAAAGATCATTGATCAACCACGTTGCGAGATACGCAAGCGGTGCTTACCTTGAGTTTAATACCATTCTTCATAGCCCATTCTTCGTCATCCCGGGGCAGTGGAAGCCCGCTGTACAATACTTCGTGTAATCCCTGAAGTTTGGCCAGCAGTTTATTGTCTCTTCGGGAATTCTGGAGATGAACAGAAAAGAACGCCGCAAATTGATTCAAACGGTTAAGATTGCAGCGCTCGATCATGTCCGTAAGCTCCTCTGAGGAGAAGTTGATTTTACTTGGCTGGACGACGCAGGAGCCATGCTGAATACTACCAAGAAGCACTGTCGGAATTTAGCACAATAATTACTATTTATGGTATATCAACGTACTAAACGATTGTCCAATGTGGCATAAACTGCCCCTGATTTACATATGCTTGTCAGTGGCACGACCGGTAAAATAAAGTGAATATACGTACATCCAGACGGTCACATCTTGTCGATGAATATTGGCAGGCTTGCTTATTAGATTTGATTTATGAATTGCAGAACGTAACCATCTATAAGTGCAGCGCACGAGCTTTGGACTACCCGATGTTGACCCGCTCGTGTGAAATACGAAGGCAACGTCATCATCTGATGCTGGGGGTAGGTCGGGTAGAACGGTCCCAGTAACGTCTATGGAATCTTGAGGAATGGCCAAGAATGCCGGCACTGGTGAACCAACCACGCTGGCCGAGAAACAAGGTTCATATACAAGGGCTGCGGCTCCTGCTTTCTGCATCAACGAATAAATAGCGAGTGGGTTTGGCAGCCGTAGGGTAAATAATTGCGGAATGTAGCCTGCTCGCGTTATTCCATAAATAATAACGACGTCATTATATGTAAATCCCCCAATCCTATGTAACATGTTTTAACGTCGGTATTGACGCGATGTTTTATATCAACACTTACCATAATCCTATGATGGATCTCTGACGGATGCCTTGCTTCGCGAAAAGACGTGTCCAGTACTTGGCGGATTTTTCCACGTCGTGAAGGAATTGCTGATATGTTATGGTCCGCCATTCTTGAACGTGGTTCGTTGTCGTGTCACAAGTTGGTAGCCGAAAGACAGGGGAAAGAGGTGAGCGGGAAGCGCTGGCCGCTAGGACAGTGAGATGTGACGACGACATTGGGATAGGTTGGGCTTGACAGACATTCGGAAGCGCACAGTTTATATACGAGGGACTGATGCTGATCTGCAAGATGTTTTGATCGAGCCATCCATACCAGAAGGGGACATGGTAAAAAACTTGTGGTTTCTTGTTTCAGAGCGGCCGCATTCGTCGATGGAAGGTTCGAAATGCCATATTCGTGCAAGCGCGTTCGAGCCGATCCGGGATACGTAAACCATGTGCTAGTATAGAATGTATAGAATGTATGGGCATCGGCCATGGTGAGCCAGGGGAAGAGGGTGATGCTGTACTCTAATGCTTATTTTGAAGGAGGAGGGGTGAGATGAATCGTTGATAACCCATCTACCGCGGTTGACGGAGCGTGGCAAGGCTTGCATTACCACGCGGGAGTTGAAAATATTTACAGGAATTGTGTAGGTCCCTAGCGTCTATGCCACGGACCTGAACGGTATCGAGATCTCGGCGGGCGCAAAATTGATGAAGCAAATGCCAAGCATGTTTGGGTGATGTCTGGTGATGTCCGGCGTGCCATAGCCTTGTCCCTACCAGGTTTACAGGAGACGTTTGAGTTTAGTGAGCGAACGGAGACAAACAAGTACCCCGCCGGAACCTGACGCAAGTTTGATGTTCAGGGACGTGACGTGACCACATGTGACACCGAAAAAAGTCGGTGGAACTCGACAGCACTGCACCAACTTGGCAGGTATCTGATGCTGCGGCGTCGGAGACTGTAGGGAACGAATTACTTGCCTTGTGGATCGGTATGTATTCTCTACTGACCCTGCTCTGCCTTGTTCAATATTCGGCAGCCCACAGGGATACGACGTTTCAACCTGGGCGTGTTCCCGACTGTCCATGCTCAGGACCTTCGTCTTTGCGCGCAAGCATTATTCACAGCTCTGTAGTACAACATGTCATCAAAGATGCATTATGAACATGGCTATCGCCTCGCACCGTGTTCAAACTTATCCCAGCCGGGGACAGCCGGCAATGCAAAATACCGACTTGGTTGGCCCAAGCCATATTCCGCCGATTTCCCGCCTGTACTCGGATCACGCGAATCTCCAAATACCATATTTGGTCCATTCCATTATAACCACAAAACACGACGAACCACACAAGTTGCGCAAGATTCGCGCTTCTCCGGACAAGCTAGAATACTTTGTCAATGTCGACAATGTACGGCATGTGGCGGAGGCCATTGCATGCAAAGAACCACGTCACGTAGCTCAATTCATTGCTTTATCTCACAAGCTTGGATGTCACCACAAGCAAAATGTCTACGAATGTGTTTGCTTTCGGCTTGCAAATACGAACCACTGGCCTCATATTCTCAGCGTTGTATCGCTAGGAATGGAAAACACGGGACGCACAACTTCTCGTCTGCTGAACTGGAAGGCGCATTCTTTGCTGGAGCTGAAACGCTATGGTCAGTTAAATGGCATACTGGAAGAATTCAAGCTGCACAATTTGAAGCCAAGTCGCAGAACTTATCATCTTGTTCTTTCTGGCCATCTACGCAATCGCGATATATTACAAGCGAGGGATTGTCTTCAATTAATGGAAGAAGCGGGGTTTCCACCGGATCCATCAACTCATGCATTACTTGCAACAAATTACCGGTTGTTAGGTTTCGACGCAAACGTAGAATCACGCGCTTTACGAGCCTTGGAAGGCTTGGACAGCGCAAAGAGCGTTGCCGCCCTCAACAGCTTAATTCAATTGCGTCTAAGTCGTCACGACATTCCTGGGGCTTTTTTTCTCTTTGCCCACTTCGATCCTCCGTCAGTCCAAGTGCTTGTGTCGGCACTCCGTTCGACCAGCAAACCAGCAGGGATATCTGGCTTTTCTCACAAGCCACATCCATCCTTAGAGAGTCCTCTAATCCCCAACGCATCAACATATGCGATCATCATCCATTATTTATCTGGTCGCGTAGACATCGGTGTGATACTCGATGTTTTGCGCGCAATGAACATGAATAATATTAAGGTGACTTCCGCGGTGATCATTTCCTTGATCCGTGCCTTAGCGTCCGCTGGTTATATCGACATAGCCGTCGAATTGGTTACTGGAACTTGCAACAAACAAAGGATCTCTACGGAGATTTTTGCTTCTTTGGTACCTAACACCCATAATTTGGACCTGCCGATAGACTGTACGGGCGCACAACCCTCTGCAGCGTTATTCAATGCACTTCTCGAGCATACTTTGAAACTATATGGTTTCAAAGCCATGTTCAAAGTCTTACAGGTTATGCGAATCAATAGGATCATTCCCGATTCTGCGACGTTGGAAGCTTTTATCTCCTACCTTCAGAAGAATGAGAATGTTCGTCCCTCGATAATATTTCGCCTACTGCGACACCTTTACTCAGACGATGTTTCGCCAACTTCGCACCATCTGCACATTATCCTTAGCTGCGTATTGCGTCGTGAGAGGTTTCTTCTCTATGGCGCTGGTTGGCGTCACGCATTTGATTCTCCCCGCTTACGATCTATGCCGCGCCTGCCCTACCCAGAGAGCCGGATAACCAGCACGTTGGATTCTTTGGGCTCCACTGCAGGCTTGCAGATGCCTCGATACAAGAGATACAAGACTCTTGCTCGCCATCTGACCGAACTACTTTCTGTGCAGGAGATCAACAGCGATGCAGCTACTTTTGCTCTCCGGATCAGACACGACGCTGTCATCAGGTCTGACATTGATACAGCAAAGGACGTGTTTCGTACTCTTCTAAGCCGAGGAATGCACGCGACCGAATATCACTATGCTGCATTGATGGAAGGATATGCACTTTCT
>Ga0137376_10002799_pt1 | contig 10613 bp, 15 predicted proteins | sample SagtaG_23_FD_104814 | JGI IMG/M metagenome (GOLD analysis project Ga0137376, IMG submission 104814) | Vadose zone soil microbial communities from Sagehorn Ranch, Mendocino, California, USA - Sage2_L_20_16 metaG | ecosystem: Environmental > Terrestrial > Soil > Vadose zone | place: USA... | reverse complement strand
CCTGCCTACACAAAACAAACAACTCCATGCTATCTATTGTATATCCTCTGTCTATATGATGCTTAGCCTATGACTATAGACAAGCTATACGTTCCTTGTCTGTCGATCAATCGGAGCTCCAAGCCATCTGGCAACATTACACAATGCCGAACATCAGTTGTTTTCGGGTACAACTCCTGGGACGTACTGCCAGGAGGGAATAACACATGAAATGTTCCCTTCGTTGTTTCCGTCACATGACACTGGTGTTCACGCATCATGTCAAACATTTTACGGATGTCTGTATGGAAACGAGGATTGACCTGTGACAACGGGGGAAGCGTTATTTCGCTGATAGGTTGTATCGTCTCAAACGAGACAAAATGCTCTTGATCGTAGTCCATTCCTTCTTATCCTTTTCCTTTTGCTCTTATGATTGATTGTCGAGAAATACAATCAGCCGTTTTCCGTGTTTCACTTGCAGGAGGAATGCAAGTAAAGCTATCTTCTGCTCTATGGTTAAAGCTGGGGGAGGTTCTACTTTGATAATCTTGACTTCACTATCCACATTCATTACCCTTCTCATCGTATTATAGGCTTGTAGGATCTGTTACAATGCTTATAGATGGCATGAGATTCCTGGTTCTTTCTATTGCCTTGCAATCTCCTGGTCCTGCAAAGGAATAGGGAGAACCATTGTCCATACCGTCAAAATTCGTTGCAATCTCCTACACTATTGGATTCTTTCTCAGGTTCTCTTTTCTACTCTACTGCCAAAAAAGCCTGATGGATAGAAAGAACTATCCATCAGGCTTTTTATCGTTGTCTACGTGGCTGCTCTGGCAAGAATAATGCTAGAGCTACAACCTCCTTTCGATCATATCTAACATGCTGATTGACCTTCCGGTACCGTGTCAAACGTCCGTCAATTGCGTACCTATCGATGGTACGAAGCGACACATTGAGGTAATGCGCAACCTCCATACGTGTCATATACACGATAGGTTGCGGCTGCGCTAATCCGTCTAATCCGTCCGATGAAACCATAGGTAAAAATGCTCCTCTCTCACTTCTTCAAGTATAAATATATTGTCTCTTGCTGTCAACGTTTGGCGCATGATGAGAGACAAAAAGAAGCCTCCTGGTTGTTCAGGAGGCTTCTAAGAGGGTCAAGAGGTTATTGATAATTAAATTTTGATTTAATGGGATCTGCGTATTTTTTGATTTTATTGATAACCGTTTGTGGGATTAGTTTTGTTGTAGTGAAATAAACTTCATACAAACTATCTCCATTAAACTCATCTTCCTCAACGGACTCAATTTCTGTAAAAGTGTCTAACGCATAAGCTGCGCGAGACATCATATCGTTGTTTTTGAAATTCATTATGTGTTTGATCATTGTATTTTTCCTTCTTTCTTGTTTTTCAAAATTTCATTTCTTCACTGATAGGAGTATACTACATATACATTCAATTTGTCAAGTATTTTGTCAGTCAGTTTCAGAGGACAACAAAAAGAGGGGGAGTATTGTTTCTAGTAAGTCCCCCAACGGAACTAGAAACAATACTCCCCCTCTTTTTGTTGTGACTGCGAAAGGATAAGAAGAATATGGTAATGTGTGTTCCTTGACAGGATAGCATGTCCTGAACACAACTGTCAAGACGAATGAGCCACAACAAACCAGCCTATCAGAAAAACGACGGAGACGTACCACAGGAGCGTTACGTATGCCAAGGCGATAAGCACATCTTCTAGCATGGCAGGAGGGCTAGTAGGCTTGTAGCGATGAATACACGGCATTGTTGGTATGGTATCGGCTGCATAGGGATTGTAGTGGTACTGATCAGGAAGCATTGCTACGGATAGGAATGATATTCGATCGTAATTCAGCCTGGGCAAAGATGCGTTGCACCTGTTCTAATTCTTCTTCGTTCAGGATCGACAAATCAAAATGTTGACCAGGTTGATTTGTTTCGGGCTGGGCAGGAGGGGGCGCATACATAATTTTGTAATACTGGGAAAGGGACTGGGAAAGCAAGGTATGCTCTTTCAAGTCCAGCTCGTCTTTTGCAATACGTGACAACTGATCTACAAGACGTTTGGCAAGCGCTACAATGTCAATGGAGGGCTCTAAAGTGTCTTGTACGGATTGTACGCTATCTGTACGGGGACTGTACGTAGCACGTCTCTTAAAATGATCTGCAATGGTCGTAAATGGCACGCCATGTTTTGAAGCCAGCGTTCGCAATGATAGATTTTCCTCTGCTCTATCTTTTTCTATAGCGGCCCAGTCAGTCAAATACGTACGCTCCTCCGATATTTCAGGTCGTTCTGCTGGCATCGAACCAGCTCCTCTTACCACGTGCAAACCTTACACTACGCATTCCTTGGCAAGTGTGCAGCCCTTACACCACAAACGACACACAAAAAGTGTAGGATCATACGCAACTTTGGGGGTGTATCCGTGTAAGAATTCGGCTATCTGAGAATCCGATACGTACAACCCTACAACCGTAGTATAATGCACCCGTCAAGGCAAGGATAAAGGTGTTCATACCATCAAACCCTGCCTTGACGTCATAAACAGTATAACACCCTGGCAAAGGAGGGAGGGAAGTGTGAGATCTTCGTTACAGCTCGTTACAATCCATAGGTTTTCCGTTACAATTAGACTAACCTCGTAACACTTTTTTTTGTAGATCAGCCTGTAGAGCCAATTCATAGCAAAGTGTAACGTTGTAACGGTCATTTCTAGGATATTTCAAAATATTTTCTTGGCAAGGGATAGATACTAGTACTTCTTTCCTATTTTTAATCATAACGTCTATATGTCCAGATGTATATACAAGTAATAAAAATGTTTTATTACGTTACAATTCAATCGTTACAAATGGGTATTACTAGGCTCTCTGCCTGGCATGAAGTGAAACGCAATATCCTAGAAAACCCCGTTACACCGTTACAGTTCAGTGTAAATTAGCCTATAGAGCCATTTCACTTAAAAAAAGTGTTACGAAGTGTGACGGAGAGGTATCTAATTGTAACGGAAAACCGCTAATTGTAACGGAGAATGGCTAAAGTTACCCCTGCCAGAGCAAGAAAATAGATAAAAAAATATCTCATTGCTTGCTACAATGAGATATGAATGATTTCCCTGCCTGGTAAAGAGTCGGTTATATCTCTTCTGTTTTTAGGAGATTTTCTATGTCACTTTTCCTGATGTACGTTCGGTTTGAGCCTGCATACTTTATACGCTTGACGTTAAGACGTTCTAATTTTCTTTGCATACCGGAGAGAGACATGTGTAAGAGTTTTGCTGCATCTGGGGCTGCATAGTACTCAACTCCATTAATAAGCCTGCTCTCTATTTTCTCAGGGGCATCCATTATCATCGTTATCCTTCTTTCTCACTAGTGGGATCTGTTCGCTCTTTTCTAAAGAGTATCATTTTTCTCTGCAAACGTCAACTACTCTATGCACATTGCAAACATTGCAAGCTTTGCGCTTGACGTATGCATTGCAATGTGATACAATTTCCATCAATGGGAGTGAGAGGTAAGAACGTGAAAACGATGGGGTGGTTGCGGTATCGCAACCAACGTTACATAACAAAAGTAGATAAATAGGCTTGCAGCCTAGAAACTCATAATGCGTGGCTGGTGTAGATGCTCATACTATGCAAGGAAACAGAGTAGTAGTAGCATGTATAGATACGTTGTTTTTATAGTGGTAGAAGAGAGTAAAGCAATGATTAGTAGCCTCCAATTCAAAAATATCCCACATCGAGCCTTGCCCATTGTTCCATTCTTCCATGCGGAACTACCTCTAATTGCTCCTGGCATTAATCAATCCTATATGCCAGTGCAAGGGGAGGAGGGAAAGGCAAGGATGATACATACACCCCTTGCCAGGCATTTTCTTGAGCAAGCGATGTGGTATTTTCGAGATCAGGGCAATATTAAAAAGTTTGATCCCCGGATCTTTGATGCCATTTCTCATACGTGTGAGAAGGTACCTATGGAGGTTGAAATCCGGCTGCACTGTCAGAATCTCTGGCAGAAAGATATTGACGGGCCGGACAAAATAATCATTGATGCCCTATTCGCACATTTCCAATTCCTTGCTGAGCCTGGTTTAGAGGCGAACTGGAACGACAACCGTATTACTGCTTTGCATGTCTACAAGGATGTAGCGACATCAGGAACAGCCTCAATAGAGATTGAAGTACGTTGTGCAATTCAGGGCGTGACTGGAAAGTAGGGCGTTGTTATGGTCATAGCTGAACGATCAAACATAACTCCAATACGTTCTTACAATCCTCCTATGATGGTTGAGAGGGAGTCATTTCCCTCTCTGCCCTCATCCCTATTGTTTCCTCCTTCTTTAATTAATGAGGATTACTATACAGGGCAGTTATTTGAACAGTACAGCAGGCAGAAAAGCCCAGAGGCATATGATTTGTATCCTATGGCGTGTTATGTATCTCTCCTGTCTATCTTGTCTGCACGCCGTTTACAGATACCATTCAACACGCCAGAGTATACGCCATTGAATGTGATACTGGCGGGGGAGCCTGGTGTAGCTAAGACTGTTACCGCCGGATGCGTTTATAATGTACTTGATTCAATTGATATGGGATGGATGTTAGAGGCATCTAATTTTACTCCTCAGAGTCTTATTCGAGAGATGGCGGGATGGGTAACCTCTGATTACAATTTGCTGGATAGTGAACGTCAACGATCAGAAGAGACATGTATTGCTTTTTCCGGGCAAAGAGGTATTTACTCAGGAGAATTTGGGGAGTTTGTTAGTCAAATTACCGATGCAAAGGGGCCTCTAGCGGCTTTTATGGGTCTTGTTTTGGAGATGGATGATTGCAAGCCAACCTATAAAGTGACAACAATTGCCAGAAATAAAGAGATCATCAAAGACCCATTTTTATCGATTCTTGGTTGCATGACGGCATCTAGCATTAAAGATACTGCAAAGCAGGGGAGTAAGCTTTATAGCAATGGCTTCTGGTCCCGTATGCTAGTTTGTTGTGCCCCTGCCTCTGAAACGAAAAATTGCCCCTTCACTGAAGGTATTATAACGGTTCCTCTTGAACTTTCCCGTAGACTCTCTGCCTGGCATCAGGGGTTAGGTGTTCCATATGCAAAAATAGAGCCCATAATGGAAGAGAAGAAGGGGGAATTAGCGCCAACTGGTGGGTATACCGTAACGCGTGATGATTTGCCTATAACCACTATGAGTTTTGCCCCATTTGTATTGGATGCATGGACACGATACCGATCGTTTTTAAAAAATGCAGTGCTTACCCTTGCGTATCCAGACTTGAAAAGTAATTATGTCCGTCTTCCCTCTCGTGCTATACGGATAGCTGCATTACTTGCCAGCGTTGAAGGACATACGGAAATCCAGTTATGTCACTGGGCAAAAGCGCAAGAGATTACAGAATACTTCAGATATGGTATTCATGAGATGTACAGACAGGTTAATCATATTGTGGATATACCTCCTGAAACGATCGAGGATGTCATTTTGGCAACGATCGAACGATGTAACAGTGACGGCATACAGCCAACGTCAAGAGAGATGCAACAGAAAACAGATAAGCTTAGAGGCAAGGCAAAGCAGATAGAGGAAGCGTTAAAATATCTCCTGAAAGACGGGGAGATTGTAGAGATACGGGACGGGCGTAAATCAACCTATAGAGCAGTGTCCCCATTAGAAAAGAAAGGATAAGATAATGGCACTAGAAAATGTTACAGACAATGTAAATGATGAAGATCGATACGCAGTACTGTATCATGTTGGGCGGATGTTACGGCAGGCTACTATATTGCGTGTGGAGGCTGATAAAGAATATAAAGCGAATCAGCGGCGTAAATATCCTGATGAAACGAAGTCAGATGCACTCCAAATAAAATTGGATGAAATAAGAGGATACCTGCAAGGGCGTTTACATGTTCGGTATTTTAAATCAGAGGGTTGTTATTGTCTGATTTGGGATTAACGCAAAGAAGGATAGCACGCAATGACCACAACCACACGCCCAACAACACCCATTGCACAATCAGACCTACCGATAGATCAGGTTATCCACAGTGACGCCCTGACAGCCTTGAGAGAGCTTCCTAGCAATAGTGTGGATGCTATTTGCGTAGATCCTCCTGCGGGAATCCACTTCATGGGGAAAACATTCGATCATGACAAGGGAGGGCGTGACCAGTGGATCGCCTGGTTACAAGAAATCATGACAGAAGCATTACGGGTCATCAAGCCCGGTGGACATGCGTTTGTCTGGGCTTTGCCTCGTACAAGCCATTGGACTACCACAGCAATAGAAAATGCAGGATGGGAAATTAGGGAAAAACACTATCATTTGTTTGGATCTGGCTTTCCTAAAGCTGCTAATATTTCAAAAATGATTGATCAGAAGTTGGGCATAGAACGGGAGATAGTAGGGACACAAGTTCTATCAGGTAATGCTGCATATGAAATAGGTGTTACCCATAGCTTATATCATTCTGCAGAATATATGGTAACGGGAGTAACGACGGGTAAAAAAGAAATTCCTCTTACCTCCCCCGCCAGCCCCGAATCTAAAAAGTGGGATGGTTGGTTCAGTGCAACAAAACCAGCCTGTGAAGAATGGATACTGTGCAGAAAACCCTTAAGCGAACCGACCATAGCTGAGAACGTACTCAAGTGGGGAGTAGGAGCTTTGAATATTGGAGCTACACGGGTACCCGGCATAGTACCGCAAGTGGTACAGGGTATTACACATAGGTCTATAGAGAATAGCGCCATAAATGGCGCTGGCAAAGATGTAAGAACAGAAAAAATGTTAAGCAATCCTCACGATAACGGTCGCTACCCCTCTAACGTCACCTTTTCTCATAGTCTTTTTTGCACTGACAACGCGTGTTCACCTGACTGCCCTGTCCTTGCACTAGAACAGCAATCCGGTATGCGTTCCTCTGGAGCGAAGACACAAAACGTAGGGGATAACGTCAACAAAGGTATTTACTCTCCTGGCAAGCGAACATTTGATGCTGAATATCAAGCCAGCACAGGAACGGCAGCCCGTTTCTATCACTGTTTTCCTCCTTCTTCCCCTGCTGAGCAGGATGTACCCTTTTTCTACACTGCTAAGGCGTCTTCATCGGAAAGAAACCAGGGCATACCCCGTAAAATTGAGGGCGGCTTATTCGAGGAGTACGAGGGGGAAGGAATGGAGGAAGGGATTTCATATAAGGGTAATTACGAAGGGCGCGACATGAGTAATTACCGTAATCATTTAGGTGGGCTTCAAAGCAGTTTACAAGCAAACACACACCCAACCATAAAATCACAATCCCTCATGCGCTATCTTCTATCACTTATTTGCCCGAAAAACGGCATAGTACTTGATTTCTTCGCGGGTAGTGGGAGTGCAGGAGTTGCAGCAATTTCACTAGAAATGCACTGTATCCTGATTGAACAATCAGACACAAAAGAAGAACCGTACGTGTCCATTGCGAGGAGTAGGCTACAGCACGCCCTACACAAACGCTCTAGGAGGCTTGATAATGTTGAGTAACCTCATTTACCAGGGTGACGCGTTACCTGTGCTACAGAGCCTTCCTGATGCGTTTGTACAGTGCTGTATCACCTCTCCCCCGTACTACGGTTTGCGTGACTATCAGGTTGAGGGACAGATCGGTCTAGAACAATCACCATTTGACTATATTGACAAGCTCGTGCAGGTATTCAGGGAAGTACGACGCGTGTTGAGGAATGACGGGATATTCTGGCTGAACATCGGGGATAGTTACGCAAACACAAATTATGAGGGAAATAAAGTGTTTGGTAACGTAGATTTTAATAAAAACCGTCCTAGTCGAGAACAAACAAAGACGCCCAAACACACGATACCGCAAGGACTGAAGCCTAAAGACCTGATGATGATACCTGCCAGGCTAGCTATAGCCCTGCAAGATGACGGGTGGTATTTACGGTCGGATATTATCTGGCATAAGCCCAACGCCATGCCCGAATCAGTAACGGACAGACCAACAAGCGCACATGAGCATGTATTCTTACTAGCGAAGTCAGAACGGTACTATTATGACCAGGAAGCTATGAAAGAACCATCTGTAAGCAACCATGATAGCGGTAATGGTTTTGTTCGACATGCACGTTTATCGTTCCTTAATGCAGATGGTACTGCACGAGGGAATGTAGAACAATGGAAGATAGCGCCATTACGCAACAAACGCAACGTTTGGACTATTGCAATACAACCGTACGCATCCGCTCACTTTGCAACTATGCCTCCAAAGTTAGTAGAGCCTTGCGTACTAGCTGGCTCTGCCCGTGGTGATATCATCTTAGATCCATTTTGTGGGGCTGGTACCGTCCCGCTCGTAGCACTACAGAACAATCGTAGATACCTGGGCATTGAGCTTAATGCAGAATACATTAAGCTCATAGAGAAACGTATTGAAACTATCCAGCCAACGCTATGGAGTGCTTAACCCTATCACATACATTGACAAGTTGAATGTATTTGTGCTATACTGAATATAAGAAAGAGAGGATAAAGAAGGATGACAACATTAAAGGTTTTTTCTTATGGTGGAGGAGTGCAAAGTACAGCCGCTCTTGTTTTAGCGGCACAGGGTAAGATTGACTATCGTACCTTCATCTTTTGTGATGTTGGAGCGGATTCAGAAAATCCCGATACCATTCAATATGTACAAGAAGTTGCACAGCCATACGCACAGAAGCATGGCATCGAACTGATCACTCTACAGAAGAAGCTTCGAGATGGTTCTGTAGATACGATCTATCAACGTCTAACACGCCCTGGGAGCAGGTCTATAGGTATTCCTGTTCGCATGAATGGGAATGGTGCTCCTGGGCGTAGAAGTTGCACCTATGACTTTAAGATTGCGGTGGTAGATAAGTGGTTACGCAACCATGACGCTTAGCGTCATGGTTGCGTCGTCGGACTTGGAATCTCGCTTGATGAAGTGCAACGCGTTAAAGCGAATGTTGACCCCGACACTCTTGCATGGAAAGAGAATGCTTTTCCTCTTATTATGGAGGTTGAAAAGCCCCTCACCAGGCAAGATTGCATCAATATTATTGAGCGTGCAGGCTTACTAGTCCCTCCAAAATCGGCATGTGTTTTCTGTCCGTTTCATTCTCTGAAACGATGGCAAGATATGCGTACAAACGCATCAAAACAGTTCTGGTACTCTGTCGATTTAGAAAAATTCATTAATGAGCGACGTACCACACTGGGTCTTGACCCAGTGTGGTTTAGTTCCAAACTGATCCCGTTGGATCAGGCAACAACGGACTACGAGCAATGTCTTCTTTTTGAAGAGTCAGAAGATATATGTGATAGTGGTTACTGTTTTGTATGAGTAATGTTTTTGCAGGAGCCTGTCATGACCGTACAACAACTCCCAACGATAGATCTATTATCCCTGATTGAACAACGCGCTCCCGTCCGTTTCAAACGTGTTGCCAGTTCACACGGAGGGGAATATGCGGGTAATTGCCCCTGGTGTGGAGGCACCGACAGGTTCCATTGCTGGCCGCATTCCGAACGCCCCCGGTACTGGTGTCGTTCCTGCCAGGCAAAGGGAGATGCCATAGAATTTCTCAAGACGTACTCCCTGATGACGTTTCGAGACGCCTGTGACGAGCTGGGTGTTGATCCGTCAGATATGGGCTATACGGGAACTGCCAGCCCCTTGCGTCTACCTCCTGAGCCTCCTGTACAGTGGATGGAGACGGCAGCACTCTTCATCAGTGCTGCCCAACGATACCTTTTCTCCCCTGGTGGTAAACGCTACCTCGATTACCTGCTAGGGAGAGGGATAACCGTCGAGACCATCAAAAAGAAAAATATCGGATGTGTTCCTCTCTCAAAAGAAGGACGATGGACAGAAAGCCCTTTTGAGAGATGGGGGTTGTCAGAAGAGAATCTGACGCCAGAACAATTTGCAAAAGGTTGCGTTCGTATTCCAGACGGCCTCTTCTTTCCGCATTATGTGAATGGTCAATGCTGGAAGCTATCGATGTACCGTCCGTTTGAGCCTGAAAAAAAGTACCGGCGGGGTTTCATCATTGGCAGCAAAGAATGCTTGCTCAATGAAGACGATTTTACATCGGGTAAACCTGTTGTGATGACAGAGGCGTTTCTAGACGCTATTAGCATTGAGCAGGGGGCTGGAGACATCGTTGTAGCCACAAGTACCGATGGTAGCACGAGCAGCCGCTCACTGCGTTGTCAAGCGCGTCTGGGCTATGCGCCATACGTCTTGTTGGCATTTGACAACGACCCGGCAGGGATGGATGCGTCAAAGTTCTGGGGAGCACATTTAAAAAATGCATTGTTCTATCCGGTCCCTACTGGCAGCAAAGATGCAAACGAATTCTTGATGGCCAATAGCGCGGAACACGTACGCCAATGGATAGCCGAAAAAATAGAGCATGTGCAGGAGATAGAAGTTCCTCCTACTCCTTCTCTGCCAGCCCTACAAGAAGAAGTCAGTGAGTCCTATCCCGTCTGTGCTCTCTGCTCAGGAGAAATCTACGCGTACACCGATGAGGGTACACCATGCTGTGAGCGT
>Ga0137376_10002798_pt1 | contig 10614 bp, 8 predicted proteins | sample SagtaG_23_FD_104814 | JGI IMG/M metagenome (GOLD analysis project Ga0137376, IMG submission 104814) | Vadose zone soil microbial communities from Sagehorn Ranch, Mendocino, California, USA - Sage2_L_20_16 metaG | ecosystem: Environmental > Terrestrial > Soil > Vadose zone | place: USA... | reverse complement strand
GCCATTATGCAAGTGGCTTTGCGGCATGGCATCCCCGTGGTCGAGGATAACGCGCATGGCTTGTTCGGTAAATATAGGGGCAAGTATCTGGGTGCCATCGGCTGTTTGGCTGCTCAAAGCTTTCACGAGACCAAAAATTTCACATGCGGCGAAGGGGGGGCCCTGTTGATTAACGATTCTCAATACATCGATCGCGCCGAGATCCTTCGGGAAAAGGGGACCAATCGCAGCCGCTTTTTTCGTGGACAGGTGGATAAATATACCTGGGTGGACGTCGGCTCGAGTTACTTGCCTTCTGATATTCTCGCGGCTTTCCTCTACGCTCAACTGGAAGTCCGTGAGATTATTCAGTCAAAACGGAAGCGGATTTGGAAGTATTACGAGGAACACCTCGGAGATTGGGCGGCCGATCGCGGTGTACAGCTCCCATTCGTGCCATCGCACTGCGAGCAACCGCACCACATGTTTTACCTTGTTTTGCCTTCATTTGAAGCGCGTCAGGCATTCATCACTTATTTAAACACTCGTGAAATCAATAGCGTCTTTCATTACCTACCTCTCCATCTCTCACGAATGGGCCGGCGATTCGGTGGGAAAAAGGGCGACTGTCCGGTCACGGAAGAGACAAGCGAGCGCCTACTCCGCTTGCCGTTTTATAACGACCTCACTGAGGCGGATCAGGCGCGAGTTCTAGCCGCTTTAAAGGATTTTAGGTGCGACGCAAGTTAAGTCGGCAACTAGTCGCCGTCGGCGCTCACATTTACAATCGGCAAGGAAGTGACTCGAGCGTTTACAGGCTGCTAGCGCGATCTCCTAATAAGCCAAAAAGCGGGAACTAATAACAAGTTCTGATGAGACTTTGTTGTAACTGCGACAAACCGTTTGACCATGAGAGCTGGCAATGTCCGTCTTGCCTATACGAGCCGAAAAGGCTCGGCGGCCATTTGGCTTTCGCTCCAGAACTAGCCGAAAAGAGCGAAGGATTCGACGCTAGTTAATTCGGAAGACTTGCCGAACTGGAACCAGGGAGTTTCTGGTTTCGTTCTCGCAACCGCTTGCTTTGCTGGTCACTCGAGCACTATTTTCCAGACGCGACAAATTTTCTTGAAATTGGCTGCCGAACCGGTTTCGTTCTGGCCGGTATCAGAAAAGAGCTCCCCCAACTTAGCTTGGGGGCAGCGAAGTTTTCTCCGCGGGCTTGAGCTTCGCCGCCATTCGACTGCCTGGCGTAGAACTGTTCCAACTAGACGCACGCCAAATACCTTTCGAAAGCGAGTTTGATGTCATCGGCGCTTTTGACGTGCTGGAACACATTGGAGATGGAGAATTAGTCCTCTCGCAAATGTACCAGGCAGTGCGCAAAGGGGGCGGTATCCTTCTGACCGTCCCGCAACATTCTTTCCTTTGGAGTGAGGTCGACGAATACTCGCGGCATGTGCGCCGATACAGCATGTCCGAGTTGAAAGCTAAAGTTAAGCGGGCGGGTTTCAAGACGCTAAGGGCAACTTCTTTCGTCTCCCTGCTCTTGCCGCTAATGCTTATCGCACGTTTAAAGCAGCGCCCGGCCAATAGGGAGTTTGACCCCACGGCGGAATTCAAGCTCGGTGCTTCAGCGAACTATCTCCTGGAACGCGTTATGGATGTGGAGCGAGCGATGATTAGCCTTGGCGTTTCAATTCCCGCCGGTGGCTCGCTCTTGCTGGTCGCAAAAAAGCCAGCGACTACACTGATCGGCATTCCATTCAAGCGCCTCTTCGCAGCCGGGCGACGCGATCGACAAGTGCAACTGAGTCGATGTCGCGTCGAGGGATCTGCCTTCCGACTTGCTCGCGGCCTTCCTGCGCGCACAGCTCGAACGCCGGGACCAGATTCAGTCGATGCGGTTTGAGGTCTGGGACAACTACGCGCGCCAACTAGCTTCCTAGGCCGAAGCGACCGTCCCACCCGAATGCGAATAGAGTTACCACTTGGTTCATGTGATCATTCCCTCTTCCAAAAGCACGCAGGATTTGATCTCGCATCTAGCAGGTCTCGGGGATTCTGGCGTGTTTCATCTGCCGCTCCATCTGTCCCCGATGGGTCTGCGGTTTGGTGGAGGCGACTTTCCCATCACCGACAAAAATTACTGAGCGCCTCTTACGCTTGCCCTTCTATACTGGCATGACAAAATCTGAACAGGTGCAAGTGATCGAAGCGGTAAGTACATTTCGTTGCAAAGGGCTGTGACGGTGAACATGATTGCTTCGCACACCTTCAATCCGTGGAATGTTTTGCTGCTGGCGATCGTGTTGCTTGGCGCCTCGTTTGCTGTGCATGGGCGACAGGGAATAAACCTGGCTGATGAAGGTTTCCTTTGGTACGGAGCGCAACAAACCGCGCACGGCAAAGTGCCGCTGCGGGATTTCCAATCGTACGACCCAGGCCGGTATTACTGGAGCGCGGCCGGAATGTACTTATTCGGCGACGGCCTCGTGGGGCTGCGTTTCTCGGAAACTGTTTTCCAACTCCTCGGTCTTTGGGCTGGACTGCTGGCCGCGAGCCGGGTCGTACAGAATTGGGCGCTGCTCGCTGCCGTCGGCGTGATGCTCACATTATGGATGTTTCCATCCCACAAACTTTTCGATAGCACGCTTTTGCTCTGCGGAATCTGGATTGCGGTCCGCCTGATCGAAGAACCGTCGCCCGCTCGGATTTTCACGGCCAGTTTTTTTGTCGGCCTGTGCGTCTTTTTCGGCAAAAATCACGCACTCTACAATTTTCTCGCTCAAGCATCTCTGTTGCTCTTCCTTCATTTCAAACTGGGCCCATTGCTCTCGATGTCGCATCTCGGAATGTGGGTTGCAGGTATCATGGCTGGTCTCGTGCCGACAATCGCGATGTTCGTCGGTGTGCCCGGGTTCTTTGCAAGTTATATCGAGTCCATTCAGTCGATTTTTCGCCATGGAACCAATCTCCCATTACCTGTTCCTTGGCCCTGGCGGGTTTCGCCAAATTCCGCCGCTGGTACGACTCAATTCCTTCTTGGAATTTTTCTTATCGCAATTCCGCTTGGTTACCTCGCAGCAATCACTGTTTCTCTGTCCATGCGATCGCAAACGATCAAGGATCACGCGGTTTTCATCGCGTGCGCTTTCGTTGGTTTATTTTATTTGCACCACGCCTTTTCACGCGCTGACTTCAGTCATCTCGCGCAGGTGATCCATCCCTTTACTCTCGCCGCGCTGGCGTTGCTCGGCTTGCTCGGAGCAGGCAAATCCTATCATTGGGCCGTAATCGCGATACTGATCGCCGCGGCACTTTTCACCGTTGGCAGGCAGATGCCGATGTATCAGCGCATCACGTCGTCGACGCCCTGGGTACGTTACGACGCCGGCGGTAAAATTTTTGTGCCTACCAGTACCAACCGGCTGTTTACCTGTTTGCGAGAGTTCGCTGCGGAGAATATTGCGCCGCGCGAAAGCGTACTTATCGCGCCTTTCACGCCAACATTATATCCGATCCTGAGACATGAATCACCGTTATGGGATCTCGCCTACTACGTTCCTGCCACGGCGCAGCGGCAGGAGGCGATGATTCATGAGTTGGCTGTCAAAAATGTGAACTGGGCGATCATTTCTGATACGCCTCTGGATAAACGGGAAGACCTGCGCTTCTCGGCAACGCACGAATTAGTCTGGCAGTATTTAATGGAAAATTTCGAGCCGGTCGAAAGCGCCTGCTTAGCAAAATCGATGAAGATTCTCCACCGAAAACACCCCGCTGGGTGATTCCCAATTCTAATCGGCGACGAGCGACTTCTTTCCTTCAATTCAGCGGCTGATGAATCGATCTGTGATCGGCTGAAGTGGTTGATCGGAAGCTTTTGCTCGGAGCTGGCGCGCGTGGCAGGATGTGATTTCCAGACAAACTTTTTTTACGAGGGTTCCGCGTGCTGGTGGGGCGGCGCTTTTGCTAATGGGTGCGGCGGCCTGGCTCCTAGGCCTGCTGAAGCACAACGCAGGCTTTGGCGACGGGCGGCTTCTATTGGCTGGTGTGGTTGGGGATTTTCTTCCTCTGGTTCCTCCGTGGGATAGTGAGGCGGAACCTATGTCCCCGCCGACCCACTGGTATGGCTAACGCCGCCCACCTTTTGCTCGGGTACTTGACCGATGAGGAACGCTGCCGCAGCGGCAAAGATCGAGTAACCCTGTGGGCTGAGTCTCTGACAGGGCCGCCGGCTGTATTCTCCTCAATCACAGAACGCATTGGCTATGCTCCTTCGTCGCGCCTTGACGGCTGCCCGCCAGAGACCAGCGCATTAGTCCCAATTTATGAGATGGCTTCTAGTCTGGTCCTGGAGACGAAAAACTCCTCGATGACGAGCGCTCGTGTGCGATCTACCTTTGCCGCTATGGATCGGAATGATGGACGAACCAGTGACCAATTGCGCCCGGTTGCTTTCGATCTCGGGGTCGCACCTTATGCTGGCGGCTCGGTCCTTGTCGCCATGGGTAACACGCGCGTTATCTGTGGCGTGATGATTGAGGAAAATGTGCCCCGTTGGATGAAGGAGCAGAACGTGAACGGTGGTTGGCTTACGGCCGAATATTCGATGCTGCCGTATTCGACGCAGACACGAAAACCGCGCGACGCGGCAAAGGGGCGGATCGACGGACGGAGCACGGAGATTCAACGTTTGATTGGGCGATCACTGCGCGCAGTTCTCGATCTTGAAAAACTTGGACCGCGCACGATCTGGGTCGATTGCGACGTCTTGCAAGCCGATGGCGGCACACGCACGGCAGCAATTACCGGGGCTAGCTTAGCCCTCGCGGTAGCCTGCCGGAGACTTGCAAAGGAAAAAAAGCTCGACGCGCCTCCCGTGCAAAAATTAGTTGCTGCAGTCAGCGCCGGCGTTCTCGACGGGAATGCAGTCCTCGACCTTAACTACGAAGAAGACAAGCTTGTCACTGTCGATTTCAATCTCGTGGCGACCGAGGATGGCGAACTCGTGGAATTGCAAGGCTCCGGTGAAGAGTCAACTTTTTCGCAGTCACAGCTGGATGAAATGCTCGCACTCGGCCGCAAAGGCGTGGCTGAATTGATCGCGGCGCAGCGCGCGGTGCTTGCGAGATTGATGGTGACGCCGCCGGAAAGCTGACCGCAATCAGCGCCGCGGCTACAACTAAATCGTTTGCTCGTGCACGCCGTTTGCTTTAAAGCGAAACGCTGCTCATGAAGAAGGCGCTCATTACCGGCATTACCGGACAAGATGGCAGTTATCTCGCCGATCTGCTGCTTGAGAAAGGCTACGAAGTCCACGGGATCATTCGCCGCGCGAGCACATTCAACACCTCGCGCATCGACCACCTTTATGCTGACCCGCACATCAACGGCGTCCGAATGTTTCTGCATTATGGAGACCTCAGCGACTCCGTGAATTTGGTAAAGCTGCTTTACGATTTGAAGCCGGACGAAGTTTATCATCTGGCCGCGCAAAGCCACGTGCGGGTGAGTTTCGATATTCCGGAATACACCTCGGACGTCACCGGTGTCGGCACGATCCGTATCTTGGAAGCGATTCGAGAAGTAGGGTTGCGTTCGCGTTTTTATCAGGCATCCAGCAGCGAAATGTTTGGCAAGGCACAACAGGTGCCGCAAACGGAGAAGACGCCGTTCTGGCCGCGCAGCCCGTATGGTGTTGCGAAGACGTTTGCCTATTGGGCGACGGTCAACTACCGGGAGAGCTATGGCCTTTGCGCGAGCAACGGCATTTTGTTCAATCACGAAAGCCCTCGTCGCGGCGAAACTTTCGTCACCCGCAAGATTTCGCGCGCCGTCGCCGCGATCAAGCACGGCCTGCAAAAGGAATTGTTTCTCGGCACTCTCGATGCAAAACGAGATTGGGGATATGCACCCGAGTATGTCGAAGGGATGTGGCGAATACTTCAACATGCAGACGGGGACGATTTTGTGCTGGCTACCGGCGAAACGCACACCGTGCGCGAATTTGTCCAAGAGGCCTTTTCACACGTCGATCTCGATTGGAAGGAATTTGTCAAACACGACCCACGTTATGAGCGCCCAGCGGAAGTAGATCTGCTGATCGGCGACCCCTCCAAAGCGAAAAAAATTCTTGGTTGGGAACCGAAAGTGCGGTTCCGTGAGCTCGTTCGCATCATGGTTGACGCGGATATGGAATTGCTGTCGCACAAAACGCTCCGGGAGCATCTCGGCCAGATGCCGTGACCTTTAGCCGCGCTCACTGACCGCGGTTTTCCTCGCGTGGCGCTGTGCGGGCAACTGGGCTGCAGCGCCTCTACTATCGAATCGCGATTCCAGCGCGATTTGTTTCCGCCAGTTGCGGCGCGGGAGAAAGCCCCGGAATAGCCGCTGCAAGCGGCGCGTCGACGATCGTCACCTGGGCGCCGCGGCCTACGATTTCGTATAAACCAATGATATCGCTCGAACGCATCCGGATACACCCGTAACTCGCGGGCAAGCCAATGTTCCGCTCCTCCGGCGTACCGTGAATGTAAATGGTCCGAGCAAATGCGTTTCCGTTTTGTCGTTCGCGGCCACGCAACCAAAGGATGCGTGTGACAATTGGATCACGACCAGGGGAATCTGGCTGGACGATCTCGCCGGTAGGGCGTCGATCTTTGAAAACTGTGCCAGGCGCAGCATGGTCGCCGATTTTCTCCGCGATCTCCAGTTCGCCCAGTGGAGTGCAACTGCTGCCGGGCCAATCGCCGAGACCAAACTTGGACGTGGATACCGGATAGATCACCATCAGGTTACCGCGATCAAGAACGGCTAGTTTTTGTTCCCGTGCGCTGATAATGACATGATGCTGGGTGTCGGGCGCGACGCACGATGCGACAAACACGGAAATTGCGAAAACGATTAACTGAAGGGCACGGATCGCTGAGCCGTCGGAGAGAAACCGCATCGGCGCGCTCGGCAGCGTTGATCGCGAAACCTCTCGGAGTCGCGCCATACAATTGTGAATTTTCATGAGCGGCTGAACCGAAAAAAGTTTTCCGCCGTTTCCGTGGTGGCCTCGGCGATTTCTTGCAATGGCACGCTGCGCGCGGCCGCAATCGTCTCTGCTACGATGCGCGTGTGCGCCGGCTCACACCGTTTCCCGCGAAACGGCACCGGTGCGAGATATGGACAATCCGTTTCGACCATGAATTTCCAGAACGGAACCTTGGCGGCAACCTCGCGCACGTTCGCACCGTTCTTAAACGTGACGATGCCGGTGAAGGAAACCAGATGATCGAGGTCGACAACTTCGTTCGCCTGTTCAAACGTGCCGCCGAAGCAATGAAACACGCCGCGCAGTTTTCCGGTGTACGGCTTCATGATCTCAAGTGTGTCCGCCCAGGCGTCGCGTTGGTGAATGACCACGTTTAGTCCCAGTTCGACCGCGAGATCGAGTTGCTGTTCAAACAGACTCGCCTGTTTCGATTTATAAGCGCCGTCCAGAATGTTCGCCTCGATTTCCTCTTCGGTTTCACCTTGGAGTGCGCGGGCAAAGACTTGCACTTTCTTTCCTTTTGCCGCTTCTACGCTTGGTAAATGGTGATAATCCAAGCCTGTTTCGCCAATCGCGACCACGCGCCGGCTTTTGGCGAATTCGCGCAACGGCGTCATCACGTTCTCCTCGGCTTGTTCGGCATAGGTCGGGTGAACACCAATCACCGCGTAGATATTCGAATACTTCTCGGCAAGATCGACAGCCCGCTGGCTACTCTCGATTGAAGTGCCGATGGTGATGATGCGCGTCACACCGGCTTCATTCGCCCGACGGAGCACATCCTCAAAATCGTTAGCGAAATCCGGGTAATCGAGGTGAGCGTGTGTTTCGATTAACATTTTGTCATTGTAGGGCGTTTCTGCGAAACGCCACTCTTGGCGTCTGACACAGACGCCCTACAAAAATCTCAACCGCCGGGATTACCATTCGATCACCGTGCTCGCCCAAGTGAGCCCTCCACCGAACACGATCATGAGGACGTAATCGCCCGGTTTGATCCGCCCGCTGCGATTGGCTTCATCGAGCGCGATGGCCACTGCCGCGGCGGAGGTGTTCCCGTAACGATCGAGATTCACAAACATTTTGTCGCGTGAAATGCCGAGCCGATCCGCGATGGCTTCGATGATGCGCACATTTGCCTGATGCGGAATGACGCAGGCAATATCCTGGATAGTTAGGCCAGCTTGCTCGAGCGCTTTCTTAGCCGCGCTCAACATCGCGGTGACCGCCTGCTTGTAAACCTCCTTGCCGGTCATGTGGATCGTTTGCAAGTTAAGATCGACATTTTCGCGAGTGATCGGGCAACGTGAACCGCCGCCAGGCATGAACAAAATGTCAGTGTACTGACCGTCGCTCCCAATGTGGGTGCTAATCACACCGTGAGCGCTACCGCGATGACGCAAAACAGCAGCGCCAGCACCGTCCCCGAAAAGCACGCACGTATTGCGATCGGTCCAATTAGTAATCGACGTCAGCTTCTCGGCTCCGATGACAAGAACAATGTCGTGTGTATGCGAGGTAATGAATTGCTGCGCGATTTCCAGACCGAAGAGAAAACCGGCGCAGGCGGCGGAAATATCGAGACAAGCGGCGTTGGTTGCGCCGATCTTTTTTTGGACGAAACAGGCCGTGGCGGGAAATAGCATGTCGGGAGTTGCCGTCGCAACGAGAATGAGATCGATTTCTGCGGGTGAAATTTTTGCTTGTTCGATCGCCTTTAGCGCCGCTTTTGCGGCCATGTCGCTAGTATTTTCATCTTTCGCCGCAATTCGACGCTCCTTAATGCCCGTTCGGGTGGTGATCCACTCGTCGCTCGTCTTCACCATGCGCGATAGATCTGCATTGGTCAGAATTTTCTCCGGCACATAACTGCCGGTGCCGATGATCGAGACGGTGCGCCGCGACTTAGTGGAGCGCGGGCTGGAGCGGGGCTGTCGTTTCATTGTAGCGGCGAATCTCCTCGACAATATGCGGGTTCACTTGCTGTTCAATCGACTCTGCCGCCACCCGCAACGCATTCTTGATCGCAAGCGGCGTGCTCGCACCATGCGCAATAATGCAGATGCCGTTGACGCCGAGAAGCGGACTGCCGCCGTACTCTTCGTAATTTGTCTTGTCCTTAATAGTTCCAATGGCATTCTTCGCAAGAAATGCGCCGGCTTTTCGCATCGTCGTGCGCATGAGCTCATGCTTGAGCCATTGAAACATCGCCACCGCGATCGATTCGCACGTTTTCAAGATCACGTTACCGACGAATCCGTCGCACACCACAACCTCAACCGGGTCCTCAAAGAGATGACGGCCTTCTATGTTGCCAACGAAATTAAGGGAACTTGGTTTCAACATTTTAAACACTTCCTTGGTCAACTCCGTCCCCTTAACATCCTCGTCGCCGAGCGACACCAAACCAACCGTCGGATTCTTGTAGTGCAGGACGTGACGCGAGTAGACCGAGCCCATAAACGCGTATTGAAGAAGATGTTCGGGGCGCGCATCGATGTTCGCGCCTGCGTCGATCAAAACGAAGACATTCGTTTCGGTCGGAAGTACGGCCGCGATACCGGGTCGGTCGATTCCTGGCAAAGTGCGAAGCTTAATCGTGCCGGCGGCGACGGCCGCACCAGTGTGACCCGCGCTCACGATTGCATCTGCCTGGCCGCGCTTCACGAGATCGACCGCGCGGCTTACTGATGAATCCTTCTTTCGCCTGACCGCCGACCATGCCCGGTCGCTCATATCCACTACTTGCGTCGCGTGCGTGATCTCGATCCGGTTGTCGTTGCAGCCGTGCTTCTTGAGTTCTGCTTCGATCTGCGCCGAGTCGCCGACGAGAAAAAGTTTATTGATGTACCGGTATTCGCGCAGCGCCATCACAGCGCCAGCTACGAGATTAGGCGGCCCAAAATCGCCGCCCATCGCATCCAAGGCGATCTTCATTGGTGGGAAACTTTGCGAATTAAAGCCATTGATTGCAAAGCGAAAAATGTAGAGGCGCTCGCCACGGCGAGCGCCTGCGTTTTAGGTTGGCGCTGATACAGCCGTCGCGACGATCTACTTGGCGTCGACTGTCAAAACCTGGCGGCCCTTATAGTAACCGCATGATGGGCAAGCAGTGTGCGAGGCGACGGTGCTGCCGCATTGCGGGCATTTGTTTAGATGCGGCGCATGCCAGCGGTTTGCTGCCTTGCGGGTGCGTAATCGCATCTTCGAGGTTTTGCGTTTTGGGACTCCCATGTGAGGCGGCTACGAAAGCACGGTTCCGTGAAAAAACAACCGGCGGGCCGGCCGCTGACGCATCAAAACGCCAAAGCGTTGAGTGTTAAAGTGTCAAGCTGTTAACTCCGCCTCCGCTCTTCGTCGCCTCAACGCTTTAACTTTAGCTTGTCCAGCGCGCTCCAATCTGACTTGCGCTGTGTATCTTGCTCCGCGGTTCCGATGTGTTTCGCTTTACAAACGCCGCTGCCGTCTCGATCGCAATGCGGGTGCGGCGGCAGATTGAGCAAAAGATCTTCCCTCATGAATGGCGTAAGATCGACACTCTCTGGCCCGTACAAGTCTGTGTGAACTGCAAATGCCGGGACCTGAATCTCGTG
>Ga0137376_10002795_pt1 | contig 10616 bp, 7 predicted proteins | sample SagtaG_23_FD_104814 | JGI IMG/M metagenome (GOLD analysis project Ga0137376, IMG submission 104814) | Vadose zone soil microbial communities from Sagehorn Ranch, Mendocino, California, USA - Sage2_L_20_16 metaG | ecosystem: Environmental > Terrestrial > Soil > Vadose zone | place: USA... | reverse complement strand
TCGATGGTCTGGACGAGGAGGTCTGGGACCGCATCCTGGCGGTCAACGTGAAAGGGATGTTTTTCTGCTGCCGGGCCGCAGCCAACGTCATGACCGAGGGCCGGATCATCAACATCGGATCGGTGGCCGGCCTTCGCGGCCACGGGAGCTCCATCGCGTACGCCGCCAGCAAGGGCGCGGTCCACACGATGACCCTCTCGCTCGCCCGGGCGCTGGCGCCGAAGATCACGGTGAACGCAATCGCCCCAGGGCTCATCGAAACCCGCTGGCACCTGGGGCGGGAAGGGGAAAACGCGCGGACCTCGGAGAGACTGCCCGCAAAGCGCATCGGCCACCCAGAAGACATCGCCCACATCGCCGTAGCCATCGCCACCTCCACCACCTTCCTCACCGGTCAAATCATCGCCGTCGACGGCGGGGGCCTTCTCTAACAGCTGAGTCAGGCACCACGAACCAAGCGCGACGCATCGGACGGGAAGGACGTATGATCTGACCGAGGGGCGAACGTGTGTTTGCATCCCGGAAGATCTTGTGTTATAATCCGGGCGCTGTGACGCGGGCAAACGGGCGGGAGTCGGGGGGGCTGTGGCGTGGGTAAAGGGCTGACCAAGCGCCAGCGCGAGATTCTGAACTACGTCCTCAACAACATGCAGCAGCGAGGATATCCGCCGTCGGTCCGCGAGATCGGGGCGGCGCTCGGGCTGACGAGCAGTTCGACGGTGCACAGCCACCTCACCGCCTTGGAAAAGAAGGGATTCATCCATCGCGATCCCAGCAAGCCCCGCGCCATCGAGATCCTCAAGGATGGAGCCAGCCAGCCCCCCAAGCGGGTCGTCAACGTGCCCGTTCTGGGCCGCATCGCCGCCGGACAACCGTTGTTCGCGGAAGAGAACATCGAAGACATCTTTCCCCTCCCGCGGGACCTCGTCCGTGAGGACGCGTCCTTTATCCTCCGGGTCCGCGGGGAGAGCATGATCGAGGCCGGGATCCTCGACGGCGATTTCATCGTCGTGCGCCAGCAACCCACGGCCAACAACGGCGAGATCGTCGCCGCCCTGCTCGGGGACGAGGCGACGGTGAAGCGGTTCTACCGCGAGCGCGACCACATCCGCCTGCAACCTGAAAACCGGACGATGACGCCGATTCTGACCCGGGACGCCACCGTCCTCGGGAAAGTGGTGGCCCTGATCCGGCGGTTCCCCTAAGGGGCGATCCCGGCCCGCGGCCGCGAGCAGAACACGCGCTACCCGTTGCGGCGCTTGGCCCCGGAACGGGTGTGGGCCAGACGGCGCAGCGGCGCCCCGGTCAGGCGCGCGAGCACCCACTCCTTGCGCATGATCGTCCCGAGCCGCTCGTAGAAGCGGATCGCGGGCGCGTTCCAGTCGAGCACGGTCCACTCCATGCGGGCGCAGCCCTTTCGCACGGCGAGGCGCGCGAGTTCGGCCAGCAGCGCTCCACCCGCTCCCCTTCCCCGGTATCGAGGCCACACGAACACATCCTCGACGTAGAGCGTCGGACGCGCTTCAAACGTGGAATAGGTAAAGAAGTACACGGCGACTCCCACCGGCTTCGGGCCGAGCCGGCAGATCAGGGTACGGAAATAGCGGCGCGTCCCGAAGCCGTCGCGGCGGACGCGCTCGACGCTGGACCGGAACCTGCCGAGAAGCCGCTCGTACCCGGCCAGTCCCTTCAGCATGGCGTAGATCGTCCGGGTATCTCGCACCGTGCCCGCCCGGATGGTCAACGGCGGGGCCGGGGGGCGCCCCGCAGAGCGCCCCGGTCGAGCGGAACGGTGCCGGGGGAAACCCATGTCCTCCTCGAGATAGACCGCGCCCGGCCGGCTCAACCGCCCTAGGCGTTCCCAGGCTCGCGCATGTACGGCCGGAGCCGTTCCAGGCTCCTCGGCGGGACCTCCGCCTCCACCAGCGTCCCATCGTCCCGGTCCGCCCGGCGGAGCACCCGCCCCTCGGCGTAGATTTTCGCCAGGACCCCGGCCTCGGTGTACGGGATGAGCAGGCTGACCCGCTGGATCGGGTCCGGCACGCGCTGCGCGATGGTGCGCAGCAGGTTCACGAGCCCCACCCGCCGCAGAGCGGAGATGGGGATCGCGCCGGGGACCTCCGCCTCGATGTCGCGCAGCGCCTCCCGGGTGATCCGGTCGATCTTGTTGATGGCATTGACCCGGGGAGTCTCGGCCGCCCCCAGTTCGTGGAGCACATCTTCCACGGCCGCCATCTGCTCGGACCAACGGGGATGGCTGCCGTCGATCACGTGGACGAGGAGGTCGGCTTCCACCACCTCCTCGAGCGTGGCCCGGAAGGCCGCCACGAGGTCGTGCGGCAGCTTCTGGATGAATCCCACGGTGTCCACGAACAACACCGGGCGGCGGTTGGGCAGCACAGCTTTCCGGGCGGTCGGGTCGAGGGTGGCGAACAGCTTGTCCGCGGTCATGACGTCCGCCCGGGTCAGGGTGTTGAGCAGCGAGGACTTCCCCGCGTTGGTGTACCCGATCAGCGCCACCACCGGGAGCGCCGCCTCGACCCGCGCCTGACGCTGCCGCCGCCGGTGCTGGCGCAGCGACTCGATCTGCCGCTCGAGGCCGGTGATGCGGGTCCGGATCCGCCGCCGGTCGACCTCGAGCTTGGTTTCGCCGGGCCCCCGGGTGCCGATGCCGCCGCCCAGCCGCGAGAGGACCCCGCCCCGGCCCGCCAGCCGGGGAAGGAGGTACGTCATCTGGGCGAGTTCGACCTGGAGGCGTCCTTCGCTGGTCCGCGCGCGCTGCGCGAAGATGTCCAGGACGAGCGCGGTGCGGTCGAGGACCTTGGTGTGCAGTTCGCGTTCGAGGTTCCGCTGCTGGGCGGGGGACAACTCGCCGTCGACGATCACGAGGTCCGCTCCCGTCTCGCGGGCGCGCGCCAGGACTTCCTCGACCTTGCCGCGTCCGACGAACGTCGCAGGATCGGCCCGGGGGCGCCGCTGCGCGACGATCCCGACCACGGACGCGCCGGCCGTCTGGGCCAGCCGTGTCAGTTCCTCGAGCGTGCCGCCGTCAGCGTCGGCGGACAGCCCGACCAGCACCGCCCGCTCCGGCCCCCCCTCGGTCGCCCGAGGGAGCGCATCGCCCTCCACACGCTCCTGCCGTATGCGATCAAGCCCCCGGCGAAACTTGTGGCCCTGGGGTCCTCCCGTGGTGCGGATCGTCGGTCTCCCCTATCGGCCGCTCGGTCGAGCCAGGGCGCCCACCCGTTCGCCGATGCGGCGGATCGCCTCGGCAAACCGCTCGTCGGGGGCGGTGAGCGAGATACGGATATGACCGCTCCCGCGCTGTCCGTACCCGACCCCGGGCGCGACGGCCACGCCGGCGGCCTCGAGGAGGTGCGCGGCAAACGAGACCGAGTCGTATCCCGCGGGCACGGGGATCCAGAGGTAGAAGGTCGCCCGTGGCATCGGCGCGTCCAGCCCGGCGGCACGGAGGCCGCGCACGACGGCGTTCCGGCGCGCTTCCCAGATCGCCACCCGCTCACGCACCGCCTGCTGAGGACCCGTCAACGCGGCGACGCCCGCGGCCTGGATCGCGGTAAATTGCCCGCTGTCGATGTTGGTCTTCAACGTCCCCAGGGCTTGGACGGCCTCAGAGTTTCCGACGGCGAACCCGAGCCGCCACCCCGTCATGCAGTAGGTCTTACTGAGCGAGTGGAGCTCGATGCCGACCTCTTTGGCTCCCCGCGCCTCGAGGAAACTGGGCGGCCGGAACCCGTCGTAGGCGATCTCCGAATAGGTGTTGTCGTGGACGACCAGGATCCCGTGCCGGCGCGCAAAGTCCGCGACGTCGTTGAAGAGCGCGAGATCGGCAACGGCGGCCGTCGGATTGTTCGGGTAGTTGAGGAAGAACACTTTGGCCCGGCGGGCAACCTCCTCTGGAATCGCCCCCAGGTCGGGCCGCCACCCGTCCTCGGGGCGCAGCGGCACCGGGTACGGTGTCCCTTCCGCCATGAGCGTGGCGGTCTGATAGACGGGATACCCGGGATCACTGACGAGCACCACATCGCCGGGATTCACAAACACCCAGGGGATGTGCGCGAGCCCCTCCTTCGAGCCGATCAGCGCCAGGACCTCACGGTCGGGGTCGAGGGAAACGCCGAAGCGTTTCGCGTACCATCCCGCCACGGCCTGGCGAAATTCCGCCGTGCCCTCGTAGGGCGGGTAGACGTGCGTCGCGGGGTTCCGCGCGGCCTCGGTCAGCGCTGCGATGATGTGCGGCGGGGTCGGGAGGTCCGGATCCCCGATGGCGATGTTGATGACATCGACCCCCTTCGCGCGGAGCGCCGCCCGCTTCCGGTCGAGGTCGGCAAACAGATACGGCGGGATGCTGCGCATCCGGCGAGCGATCTCCATCAGGCCCTCCCCCGCTTCGGCATCACACCGTGATCATAGCACGGATTCGCCCGGCGACCACCTCTGGGGAATCGTCGCCCACATCCAGCCAGCGGTAGCGGGGATCCCCGCGAAACCAGGTCAGCTGCCGCTTGGCGTACCGCCGGGTGTTGCGCTGGAACGCCGCCCGGGCCTCTTCGAGGGACACGCTGCCCTCCAGGTACGGCACCATCTCTTTGTACCCCAGCGCCTGCAGCGCGGGGAGCGTCTTCGCATACCCCGCCGCGAGCAGGGCGCGCACCTCTTCCACCAGCCCCGCGGCAAGCTGCTGATCGATCCGCCGGTGGATGCGCTCATAGAGGCGCGCGCGATCCGCCGTCAGCGCGATCATCACGACCGGCCCCGGGGCGCGGTGCGCGACCTGGACGTGGAGAGCCGTCCGGGCCGGAGGGCATTTGTCTCCTGCCCCGGGTGCCGGCCGCCGGAGCACCGGGATCGGCGCCCCGGTTTTTGCCTGCACCTCGAGCGCCCGAATGACCCGCCGCACATTGTGGGGATGGATGCGTCTCGCCGCGTCGGGGTCGATCTGAAGGAGGCGCCGGTGGAGGGTGCCCGAGCCGCCGGCGCGCTCTTCCGCCTCCAGCGTGGCGCGCAGGGGCCAGTCGGGCGGGGCCGCCGGGATCTGGAACCCATCGATGACCGCGCGGATGTACAGCCCCGTCCCTCCGACCAGCAGGGGAACGCGGTTGCGCCCGCGGATCCCGGCGATGGCCATGCCGGCCAGGCGCTGGAACTCGGCCAGGGTGACGACCTGGTCGGGCTGCGCGATGTCGAGGAGGTGGTGTGCCACCTGCGTGCGATCGGCGGGGCTGGGCTTGGCCGTCCCGATGTCCATGCCCCGGTAAATGACGCGCGAGTCGGCGCAAACGACCTCCGCGGGGATCTGCCCGGCGAGGGCCATCGCAGCCGCTGTCTTCCCCACGGCCGTCGGACCGGCGATGACGATGAGGGCCGGATCCCCCACCCCGGATCCCCTAACGGCGGCGGCGGCGACGACGGCGGCGGGGCGCTCCCGGCGCGGCGGCCTGCGCGCCCGGCGGTCCTGCCGCAACCTCTGTTTGCAATTGGCCCCTCTCCGGTTTGGAGCCCCCGGAGGGGGGATGCGAGCCGCGAGCGGCCGCCTCAGGCGCGCCTTGCCCGGCTCCCCGGTCCGGCGCAGCGCCCCCGGCCGCGGGCCCTTCGGGCCGGATGGTGGGGGTCCCCCGGACAACGGCGGCAGCCGCCGGCCCCGTGGGCGGCCCACCCGGCCTGGATGATCTCGCCGGTGATGATCTCACCGCGGTGTGCGACCTGTCGGGCGCCGGCGGCCCCGTCATGGCTGGCTCCCGGTGCTGCCGGTCGTCGAGCCAGAGGAACTGCCGCGGCGCCGAGCGGCGGTCAAACGCGTAGAACGCCCGATACAGATTGCGCGCGATCTCCACGGCCTTCGCGGCGTTCTCCGCCGACAAGAGCGCCTCGATCTTCGTCTCACCGCCCCGGCCGGCCTGCTGGACGTCCTCGTACTCGCCCTTGTAGTGCGTGAGCATGTTGCGCCAGGTCCGGAGCGTCGACAGGGCCCGCAGATCCTCGCCGTCCTCGTCGAAGGTCTTCCCCGTCTTGCTGACGAGGCGCGTCACCTCCATCCACTTGCCCTCGGGCGACATCCGGTCGTAGTGGCGGTACCGGCTCCCCAGCCGGTCCGCGCCGACCATGTTGATGAACGCCTCGACGGCGAGAAAGGACATCAGCAGCGCTACGAGGCTGTGCGTCTGCTCGCCCTCACGGTCCGGAGGGGATGCGCGGGCGCACCGGGCGGCGGCATCCGCGTGCTCCCGCGCCATGGCGAACATCGTCTGCTCGAGGTGGGTCCGCTCCCACGCCTCTTCCCCCGTGCCGGAGTTGGGCGCGGTGACGCGGGCGGCCGGAGAGGCCGCCGCCACCCCGGAGGCTTTCCCGAGAACCGGTGTCGCCGGAGGGGACGCGCGCCCGGCCGGTGTCGAGACCGCGGGCCCCGGCCGCTGCCGGCGTCGATGCGATCCGTTCATGAGGTTTTCTTCGGCGTTACCGCCTCGGCCTCCCCCCCCGCCTCCGAGGATCCCCGCGCGGGTCGAACCTCTCCACCACGCCAAAGGGGGGACCTCGAGGCGGCGCGACGAAGATAGACGGGCATGAGCGAGCTGACGCCGATGATGCGCCAGTATCGGGCGCTCAAGGATCAGCACCCCAAGGCCATCCTGCTCTTCCGCCTCGGCGATTTCTTCGAAGCGTTCTTCGATGACGCCCATCTGGTCGCGCGGGAGCTCCAGCTCACGCTGACCAGCCGGCCGGTGGCGAAAGGCCGGCGGATCCCGATGTGCGGGATTCCCCACCACGCGCTTCATTCGTACCTGCGGCGTCTGATCGACCGGGGCCATCGGGTCGCCATCTGCGACCAGGTCGAAGACCCGAAGCAGACCCGGACGCTGGTCCGCCGGGAGGTCGTTCGCGTCGTCACGCCCGGCACGGTCATCGAGGACGACCTCCTCAGCGCGCGCGAGAACAACTTCCTCGCGGCCGTGGCCTCCGGGAGCAACGGGTGGGGCCTGGCGCTGGCCGATCTGTCCACCGGTGAGTTCTATGCCACGGAAGGAGAGACCCCGGCGCATCTCTCGGAGACGCTCGCCAGCTTTCGGCCGCGAGAGCTGCTCGTCCCCGATGATTCCGAGGCGACGGCCTTCGTCATGGAAGACGTGCCCGCGACCGCGTACGATGCCAACCGGTTCGACCCGGCGGCGGCAGACCGGATCTTGCGCGAGCATCTCGGGGTCGCCACCCTCGATGCATTCGGCCTCTCGAGCGCCCCCCTCGCCACGGGGGCGGCCGGCGCGCTCGTCCAGTATCTCCGGGAAACGCAGAAGGGGCCGCTGCCCCACCTCCGCAGCGTGCGCATGCTCCCCCGGACCGCCACCATGATCCTCGACGATCCGACCCAGCGGGCGCTTGCCCTCTGGGCGCACCCGCGGGACGCTCGCGCCCAAGACACGCTCCTCAGCGTGCACGACCTCACCGAAACGCCGATGGGCGGCCGCCTGCTTCGCCGCTGGATGCGGCAGCCGCTCCTCGATCCTGAGGAGATCCGCACCCGGCTGGACGCCGTCGAGATGTTCGTGGTCAACGCTCCCATCCGCGAAACCCTCAGGACTCATCTGCGGGCTATCGGGGACATCGAGCGGCTCGCCGGCCGGCTGGCCCACGAGGCGGGCACGCCCCGCGATCTCGCAGCGCTGCGCAGCGCGCTCGAGGCCCTGCCGGCCCTCGCTCCCATCCTGGCGGGACCCGCGGACTCGCGCCTTGCGCTGGGGGCGGCCGAGGAGATTCGCGCGCGCTCTTCCGCGCTCGCCGTCCCCCCTGATCTCGTCGAGGTTCTCCGCCGCGGGCTCGTCGACGCCCCTCCCCTGTCGCCCAAGGACGGCGGCCTGATCCGGCCGGGATTCGACCCCGAGGCCGATCGCCTCCGCGCCGGCAGCCAGGCGGCCCGCGAGTGGATGGCCGGGCTCGAAGCCGCCGAGCGGGCGCGGACAGGCATTCGCAGTCTCAAGGTCGGCTATAACCAGGTGATGGGTTACTACATCGAGGTGAGCAAGGCCAACGAACATCTGGTGCCGCGAGAGTACATTCGCAAAGGCACGCTCGTCGGCGCCGAACGGTACATCACGGCGGAAATGAAGGACCGCGAGGCGCTGATCCTCACCGCGGAGGTGCGCATCGCCGCAAGGGAGTACGAGGTGTTCTGCGAATTGCGGGATGCCGTCCGCGCGCAGATCGCCCCGCTCCAGGCCGCCGCCAGGGCGGTGGCCGAGGTCGATGTCTATGCGGCGCTCGCCGACGTCGCCGTCCGCCACCGGTACGTCCGGCCCCGCCTGGTGGACGAGCGGGTCTTCCGCATCGTGGGGGGCCGCCACCCCGTCGTCGAGCAGGCGATCGGGGTCGAGCGGTTTGTCCCCAACGATCTCTCGCTCGACCCGGGCGGCCCCGACATCCTGATCGTCACCGGGCCGAATTTTGGCGGCAAGAGCACCTACATCCGGCAGGCGGCCCTCATGGTCGTCATGGCGCAGATGGGCAGCTTTGTGCCGGCGCGCGAGGCCGAGATCGGCACGGTCGACCGAATCTTCACCCGGGTGGGGGCGAGCGACGATCTCGCCGCGGGCCGGAGCACGTTCCTCAACGAGATGATCGAGGTGGCGCGCATCCTCACGCAGGCCACGGCCCGGAGCCTGGTCATTCTGGACGAGGTCGGGCGGGGCACCAGCACGTACGACGGCATGAGCCTGGCGTGGGCGGTGGTCGAAGATCTCCACGACCGGGTGGGGGCGCGGACCCTCTTCGCCACGCACTACCACGAGCTGACCGAGCTCACCTCGCAGCTGGCACGCGTGGCCAACGCCCAGGTGCTCGTCAAAGAGGACGGTCAGGATATCGTCTTCCTCCACCGCGTCGCGGCGGGGGCGGCGGCGTCCTCCTATGGAATCCACGTGGCGCGCCTGGCGGGAGTGCCCGACCCCGTGATCCAGCGGGCGCGCGAGGTCCTGGCCGGCCTCGAGGCAGCGTCCGCGTCCCAGCGCTCGCCCCGCGCCAGGCGCGGCCCTTCGCGCAGTCAGCAGCTTGCGCTGGCGCTGCCATCCCCCGTCGAGGAAGCCCTCCGGCAGGCCGACCTGTCCCGGATGACGCCGATCGAGGCCCTGAACTTTTTGTCCACCCTCCGGACCCTGCTCGAAGCGGGGCCGTCCCACGGCGCACCTCAGCACGCGTCCGGCCGGCGGGGGCCCGGGGGCGAGCGGCCGGCCAGCACAGTGATCCCATTCCCGTCGCAGGGGACCCCACGGCGGACGTGAGCGCAGCCCCCGGCATCCAGGTCCTCCCCCAGAGCGCCGCCGAGCGCATCGCGGCGGGAGAGGTGGTGGAACGTCCGGCGTCGGTCGTGGAGGAACTGATCGAGAACAGCCTCGACGCCGGCGCCCGGCGGATCGCCATCGAGATCGGGGGGGCCGGCCAGCGGCTCATTCAGATCAGCGACGACGGCGCAGGCATCCCCGGCTCTGAGGTGACGCTGGCGTTCCAGCGCTTTGCCACGAGCAAGATTCGCACCGCCGAGGATCTGCGGCACGTGCGCACCTACGGCTTCCGCGGTGAGGCCCTGCCCAGCATTGCGGCGGTCGCCCGCGTCCAGATGGTGACGCGCATCCAGGGGGCAGATGCCATGACGATCGTCATCGCGGGCGGCACCCAGCAGGGCTTCGGGCCCGCGAGCGGCCCCCAGGGCACCACCGTCAGCGTCGAAGGCCTCTTCTTCAACACGCCCGCGCGCCGGCGATTTCTCAAATCGCCGGCGCGGGAGCGCGCGGTGATCGTTGAAACGGTCGAGGCGCTGGCCCTGGCCGCGCCCGAGGTCGCGTTCCGGCTGACCGACGAGGGCCAGGAAATCCTCTGGTGTCCCCCCGAGAGCTTTGCCGACCGGGCACGCCGGGTCCTCGGCCCGGAGGTGGCTGCGCACGCCCTGGAGTTCACGGCAACCGGAGCCACGGGCACGCTCGCCGGAGTCCTCGGCACCCCACAGGTGGCCCAGCGCCGGAGAACGCACCAGTGGTTCCTCGTCAACAACCGACCGGTCCGGAGCCCCCTGCTGGCGCGCGCGCTCGCGCAGGCGTACCACACCCTGATTCCCGAGGACCGGCATCCGGCCGCCGTGCTTTCCGTGCGCGTCGCTCCGGAAGATGTCGATGCCAACGTCCATCCTCGAAAGGCCGAGGTCCGGTTCGTGCGGGAGAGGCAGCTGTTCGAGGACGTTGAGCGAGAGGTCCGGCGGACCTTGCACCGCGTTCCGCTGCTCCATGTCATCCCCGCGCAGCCCCCGGATCCACTGTCTCGCGCTGCGGCCGCGGGCGGCCGGGAAGACGTTCCAGCTCATGCCGTAGGCAGGGGTGACCACGGGGTGCCCCAGCGCCCGCCCCTCACCGCAGACGCCCTGGAGATCACGGACGCCTCCTCCTCCGATCTCCCCTGGCCGCCGATCCGGGTGATCGGCCAGCTGGCGCTGACCTACATCCTCGGCCAGTCCGGGAAGGACCTGGTGCTGATCGATCAGCACGCCGCGCATGAGCGGGTTCTCTTCGAACAGCTCATCGCCCGCCGCGCGCGCGAGGGCGTCCAGGCGCAGGGGCTGG
>Ga0137376_10002793_pt1 | contig 10618 bp, 13 predicted proteins | sample SagtaG_23_FD_104814 | JGI IMG/M metagenome (GOLD analysis project Ga0137376, IMG submission 104814) | Vadose zone soil microbial communities from Sagehorn Ranch, Mendocino, California, USA - Sage2_L_20_16 metaG | ecosystem: Environmental > Terrestrial > Soil > Vadose zone | place: USA... | reverse complement strand
TGCATGGTGCTATCTCTAGGACGACCCTCGCCAAACTTATTCAGTCCTGTAAAGGGGTTTTAGCTCCTCTTTAAGTGCCGATAAAGCTAGACGAATACTTACCTAGCCTACTATTCCCACCAGTCTGCTGAAGCAAATCCGAGGCCTTCATCATTGCCTCAGCAATATCGGGCGGCTGATAACCAAGGTACCTGCCGACGGCGGCGGCGAAGGAATTGCCGATATTGAAGAAAGCGTACTGCTGGAAGGGTTTCGGGAACACGCCGATGTGTTGGAAGTCAACAATCCAGATACAGCCAATCCCGACGTCGAGGAGGAAGTTATCCTTGTGGATGTCGGAGTGATAGATGGAGAGATCGTTTGACAAAGATATGGGCGATGTCATGTTTCCTCGGCAGCGCGAAAGCGCCTGCGGGAGAGAAATGGTTCAATAACGAGCCACCAAATAAGTCAAGGGTGAGATTCATACCTTATTAACGTACTTGGAGACCGCTTCGGAGCTGACGAAGGGTACCGGCGCCTTATGCCCCTTGAAGAAGGCGTGCCAGACACACGTCTCCGAGTCCGAAATCCTGCCAAATAGAGAATTAGGAATCGCAGGCATCTGGGCGAGAAGCCACCGGACGGCAGAAGCGACTCGCTGTACACCGTAGTCGTCGTCTCGAATAGAGTTGCAGGCCCCCAGGGTCGGCAGGTTTATTTTCTCCATGACCATTCTCGCGGAAGGCGCTGTAGACGGCGGGAATGCCAGGAGCCGATCTATCCTTCTGGGCAAGAGTGTGGAAGAAATGCTGAGTAGTGGCCTCGGCCATAAGGTCCCTGTCGCCGTACTTGACGAACAGGGCGGGCCATTCCGGCAGGTCGAAACTGAAGTAGTTGATATTGCTCTTTTGGAATAATGATAGGCCGAAGAAGTACTGGACAATCTGGTCACGCTCGGGCTGAGACAGCATGTCGGGAACAGGCTATAGAGGAATGTCGTTAGAAACTGCGGCCAGAGGGAAAACAAAGGAGGGCGATGGCAGAAAGCTGATGCCTACAGGGGGCGAGCTAAACATGACCTGTCGAGGTGACGTCAGAAATGGCGGCTAAAAAAAAAAGAACTGGGCAAAGCCGATACGTACCGATAATAGAGTTAAAAGAACGAGCAAGGTGATGGGGAAGAATTTGGCTTGGTGGCGGAAGGGCGGATGATATGCTGAGACATTGAAGCCAAAGAAATTGGGCGAACGTCACGAACGTTTAGATCGGCGCCCCTGACTTAGGGTACCTTAGATCTACTCCACCCATTTCACAGCGCAAATAGCCTGGTGGAATGGCGTTAATTATGTGTGACTCGGTGTTCACTAACATGCCAGGGGACTTACAATAGTGGTGTCGAAGTAAGTCACTTCCCACGCCTTGTAGAATGCGATCAATGCCTGCCGAATAAAACAAGGATGTGAATAATATTAGAACAGTCGTGAAGTTTTCGTTATGATTCATCAAAAAGGAGAAATGTCAATAGGTTGAGGGGGAGATTTATTGCGCTACACGTTGTTTGACAAGCTAAGGATACAAATCAAAAATCGAAAGGAGCAAGAATAGTTAAGCCGCTTGGTGGTATATAAGCCGGAATGTCACCAAGAGTTTCTCTAAATGTAATCATCAGATTAAGTTTTAAGGAAGCACAAAGGCAAACTTACGGTCATCAAGCGGAACAACCGCATGTTACTTGTGATTGTTAAATCCACGCCCCGCCATGCGCACCCGATCTTGAGTTTAGAAAGCTGATTGTGGGATTCTCCTCCTGCCCATATATGCACGGCAACCGTCTTCAAAGAAGTTCCGTTCTTTACAACCTCGAGGACGGCATGAAGCACGGAATCCCTGTCTACGCCAAAAGCTATGTGCTCCAAGCTTTCTGGAAGCTTGCGATATAGGAGTGGTAACACCGAGGGCCTCTCGGTCCTCAGTTCACGAAGCTCAGAGCACTTTTGGATGGCCGATGCTTGATCGCGCGAGCTAACCGAAGGAAGGGAAACCGAGTGCAAAGTCGATCTATGGCTGTTCAAGAGATATTCCAGCAAATCCGCGGATGGTTCTCGGTCGAACTCGAGAACGCGTAGGGTTTCGGAAGAACGATCCAGCAGCCACCTCATGTAGTCATTAGACGGCGGTGTCTGGAAGTTTAGACGTAAGCGCTCTAGAGCACAGGGTAGAGGATCAGATGGGGTGGCGGCGAGCTGAGGTGCTGTTCCGCTGATGGAAAGGGACTTTAGAGTTGGCCATACCCGTAGAAGCTGGGTCGTGGTCTGCTCGTTCTCTGACCAATTGTTGAACTCGAGTGCCGTGATTTCCGGACCGGAGGTGAGGAGTTGGATGGTCTGCTCATCGAATAGAGGAGCAGGGCGCCTCATTCGCAGCTGGTCCGGCGCTCCGACAATGTCCTTGCCAGGTGCTACACACCCGTAGAGCGAAAGGGCAAGGCCCGTCAAATTCGGACACAGGGAAACGGTAAGCGCGAACGAGTGTTGGTGGATACCGGAGGGCTGGTTATGGTCCATGATAATGCGCAGACGTTTGACTGAATCTCCCAATGCGCAGCCTCGTTGACAGGATCGGTCAATAGCACCCACAAATGATTCGAGCGCTCTCTGACTCTGAAGTGTGATGTCCCGGAAGAGGAGCTTTTGTGCAGTCAGGGACCAAGCGTGGCAAACGAGAGAGCAAGATTTGAGCATTGCGATGTCGATCTCTAGGTTGTCATTGTAGTACACGAGTTGAAGAATAGTCATTATGATCTCCAACGGCATGTCGATAGGCCTAGGCGTGGCTGCAGCTGGAGCACAGGGCTCAACTCGCGGAGAGGGGCGGAGGGGCACCAGGAGACTGAGGAAATGCATTGGGGGAGGACAAGGCGTGGCGTAGGGGTTATATGAGCCAAAGAAGATGTCAGAAGAGCGGAAGCGCGTCAAGCGCTGTCAGAATCAATGCTATCCCAGATGGGTCGTTTGATATGCTACCGCAGCGGCGTCAGCCAGCAAGCGACCCTGTTCCTTGCTACACGTACGTGCACTGCAATTTGACTCTTTTCATCTCGGGCAATTAGAACTATAGTATTCGCCGGTCTAGGTTAAGTAGCCTATTGCCGGACTACTGAGTACTAACCGCCATGCATTTTTGTTGTCTTTGGTTGGAACAGAAGCGTTGAATCGGTTGATCATTCAAATATTCATTTTGGCATTATCGATTTAAATAAATATAACCCAAATCGGCTAACAATAGGAACAAGATAATCATCCCCTCCCACAACAGTATTAATACAAAATATCTCCAGAATTAACGTGACGTGGGTTTAGGGCCGCGCAGGCTGCGGCTTCCAGAATTCTACAGCAATGGGTTCAATAATCCGGATCTATGAGCAGACGACATGGATGCACGTACACGACTTGTTACTTTTTGTGTTTTATTTCACAAAACCAGACGTACACGAACAGTTACGCGACGAACGCATTCAACGGGACGACTGCCGTGTGATCAGAGAGTCAATGTGCATCGCACGTTGACAAGAGCATTCCCATTCTTGGTGGGCTTAGTTGACAGTTTCCCGTCCTTCCTATAATGGCGGTGTCAAGACATGAAAAGAGCTCGTCCGCCGACTGATTAATTTAAGATCGAATTATTGCCGCAAAAGCCTTGGAAATGGATTCCCTTGCTCTGCTATACAGGGCAGCTGCAATCCAGGAACAACGGAAATTAGGACTGACAAATGTTTGTGTTGCAAGGAGTGTAAAGACGTGTTACTCTCAACCCTTCAGTATTCAAAACGTGCGTGATCATTCTGACTTCCAGTTTTCCCAATGATTGTAAACTTCGCGCAGTTTTCCAGATGGCTCTGACTCAATATCGTCCTGCACACCATACACACCTTCTATCAGTGCCCTTCTGACAAACGGAGCCAGCACTTCAAAGTAGACTCGACCAGCCACCTTTGCCACTTTGATCTCGCCTTCTTCCACGTCACCACATGTTCCAACGACTTGCTTGATGTACTCCAACATTGCTTCTCCCCCCGACGCCAAAATTTCTTCATCCACAATAGTCTTTAGCGCCCCGAACAGGTCAATGGGAGCAAGGAGCCTCAAACCATTCAGAACGTTCATCAATGCATTTGTGAGTGCGGCAAATGGGGGATATGACACTAATATTTGCGGCGGCACATGGGGTGCGACAGCAGATGCCTTGACCTCTGTCGAAGGTAATGGCAAATTATTTGCAGCGGACGACACCACGAGCCAAGTCGACGGCAGTTCTTGAACCTTAACCTTCTTGATGCTAATCAAGCTTGATCTATCCCTTCTATCCTTGTCTGAACTGCTGAGTCCTGCCTTCCGTAGCCGCCTAACCCATCGGCGACCAATATCGTTTAGCTCTCGACGAATGACACGTTCAACGGCATCCAAAGTGATGCCGGCAAGTATGGAGCGAAAATCGAGGCCAACGCGTGAGAACGCGGTGGCACAGTATGTTAATTGTGTCAATGATGAAGAAAGCAGCGACATAGACAGGAGAGGGAAGGACTGAGAGAGCACGGGCAGGAGATGGGTATTAAGAGCGTGCATCGCATGTGTCGTAACAAGCGCGTGAAGGCGAGAAACAAGTCTTTTCGTGGACGAAGGTAGGGCGGTTTTGGAGTTGTGGTTAGCTGTATGCGTATGGGTATCACGCTGGAAGAGTCGTTCAAGGAATATTGTCGAGTACTGGGTCACAATATCGTATACACCCTCCCTCCAGGAGTCGATGTACTTTTTGAGATATCTTGCCAAATCTTCTCTTTCCCGATCGCCAGAAGAGGCAATGTCTTTTCTCCTTTGAGGATCATCAGAGTCCTTGTCATAAACGTGTTCTTCGAGGAGGGAAGCAACACGCTCAACGTCCCTTCGCAGGGTTTCGAGTATAGATTGGAGACAAGCTTCACGTCCTGTCAAAAAGGCCAACGCAAGCTGTTCTTCGCTGGACAAAACAAAAACTGCTTCGAGATCTGGTACGCGATTGCTCGCTTCATTAATAACGATGTAATCTTCTTCCTCGTTACATCGTACATCGCGAACTGCGTCCATTTTTCGCAAGAAGTTGACCGCTTTCCAAAGAGCAGGGAGCTTTTTGGTTGGATCATGTAGAGTCTGAATGAGGGAGAGGTGCATCTGGTCGACAGCGTAATGGACTTCCGCGAGAATGGACGAAAGGATATCTGAATGTATCCCATCTTCAAAGATCTCTTTCCCCTTGCCCTTTGCATCTGCCCTTTTTAACCTGTCTATATGCGCTGCCGCGACATGGTTCTTGAGGCTCAGTGCCTCCGCAAAATAACCGCTTCGAACGCAGGTTTCCATGAGAACTGGTATATCCAAAAGGTCGCGCACTTTATCGTGCTGTTCCAGAACGACCCGGGAACGCCTTCTCTCTTCCAACAGACTGTCGGTTTTATCTCGCCATGAGCTCGCGGAAGCGTCAAGGCTCGGCAGACTATTGTCTATGAGGGAATCAAGCGAGGCTGACAAGGAAGACAGTGATGAGCTGAGAGCGCGTGTCTTGTCATGGAGGGAAAGAAAAGTCGGGTAGGCTGTATGTATTAGGGACGAGAGGGAGGAGGTGAAGTGATGAGACTGGGTTTGAAGCGCGGCAGGTTCGTCAAGAAGGGAATCGAGTGGAAGAGTTGACAAGTGGGTAAGATAAGCGTGGGCAGCATGATCTGTAGTGAGGGCGGGTGGCAAGACATCCGCGACGTGCTCCATCGACGAGTCGCGCTTTGTTTGGCTGCGCGTTTGTTTACTCGCTCACCATATCTGGGTGTGTTGAAGCTGATCGCCGCAACCTCTTCTTTGCACAGATGATGTCATTCGACTGCAGAGCTCACTGTACTCTACGGGCGACGGACCGTGACGTGCCCGATCGTCCACGCGGCTAGACTCCTATTCACCTTTTCATCCTCAACTATCTTCTCCATGACTATCATAGGCAAACACAAGCTCCAGGCCGTGCGAGCCTTAACCACTAGCAGTTTCATCCTAGGCACGCTCTTGCAGGTTAACGCCATTTTGGGCGGCGCACGGCATTTCTATGTTGCCTACGGACCTCAACCCCACCTGTTCACATTCTTCATCATCTGTCAGGCGATCATACAGATGTACTGGTTAATGCAACTCTTTCCCTACGAACTCGGGGGACTGGATTCCACTCTCTTACCAGAGAACGAAGATAATTCGGAGAGCGAAGATGACCCTATTCAGGCGGCTGAACCATTCGATATCGATGCCACTCAACTTGCATATTCGCCCATCTTTGTCCTCGGTAACATCCTGCTATGTATGATTTTCTGCGTTACGGTTATACTTCCTTCGCTTACACTTTCGCAGCTGTATGGGGTTATTTCTGGATAAAAGAAAGTTATATCGCGTGTCAAGTGACCCTGATTTTCAACACATCAATTCACCTTTATGCGGTCTACGCGCTCCCCAATCCACTACATAACGTGTCGCAGGAGAACAAAAACCTCCGCACGCACCTCCTTTCCAAGACTTCGACTGGTTTGGCCATCTTGTATATGTGGAAGACTTGGGGCATTGTTGATGTAAGCTCGCCGATTGTTGATGCGGTGGTTATTCACTTATGCGGCGCAGAAAACGACGGCACCGTCGGTATCAGAGCAGCTTCAAACAACCGTCTTCTTTCTGTTGCTGGTGCGTACATATGACCATAATAAATGAGGGATTTTGTCAACGACGTATTCCAGACGCTCGCTTCTGGCCCTGATCCTACCCTGGGTTTATGTCTTATTTGCGACCTGGTTGCGATGATATTAGGCCCTCACCAAGTACCAGAATGGCGCACGACATTCATGTATATGGCTCCAGCAATTGCCATCGTCATTGCTGCAGATTATTATCTTGACGCGAGACGCCGCATAGGTCTGGTGCCAAGGATCACTCAACGGTTGCATCAAGCAGAAGGGTCTCGCACTTGATATTGTCCATGTTCTATATAGTAGTAGGCGATCTTCAATGAATTGACATCCTTCAAACAACGTGCACTTCGTGGTGCCTCTGAAGCGAGCCCGATGTTAACACACGAGCTTCAGGGGACCCGCCTTCGGCGCGTCACTCACGTTGCTCGGACTGCAACCTTCGTCTCGCCCCTTCAGTCATCCGATAATAACTGCATATATTGAGCGGGCGGCTCGATAGCCTATTTTACTCATGCATTAACAGCAGATATAAACTACATGAATTGTAAGTATAGTCGGTAGATTATCTACAGGCGACTAGTTTTGTGGAGATACAGGGCTATCAGCAAACTGGGAGGAAAGACAATCAGTGAGCCGAGATAAACAATATTAAGCACAAACCTACTCACAGGATTCGAAGACGCCACAGGTACCGTCATTTCGGCGATATCAAATGTATTTTCATTTAATGGAGGATCTGCAAACGGATTTTCGGGATCGGCATAATCAATGGACGAGTTGTTTCTGTACAGGCCCAAGTAATCATTGCTACTCGCTCGAGGCAAAAGCTCGTAGGGCGAGCCACTTAGATCAGATGAAGGTCTATCTGTCGTCGGAGTACGACTCCGGTTTACGTCTAATAAGGACGGCAATGATAGAACGGATGGAAATGGTGATGCGCTAGCTCTTGCCTGTAGGTTCGTGGCTTGAGACATGCGGGTCGGAGCGTCTCTTTGGCCAGGCCCTGGAGTTAAATAGAAGAACCCAACGTTATTCCGCCTCCGCTGTCTGCGGCGGAACCACAGTAGCATGACGAGAAGTAATATGCAACCCAATATAGTGCCGATCACAGCCCCGACGATGGGGCCAACCCTGTGTTGCACATCAGCTAATCTGATAGGCATGGTAGGACAGCGGCAACACTTACTTTGAATTCGAGTGGCGTTGTGTGTTATTAGCTGGTACTGGTACGGTTGTCGGGATGCTAAGCGTTGTGACACCAATCGAAGTAGTGGGTTTTGTGGTTGTAAATACAGAGGAACCACTCGTCAAGGTCATCACGGCGACTCCAGTGCTTGTAAATGTGGATACAGTAGAAATGGTGGACGACACTTCAACGACCCCAGAACTGGCCGCGATCAGGCTTCGAACAAGTAGATACCAAATTTACTTACTTTCCGCCGTCGGTACTTCCATTTGGGAACTGCGATGCGATAGCGGACGCTTGTGTTGTTGGCACAGCACCTGCGGGTGTCGTCGGTTGATCATTTTGGTTTGTGGTACTGGCAGGGTTTCCTATACCACCGTAAGCTGAAGTTCAACGGTAGAAAACGTTACTGTACCATCCGAAGTGCTCTGACTGACCGAAGTGTTAATACCACTCGAGCCATTTCCGTTGCTCGTATCGGTTGGGACCGATGGGTTACTTGTGCTGGGCGCACTTGCGCCACTAGTTGGCCCAACGTTGTTAGATGTCGCAGTCGGCAAACCACCGCTGGAGTCAGTAGAACTTGCGGCTCCGCCACCGCTAGTGGCTCCTGTCCCGCCGCTAGGTGTTCCAGGACTTGTGTTTCCTGTTCCATTACCACTACCGTTTCCGTTTCCGTTGCCATCGTTGTTCCCGTTCCCGTTCCCGTTCCCGTTTCCGGGCCCACCACCACCATTTCCGTTTGCACCACTGTTTTCTGAACCAATGCCTTGATTGCTACCATTCTTGTTTGCGCCGCCATTGTTCTGAGGAGGGCTCTGCTTGCTTAGGTCATCGGTATTGTCATTTCCGCCTGGAAGCGGATTTTGATCTCCAACGCCACTTTTTCTCCGCTTGGTATAGATTAGCCGCGGTGATGTGTTTGATAGCTATCGTTTGAATTGTCATCAAAACATATGTAAGATGTCGTGAACTCGTGAACTTTGCATACAAATATTCTCACGACGTACCTCCGTGTCTGGGTAATCAAAGCTATCGTCGCCGGTCGCGAGCTCCTCGGTTCCAAGTGTCTCCCCATCAAGGTCCTTTTCGCGGTCCATCCCAGGCATGGCATGGCGCTTCCATAGGTTGCCTTCATGAGATCGTCGTGACAGGACGTTAGCACGAACTTGGAGGCCCTCATTACAGTCATGGGGTTCAAAAGTGTGATGGTTTCCACAACCGTTGGAGTTGGAGGTAGGATCCGGATTATCCGTCCCCTCGACCAGAGGTGGTGTACCAAAGTATCCAAGGTAGGAGTTGACTTGAGAAGAGCCGTCAGCATAGTGAGAGTCCATTAGACTCGGATTGCAGTCGCCAGTGTCGAGTGATTGTTGCAGCATGTATGGTATTCGACGAACAAAAAAAGAGAAAAATCGAGTCGCAGTTGGATATTTGAGCAATAGTGAACGAATGTTTCAAAAAGAGCGTCTTGAGAGATTGGTACAACAGGAGGCAAGGTAGAGTACACCTGGAAAGAATAAAAGAGTGAGTTAGGGTGGCAGCGCACCTGGTAAGTATTGGATCAACTGATGAACATTTAAAACAGCGCCCGACGACATACGCGAGAACAGGCCGGACGTTCCGGAGCCGGCAGATCTCAGATCTGACATGAATATATGATGACATCTCACGTGGCAGCGCTTCCCACGCTAGGTTACGGTAGTAGCACGCTTATGGACGTTCCATTGTCGTACATCTTGTACCTTTCCTTCCTCTACTCTCATGCGAAGACGAAACTCAGAGCGTCCGCGACGCAGGTCCTCCTCGGATCCACTGTCGGTTGCTCTGCTCCCCCCGCAAAACGAGTCGCACACCGCGCGAGAACTCCGTCTGCGCGCCGAAAGCGAGGCAAGAAAAGTTAGCAATGAAATCGACGAAATGCTCAGGCAGGAGAAATTGGAAAAGAAAAAAACTAGAGCGGACGTCTATGTACTGCTCCTTGGCCAGTCTGAGTCTGGCAAGAGCACAACGTTGAAGCGTGAGTGATCGTTCGTTCGTAAAGCGCCTGAGGAGCGCGTGTGAGCCAATCTCTCCACGAGTATGAATGCAGTGGTTCAAAAAATCCCGCAACCATATTGAGTCAGGTGTCGACGCTGAACTGACTATCATACCTCATTGTACAGAATTCCAATTACTTCATAGTCCTGCAACTTTCCACGCTGAAAGAATGGCATGGCGCTCTGTGATCTACATGAATCTGGTTCGCTCTATCAGGAGGTATTTATGTTTGGTATTGCGATCCATCTATCATGATCTTTAACGCACAACCAGGATCCTGGAAGTGCTTGCAATGGAAAGCGACGGTTTGTTGGATGAACTTGATGATCTCGAATCAGGGGAGGCCGCATCAGTTATTATTACCTCAAATGGCCGTCCCCCGTCGGAAGCAAAAGCACCAAGTTTCGATTCGTATCGACGGCGCCTTGAGCCTTTGGCCGTGCTCGAAGAACAACTAATCCAGCTATTTCATGCTAATGTTGAGGCGGAGAGCCCTGCAGACCTCCGTGCTTCAATAGAATACCGTCCTGAGAACATAACCACTGATGGTCGCTCTCTGCCAAGGATTGTGATACCCGAACACCCATCCAGGGATCGATCGTCTCCACATAGCGATACAGGAGAAAAGGGGAGGGAAGTAACCGTTCACACGTCCAAGAATTGGA
>Ga0137376_10002789_pt1 | contig 10620 bp, 13 predicted proteins | sample SagtaG_23_FD_104814 | JGI IMG/M metagenome (GOLD analysis project Ga0137376, IMG submission 104814) | Vadose zone soil microbial communities from Sagehorn Ranch, Mendocino, California, USA - Sage2_L_20_16 metaG | ecosystem: Environmental > Terrestrial > Soil > Vadose zone | place: USA... | reverse complement strand
CATCGAGCTCGATTGGCTCCAAGTTTGCCTTGATTGCTTCAGAAATTCCTTCATCATGTGGGTTGATTATCTTTCACTGTCAGTGAGTTAGTTGATTTTATGCAACAATCGAAACTGACTTGAACCGCGTTCTCCCAGTATACCTATATACGATTTGGATCAATTTCAGAGTAGTGGATTGAATATTACCTTATATCCGTTATCTTGCTGTTCGAGGTGAGCCTCATAGAAAACAATCGAGTGGTACTCAGACCTTGGGGTTGTGGCTTGCTTGGGTAGAAATGAACAAAGTCGCATGACAATTAGATCCCTGCACTCGCCTGTTATCATGACTCCGCAGGCAGCCTCCAGACATTTGACGCTGAAGGGAACCAACGGGGTATGTACCAACCCTTGTAGGAGATACGTCTTTAGTCCACGAGTTATGAACACCATGGCTGCTAATTGCGCCCATCGCTCTGAATTATGCCTGTGGTCATAGCCGATAACAACTCCACGATTCTTGGCGTCGGCAACCTTTGCAAGAACATATGCGCATAGGCCCTGTCAAAGTAGGTGTTACTATTTAGGCCTTTCGCATCAGATTTTATCAAACCTGGGTTGTCTGTAACACAATCAAATCTACGTATACCGGGAGAAATATCGTAAATCGCGATCGGTCCCTTGGTGTAGGCTTTACCATTCATACGTGCCCATCCAGCTTCCATCTTGCCGCGCAAACCTGGTAGAGAACGTGAACACTAGTAACTGATCTAACCTGTTTGACGACACACCTGCTGTCCCGAACTCTATGCGCGGTCTACCGAGATTACAGCTGAGCTGGGTGCCTGGACATTCATTCCGACATACCTCATTCTCTTCGCCAACTCATCCACATTTCCGGTGTCCCACAGATGTTTTATCTCTTTTCTACTTTCCTCATTCTTCCGATTGAATTACCGTCAGATAAGATATATAGTCACGTCAGGAAGCTCCTACCTTGTCTGAACGAAGCCATTCCTGCACTAGTTCCTCGAGGGACATCACTGGACGTTTATGGCCAAGTACTAGTTGCTGACATCATCTATGTCAGCTATACGATGTTTGAACAAACTACTTAAGTGTATAATGAAATACGAATACTAGTGAACATAAAAGATATAACAACTCGTCCTATCGGACGTGTTGCTGAATCAGCCTCTATCCAGAAGCACTCGTAGCGTGCAAGCCACTGATGTTATTGAGTCTGGGAAGGCGGATTTTAAGTGATGGAGTCGTCGGTGTTGCAACCGAGGAATTAGAATGGACGAGACCTGAGTTGGGGCGTGTTGGCGTACGAACGCTCTTTTTCTTCTCTTTCTCCCCTTTGTCCCTGTCTTTCTCCTTGCTGTCCTTCGCTTTCCTTTCTCGCTCAGCGTCAACGCTTGGTGCGAAGGGCTTTATGGCGTCGACTTGGCGGGATTCCTGTCCCTCTCCTTCTCTTTCCTTCCGTTTCCTTCCCCTCTTTTCTCTCTCGTAAGCTCTGCTATCCTCTGGCTCCTTCTGATTGGACCGGCGCACAGTTCGAGTTCGCTTGGGCAAAGACTGTATTACCATCACTACACATAGGCAACGACTGAAAATAGATCATCAAACCTTGACAGTAAAGGCCAAAGGGATTGACTCGGCGTCAGAATCAAACCCATTTCTCAAGTTTTGTTCTAGATCCTGTTCCTCAACCTTGCGGTTTGTTATTAACCGGTACCGGGTTTAAAAATCCAGGCATCTTACCTTAATATGCACCGCTCTCTTGTTAACGGGCACGGAAGGTTGCGGCAGTCCGGACAACTTTTCCTTAGGAGACCCCTGGATATAGAATTGTGTGAACGATGTCATCTTTGAGAGATTTATATACCTTTGAAGATATGCTCGTCAATGAAGAATCGATGGCCATGGCTACCGGTTTCTTGGAGCGGAGAGAACGAGTATTCTTCTCTGCTGGCATTTGTGTAGATTTCCTCCTTCTGAGGGGGGGAGGAACTGCTGAAGAGCTAGAATCAATGGAAGACAGTGTTGGCGCCCTGGCAATTCCGTTCACGTGCAAGGGCGTTCGCTAAATCTAATTATCAGTTCACCAACCCTTCTAAAATTACTCGATTTCACCTTCTTTGTAGCTCTCGTGGCTCTACCCAAGTTGCTAGTCGATTGCTCTGGTACAGTTTGCACAGCGTCGTCAACCATTTGTCTGTATTTCACCCCGTTTGAATTGGACAACATCGCATTTCGTTTAGACACCCTTAAACCTAGCAGCATCTGCAGGAGATGTAGCATATATCTGTTGAGTAAAAAGCTGACACTTGCCTGCGCGACCTTCAGGTCATCGGTCTTTAGGGATTGCCTATTTTCCTCTGATACTCGCTCATCCACGTCGTCCAAAGAGCTGAGCGACGTCAATGGAGAAGATAGGGCAGAGTACATATCCCTACATACAGTTGAAAGGTATTTTCATAGGAGCAATTATAAACTGACCTGTCTTTCTGCCCAGTATCTTTACGTAGCTTATTCCAAAAGTCAAGTAGAATGACTTTCTCAGGAACTCTGTAGCGGCGACCATTGATAAGTACTTCATCAGCTGGAATTCTGGCCGCATTCAGGACGCTCGTGGCTGCTTCAGGGTAGATGATTTCAATATTGCCATTGTTGAACTGATTAAATTTTGATATTTCTATAGGCGCGGCGTTTTGTTTAGGAATCCTTCGTTTCGTTGGCTAAGGTAAAACGTGAGACGAAAATGGGTTTCAGAACCTGGACGACCGGCCTACCAGCACTTGCTCCGCATGATTTGGACACATCCATTTTCTCGTTAGAGGTGGCATGGTAGGCAAAGGAGGGTCGAGGCAATCCAAGTGCCAGTGTAGGTTGCAATAATCACAGGAGATGACGCTCTTCCATGTATCGGGTTCAATCTTCGACGGTCTTCTCCGCTTCGAAACAGACGCAGTCGCCGCAACGCCATCAGGCAGAGCTGACGAGCCACAACGAAAACATAACACAGGAGCACCGTTTCTGTCCCGAAGGCGATAAGCATCCCTTTCCTCAATCTGACCGTTGCGACTGAAAGAAGAATTCGTTAATCGTTCCTGTGCTAGATTCCAGCGATTCTTACTTCAACCTATACTGTTTGATTTCTGACGAATCAACATAAGTGCCTCTTGGTCCTGCAACAACTTCGCAACATGTCATTGTCAATCCAAAGCAGAATTACGCGGTGGACACACTATCTTTATAAAATGTTCTAATCTCGTCGGGTAACTGAAATTCTGTCGGGATAGACACATCGACTTGGTATATCAAGGGCGATAATAAAGAGGGTGGAGGTTTCCTTGGTGGATGCTACAACGCAGATCAAACCAACAAAATTACTTGGATGTACAATGTACACACCTTTCGTACGGCGCACGCGGGACAGTACCATCTGCTATCATCATCCTCGATCTTGTCCAACGGAGGATCAAGACATGACAGATGGAAAGCCCTGGGACAACCGTCGCAGTAGACTAGAGTGCCTTGCGAACGACAGGAAGAACAATGGTCTTCATTAGAGATGACCTAGAAAGCGATTGGCGAAGATAGACAGGGATGCTTTGATTGAAAATTTACCGTGTTTATATGAGGCTCTGGGGAATGCAGAGATATCACTTTAGGCTCCTCCTTTACTTTTACGATAGGCGGTTCAACCTCTCTTGCTTTTCCTTTGTCCTTTCTACGAGGTCTACTGGCTACGGTGGCAGAAATGGGCACGTCCAATGACTCGTGAGAAGAGATTGTTCGAGATAAACGTGGTTCGTCGTCGAGAACCGCGAAGGATGGGTCGATTTCTGCCATGGCTGGCGGCGTAGGTGTTAAGGCGAGGTCGCTTTGGGCGAAGGGTTCGGGGTTAGAGAGCTGGCGACGAGCTGAAGCACGTTGAGCACGACTTGAAACCCTACTCGTCGGAAACGTAGGGTGCCAAAAAGATAATAGAAAAGTGAGCAAGTAATAGAACACATTAAAAGAAACAGGGGGGCGTACCGTCTATCTATCCTAGAGCGTTTTGCTGGGGGGCCGTCAATTTCCTGCCCGACGAGAGTTCCATGCATAATGCCAGAATAAGTGGACCCCGGATCCTTCGGGGGTAAGTAAGAGTAGGCAATAGAGGGTTTTCTTGGATCGCGCTTTTGAGCGGATTGTTGGGCCGAGAGCAAAGAGGGGGGACCAGGTAGGATTTCTGTGGCCAAGCTGGGGTCACCCTCAAGGTGCGCTGGCTGGTGTATTGGCACTCCAGGCAACATATAAACAGGCAGGCCTGCTGTGGTAGCCATACCCAAGTAGCCGGGGGTAGGCAAACTGGAACGAAACGGATCTGGACGATAACAAGCAAATCAAACGATTGCTGTCAGGCTTCACGGTCGGCGACAAGCGACACACCCCCGCCCACGGCCGTTTCTACGCATCATGACACACTTCGTGAACGCTACTGAGTCCCGCCGACAGTCTTATAACGCATTCATGTACAGAACAGTGGACGGGTAATACACGTATAGTCTCCTCAACAATGAAACAAACGTTTCCAGGTCTAACGGGATGACGGACGTTTACTCCTAGACCATCCAATGTTCCTGTTCACAGCCGTTTGGCTGCGTCGTGGCAGAGACAAAAGCAAACAGCTACGGTGCCGGCTTTGCACAAGTAGAGGCATATTACATGTATACGCAGCTCGACTTGACGTGTTTATGGCTCTGGAGCGTGAGTCTGCCCTGGCAACTGTTCGTCATATAAAGTCCTCATATACCCGGGTCTTCTGTCTGTGCGGGACTTGAGGAGCAACACGTTTTCTAGCATGAACTAATCTATGAAAGCGTTGAAATAGTCGAAGCCATTAGCCTGATATTGCATCACGATTGCATAACAGTAGCCTACAGAAGGTGAACTACAAGAAGGATGGACAGGAATGAGACGACGAGAGATGAGCTGGATTGCCAATGGCGATCGGGTTGATGGTAGGCAGAGACGACCGTAGGCGCAGAAGACTGAAAGTTGACGAAGACACTGATGAAGCTGAGGTTAGGCGACATAAATGGAGAAACTTACGGCGTGTGAGCCTGGAGATTCGCGTCAAAAGTACTGTTTATAACCGTCATGGCGAATACGACCGTCATCGGTGCCAAGGCAATCCATGGGCAAAATCCTCAGGTAAGCTAACTCTGCGGAGTATATCGCACCCTTACGCCCTCCACAAGTATCTAGTCGAGACTGTCATCAGAAGCCGTATCTATGAAGCCCAATACTGGAAGGAGCATTGTTTCGCATTGACCGGTGAATGACACATCTTCCATCGCTGCCCACGTTATTAACTTTTCTTGCGCTCATCTAGCTGCCAGCCTTATTGACAAGGCCATTGAACTGAAGTGCATTGGTGGCGTTTATGGCAACCAGAGACCGACGGAGTTTATGTGCTTATTGTTGAAATTGCTGCAAATCCAACCAGACAAAGAAATCCTGATAGAGTACTTGCAAGCCGACGAATTTAAGTACGCACGCAATGTTTGCCGTGTCTTATGCTGCTTAGACATCTGTAGGTATCTCCGAGCGCTAGCCGCGCTGTACATACGAATGACATTCAGAGCATCAGAGGTATATGAGATACTGGAACCATTACTTAAAGATTACAGAAAACTTCGATTGAGGGATATGGGTAAGTAGCTCCCCATTGAATCTATTTAAAATTTTTCGTTGAATATCGACACAGCTGGCTATTCACTAACGTACATGGACGAGTTCGTGTACGCGCTTTTGACAGAAGAAAGGGTCTGTGACATCATCTTACCTCGCATAGCGAAACGACAAGTTTTAGAAGAGATGAATGAACTTGGACCAAGAAAAAGTTTCCTTTTGGATGCGATGGAGGTAGCCAGCGACCAAGGTAGCATTCGCAGCAGGAGCCCTTCGAGAGGGCGGAGCTGGAGCCCGCGCAGTGGCAGTGGCAGTAGATCACTTAGCAGAAGTGACAGGTCTGCTGCAAGAGATGGCATTTCTCGCAGCCGTTCGGGCTCACCACTATCATATAAATCACGAAGTCGTAGTATATCGCCAGATAGGATGAAGTTGGATGATCAAATGTGATGCTATGTACATTACTTCTTCGGTACAACGAACTCTTGCTTTTGCCAAGCACCAAGTTGTTCTGCCAATAGCTTCCACCGTTCTTGCACAAACGGAACATTGCCGGCGGATTTGAGGGTCTTCGGAGAAAGATATCCTCTATTATGATGTTGACTGTACCAGACTAGACATGTCAGTGAACGCATACACCGAGATACGAACGACTTACTTATATCTTGACGCCGCGTTGGCGCAGCAGACAATCTATCGTCACGACCCTTCACACAATCGCGCAAGGCCAGTGGATTGTGATACACGCAAACGATCTTTCCGCCTTTTTTCTCAATGGCCTCGATGGCGCTCTTGGAAGCACGCGAAGGCGTCATGAAGATGGGCGACTTCAGGTACTCGGCACCCTGAAACACGGTTATACGGGCGAAGGATAACAGAAGAGAGGATATACCAACATTTCCCAATACTTTAATCCCATCATGAACATCATGCACACAACCACTCAGCAAAAGTTCCCTGGCAGTAATCGGTTTATCAGGAGAAGAGACCAAACGTCCTTCGTCAATCCAATGTTGTATTCTGTCGAGATTGACAGAAGCGTATGTCTTGGCGTTCCTGACGAGGTTCCACGCGTCAGTGGAATGGCAGTCTGAGATGTGTTCACATACTGGTTCACGAAACCACGCTTTGGAAAACGTTTGGTGATGGGCGTCTGACCACCTTCAAAGCCGGGTTTCAGCCCGACGCCTGAACGGGACTTCTGACCATTTGCGCCACGTCCTGCAGTACCACCGTAGCCAGAGCCCTGCCCTCTTCCGACTCTTTTTTGCTGCAAAGACAAAAATCAAAAGGTGGGAGACAAGAGCAGAAAAGAACAGACGCTGTGTTGAGATCCCGGCGCAGGCCTCAGGTTGGCAAGAGTGATGCGGACAGTGCGCAAACGAGAGCTCATCCTATAATAATAATAGAGTCGGAGAGAGAAGGGATGCGTGGTTTGGTTGTGTGTACCAAATCATCATCATGAACCTACGTCCCATCATCGCGATATGTGGCACCACAGGCGTTGGCAAGTCAGACCTGGCTATAGAACTCGCATCTCGCCTTTCGAAGGGCTGTCTATCATGGAAAGGAGCCAGAATAATCAATGCAGACTCCATGCAAGTTTATCGCGGCATGGACATCATAACCAACAAAGTTCCGGAATCAGAAAGACAGGGCATCGAGCATCTCCTGATGGCTTTCAAGGAACCTGGTGAACAGTATGTTGTCGGCCATTGGATACAGGATGCTATCAAGGCCGTAAGTTCGTGTATTTGCACTTCCATCAATCTATACGATCCTGTCTAGATCGACGAGACCCATAGACGTAATGAAATTCCTATTGTGGTAGGAGGAACCTCTTACTGGATTCAACACTTGATTTTTCCCGGCCGTTTGGTTTCCGAAAGCGAACCCCTCTCTTCGAGTCCCGAACACTCATGTACTGCTGAGGTCCTTCAACAGCAGTCAGATGCTATGGCTCGCTCCGTCTCTAACCTGGACAAAGACTTTCTTAAGCTGTTCATCAATCTTCCTGAACACCCTCCTTCGGCCTCGAAGGAACCCGAAGATGCATGGCAATTGTATGCTTTGTTATCTGAACTAGATCCCACCACTGGTAGCCGGTGGCATTGGCGGGATACGCGGAAAATTATCAGAAGTTTGCAGATCATCAGAGAAACCGGACGCAAGGCAAGCGATGTGATGGCAGAGCAATCTCTGAATCCCTCGCAAGGCAAACCGAGGTCTGCCGTCCTCTGTCAGCAACCCTTTATCCGTCCAAGTTTGATCATTCCAGATTCCCCACATTGTTTTTTTGGTTATACTCCGAGCCTTCTGACCTCAATGAGCGACTTGATAGCCGCGTCGACAAGATGATACAAGTAAAGCTAGACGCTTAAATGAAATGTCACGTATTGATGAGTTGAACAGCGGGGGTTACTGGATGAAGTCCGTGACCTTAAGAAACTACATCTTGACCTAAATGGCGATTCGCCGGCTAGCACCGACTACACGCTTGGTATATATCAGGCTATTGGTGTGTCGTGCAATTCAGAGTGCGACCATTGCTAAATAATGTCGCAAGGTTTTAGGGAATTCAACGATTACCTCGCCTCTGAAGAACCATCTACAGCGCAGTTCCAAGATGCTGCTGAACGGATGAAATTGTCCACTCGCCAGTATGCCAAGAGACAAATATCCTGGATCAAAAACAAATTACTTCCAGCAATTAGAACAGCCAATTCTCAAACGCCAAATTGTGTTCCAATATATCTGCTTGATGCTACGAGTACGTTCTCGTCCCTGTTACTTCTTCGGTGACATCATCCATGCAGAACTTGGCGGTTGTTGGCATTCAAATGTCAAAAATCCGGCGATAGGAATAATGGAAGGTGTGCGATTCAGATAACAAATCTCATAGCTTTTGCTTAGCACGATTAAGACTTCCTCGGGGACCGAACTTTGCAGGATCCGCTGACCATGTCTCCCTTGGCATCTAAGATGCTCAAGACTGATACGTACGTGTACAGTCGCATCACTGTTTGTAGTTTGATTAAAATATCATACATACAAGTCCGGCCGCGTTACAAGAACGAAAAATGATAACGTGTCCGACTTGTACCACGCAGCCAAGCCGTCCCGTTATGATATATGAAGGTAAACAGTGGGATGCGCACAAACGGACGGGCAGGCATAGAATTTTGGAAGCAAAGCAATCGCAAGAATCATTAAGTAGCGAGAAACCCGTCGCGATCAAGGTCGTAGAAACCTAAATGATGACAGTTTATGACAGGCGATCAAGGTTGTAGAAACATAAATGATGACCGTTTATGACAGACTGCGTTGTCTCACAATTCAGCCCACTGATAAAGCCATTCTTTCCACCTCCCCCATATCTCCATTTCCTCCGGATTATAAGCGGATTCTAAGATCTGGCCAGTTCCAGAATAGTGGCGAGGTCCCCGAGGATCAAGCAGTTTATCAATGACATGAACCGCACCATTCATAGCAACGAGATCAGGTATGCGAATTCTGTGCCCGTCGACGGTGAACTTCGTTATGATGCGATACGGATGGTCATGGCCTGGGATCGGAAGGGTGAGCTTAAATTTTCCTATATGTACGTGCAATGGGTGGCCATGGTAGAGCGTCGGTATGGTGAAGTCGATAAGGGAAATAGGTTCCGGGCACGGGAGTTTCGGCTTTTTGGGATGCTTTGGTTTTTTATGCTTATGCTTTTTATATATCGTTTCGTCGTCGAGACCATTTTCAAGGTAGAAATCTCCATCAACTTGACAAGGCGCGCCTCCGTCTTGATCGGGAATAGTGAACATCGGAGGCAGCTCGTCCAATCGATCAAGTTCAGAATCAAAGTCAAAGGCGCGATCATCTGGAAATAGTTTCATATCTGGTGACTCTTCTGACCGATTAAACGTATAGTCTGGTTTGTGATTGCGTTGTCAGCCATCCGAGATGTCAGGAAGAATGCCGACCTGAATGCAAAACAAAATCGGGCGCAATATGATATTCCAGAATCTTCCTTAGAGCGCGTTTACCAAACGGAGAGAAAAGATAAAGTCGTAGATCCCTTGGCAGCGCTTCAAAAGCTTTATTGGTCGGTGCGAAAATCGTGACAGCTGGCGACCCTTCTACTCGAAGTTCACCTTCGTCATTGTCGGCTGCGAAGCGGAAGTCCACAGAATCCGTCAATTCAGTTCTTTGAATGGCGGATGTCTAGACAACAACATTTCACTCCACTTTCGGACCATTGCCGAAACGACTCACGAATATAGAAAAATGCGATGAGGCCATAAACAGTTCTTGAAACGCAGAGAGCGGCGGAAATAGAGGATGATCCACAACATGAATCAGCCCTAGGACTCGATCAGTTGAAATCACACGAGTAAGTTAACGATCCAACCATTAGATGCCTTCATATCAGGTCTCACAACGTGGCTATAGAGATTGACGATTAAGATTGGAGGCAAGATTTTTTGTTGTGTCCTAATGCGTTGAGAGTTACCGCCTAGCGCTTCTTCAATGGTTAAGTGGGTGGGGTGTGTCATCTTATCTCCCAAAGAGACCACGTCGAGCCTCCGAGGAAGAATATGATACTTGAGAATGGCGCGTAAAAGCATTTTCAAAAACCGGCGTTTTCTCTCTTTCTCGTCCTCGCCGTTGTCCTCGTCATCATTTTCGCCAAGCGATGCTGATGACGCCTGGTCCAACTCTTCTAGACCAGAGAGGACATCGCCTAGATTGTACGCAGGAACAGCACTGGAATTGAAGAGTATCTCGGACGCGCAACACTGCTTTTCATGGTGGCGGAGTGCTTTATCGTCCGGTGCAAAAAAGGTGACGCTAAGCGGAATCAGCAAATTGACATTGCATCAAGTGGCAACTTGTTTCGCACCCAACAGAAGAGTCGTTTAATAATGCTGCAACTTCTTCAATATGGTCGATGGCTTT
>Ga0137376_10002786_pt1 | contig 10622 bp, 10 predicted proteins | sample SagtaG_23_FD_104814 | JGI IMG/M metagenome (GOLD analysis project Ga0137376, IMG submission 104814) | Vadose zone soil microbial communities from Sagehorn Ranch, Mendocino, California, USA - Sage2_L_20_16 metaG | ecosystem: Environmental > Terrestrial > Soil > Vadose zone | place: USA... | reverse complement strand
GGGCTTGACCCGGCAGTCCATCCTTTTGAAAATTGATGGATGTCCGGACCATCCCCGATCACATCGGGGCAAGCGTTCGGACATGACAGGGCCATAGATCAGAACAAAAAAGCCCGCCGCAGGAAACGCGATCATGGACGAGGAGTTCGCTGCTCGCAGGGTCGAATATGGCGTGACCTCGAGGGACGTGCTGGCATCGATGCAGGGCATCGATTTCGTCCGCGCGATGTTCGACGGCCGGCTGCCGACGCCACCCATCATGCAGAATATCGAGCCGTTCGATTGCAGCGCCGAGCCCGGCCTCGCCGTGATGCACAGCACCCCCGGCTTTCGGCACTACAACCCGATCGGCGCCGTCCATGGCGGTTACGCCGCGACGCTCTTGGATGCCGCGATGGGGCTCGCCGTGCACACCATGTGTGAGCCGGGGACCGGTTACACCACGCTCGAATTCAAGGTGTCGTTCATGAGGCCCATCACGGTGGAAACCGGAACGATCCGCGTCGAGGGGCATATCCTGTCGTTTGGCCGCCGCGCCGCGACGGCAGAGGCGAAAGTCACCGATGCCCAGGGCCGCCTGCTCGCGCACGGCACCACCACCTGCCTGGTCTTCGAGATCCCAAAACAGGCGGAGAAGGGAACGTGAGCCGCCGACCGCGGTTGGTCCCTATTGTCGTCGTGGAGTCATGAGCCATGCCGGTGATCAGCGCCGATATCGAACCGCTAACCTTCGTCTTCGAGGATGATGGTCTCGTCCCGAACAGCCCGCTGCCGTTCCTGGTCTACAAGGGCGCGGTCGCCATCGATAACGCCCATCCCGAAAAAACCGTCGAAGGTCTGTTCGGCGCGAATGGCTGGGGCGACATGTGGCGGAACGGCGTCTACGACTATCTGCACTACCACGCGACGGTTCACGAGGCGCTCGGTGTCGTGCGCGGCCACGCCCGCGTGCGCTTCGGCGGCGACAAGGGGAAGGAATTTGAGATCGAAACCGGCGACGTCGCGATCCTCCCCGCAGGCACCGGGCATCAGTGCCTCTCCGCCAGCCGCGATTTTTCCGTCGTGGGCGCCTATCCGCCGGGCGCGAAAATGCAGATCACGCGGCCGACGCCGGAAAATCATGCGAAGGCGCTGAAGACCATTCCGGAGGTCGAGCTGCCGAAGACCGATCCGGTGATGGGAGCCGAGGGACCGCTGGTCCGGATATGGAATCGGCCGGAGTAGAGCGCGATGAATTCAGGAAAGCGGACATTCGAGAACGGTCAGTTGGGGACAGCAACAAAACTTGCTGGCCGGTGCCAGGTTTGAATTGATGAAGACCTCCGAAGTCAATGCCATAGTAAGCGCAGTTACCCGCTGGGCCCTTGAACGTGACGACATCCGCGCCATGGGCCTCGCAGGATCGTGGGCACGAGGCAATCCGCGTCGATTTTCGGATGTTGATTTGTTGTTGCTCTCGAATCGAGCGCATGAATATCGACGTCGCCGGAGATGGCTGACCGAGATTGACTTCGCAGGCGCGGGCTATCGGCTTCAGATGAGCAGCGGCGCAATCTACGGGGTTGTTTGGTCGCGACACATCAGTCTGCTGCCGGCGGCAGAAGTGGAACTGACATTTGCTGAGTGCTCTTGGGCGAGAACAGACCCGGTCCATGGTGGGACGCGAGGCGTCGTGCAAGATGCGCTCCGGATCATCTTCGACAAAGATGGGATTTTGGCCAAGCTCGTTGATGCGGTCATGTCCGGATAGGGCATAATCGCCGTTGGATGTGGCCGCCCCGAAACGCCAACGAAATTGTCGTCATCGTGCCCTAAGGGCGGACAAGATATGCAAATCGCGTGGATCGACAAAGCGATTTCATCGCCTGCCTTGTCGGCTTCCCGGGCGTGGAAAACTGACCATCGCCCGTGCTCTCGCGCGTCTCGATCGGATCGAACAGGTCTAACGTCGATCTCAATAAACGCTTTACCTTTAAAAAGCCGGCGGCGATTTGCGTCGGTATTTGCGCAAGCCGCCTAAGGCGGGATTAACCAGGTCGTTTCCGGAGGGGCCGGCCAGACCATCCGTTCGGTAGGTTAAGCTGCCACGACACCCCGTATTTGTCCGACTGGCAGCCGAATTTGCGGCTGAACGGATATGAATTGAGCGGCATGAACACCTGGCCGCCATCCGACAATTTTGCGAACATGTCGTCGATCTCGGCTTCATCGGCGCAGTCGACGAACAACGACATCGAAGGCGTAAAGCTGGAATCGTGCTTCGCCGCGCTGTCGACGCACATGAAGGTCTGGCCCGCAAGCGTAAAGGTCGCCTGCATCACCGATCCCTCCTCGCGCTCGCATCGGCCGTCGAACATCAGGAAGGTTTTGATTTTTGGGTCATGGCACGCTCAGAACTCGTAATACCAGCGAGAGGATGTCGCGAGGATAGCTGCGCTCATTGGCACCCGTTCCGCACAACCCGCCCCAGTTCACCCGCTTGAGTTTAATAATGACCATGGCAGCAGTTTGTGCTAGAATTCTATTCATAGAGGGCCTCGCATGACAGGCGGTTGAGGAGGCCCCTCAAGCGACGGCGATTAATCAACTTTGTAGCATCTACTTTATCGATGCTGTTCGATTCTGCAGGCGCCGTGCGGCGTTTGATGCAGGCGGCAATTTACGTTCTCTCACACGACGTTCTCTCACACGACGTTCTCTCGCACGCGATACGCGATCTTTCGCGCCGCAGCGGCATTTCGTTCAGGTCGTTTCAGCCGAACCCGGGCAGAGGGAGTGGACGTCATGCACGTCACACATCAAGAAGCCGCAGATGACAACTGCACACATCAGAGGAGGGGTGTTCGCCATGTTCCGAGGGAATCCTGAAGCTGACGTTATGTCTCTGCCTTTGCGCGGCGGCCACGCCCACGGCGCTCGCCCAAGGTGCGGCGTCGACAATCACCGAACAAGAGGCGCACGCTATCGCGGTGGACGCCTATGTTTACTTTACCCCATCATGTCGATGGACGTGTCCCGGAAGCAATTCACCAACGGCACAACCGATTTCAGGGGTCCGATGAACACGTTCGTCAACGTGCCCGAGTATCCACCGGCTAATTTCAAGGGTGTCGTGCGGTCCAACTTCGATACTCTATATTCCGTCTCATGGCTGGACATGACCAAGGAGCCTGTCGTCATCACGGCTCCGGATACCGATGGACGCTACTATCTGCTGCCGATGCTTGACATGTGGACCGATGTTTTTGCATCGCCAGGCTGGCGAACGACGGGCACCAAAGCGGGGACCTTTCTGGTGACGCCAGCGGGCTGGCGGCCGGATTTGCGCGACAGGTTCGCCGACGAGTTCAAGCTTCCAAAGGACACGCAGCGCATCGAAGCGCCAACGCCTTATGTCTGGCTTATCGGCCGGACCAAGACGGACGGCCCGGCGGACTACGATGCGGTTCATAAAATCCAGGCCGGCTATCCGGCTATAAGGTCACCCTGCTTTCCGATTTTGGCAAGACGCCCAAGCCGGTCGAGTTCAAGCCGGACCCAAGCGTCGACATGAAGACGCCGCCCAAAGTCCAGCTCGATACCATGACGGCTAGCGTATATTTCGCTTATGCAGCAGAGTTGCTCAAGCTTCACCCGCCTCATGTCACCGACGAGCCGGTCATCGCGCAGATGAAGAAAATTGGTATCGAGCCCGGTAAGAGCTTTGACATCGGCAAGCTCGATCCGACCATGCAAAGGGCGCTGGAAACCGCGCCGCAAGACGCGCAGAAGGTGATGGCCTGGAAACTGCCGACGTTAGCTCGAGTGGCGAATGGCTGGTCGATGAACACCGACACGGTGGGCGTGTATGGCAACTATTACTTGAAGCGGGCTATTCTCGCGCAGCAAGGACTTGGCGCGAATGTGGTCGAGGATGCCATTTACCCGCTTAATCTCGGCGACGAATCCGGCAAGCCGCTCGACGGCGCAAACAAATACACCATCACATTCGAGAAGGGCGCCGCTCCTCCGGTAAATGCATTCTGGTCGATCACTCTCTACGATCAGGAAGGATTCCAGGTCGGTAACGCCCTGAACCGCTTTACGGTCAGTAGCTGGATGCCGTTCAAATACAATGCCGATGGTTCGCTTGACCTCTATTTTCAGAACGAGAGTCCTGGAAAGGATCTGGAAGGCAACTGGCTTCCCGCACCGAAGGCGCCATTCAATCTGACGATGCGCCTGTACGCTCCGAAGTCAGACGCACTGACCGGAAAATGGAATCCGCCGCCGATTGTAAAGAACCAGGTAACGGTCGGTTTGTCGGCCCAGTAAGCGTCGACCGGAGCACCGGCGTTCAAGCGCCGGGCTCCGATCTATCGCCATCTCTCCATTTTCTCTCCGCAAAGCGACCTGTGTCGGGCATCCCCTACGCCGCGTTGCTGCCTTCCTGGCGGCTGGCCTCGAACAGGAACCAGGTGCGCCGCTCGGTCTCGTCGATAAAGGTTTCGAGCAGGCTGGCACTCCCGCTATCCTCGTAATCGTCGCACAATTTGTGCGCCTTGCGCATCGCGGCCGCCACGTGCTTGTTGTCTTCCATCAATTCGCGCAGCATCTCGCGCGGCGGCACGTATTCTTCGTTATTGTCCTTGATCGTCTGCAGCTTGCCGATCTGGCCGATCGACTTCACCGTGATGCCGCCGAGCTTGCGGACGCGTTCGGCGAGCTGGTCGGTGGTGGCGAAAATCGCGTCCGACTGCTCGTCGAGCATCAGGTGATAGTCGTGGAAATGCCGGCCGCTGACATGCCAGTGGAAATTCTTGGTCTTCAGATAGAGCGCGAAGGCATCGGCCAACAGCGTATTGAGCGACGCTGAGATCTTGTTCACCCCTTCCGGGGGGATGTCGGTCGGAGTATCGAGATCGGGTGAGGTTTTTTCGGACTTTGCTTTGCTCACGTTGCACCTTCCTGTTAGGAACCGGACATCGGCGGCGGACATGGCTCACCGGGCCACGTAACGCATAAGAATACCCCCCGGTTCCAGAACAGGAACTTCAAATTTATCAATCCTGGCGGCCATGAACGATTGGATCGATTATTACGATTCCACGCATACGATCTATGCAAGCAAGCGGCATCGCGACTTGCATTTCGAGATCGTTGCCCACGACATCATCGGTTACATCGCATCCCCCGACGCCGTGGTGCTCGACTATGCCTGTGGCGAGGCGCTGGCGGCGGCCAAGGTGGCGGACGCCTGCAACACACTGTTCCTGGCCGAGCCCGCGCCCGGCGTGCGCGGCCGGCTGATCGCGCGTTTTGCGCCGAACACCAAGATCAGGGTGCGCTCGCTCGACGAATTGAGAAGCATGGCGGAGAAATCCATCGATCTCGTGGTGATGAATTCGGTCGCCCAATATATGACGCCGAACGAGCTGGATTCCGCGCTGGCCGTGGTGCGCCGCCTCGTAAAGCCCACCGGCCGCCTGGTCATCGGCGACATCCTCCGCCCCGAAGTCGGCATGCCGACCGACGTCATCGCGCTGCTGCGCTTCGCGGCGAAATGCGGTTTCCTGAAAGATGCCCTGATCGGGCTGCTGTCGACCGCGCTGTCCGACTACCGGCAGTTGCGCACGCGCCTCGGCCTGCAGCGCTACAGCGAGAAGGATATCATCGCCAAGCTCGCGAAATCCGGCTTCAGCGCCGCGCGCGCCCCCTTCAATATCGGGCACAATCCGTGGCGGATGACGTTCGTGGCGCGCCACGCTTTGGTGCGCGCGCCAGACCCGGCGGATTAGGGTTAATCGACGGCAGGCTCGGCACACGGCTTGGCTCACCGGTACGTGATCGGCGATGATCGGGGTGGCCCGGTGGCGGAACGCTTCAACGCGAGAGCTGTGCATCGCTCTTTATCCTGGTTCAAGTCCAGGCCGGGCCTCCAATTTCTCTGAGGCAATTTCTGAAGCAGACAGGTGCGATGACGTCGGGGTGAGTAATCATCGCGTTGCATCTATGGCGCCTTTCCCAAGCCCTCCGTCCCAAGCCCTCCGTGCCCTCGGATATGCCGAGCGATGGACCGATCAACGGCAGCTTTGGCGTTCTCGGGGATGTCGCCGCGGCCCCAGAATGCCGAGTGGATCGTGTCGTAATCCAGCGTGGCCAGACGCCGTCCGATGCGTTCCACTTCTGTGGCCGCCAAGGGGACGTAATTGGGATAAGACCACATGAACGAGACATGCCTGCGATCCCAAGTCACCAGCATGGTGTCCCCTGTGAGCAGGGTGCGCCGCTCGGGAAGATGCAAAACCGTGCTGCCGGGAAAATGGCCCCCGAGCCGATGAAGCGTGACGCCCGACAAAATGTCCCGCGTCTCTCCTGCCCAAAATTGAATGCAGGGATCGGGCTCAGTGACCCATTGCCGGTCGGCCTCATGCACGACCACGGGACAGTCGAAGGTCCGGCCCCATGTCGCCATCGCGCTGTAGAAATGCGAATGGGACACGGCAACCGCTTTGAGACCGCCCAGCGCGCGAATGATTTCGATCGTCGCGCTATCCAGCAAGCTGATGCAGTCCCACAGAACGTTGCCTGCTGGTGTCACGACCAGGAAGGCCCGCTGCCCGATCGCGAATTGTGGCACGGTGGACAAGCCGAACAGACCGGCAGCGACTTTGCGAAAAGCGTTGGAGCGGCCGACCGCCAACGCTTCGGACGTGATCCACTCCTGACCGGTGGCTGGAACGAATTGCCGCTCGTCGTCGCAGATCAGGCAGTGTTCGGGCGGGCTGGGGCGCTCAGGATGCTGGATCCCGCATGCCTTGCATAGATACTTTGGCATAGCTTCTTCCCATTGAAGATGAACCTGTTGCCCACTCTCGCGAATTGGCTATGACCCAATGAGAAATCAGCGGGCGGCCACCAAATCGCACTCCGGGAATTGCAAGCGGTCGGCGTCGCGCGTGGCGGATTTGATGACTGCATCGATCAGGCCGGGAAAGCGCGCGTCGAGATCCTTGCGGCGAAGCTTCATGTAGCGCGTGGTCCCGACGACCCGGGTCTGCACCAGGCCGGCTTCGCGCAACTTGGCGAAATGATATGCCAGGTTCGATTTGCCGCTGAACGCGTTGAAATCGCCGCAACGCAGCTCGGTCGCGGCCTGATCATGCTTCGCCAGATTGTAGACGATCGCCAGCCGGGTCGGATCGCTCAGGCAATCCAGCACCATCGGCAGCTCGATCTGCTCGCGGGTGGGGTGCGGGGGCGCGCGGCTCATGCGCCAAACATAACAGCGCCGATGCCGGCTCGCAATGTTCAATGGTCATTGAACCAATTGACATTGGAAAATGCCTGATCAATAGTTCAACGAATATTGAACATCGGAGACGGCAGATGAGCGTGTTCTGGCTGGCCTTGGCGGCATTCGCGATCGGCACCGAGGCATTTGTTATCGCGGGACTTTTGCCGGTCATCGCGTCCGACATGCAGATTTCCGCCGCCGCTGCAGGGCAATTGGTGACCGCCTATGCGCTGGCCTATGCCTTCGGCTCGCCCATCCTCGCGGTGACGTTCAACAACCTCGACCGCAGGGATGTGTTGACCGTTGCGCTATCCTGCTTCGTCGCCGGCAACCTGCTTGCCGTCGCCTCGGGCAGTTTTGCGCTGCTATTGGCATCGCGTGTGCTGATGGCGCTCGGCGCAGGCCTGTGCATGCCCACCGCGATCGGCGTCGCTGTCGCCGTCGCAGCCCCGGAGCGGCGCGGCCGCGCCATCGCTCTGGTGACGTCCGGTCTCACCGTCGCAACCGTGGTCGGCGTTCCCCTGGGCACCATGATCGGCAACCAGTTCGGCTGGCGCGCGACGTTTATCATGGTTGCCGTTCTAGGCGCGCTCGCGCTGGCCGGACTGCTATTCGGATTGCCGCGCGGCCTGCCGAAAAGCACGGCGACGCTGGCCCAGCGCTTCGCCGTTGCACGGCATGACGCCGTGCTCTACGCGCTGGCAACCACAACGCTCTGGGCCGTTGGAGGCTTCACCGTTTTCACCTATCTCGCGATCCCGCTGCACGGCCTCGGGTTCGGTGCAACCGATATCAGCCTGGCGCTCCTGGTCTTTGGCTCGGCCGCGGCGATCGGCAACATGCTGGGCGGCCTGCTGGCCGACCGGCTGGGCACGACGCCTATGGCGGCGCTCGGACTTGCCGGCATGGCGACGGCGCTGATCCTGCTCTCCGCGGCACTGAAGTTCGCGCCGCCCGAACATGCGCGATATGTCGTGCTCCTGCTCGTGTTTGGCTGGGCCATTTCGGGATGGGGATTCTATCCCGCACAGGTCGCCAGCATCATACGGATAAACCCTGAGGCTTCGATGATCGCGTTGTCGCTCAACGCCTCCTTCATGTATCTCGGCTTCGCCATCGGCGGGGCGGCGGGCGGCATCGTGCTGTCGGTACTCGGTCCAACCGACCTCGGATGGGTCGGCGGCTGCAGCGTCGCCGCAGCGCTTGCCGTGCTTTTGCTGCGCGGCCGGCAGGAACGGCTAAAACCCTACGAAATTGCCGGTTGATGGAGCCTTTAAGGGCCTTTCGCGGCTGCGGAATCTGGTCTAAAGACCACCCGCGCGCGGGGTCACGCGCCTTGGTCGTAAGGGACGCGCGGCATGCGCGCCCTTTTTTTGTGCCCAATTTCCGTCCGTGAGATTTGATGCCCAAACGAACCGACATCTCCACCATCCTGATTATTGGCGCGGGTCCGATCGTGATCGGACAGGCCTGCGAGTTCGACTATTCCGGCACGCAGGCGGTGAAGACGTTGAAGGAAGAGGGTTTTCGCATCGTCCTCGTCAATTCCAATCCGGCCACCATCATGACCGATCCGGAACTGGCGGATGCGACCTATATCGAGCCGATCACGCCGGAGATCGTCGCCAAGATCATCGAGAAGGAACGTTACGTCGTTCCCGGCGGTTTTGCGCTGTTGCCGACCATGGGCGGGCAGACCGCGCTCAACTGCGCGCTGTCGCTGCGCAGACTAGGCACGCTCGCCAAATTCGACGTCGAGATGATCGGCGCCACGGCGGATGCGATCGACAAAGCGGAAGACCGCCAGCTGTTCCGCAACGCCATGGAACGGATCGGCCTGCAGACGCCTAAATCGCGGCTTGCGAACGCGTCGGCGTTGAAGAAGTCCTATCGCGACAAATATCTCGCCGAACGTGAAAATCTGTCCCGCGCCGCGCTGGAAGAGTGCGAACGGCAATGGGCGCTCGGCGAGAACGAGCGACGAAAGCGCTACCAGGAGCACGCGCTCGGCGAGGCGCTGATGGCGCTTTCCGAAATCGGCCTGCCCGCGATCATTCGGCCCTCCTTCACCATGGGCGGCACCGGCGGCGGCATCGCTTACAACAAGGAGGAGTTTCTCGACATCATCGAGCGCGGGCTGGACGCCTCGCCGACCAACGAGGTGCTGATCGAGGAATCGGTGCTCGGGTGGAAAGAGTTCGAGATGGAGGTGGTTCGCGACAAAAAGGACAATTGCATCATCATCTGCTCGATCGAGAACCTCGATCCGATGGGCGTGCACACCGGCGATTCCATCACGGTGGCGCCGGCGCTGACCTTGACCGACAAGGAATACCAGATCATGCGCGACGCCTCGATCGCGGTGTTGCGCGAGATCGGGGTGGAGACCGGCGGCTCCAACGTGCAGTTCGGCGTCAACCCGGCCGACGGGCGCATGGTCGTGATCGAAATGAACCCGCGGGTGTCGCGCTCATCCGCGCTGGCCTCGAAGGCGACCGGCTTTCCGATCGCGAAAGTCGCGGCCAAGCTCGCGGTCGGCTACACGCTGGACGAGATCGCCAACGACATCACCGGCGGCGCGACGCCGGCCTCCTTCGAGCCGACCATCGATTACGTCGTCACCAAGATCCCCAGATTCGCGTTCGAGAAATTTCCAGGCGCCTCCACCACGCTCACCACCTCGATGAAATCGGTCGGCGAAGTGATGGCGATCGGCCGCACCTTTCAGGAGAGCCTGCAGAAGGCGCTGCGCGGCCTTGAAACCGGCCTGACCGGTCTCGACGAGATCGAGATCGAGGGACTGGGGCGCGGCGACGACAAGAACGCGCTCCGCGCGGCGCTCGGCACGCCGACGCCGAACCGCATCCTGCAGGTCGCGCAGGCCATGCGGCGCGGCTGGTCGAACGAGGACATCTTCAATTCCTGCAAGATCGATCCGTGGTTTCTCGCCGAGATGCGCGGCGTCATCGAGATGGAAGCCAAGGTTCGGAAAAACAGCCTGCCCAACAACGCCTTCGGCATGCGGACCTTGAAGGCGATGGGCTTTTCCGACGCGCGGCTTGCGGTGCTGACCGGGGCCACGGAGGCCGAAGTCACCGCGAAGCGCCACGCGCTCGGGGTGCGCCCCGTGTACAAGCGCATCGATACCTGCGCCGCCGAGTTCGCCTCGCCGACGGCTTATATGTATTCGACCTATGAGGCGCCGTTCGCGGGCCGCCTGGCGGACGAGAGCGCGCCGTCCGACAAGAAGAAGGTCATCATTCTCGGCGGCGGGCCCAACCGCATCGGCCAGGGGATCGAATTCGACTATTGCTGCTGCCACGCCAGCTTCGCGCTGAAGGAAGCG
>Ga0137376_10002785_pt1 | contig 10624 bp, 7 predicted proteins | sample SagtaG_23_FD_104814 | JGI IMG/M metagenome (GOLD analysis project Ga0137376, IMG submission 104814) | Vadose zone soil microbial communities from Sagehorn Ranch, Mendocino, California, USA - Sage2_L_20_16 metaG | ecosystem: Environmental > Terrestrial > Soil > Vadose zone | place: USA... | reverse complement strand
TGGGCGAGCTTGTCGGGAGCGTTGTTCAGGCTGGGATCGACGTAGGCGGGCACCAGCCGGTCGGCTATTTTGGATTCGACCTCGTCGAACACCGAGAAGATCGGCTCGACATAGAACGCCACATCCTTGGGCGGGGACACGAAAACTTCAAACTGGGGGATGTCCTTGAGGAGCGGCTTCCAGTCGACGTCCTGGCGCTCCGACACCCACCCCGTCATCGTGGTCAGCCGCACCGCATTCTCACGATTGGTCAGGAACGTGAGGAACTCCCAGGCCGCGCTCTTGTTGCGGCTCTTCCCATTGACGTAGATCCCCCAGGGCTGGACGAGCATCTTGTATGGGCCGCCCGCCTTCCACCGCGGAATGGGCGCGACGCCGTACTCGAGCGTGGGGTTCTTTTGCTGGATCTCGCCGATGACCCAGGCCTCGCGGAACAGCATCGCGGTGTTCCCCGCGGCGAACGCGTCCGCATCGTGCGGGACCTTTGGGTCATCGATCTTGTCCTTCTGGACCGCGTCGACGTAGAACTGGAGGGCGGCCCGCCCGGCGTCGTTGTCGTAGCCATTGTGCCATTTGCCGCTCGGGGTCCGGACGACCAGCGATCCGCCCGCCGGTTCCAGCACGAACCGGAACTTCTCCCCGATCCCGCTCCCCTGCCCCGACAGGCGCAGGCTGATGCCGCTCCTGGTCATCTTCCCGGAGGCGTCGACCTTGACCAGCTTTCGGGCGGCCTCGGTCAGTTCCGGGAACGTCGAGGGCGGCTTCGCGATCCCCGCCTCCCTGAACATCGCCTTGTTGTAGAACATGGAGGCGTGGCTCCCCTCCATGAGGGGCAGCCCGTAGCGCTTTCCGCTGATCCCGAAGAAGTCGACGACGGATGAGTGCCACGCGCCGCTCTTGAGGTATTGGTCCACAGCCGGCGGATTAGGATCGAGTAGTCCGCCTTCAATAAACTTGATACTGATGTTCGTGCCGATATCGTAGATGTCCGGCCCCGTGCCCGTCGGCACGGCGGCGGAGAGTTTTTGCTCGACCTCTCGCAGCGACGTGCTGAAGAGAGTGACCGTGATGCCCGCGTGCGTCTTCCCGTAGGCGTCCGCGACGGCCTTGTAGAACGGGACCAACTCGGGGAACCCCGTCCAGACGGACAGGGTCGTCGCCCCCGCCGCCGGTCGCGCCGGCGCCAGCCCGACACCGCCGGCCGTGGCCAACCCTGCCCCGGCGGCGAGCTTGAGAAACGCTCGACGCTTGATTCGCGAGCCGCGCTTCCCGTCCGTCTTCATCCCCCTACACCCCCTTAAGATCTTTCACCGCAGACGCGGATCAACGATGTCGCGCAGGCCGTCCCCGATGAAATTGCAGGCCATCGCCACCATGAAGATGGCCACGCCCGGAAACGACGAAATCCACCACTGTGAAATCAGTTCGCGGCCCTCGGCGACCATGGACCCCCACTCCGGCGTCGGTGGAACGGCGCCCAGGCCGAGGAAGCTGAGCGCGGCCGTGATGATGATCGCGGTGCCGAAGTCCATGGTCATCATCACCGTGAGCGGGGCGAAGGCGTTCGGCAGCACGTGGCGCAGCAGGATTCGGTGTTCCGGCAGGCCCAGCCCGCGCGCGGCGATCACATACTCCCGCGTCCGCAGGGCCAGCACCTGGCCCCGGGCCAGCCGGGCGTACGGCGGCCACCAGACCAGCAGCATGGCCAGCATCGAGTTCTGGATGCTCGGGCCGAGCGCCGCGGCGATGGCCATGGCCAGGATCAACGACGGAAAGGCCAGCACCATGTCCACGAGCCGCATAGCCAGCCCGTCGACCCACTGTCCGGCGAACCCGGCGAGCCCGCCGAAGAGGGTGCCGAAGACGGCGGCGACCGCGACCACGGCGGCCGCGACCGGGAGCGACACCCGGCCCCCGTAGAGCACCCGGCTCAGGACGTCGCGGCCCAACTCGTCCACCCCGAGCCAGTGGGCCCGGGAAGGCGCCCCCAACCGGTGGTAGACATCCTGCTCGATCGGATCGTAGGGCGAGATCGCGGGCGCCAGGGCTGCCAGGAAGACCCAGGCCAGCACGACGACCGCCCCGGCGATCATCATGCGCTTCCGCAGCACCCGGCGAAGGAGCCGGCGGCGGTCGCTCATCCGCGCCGCGGGGACCGGCGCCAGGACGCGAGTCTCGACCGCGATGGCCGGGGTGGCGGCTCTAAAATCCTGCATCAGCCTGCCGTCCCCCCGATGCCGCCGGCCATGCTCATGCGCCCCCGCCGCCGCTACGCATAATGGATCTGCGGGTCGAGCACCCCATACAGGAGGTCGACCGCGAGGTTGGCCAGGACGTACATCAGGGCGATCACAAAGGTCACGCCCATGATCGATGGAAAGTCGTTGGACACCGCCGCTTCAAACGCGTAGCGGCCGAGCCCGGGCCAGGCGAAGATCGTCTCCGTCATCACGGCGCCGGAGAGGAGGCCGCCGAACGCGAGCCCGAGGATGGTCACCGTGGGGATGAGCGCATTGCGCAGCGCGTGCCGCACGACCACCGTGGATTCGGCAAGGCCCTTGGCGCGCGCGGTCCGCATGAAGTCCTGGGAGAGCACCTCCAGCATCGACGACCGGGTGACCCGGGTGACCAGGCCCATGACGGAGCTGCTCAGCACCAGGGCCGGCAGCACGAGGTGGGTCAGGGCGCTCATGAACGCGCGCCCATCACCCGCCAGCAGACTGTCGAGCACGTAGAAGCCGGTGACGCCCGGGGGCGCGGCGATCTGCGGGCCCAGCCGGCCGGGACCGGGCGCCAGGCCGAGGGTCGCGTAGAAGATCACCAGGGACACGGTGGCCAGCCAGAAGATCGGGATCGACACGCCGACCAGCGACACGAGGCGCGCCAGGTGATCGATCGGACCGTCCCGGTAGAGCGCCGAGAGCACGCCGAGCGGCAGTCCCGCGGCGATGGCGAAGACGATCGCCATGATCGACAGCTCGATGGTCGCCGGCAGAAACTGCCTCAGGTCTCGTGCCACGGGCCGACGCGTGTTAATGGAGATCCCAAAATCGCCGGTCGCGACGCCCCGCAGGAACGTCAGATACTGCTGGTGGAGCGGCCGGTCCAGACCCCACTTGGCGCGGAACGCCGCGACGATCTCCGGGCGCTGGGAGGCCTGCTGCCCCAGGTTCGCCACGATGGGATCGGCCGGAGCGGCGTGGGAGATCACGAAGGTGATCACCGTGAGCCCGACCACCGCCACCGCCGCCAGCAGCAGCCGGCGGGCGACGAAGACTCCCACGCCCTGTCCCCGAGGCCGGCTACTGCTTGGTCACGCCAAACAAGCGCGCCGTCCCCAGGGGCATGTACACGTATCCCTGAATCGTGGGGCGGGTCACGACCTGGATCTTGCCCTGCACGAGCATGACATACGGCCCGTCGTCGACCAGCCGGGTCAGGATCTCGTGGATCATGGAGATCCGCTTCTGCTGATTGACCTCGGCGTTGGCCTTGTTGGTCAGGTCCTTCAGATCCGGGTCGTCGAAGTAGAGGCGCGGCGCCCAGGTGTTCAGGATCATCTGGCCGAGCCAGTCGGACGAACCGAGGTAGTCCGGCTGGTTGTACGAAATGACCGCGGCGCTCTTCTTGGCCCGGTAGGTGGTCAGCATCGTGAGGAACTCCGACGGGGCCAACTGCGCGTTGATGCCGACCTTTTTGAGATCCGCCTGGACCTTCTGCGCGACCGATTCGTAGGTGATGCCGACCGGGGACGGGCCGGTGCCGTACGCGAGCTTGAAGGAGAAGCCGCCCCCCACGCCGGCCTGGGCCAGCAGCTCCTTGGCCTTCGCCGGATTGTACTTCGGGTTGATCCGGTCGGCGTCGGCGGTGGTCAGCCCGAAGATGCCGATGGAATAGACGGCCGGGCCGCGGACCGCCTGGTTGTTGGTGAGGGCCAGCACCCCGTTGTAGTCGATGGCGTACCGGATGGCCCGACGGACCTCCTTCTTGGCGAGGTTCGGGTCCAGCGCGGGGTTGGTCGTCAGCCCCATGTACATGTTGTCCAGCGATTGCCCGGTGATGATCTTCACGTTGGGATTACCCTTGAGCCCCGCGACGAGGTCGGGGGTCAGGTTGACCGCCACGTCGATATCGCCCTTTTCGATCTGCAGCTTCTGCGTGGCCGGCGACGTCACATCGCGGATCTCGACCTTCGCGAGCTTGGCGGGGCCGAGGAAATAGTTCGGGTTGCGCTCGAGCGTGATGACCTCATTCTTCTGCCATCCCGTCAGGATGAAGGGACCGGAGCCGGCCGAGTGCTGGTTCAGCCATTCCTCCGCCTTGTCGTCCTTGTCGGCGGTGGCCGAATCCGTGCCCCCATGCTCACGCACGAGCTTGCTGTCCATGATCGCCGCGTTCGGGCCGGCGAGGACGGCCAGCCAGTCGGCGAAGGGATCCGTCAGGATCGTCTTCACCGTGTGGGGGTTGATGACCTGAACCTCGCTGAGCGGATCGGCCATCCAGCCCGGGTTACCTTTGATGTTCTTGAGCCGCAGCAGGCTGAACTTGACGTCCTCCGCCGTGAGGGGGTTGCCGCTCGCGAACTTCACGTCGTCCCGCAGCGTGAACGTGTACTCCCGGCCGTCCGGGGAGATCTTGATGTCCTTGGCCAGGAACGGCACGAACGAGGAAAAATCTTGCGCGCTCTTCGGGACGACCAGGGTATCGTAGGCGTTCAGGTCGACGAAGGCCGCGGCGAACTCGAATTCGCGGTCGGGGTCGAGCGTCTTGACGTCGGACTGGTCATCGGCCATGATCAGGGACTGACCGCCGCCCGGCCCCGCGAGCGCTCCGGCCGGGCCCCCGGCCGGCAGGTAGGCAAAGACCAGGCAGACCAACGCCGGGATCAAGATGAAGATGGACAGCGGTTTGCGGGATGCACCAGCACAGTGCGATCTCCTCACGACCATCACCCCTCCCACCTGCAGGCGCACGTGCTCCCCGAAAAGACCTGCAGGTGAACTCCTCGCATTCGCTGGAGCCGTTCGGGAGGCCAAACTGATTATCCTCTCCGAGACCCTCCTCCGCCCTTTGTTGTTGACAGCCGGCGCAGCCGGTGTAAGAATTATTCACGGGAGTTCTCCAAGCCCGGAGGAGGGGACGGCGGTGACCAACAGTTCATCCACAGACTCCGTCACGCGTCCGGGCGTTATGCGTCCTTAGCTCCCCTGCGTCTGCAGGCGTCCGGCCGCGGTGAGACCCGCGGCCCTTTTTATTTCGCGAAGGTGCGCGGCTGATCTACCCGGGAGTGGTGATCGTTGATGAAGGACATGATGCGTTCGAACATGCTGGAGGCCCCCTCGGTGGAGGCACGCGCTCCCGCGTCTCATCCTGAGCGGGTCTCGGCCGATGCGATCCTCGAGGTGAGCGGTCTCGTCAAGGACTTCGGGCGGTTTCGGGCGGTCGACAAGGTGTCCTTTACGGTCCCGAGGGGGAAGATCATCGGGCTCCTCGGCCCCAACGGCGCGGGCAAAACCACGACGATCCACATGCTCCTCGGGATCATCACCCCGACGTCGGGCCGGATCACCTACTTTGGCAAGGAGTTCTTCTCGCACCGCCAGGCGTGTCTCGCGCGGATCAACTACGCCTCATCGTTCAACACCCTCCAGGGCCGGATCTCAGTGTGGGAGAACCTGCTGGTCTTTGCGCACCTCTACGGCCTCAAGCGCGCCGGCGCGCGAATCAAAGAGCTCGCCGCGTACTTCGAGATCAGCGGACTGCTGGACACCCGGTACTGGAATCTCTCCGCCGGGCAGAAAACGAGGGTCAACCTGATCAAGGCCCTCTTGAACGACCCCGAACTGATTCTGATGGACGAGCCGACGGCCTCCCTGGATCCGGACATCGCGGACAAGACGCTCTCGCTGATCGAAGAGGCGCGGCGGGCCTCCGCGGTCTCGATGCTGTACACCAGCCACAAGATGGACGAGGTGAACCGGATCTGCGACGAGGTCATCATCCTCGACCGCGGCCAGATCGTCGCCCAGGATACTCCCCTCGGGCTCACCAAGCGCATCCAGACGGCCCAGCTGAAGCTCACCTTCGACGGCGACCGCCACATCGTCGAAGCCTTTCTGGTGGAGCGCCGGCAGACGTATCGATTTCCCCACCCCTACGCCGTGTCCATCGATACCACGGAAAAATTGATCCCCTCGCTGATCTTCGGGCTCAGCGAGCAGGGCATCTGGATCACCGATATCGAGGTGAAAAAACCCACCTTAGAGGATGTCTTCTTGCAGATCGCCAGGGGCGGGGACCATGAGGATTGAGCGCATCGCCGCCATCCTCCTCCAGGAGCTCTTCATCACCAAGCGCTCGCTCGAGGTCATCGTGGATCTCTTCTTTATGTCCCTGATGACCGTCATCGTGTTCGGGTTTGTCTCGCGATTTCTCGTCGGGGCATTGAACGCCAATACGGGATTGTACCTGATCCTGGGGATGGTGCTCTGGGAGGTCGTCCGCGTCAATCAGTATTCCCTGTCGGTCGGCAGCCTATGGAACATCTGGTCCCGCAACCTCAGCAACATGTTTATCGCCCCGCTGTCGGTGACGGAGTACGTCGCCGCGCAAATGCTCTCGGGGCTGATCAAGACGTTCATCACCTTCGGCATGATCTGCGCCATCGCGGCCTACGGCTTCCACTTCAACATCCTGCGCCTCGGCCTCCTCAACCTCGTGCTCTTCTTCGCCAACCTGACGGTGTTCGCGTGGGCGGTCGGACTCGCCCTGCTCGGGGTGATCTTCCTGGCCGGGACGCGGATCCAGGCCCTGGCCTGGGGGTTCATCTTCCTCTTCCAGCCGCTGACCGCGGCCTTCTATCCGGTGAGCGTGCTGCCGCCGGCCCTGCGCCAGATCGCCTACGCGCTCCCGCCGACGTTTGTCTTCGAGGCGGCCCGTCAGGCGCTGAGCCGCTCGGCCGTGAACTGGCCGTACGCCGCCGCCGCGTCCGCTGAGAACCTCGCGTACTTCGCGGCGGCGGTGCTGGCCTTCAATCTCATGTTCGCCCGTTCGCGCAAGACCGGGCAGTTTGCCCGGAACGAAGGCTGATCGCCCGCCCTCAGGCGTCGCGCAGCCGCGGGTTCAGCAGATCCTGGAGTCCATCGCCGAGGAAGTTGAACCCCAGGACGACGGAGAGGATCGCCAGGCCCGGAAACGTCGCCACCCACCAGTACTCGAACTTGGTCTGGCCCGCCGCGATCATCGCCCCCCACTCCGGGGCCGGGGGGATGGCGCCCAGCCCGATGAACGAGAGGGCCGCCGTGAGGATGATCGCGTTCCCGATATCGAGGGTCCCCTTCACGACGACGGGCGGGAAGGCGTTCGGCAGCACGTGCCGGAGGAGCACCCGCGAGGTGGAAGCGCCCAGGGCGCGCGCCGCCAGCACGTAGTCGTTGGCCTTGGCCGCGAGGACCTGCCCCCGCATCAGCCGGCTGAACTCGGCCCAGACGACGAGCACGATCGCCAGCATCGCGTGCGCCAGGCCCGGCCCGAGGGCCGCGGTGATCGCCATGGCGAGGATAATCGACGGGAACGCGAGCACCACGTCGACGATCCGCATCAGGACCTCATCCGTTCGCCCGCCCGCGTAGCCGGACACCGCCCCGATCCCCACCCCGATCGCGGTGGCTGCCGCGATGACCCCGACGGCGACCGGGACCGTGATCCGGGCGCCGTAGATCACACGCGAGAAGTTGTCGCGGCCGGCCTCGTCCGTGCCGAAGAGGTGGCTCGCGTTGGGCGGCTGCAGCCGGTTCATCACGTCGAGGTCGAGCGGGCTGTGCGGCGCCACCAGCGGCCCAAAGACGGCGACGAGCGCCCACGCGCCCACAACGGCGGCGCCTGTCCAGAGCGCGGTGTTGCTGCGCGCCCTCACCCGATGGCCCGGCCGGACCAGGCCCAGGGTCGCGGAGATCACGAGGGGCGGCGCCTCGCCGGCCACGGTCTCAGACCCTGATCCGGGGGTCGAGCACGCCGTAGAGCAGGTCCACGATGAAGTTCACCGAGATGTAGATGACCCCGGTGAGCAGCGTCACGCCGAGGATGGCCGGATAGTCGAGCCGGGTCGCCGCCGTGACCGCGTAGCGGCCGATCCCGGGCCAGGCGAACACCGTTTCCGTCAGGACCGCGCCGGAGAGGAGGCTGGCAAACGCCAGGCCGGCGACCGTGAGGACGGGGATCAGCGCGTTTCGGAGGGCGTGGATCCCGATGACGCGCCGTTCGCCGAGGCCCTTGGCCCGAGCGGTGCGAAGGTAGTCGGCCGCCAGCACTTCGAGCAGCGCCGACCGGGTCGTCCTGGCGGTGAGCCCCATGATGAACCAGCCGAGCACCAACGCAGGCAGGATGATGTGCCCGAGCGCCGACAGGAACGCGTCCACCCGCCCGGCGATCAGGCTGTCGATGAGGAGGAATCCCGTCACGACCGGCGGGAGCACCTGGTGCGGGTCGAGCCGGCCCGGCCCGGGGGCCCAGCGCAGGAGATAGTAGAAGACGTACAGCGCGATCAGGCCCGTCCAGAAGATTGGCGAGGCGGCGCCCACCAGCGAGATGAAGCGGGCCGCGTGATCCGCGGACCGGTTGTGCCGCAGCGCCGCCCAGACGCCCAGCGGCACGCCGAAGACGACGCTGACGGCGAAGGCGGCGATCGAGAGCTCAACCGTCGCCGGGACGTACTGGACCAGGTCCTCGAGGACCGGCCGGCGGGTCGTGAATGACTCGCCAAGGTTACCGTGCGCGACGTTTGCCAGGTAGTACAAGAACTGCTCGGGCAGCGGCCGGTCCAGCCCCCAGCGCTTCATGTATTGGGCCCGGATCGACGGGTCCTTGGTCGCGATGTCGCTCAGCACGGCGGCGAGCGGGTCCGCCGGCACCATGTGGGCGACCAAAAAGGCGACCACGACCACGCCGAGGAGGGCGACCCCGGCGAACGCGAGCCGCTGCCTCAGGTAGTGGAGGAGCATCTGTTTCCCGCTGGCAGCGTCGCCCTAGCGGCTCAGCCTCGACAGGGTGACGAACCAGATCGGGTGGATCGCGTAGCCCTTGATCGACGGGTTGACGCCGACGAACGACTTGGGCTGGATCAGCATGATAAACGGCACGTCGTCGAGGGCGATCTTGGTGAGCTCCTTGTAGATGCCGACGCGCTTTGTCGGGTCAAGCTCCCGGTCGCCCGCCGCCACCAGCTCGACCGCCTTCGGATTGTCGTACGACACCCGCTTGGCTGCCGGTCCACCCTTCTTGTAGAAGGCGTCGGCCCAGGGGTGGGGGTCGAGGTAGTCCGGGGACCACGAGGCCAGCATGAGCTGCGGCTTGCCCGCGCGATACTCCGTGATCATCACCGATCGTTCCTTCGGCTCGAGGTTGACCTTGACGCCAACGGCTCCGAGGTCGGCCTGGAGCTTCGCCGCCAGGGGCTCCGACGGCACCCCGAGGAGCGGCGCCGTCCAGTAGTTCAACTTCACGGTGAAGCCGCTCGGGTAGCCCGCTTCGGCGAGCAGCTGCTTCGCCTTCGCGGCATCGCGCTGCCGGGCCATGCTGGGATCGACGCCGAGGACCCCGAGGGGGAACATCGCCGGCGGGCGCACAGCCGCGTCCCGCACGAGGCCTTTGATGATCCCATCGTAGTCGAGGGCGTAGGAGATCGCCTGCCGGACGCGCTTGTCGGCGAGCTCCTTCGACACCTGAGGATTGGTGTTGACCGCCATATAGACCTGGTTCATCGAGAGCCCTTCAACGATCTTGAGTCTGGCGCCCGGCGCGATCTTCGCCACGATGTCGGAGTCGAAGTCCTGGGCGATGTCGGCGTCCCCGCGCTCCGTCATCTCGCGCTGGGTCGTCCCGTCCTTGACGTGAAGGAACACGATTTTGGCGAAGAAGGGCTTGGCACCCCAGTAGCTGGGGGTCCGCTCCAGGACCGCCTGTTCGTTCCTCCGAAACGACGCCAGCTCATACGGCCCCGAACCGGCCGTGTGCTCGTTCAGCCACGAGGTGGCCTTGTCCGCGGTTTTGGCATTTTCGGCGTCCGTTCCGCCCTGGGCGATCACGGTCTTCGAATCGAGGATCCCGGTCGGCGGCGCCGCCAGCGCGGCCAGCCACGACGCGTCGGGCGCCGACAGGGTCACCTTCACGGTCGTGTCGTCGACGGCCTGGATGTCCTTGACCGGGTCCATGAAGAAGGACGGGTTATCCTCAAGGTACTTGAGCCGCCGGAAGGAGAACCGGACATCGGTTGCGGTCACCGGGTTGCCCGAACGGAACTTGACGCCCCCGTGGAGGTGGAAGGTGTAGGTCAGTCCGTCCTTCGAGATCTCCCACCGCTCGGCCAGCTTCGGCTGGATCTTGGTGAAGTCCGGCGCCTCCAGGGTCACCAGGGTGTCGTATGTCGACTGGTCCCACATCTGCGCGCTGTACTCGTACTGCCGGCTGGGGTCGTTGGTCACGTAGTCGTCGATGTTGCGTAAGATGATCAGGGTCTCTGCGCGGCCTTGACCCTGGACGGGGGTGTTCCAGAAACCGGTGGCGGCCAGGGTGGGCAGGAGAACGGTGAGCACGGAAAGGGCCAGGAGCCGCGACCTCCGGTGAACAC
>Ga0137376_10002784_pt1 | contig 10625 bp, 13 predicted proteins | sample SagtaG_23_FD_104814 | JGI IMG/M metagenome (GOLD analysis project Ga0137376, IMG submission 104814) | Vadose zone soil microbial communities from Sagehorn Ranch, Mendocino, California, USA - Sage2_L_20_16 metaG | ecosystem: Environmental > Terrestrial > Soil > Vadose zone | place: USA... | reverse complement strand
GCGGATCACTGCCTGCGCAGCCGCAACTACGTCAACGTGATCGTCGCCGGCAAGCAGCCGGCGCTCAACTACCTGGCCATGGCTGATGCGATTGCGCATTGCACGCGAGGTCTCGGCATCTGGGACTGGGCGAGCACCGACGAAGGCAGTGATCCCGACGTGGTTCTGGCCTGCGCCGGCGACGTGCCGACGCTGGAGACGTTGGCCGCCGCGGACCTGATCCGCCGGCACCTTCCCCAGCTTGTGGTGCGCGTGGTCAACGTGGTCGACCTCATGCGCCTGCAGCCGCCGACCGAGCACCCGCATGGGTTGCGGGACGCGGAGTTCGACGAGGTCTTCACCCAGGACAAGCCGGTGATCTTCGCCTACCACGGCTATCCATGGCTGATTCATCGCCTCACGTACCGGCGAACGAATCACCCGAACATCCACGTGCGTGGATTCAAAGAAGAGGGGACGACCACCACGCCTTTCGACATGGTCATGCTCAACGATCTCGATCGGTACCACCTGGTCATGGATGTCATCGACCGCGTGCCGTCGCTGGGCTCGAAGGCGGCGCACGTCCGCCAAGAGATGGTCGATCAGCGTCTGCGCGCTCGGCAGTACACGCGGGACCACGGCCAGGATGCGCCGGAAATCGTGAATTGGGTCTGGCCGCACTAAAGCTTTGCGCGTCCTCGTCCTCAACGCCGGTTCCAGCTCACTCAAGGTGAGCCTGGTCGACTCGGACGATCGCACCCTCGTCGATCGCGAGTTCGAAGTGGCGGAGGGCAAGCTCGACGAGGCGCAGCTCGCTGCGGCGGTTCGCGGCATGGATGGCATCGAGGGGATAGGTCACCGCGTCGTGCACGGCGGTCCTCGCTATCCGGCGTCCGTGCGGATCGATGGCGAGGTCATGGGTTACCTGGTCACCATCACCGACCTCGCGCCGCTGCACCTGCCCGCCGCGCTGGCCGGGATCGCGGCAACGCGCGAGCTGCTGCCTCGCATGCCGGCCGTCGCGTGCTTCGACACCGCATTCCACTCCCGCATGCCCGCCGCGGCGTCGACCTACGCGATACCGGACGAGTGGCGCGATCGGTACGGGATCAAGCGCTACGGGTTCCATGGGTTTTCCCATGCCTATGCGTCGCGCCGAGCGGCGGAGATGCTGGGGCGCTCACCGCACGAGCTGAAGGTGGTGACGTGCCATCTCGGCGCCGGCGCGTCGCTTGCCGCCGTGCGGGGCGGGCGCTCGATGGATACCACGATGGGATTCACCCCGCTCGAGGGACTGGTCATGGCCACGCGCTCGGGCACCGTCGACCCGGGCGCCGTGCTTTATCTCGCGCGCCATGCGGGATTATCTGAAGCTGAGATCACCGAGGCGCTCGACCGCAAGGGTGGCTTGCTGGCGCTGGCCGGCAGCGCCGACATGCGTCAGATCCTTCAACGCATCGCCGATGGCGACGACCGGGCCGAGCTTGCGTTCGACGTCTACATCCACCGGCTGCGCGCGCTCATCGCGGCGATGGCCGCGGCGATGAATGGCCTGGATGCGCTGGTGTTCACTGGGGGCGTGGGGGAGAACGCGCCGCCTGTGCGGGCGGCCGCGGTGGCGGGACTGCGGTTTCTGGGAGTTGAGATCGGGCCGACGCTCAATGCGAGCCTGGCTCCGGACTGCGACATCAGCGCTCCGACGGCGCGGGTGCCGACCCTGGTGATCAAGGCGCGCGAGGACGTGGAGGTGGCGCGGGAGGTCAGGCGGGTGCTGACAGCACCGGCGAAGACGAGTGCCGGCAAGGAGATGTAAGGGGGGTGAAGGGGGAGTTTTGGTTTCACCTCCCCGCCAAGCGGGGAGGTGAAGGCTGAGGCTCGTTCCTTGAAGTATGGAAACCTCTGGTCTAACGCAAAGAGCTCGCGAGTTGATGAACCGGCGAATGCCTAGTGTGATCAGGCCCCAGCGCCCAATCCGGCAGATGGCAGCGTTATGGTTTGCGGCCGGCCTCACGGTTGCTGCTGTCGTCGGTTTCTTCTTCGACAGCAAGCAGGGCGGGGCGCGCCGGCACATGGCGTATGACAAGGTCAGGGCGAAGGGTCGCGATCTTGGTCAGTGGGGCGGCAAGAAAGGCAGGCACTTGCGGAACCAGGCGATGGGCACGGTGGCCGAGATGAGGGGGAAAGCGGACGACAGCCCATCCGACCCTATGGCGGGCACCGGCTCCTAGCCGCCCTTTCGAACTACCGGTTCGCCCGACCAGTCCACGGTCCAGTCACCGAGCTCGACAACGTTGCCGTCGGGGTCGTCGACAAACAGCGACTGGTTGCCGTGACCGAAGGTCACCGGCCCCTCGACGTGATGGCCCGCCTCTTCTAACCTGGCTTTCCAGGACGGCAGGCTGCCCGACACCGCATAGATCGCGAAGTGCACATGCGCTCCGCCGCGAGCTCCGGCGATGCCGACGCCTGGCCCACCAGACTTCGGCGGCCACAAGCCCAACACCGCATTGCGGCCGATCGAAAGCCACACCCCGGGTCGCGGGTCGGGCCACCGCTCGACCTCGACGAGACCAAGCAAGTCCCGGTAGAACGCGACAGACCGGTCGAGATCGCCCACTTCGAGCACGAGCTCGAGCAAGCCATGTGGATGTACGGTGAGGTCAGGGTTCGTCGCGGTACTGTCGCCGGCCAGTGGTAGGGTCCTCATAGACGCGCGTCATCTTGCCCGAGGTCGGGTCCTTGAACACCTCGCCGGTGGGCTTGAATGATCCACCTTCCTGACCGCGATACCGGCGGTCCCAGATGAAGTAGCCGACGACTGCGAACACGAGCACGATCGCGGCGATCACCAGCTGCGGAGGAACGTTCACGTCGAGCTTCTCTCGATGATCGCCGCCGTCCCGTAGGCGACCACCTCCGTCATGGTCTGCCCCATCTCGGATGAGTCGAACCGCATCATGATCACGGCGTTGGCGCCCATCGCGCGGGCGTTCTCGACCATGCGGTCGATGGCATGACGGCGGGTGTCCTCAACGAGACGTGTGTACTCCACGATCTCGCCTCCGCCGAGCGCGCGCAGGCCGGCCATAATGTTGCCGCCAAGTCCGCGGCTGCGCACGACGACACCGAAGACCTGGCCCAGGGCTTGTTTCACCTCGTAGCCGGCGGGCCGCTCAGTGGTCGTGACGAGAACCGCCGAAGTTTGTTGCGCCATGGTCCTAACTATGGCGCCCTGTGGGTGTGGGGTGGCGCCCAGAAGACCAGCACACGGAGGTCCTCTTCGATGTCGTGAAATCGGTGCTCCACGCCGGCGCCGACGAAGACCAGAGTGCCTGCTTTCAGCTCCTGGTCCTCGTGTGAAACTCTGATCACACCTCGCCCGCTGATCACGTAGTAGACCTCGTCCTCACGGTGCGGCTGCTGACGATCAGTTGCTCCGACAGGCCAGATCGCGAGGCCGACGCTGAGCTCATTGGAGGCGAGGAAGTCGATGTATCCGTGTCCGTCCGCATCCCGCGGCTGGGGATCGAGGTCGGGGATCTCGTGCGCTTCCATCCGCCTCTCAGTGTGACAGCGGCATAAACGCGGCCGCGTCATAGTTCAACCTTGGGGCACGACGGACATTCGAATCGGTGGAGGTAGATGAATGGCTGCGATCAGTAGGGCCGATGCGGTGTGGGAAGGCGACCTGACGAGCGGCAAGGGTCGCGTCAAAGTCGCCAGCGGGACGTTCAACGAGTTCCCTGTCACCTGGGCCATGCGCGCCGAGCGCACGCATGGCGGCACCAGCCCGGAAGAATTGATCGCGGCGGCGCACGCAGCCTGTTACAGCATGGCCTTCTCCAGCGGTCTTGCGAAGGCCGGTCACCACCCGGAGCGCCTCAACACCTCGGCCGAGGTCGAGTTTGTGCCGGGCACCGGGATCACCACCCTCACGCTGACCGTCAGGGGCCACATCCACGGCATCGAGGCCGGAGAGTTTCAGAAGCTAGCTCAAGAGGCGAAGGACTGCTGCCCGGTGTCTCAGGCGATGAAGGGAAACGCGAAGATCAACCTGAAGGCGGAGCTAGACCACACCCACTAACGTTTCGCGACCCCAGTAACGGTTGGGAAATCCACCATGCCCTGCATGCGCAGCTCGCGCAGCTTGCCCGCCATCCATTTCTTCGGATCCTTGACCGGCTTGCCGCCGTCGAGGCAGTCCCAGCACCGGCCGCCGACGTCACGCGCGATCAAAAGGAGGGGACGGGGCTGCGCCACCTTCTGCCAGGCCTTGACGATGAAGGGCAGCGAGATCGGCCGCGCAGGTGCCTTCTCCGGCAGCGTCACCTCACCCGCGTAGATCTCGTCCCCGCTGTGGACGATCAGGCCGCATCCGGCCAGCGTGCCGCCGAGGTTCTCGACCTGCACCTGGATCGACTGTCCGGGCGCGGTGAAGTCCGTGAAGGTGAGGTGGGGGACCGGCCTCGTGCTGGCTTCCCAGCGGATGTTCGCCTGCTTGACCGAGCGGCGGGTGGCGCGGTCCGCCCGCGTGGCGAAAACCGCCGCCCACAGGGCAAAAAACGCCGTGAGTGCGGCCAGGAGGACGAGGATTTGCGCTGAGCTCACTGCTTCTCCCGCTTGACGCTGCCGGCAGCCGTATCTGGCGCGAGATGGTACAGCCGTGCGTCATAAGCGCGGAAGGCGGGGAGGGCCAGGGTGCAAAGCACGCAGCCGATCACGCAGAGAACGCCACCGGAGACGATCGAGATCCTGACGCTGAAGAGCGAGGCGACCGCGCCCGCTTCGAAGTTGCCCAACGCGGGCCCGGAAGACCAGCTCAGCATCTCGATCGACGCGAGCCGCCCGCGGAGTGAATCGGGGATTGTCTGGTTCCAGATCACCGACCGGAAGACTCCGCTCATCATGTCCGCTGCACCGGCAATGGCTAGGAACAGCACCGCGAGCCAGAGGCTCGCCGCGAATCCGAACCCGATGATCGCCAGTCCCCAGATGACCGCCGCCACCGCCACGCCCATTCCGTGCCGATGGATGCGATTCGTCCAGCCGCTGGTCGCGGAGAACGCGAACGAGCCAAGGGCCGGCGCGGCGTAGAGAAGGCCGAGCACCTTGGGCCCACCAAGACCCTGCGCGATGGCGGGAAACAATGCCATCGGCATGCCGAAGAACATCGCGATCATGTCGATGAAGTACGTGCCCAGAAGCTCCTGGCGGCTGCGCGCGTAACGCAGGCCTTCTAGGACACGGCGGAGGCTCGGCCGCTCAGCGCCGACCGGGGGCGGCACGGCTTTCATCAACCACAGACACGCCAGGCCTACAACGAAGGTCGCCACGTCGACCATGTAGGTGAAGGACAGGCCGAGCGCCGCGACCAGCACTCCACCCAGCGCCGGACCGAGGACCTGCCCGAGCGTGCCCCGGATGCTTCCCAGCGCGGCGGCCGCCGCCAGCTCATCCTTGGCGACCAGCCGCGGGAGCATCGCGTCGAGCGACGGGCGCTGGATGGCGTCGAGCGCGCCCCAGGCGGTCGCGACGACAAACAGGAGCCACACCTGTGGATGCGGAATCGCAGCGTTGCCGGCGAGCAGCAGGCTGCAGACCATCAGCGCCAGCTCACTCAGCAGCACCATCGATCGCCTGTCCCGCGCATCAGCCAGCGCGCCGCCAACGAAAGCGACGGCGAGGATGGCGGCGAACTCCAGCACTCCAAGCAGGCCGACCAGCAGCACGCTGTGGGTCAGCTGGTAGACCTGGTACGGGAACGCGACGACGGTGATCATGCTGCCGAAAAACGAGACGAACCGCCCGATGAACAGGAGGCGGAAGTCGCGATGGCGCCGTAGGGGGGTGATGTCGACGGTCGCCAGGTGCCACCAGCGCCTTGGTGGCCGCCCCGTTAGCGAATCGTCATCTTCGGGAATCATGATTTGTCCGAACTATCTTGGAGGGTGTAATGGAAAAGGCCACTTTCGCGGGGGGTTGCTTCTGGGGCGTCGAGCACCTCTTCAACCAGACGCCAGGCGTGATCGAAGCCGTCTCGGGCTACGAGGGCGGCAAGCTCGACAATCCCAGCTACGAGCAGGTCTGCTCAGGCCGCACGGGCCATGCCGAGGCCGTCGAGGTCACCTATGACCCCGCGAAGGTTTCGTACGGGCAGCTGCTCAATGAGTTCTGGAACATGCACGACCCGACGACCCTGAACCGCCAGGGACCGGACATGGGCCATCAGTACCGGTCGTCGATCTTCTTCCACAACCCGGAGCAGGAGGAGGCAGCCCGGAAGTCATTGGTGGAGGCGCAGAAATTCTTCGACCGCAAGATCGTGACCGAGATCGTCCCGGCCACTCACTTCTGGCGGGCTGAGGACTATCACCAGCGATACTTCGAAAAGCACCCCGGGCACTATTCCTGCCACTACATCCGAGGCTGGGTGCCGGGCGAAGAAGCGGAGACGCCTAAGACCGCGTAATTCGGCGCCGGTCTTTATCCTTTACGGCCCGTGCGATGCGACCACTGCTCCAACGACGTGCCGGATGGCGTGTTCTGCACCCGCTGCGGAGCACACCAGGGTAAGACCGGGGAGGTCGCCAACCCGAAGAAGCGCCAGAGCCGTTACGCGGCCCATCCGGCCGAGCACGTCGTGCAACCGGCGATTTTCACAACCATCTTTCCGCACCTCGGCCATTCGAAGATTCACGAGTTTCGCTGGGCCTTCGCGGTCGGCCTCGCTGGAATCCTGATCCTTTACGTCGCCGGCCTTATCACCGCGGCGATTCTCGTCGCGATCTTTCTCGTCCCGGTTCTCTACTTGATCTACCTCTACGAGGCGCAGGTGTACCGCGACGAACCGGCGGTGGTCCTTGGCTTCACAATCGGCGGCGGCGCACTCGTCGGCATCGTCCTGACGGTGATCGAGCGCATCGTCTACAACCCATACCCAAACATCGGGAACCCGCTGCGCGGCGCCGGCATCAGCGTTGGCGCCCTGCTTTTCCTCGGCCTACTCTGGCCGATCGTGCAGGAGGCGCTGAAGCCTCTTCCGGCACTCTTCCTCCCGAACCGAGGCGACTTTCCGGAGACGGTCGACGGACTTGTCTTTGGCATCGCCGCCGGTCTCGGGTTCAGCCTGGCCGAATCGCTGGTTTCGTTTTCAACAGCTCTGACCAGCCTTCCAGTGCACCTCACGCCGGGAAACTGGATCTATGACCTGACGACCCTTGCGGTGTTCCAGCCGCTGCTCCAGGGGAGCACCACGGGCATCATCGTCGCCGCAGTCTGGAGGTATCGGCGGGGCCGTCTTGGCCGCCTCGAGATCGGCGGCGTGGCCGCGGCGGTCATCGCTCACATCGCGTTCTCCCTCGGCACTCAATTGTGGAAAGACGCGTTGCTCAGCCCGCTGTTCATCCTCGTGTGGCAGGCAGTGGTCGTCGGCACGGTGCTCGTCTACATCCGCTACCTGCTCCACCACGCTTTGCTCGAGGAGGCGGCGCACATGGGGTATGCGGAAACCGTGTGCTCCAACTGCCACATGCACATCGTGGCCTCCGGTTTCTGCCCGAACTGCGGGATGGCGCTGACAGCCGCTCCGTCAGCGGTCAAGCGCGCCCGCAAGCCTCGGGCCGACTCGCCGACCAAGGCGAAGGCCTAGTTGGCGCTCGCGTGCGCCCGCTGCGGCGCCCAGAACCCGGACGGAAACCTCTACTGCCAGGCGTGCGGCGCGGCGCTGGCAACACCAGCGGCCACTTCGCCACCTGCGATTCCAGGGCCGCCTCCCGGTGCGGCCCCTCCAGGCCCACCCCCTGGCATCGCGCCTCCTGTTGCGGGGCCGGCCGGCTATCAAAGCCCGTACTACGCACCGACCGGCGCAACGGTTCCGGTGCACCGCACGCCATGGATGCTGATCATCGCCGGCGTCGTCGCCCTCACCGTGGTGATGGCCGGCTGCGGAACGGCCCTGGCGATTCTCGGCAACCGCAGCTCGAACAACACGTCAGGCGGAGGCATCGCGGACGTGCCCAGCCCGACCCCGGCCACCTCCCCAAGTCCCGTCGCGTCCCCGACCACCACCTCGACTGGGCCCAAGACCGAGTCCAACGATGCGCTCACCCTCACCGTCCCGACCGGTTGGACGGTCGACAACAAAGACGCCGAGTCGATCACGCTCCTGAACCCGAACAGCGACGGGACCGTCACGGCTGCCAGCGGGCCGTCCATCCCACCTCAGACCGCTCAGAACAACAAGGACACGATCGACAGCCAGCTGAAGAGCCAGTACTCGGACACGCGCGAGTGCCCGAACACAAGCCCGCGCGCGGGCACCTTCAACGGCGCGAGCGGGATCGCCTGGACGCTCTGTTTCACGATCACCTCCGGTGGCAACTCGATCCCGGCGGCGGCATCGCTCTTCGCCGGCGCCAACAACAGCGGCAGCGTCTACTACGTGGTCATGGTGCTCACCAGCCAGAGCAACCTCCAGAACCTGCTGAACCAGGCCAAGCCCGTCATGCAGAGCGTGCACTGGAAGCTTTCGTAAAAGGGGTGTGTAGGGGGCGCTAGGGGACGCCCCCTACGCTTAAGGGGAAAGGCCCGAGGTGGCATCGGGCAACTCCAAAGATGACGCCCAGCTCTCACAGCCGCCTGAGACGAAGCTTGGAACTTACTCAGAGAGGAGCCGCGCTCATTGTGTTTGCCCTCCTGGTGGCTTGCCAACCTCCGAATAGCGGGCCGCCTGGGTCTCAGCCGGCCACAGAGGCGTGGAGCATGTTCCGCGGAGACCTTGCGCGCGACGGCCACCCGGGTGGCGCGACGCTGAGCTCGGCCGGCGCAGCCCGGCTTGCCCTCGCGTGGCGAGGGCAGCTCGACGGGGCGATCGATGGAACGCCAGTAGTGGCACGCGGCGTGGTCATCGTGGGTAGCGTGGGTGGCACGGTGACGGCATTCGACGCTTTGACCGGCCGGACGATCTGGTCCCAACACGACCTCGGCGCCATCTCGAGCTCGCCGGCGGTGGATGGAAACCAGAGCAGCGTGTTCGTGGGTACGCTCACGGGCAGGCTCTACGCGTTTGGCCTGTTGCGGGGCGACCCAATCTGGCAGTGGACGGGCCCGCCCAATTCCGCGCTATGGGCGTCACCCGTCGCATATCGGGACGAGGTGATCATCGGCATCGCGTCACCCTATGGCGATGTCCCGCTGGTCGCGGGTCGCCTTTTTGGACTCGATGCCTCCACGGGGCAGGCGCGATGGACGATGTGCGTTCGTGCAGGCTGCCAGCCAGGCGATGGGTTGTGGTCAACGCCTGCGATCGATGCGCGCGGAGTCGCGTTTGTCGGGATCGGCAACCCCGATGACGGCCTGCTCGCGTTCGATCCACTGACGGGCACGCCCAAATGGTTGACGAGCCTCTACCCCGACAACGATCGCGACCTTGACGTCGGAGCGACGCCGTCCATTTTCACTCTCGACGCGCGAGAGGTCGTCGCACAGGCGACGGTGGAAGGGATGTTCGCCGTACTTGATGTCATTACGGGCAATGTCGTCTGGTCGAAGGAACTGGTCCGCGGCACCGCAGTGCATGGCTTGATCGCGTCACCCGCGTTTGACGGAACTCATATCTATGCCGGCTCGGCGAGCCCGCCGACTGCGATGTTCGCGCTCAAGCCGTCCGATGGGTCGACCGAATGGCGCTACGACGTGGCCGACCCGATCTACTCCGCGCCCGCGGCTGCCAGGGGCGTCGTGATCTTCGGGACGGGCGCGGTCTTCGGCGACATCAACACAGGCTCTGTGGTCGCTCTCTCGAGCTCCGACGGTCATCGCCTGTGGAGCTACGAAACTCATTCGGCCGTCCGCTCGGGGCCGGCGTTGGCCGGAGATCTTGTCGTCGCCGGCGACTCCGCCGGCGACCTGTTGGCATTCCGCCCGAAGTCCTAACTGGCGCGCGGGGCCCGACCGTGGTTACATTTCGCAGGTAGCGGTCGGGGTTTTTTGAGGAGGTGCTCCGGGTGAGAGTTCGTGTATTCGCTTTGCTTTCCGCCCTCACGCTCATGGTCTTGGGCGCTGTCCCGGCGTCCGCAACGAGCCAGGGCCACAGCTACCTCGCGCTCGGCGATTCGGTCCCGTTTGGATTCAATCCCGATCCGTCGCTCTGGTCCCAGGCTGGCAACTTCATCGGTTATCCGGAAATCGTTGCTCAGCGACTGAACATCGAGGACGTCAATGCGACCTGTCCCGGCGAAGCTACGGGCGGCTTCATATCGCTCACAGGCACGGACAACTCATGCCGTGGCTACCGGTTCGCGATGCATGAGCCCCTCCACGTCACCTACGCCGGCACCCAGCTGGCTTTTGCCATCAGCTATCTAACGACGCATCCGCGGACTCGTCTGGTAACACTCACTCTGGGCGCCAACGACTTTTTCAGGTTTCAAAAGGACTGCGCGGCCGGCGCGAATGTAGGGACGTGTCCGCTTGGCCTCGGAGGTGTGGCCGCCACGATGCAGGCGAACCTGAACACGATTCTCGATGCGATCCGGGCGACCGGCTACACGGGTTTGATTGTCGCTGTCACGTACTACGCGCTCGACTACCGCGACGTTTCAGGCTCCGTCTTCCTAAACGCGCCGATGATCGCGGCCGCCACG
>Ga0137376_10002775_pt1 | contig 10639 bp, 6 predicted proteins | sample SagtaG_23_FD_104814 | JGI IMG/M metagenome (GOLD analysis project Ga0137376, IMG submission 104814) | Vadose zone soil microbial communities from Sagehorn Ranch, Mendocino, California, USA - Sage2_L_20_16 metaG | ecosystem: Environmental > Terrestrial > Soil > Vadose zone | place: USA... | reverse complement strand
GTCGCGGGCGCCGACCACCCGACTCCGATCCGCATCCTCGGCGCGGTCGCTCTGTTTGCGTCGATGACCAACATCGTGAGCGGATTCCTGATCACCTACCGCATGCTGCGGATGTTCAAGAAGCAATGACGCTGGCGATCGCGCAGCTCGCGGCCATCGCCGCGACGGCGTTGTTCATCTTCGCGCTGTACTGGATGAACGACCCGAAGTCGGCGCGCCGCGGCGTGTACGCGGGCGTGCTGGGCATGGCCATCGCCGTGCTCGCCACCTGGGTGCAGCCCGAAATCGTGCACCACGGCTGGGTGCTGGCGGCGATCGCGGCGGGATTCCTGGTCGGGGTGCCGCTGTCGCGCGTGCCGCTCACGGCGGTGCCGCAGCGGACGGCCCTGTCCCACGCGTTCGGCGGGCTCGCGGCGGGGCTCGTGGGCGCGGCGGAATTCCACCTGTGGCTGCGCGAGGGTGCGGCGCAGTTCACGACGTTCCGCACCAGCGCGCTCGTCGTCGAAGTGATCCTCGGCTTCCTCACGTTCACCGGCAGCCTCATGGCGGCGGGCAAGCTGCAGGAGGTGCGCTGGATCCCGCAGCGCCCCGTCACCTATCCGGGGCAGAACCTCGTCAACCTCGGCGTGCTCGCCGCCGCCGGCGTGTTGGGGGTGATGCTGGTGCTGCATCCCACCGCGCCGTGGGCGCCCACCGCGTTCCGCGTGATCATGGGTCTGGCGCTGCTGTTCGGCGTGCTGCTGATCATTCCCATCGGCGGCGCCGACATGCCCACCGTCATTTCGATCCTGAATTCGTACGCCGGCCTCTCGGCGGTCGCGATGGGGTTCGTGCTCGACAACAAGCTGCTCGTGACCGCCGGCGCGCTCGACGGGTCGAGCGGCCTGATCCTCTCGATCATCATGTGCCGCGCGATGAATCGCTCGTTCACCAACGTCCTGTTCGGTGCGTTCGGCACCGTGCAGAAGCTGGTGGTGACGGGCGAGCAGAAGGCCTGGAAGCAGGAGACCGTCGAGGGGGCGGCGCAGCTGCTCGAACAGGCGAGCCTCGTGGTCGTCATTCCGGGATACGGCATGGCCGTGGCCCAGGCCCAGCACAAAGTGCGCGAGCTGTACGACCAGCTGACCAAGCGGGGCATCACCGTCAAGTTCGCGATTCATCCCGTGGCGGGCCGGATGCCGGGCCACATGAACGTGCTGCTCGCGGAGGCGAACATCCCCTACACGGCGCTCGCCGAGATGGACGACATCAACCCCGAGATGCCGCAGTGCGACGTGGCGCTCGTGATCGGCGCGAACGACGTCGTGAACCCGGCCGCCCGTTACGCCAAGGGCAGTCCCATCTACGGCATGCCCATCATCGACGCCGACAAAGCGAAGACCGTCCTCGCCATCAAGCGCAGCAAGAACCCCGGCTTCGCCGGGATCGACAACGAGCTGTACGTGCAGGACAACACCTGGATGTTGTTCGGCGACGCGAAGGCGGTCGTCGGGGAGCTGGTCAAGCAGCTCGCGGGGGGCGGCGGCCTACACTAGCCCGCCGCCGCGGTCTCATTGGCACGCCACTGGGCTCTTCACGCAGTACGGGTTGGACAGCAGCTCGACCTGCGTGATTGGGAAGAACGTTCCCGGCGTCGAGACGGCCTCCGCGACGGGAGTGCTAGCCTGCCATACGTCGGCGCGTTCGCCGAAGCGGTACAGATCGTGAACCCGGTGACCCTGCATGAAAAGGTTGACCTTGCGCTCGTACTCGAGCATCGCGAGCGGCCGCGGATGCGCCGGGTTCCCAGGATCGTATTTGTAGCGAGCGCTGTCAGGATAATTCAACAAGCGCACGGCGTTGATGCTAGCGGCAAACTGGCCGGCGTTTGTGAGCGTGTCGCCGGTGGCGAGCGCCGCTTCCGCGAGGAGCAGGTATAGTTCGCGCGTGGAAAGCACGGTGAGCGGCGCGTAGAACTGGGTCGCGGAGGTGCCCGTGAATTCGATTGTCGCGCGCCGAAATTCCGGGTCTACGGGCTTGATCGTTGTGTCCCCCTGCGCTCGGAGGAGTGTCAGGATGGGGTCCCGTAGCGTGTCGTGGGTGGCCTTGTTAATGTAGGCGTCGCCCACCCGCATCTCCTGCCGGGAGTTCACCCACCCGCCGATGTAGTTGTCGACCGTCGTGGCGCTGTAGCCGAAGCGAAATTTCCAGTCCGTTGTTCCAGCCGCGAGGGCGAGCGCGGCAACTGCGTCTGCGTTGGCCCCGGCGTCGTTGACGAGGGGACTGCCGTGCGGCACCCCGGTCCCGACCGGATGCAGCAGCGTCCAGACTGCGTTCGCATGCCGGGCCCGCGCTCGCATGGCCGTGAGTGCCAACTCGAGGCTCTTGTTCTTCGTCGCCTGCGCGATCGCGATCCCGCTTGTCGTGTAGGCGATCGCCACCTTGTAAACCGAGTCCATCTTGTCCCGGCCCAGGGGCGGCGCTGCGGTCCGGCGGTCCGAACCAATCGGGAAGTTGTTGAATTGATCGCCGATGGTTACGTAGATGATGGCCGCATACAGATACGACCGCGCCAGGTCGTCACGATTCTTGAGCGTCCCGGCCGAGTCGAAGCCGGAGAGCTTCTGGATCGCCAGGTCGGCCATCCAGCGCGCCCGGCCGACGTAGGGGAACGCAGCATCAGTGAACTCGTTGGTCTGATTGGTGAGGTTCCCGACGTCCAGTTCCCGAAATCCGTCCCGCGACCCGATCCAGGTCAGCTCGTCGGACACGGTTGCGTACTCGGTCAGCATCGCGCCCCACGCGTACGCGACCGCGGACAGCGCCCCATTGGCGATCGACGGCGCTGCTGCTGGGTTGTCGAGGTCGCTCGCGTTGACGTTGTTCGGGTTCTTCACGTCCAGCAGGCTGCTGCACGCAGCGATCGCCCAGCACAGCATGAGACCGCCCTGCCAGCGCCCGCGAGCGAGTGATGTCTCGTTGTGGATCATGGCATCTCTCCTCTCTCCCGGCGCGGGCGTCAGAGGCCCATCCGGACGGTGAAGGTGAAGCGTCGGGGCAAAGCGAACCCAAACGCGTCGATGGCCTGGCCGAAGTTCTGGTCAATACCGGTCAAGTCGGCGTTCGCGCCGCCCCGTCCGTACTCGTTGATCTCCGGGTCCACGCCCGTATAGGGGGTCCACAAGGCAAGGTTGCGCCCCGCCGCGGTGAGCGAGAGGTAGCGTAGCCCGAGCTTCTGGACGTAGTGGTTTGGCACGTTGTACGTGAGGCTCAACTCTCGGAAGCGCAGGAACTTGCCATTCTCGTTCTGGTTGAGCCCGTCGTAGGGCGAAAGCGCCTTCAGGTCGTACGCCCACGTCTTTGCTGCCCCGAGGCGCTGCTCGGGCGTGCTCGCCGGGTTCATCATGGTCGCCTCGGTCTCGGCGGCCTTCCGCAAGTTGCGGCCGATCACAGGATTGGCCTTGCGGAACGCGTCGGTGAGGTTCGTGATGGTGTAGTTCCCGGACTTGTATTCGAATAGCGCGCTTAGCTCCAAGTTGCGCAGGATCGTGGCGCTCGCCCCGAACGACCCCTGCCAGTCAGGCACGGACTTGCCGAGGTAGTGGTCGAGGGGGTCGCCGTTTCCGTCCTCGTCCACGCGGAGAGGGTTGAGCAGGGTCAGGCCGTAGCTCGTAATGTTCCCGTTCTTGTCGCGCGCGACTGGTGGTGTGGCGAGGTAGGTCAGTAATTCGGCCTCGGTGTCGGGCTTGCCGTCGGGCTTGCCGGCGGGACCGGTCACGTCGTAGGGGAGTTCGCCGGGGTTCAAACAGAGGTACGTCAGCCCTGCCGGGCGTGCGCTGCAGGGCCCGGGGAGCTTGGCGCCGAACAGGGCGCCTAGCGGATACCCTTCCTTCACGAAGTTCCGGTAGCGTGGGTAACTGCCGCCTACCTTGAGTGGCGGCGCGCCGCCCAGCTTCGTGACGTAGCCCCACATCCACGACGTGCTCGCGAACAACTTGACCGAGAGGTTGGCGCGGTTGATCGGCAGCACGTTCGCGGTGATGTCGTAGCCCCCGGACTTTATCTCGCCGATGTTGGTAAGCTGCAGGTTGATGAATCCCCCCGACGGAGCGTATTGCCGCGGATAGAGGGCGTCCCGAGTCGTGCGTCGGTAGTAGGTCACATCGATGGCAGCGCGGTCGCGAAAACCTCCAATCTCGGTGCCGACCTCCCATTCGGTGCTGACCTCGGGCTTCAGGTCGGGGTTACCAAGGTTGGAGGAAACGAGCCCCGGTCCGAGCTCGGACGCGAGTGGTGCGAACGTCGTGAGCTTGTCGAACGCCCCGGGCTGGAGCCCCGATTGCCCGATCGCGCCCCGAAGGCGGAATGTGGAGAGCGGGGACGTGAGGGACGAGCTCGACCAGCTCGGCAGGAGACTCGGCTGCACCGAGATGCTCGCCTTCGGGTAGAAGACGCCCTCCGAGGTCTTGCCGAACGCGCTGTTGCGGTCGTAACGGCCGCCCAGGGTAAGGAACGCGTAGTCCTTGTAGCCGAGCTGCTCTTGGGCGAACCCCCCGGCGTTGACCGTCTCGAGAAACTTCTCGAAAGCGGTTTGGTTGGCACCCGCGCTCGTCACCTCGAGCCCCGGTCCGGGGAATGCCTCCCCGAAGCTTCCTTCTTCCTGGGTCTTGGTGATGAACCCCTGGCCGCCGGCAACGAACACCGATGACCACCGCTCGGCAAACTGCCGTTTCCACGTGGCCTTGCCTTCCGCCGTGACGATGCGCGTGGTGATGTCGTCCACGGTCTTATTGCCTTGCGGGCTGACGTTAATGAAGCCGTCTACCCCGTTGCCGAACGGGCGGAACGCCTCGCTCAGCTGGTTCACGACGTCCACCCCGAGAGTCGCCTCGAGGGCGAGCGACGGTAACGCCTGGTAGCCGGCGTTGAGGCTGCCCGTGAAATGCTTCACGCCTTGCTTGGTGGTGCGCTGCATGTCTTCGCGCACCGTGCCGAAGGAGGCCACGCCTTCGGGATTGCCCGCCCCGGTGCAGTGGCCCTCCCCCGTGGCCAGCGACGAGTCGCGCCGCGTGATGCAGGACGCGAGCTCGGGGTGGCCGAAAATCGCGTTTGTCAGGGGTGCGTAGATATTGTTGTTGTTGTTCGGGGTCTCGTGATGAGCGTCCACGTACTCCGACGTCACATGAACCTTGAGTCGATCAGAAGGCAGAATTACGAGCGACGCCGATCCCTGCGCCTTACGGTCGAGGTCGCGCGCCGGCCCGAGCTGCTCGCCGCCGAACGGCCCGTTTTCCCGGTAGTAGCGCCCGTTCACGTAGTACGTCGCGCCCGGAGTGCCGCCGCTCACGGAGGCCGAATACGTCCCGGAGTAGCCGGTCTCGAATAACTCCTTGACGAACGGCCGCTCGATGATCTGGAAGGGCTGCAGGGCCTGGCCGTAGAACGCGCTCAACTGGGGGGCTGTCGGCACCGGGAGGTTGAGCGACCTGGAGCGCGCCGCGGCGAGCTCATCGGGAAGCACCCAGCCGGCATTAGGAGCGTAGCGACCCGCGGGGTAGTTTGAGAACCCCTGCTCCGACATGAAGTCCCAGCGCGGCGACCCGCGCGAGCCCGACTTCGTGAAGATCTGGATCACGCCCGCCGAGGCCTCGGTGCCGTAAAGGGTCGCAGCCGCAGCTCCCTTGAGGATCTCGATGTGGTCGATCGCCTCGGGGTTGATGTCGTCGAGCCGCGACGGTGTGCCTCCGCCGCCCGCCCCCAGCCAGTTGGGGTCACCGAATCCGCCGCTGCGGTTCACCCGCACGCCGTCCACGTACACGACTGGCTCGTTCGCCTGTGTGAGGCTGGCCGAGCCGCGGATTCGAATCTGCGCGCCTTCCCCCGCGAGGCCACCGGTGGGGAGCACGGACACGGCCGGGTCGCGTGCCGCGAGCTGCTCTGAGACGTTCGAGACCGGCGCGTTGCGCAATGTGGACGCGTCGATCGTCGAGACGGTGTTCCCGAGCTTGCGCTTCTCGGTTTCGGCACCCGCGCCGGTGACCACGACCACATCGAGCGCGATTGCCGCTGGGCGCAGCTCGAAATCGGCCTCCGCAATCTGACCCGCCGTGACGGTCACCTTTTGACTGACGGTCCCATAGCCGACGCGGCGAGAGCGCAGCTGCGCATCCCCGGCCCGGACGCTGAACTGATAGCGTCCATCGGCGTTGGTGAGGGTGCCGAGCTCCGTGCCGGCGACGTAGATCTGCACGCCGTCGACGGGGCGGTTGGTAAGCGCGTCCGTCACCCTCCCGCGGATCGTGCCGGTGCCCTGGGCTCCGGCGACGGGCGCCATGATGAGGGACACGAAGAGGACGGCCCCGCCCGCGGCGGCGGCCGCATGTATCCGACGAAGGGGAGAGGTCATCTCCACCTCCTGTGAGGAGGGACGGCTGGCGTGCCAGGCGCGGCACGGAAGTGGCATGACGGCATGCCTGTGGCGCGACGACACTGGACGGTTGCCGCAAGTGCTGCGCCTTTGCGCTACCGCGAAGTAGTGCAGTGATTTCTTGGCGCTGTCGTGCCCGAAGACGCGCACCTATCGCTGTCCTTGTGCTCACGGCGTGCCGCGAGTTGACCCTACCGCCCGTCTCGAGCGAGCCTGTGGCGGTCGCCGGGGGATTGCGAATTCTGAGCGTAAGTTTGGGCGCACTCCACACCTGTGGCGTCTCCGCAACAAGCACCACTTACTGCTGGGGTTGGAACCGGGACGGCGAGCTGGGCGACGGCTCGCGGACCGACCGATCATCCCCTGTGCCCGTCTCTAGCCCGGTCACGTTCTCCGCGGTCGCCGCGGGCGGCGGTCACACCTGCGCCCTCGCCGCCGGCGGCGCCGCCTACTGCTGGGGATTCAACTTGAGCGGCCAGGTTGGGGACAGCTCGGGAAGCACGCGCGTGGCGCCCGTGAGCGTTGCAGGGGGCGCGAGCTTCACGACCCTGGTCACGGGCGGCGCGTACAGTTGCGGGGTGCGGTCCGACAGCAGCGTCGCCTGCTGGGGGTACGGCGGGTTCGGCCAACTCGGCAACGGCTCGCGTGACGACCGTCGTGTTCCGACCGCCACGCTCTCCGCGCTCAAGTTCGCGGCCGTGAGCGCCGGCATCGTGCACACCTGCGCGCTCGCGGCCGACAGCACGGCCTACTGCTGGGGACGAAACAGCTTCGGGCAACTAGGCGACACCACGTTCGCCGACACGACGCAGCCCGTCGCCGTGCGTGGCAACCTCAAGTTCACCGGTCTGACGCTGGGGTTCAGCCACAGCTGCGGGCTCACCGCAGACGGCAGCGCCTACTGTTGGGGAGACAACCAGCTCGGTCAACTCGGCGATACGATTATGGCGCAGTCGAATGTGCCGGTGCCCGTCGACGGCGGGTTCGTGTTTCGCGCGTTGAGCGCCGGCGCTGCGCACACGTGCGGGATCACCACCGGCAACGCGGCGCGTTGTTGGGGGTCCGACGCCGACGGCCAGCTCGGCAGCACGCCGACGCACACCTGTGCAGGGCCGAGTGCCGCCGGACCGTGTAGCCCGCTGCCTCAAGCGGTCGCGGGCGGCTACACGTTCACGGCGATCAGCGCTGGAAACCACCACACCTGCGCGATCGCCACCGACCAACGGGTCTACTGTTGGGGACTGAACAGCAACGGCCAGCTCGGCAGCGGATCAACTACCGTTGCGCTCCGTCCATGAAACCCGGGGCTTGCGTGCGTCCCCTCGTGGTCTCGGTGCTGCTCGCTGGGTGCTTCAGCTATCTTCCCCTCGGGACCGCCACGCCGGTGCGGGGCAGGGACGTGATCGCTCGACTCTCCACCCCGCTCGCGATTCCGCTCCAGGACGTGACGGTGCGCCAGGTAACGGTGACGGTGGGCAGGGTGGCCTACGCGGATGCCGACTCGCTCGTGCTAGTGGTCGAGCGATTCACGTCTGACGCCGGGACAGACTATCCGGGCCTCGGCACGAGCGTGACAATCCGGCGGACCCAGATCGGCAGTCTCGAGGAGCGGCGCGTGGCGAAGGGGCGGACGATCCTTGTGCTGGGGGGAGGCGTGGCGGCTATCGTCGCCATCGTGGCTTCCGTCGGCCCGCTGCTCGGCAGCTCGTCCGGGGCGCCGCCACCTCCGCCGCCGCAGCCCTAGGCGCTTAGCTCGCCGGCAGCGAGCGCTTCCAGGGCCTCGCTGTATTGACGGCCCATGCGCTCCATCGAGAACGCTGCGAGCGCGCGGTTGCGCGCCGCCGCGCCGAGGGCCGCCGCCCGAGCCGGATCGGCGAGCAGGTCGCGTACCGCCACGGCGAACGCCGCTGAATCGTCGGGCGGTGCCAGCACCCCGACGTCGCCTACCACTTCGGGGAGAGCACCGGCTGCGACGGCGACGACCGGCCGGCCGCACGCCATCGCTTCCGCCACCGTCAGCCCGAACGTCTCGACGCCGCAGGCGTGCACGAAGCAGGTGGCGGCATTGTACGCGGCGGCGAGCTCATCCGCCGGCAGGAAACCGAGCAGCCGCACGTCCACGCCCAGGCGCTCGGCCTGCACCCGAACGGCCGACTCGAGCGCGCCGCTGCCGCGGATCACGAGCAGTGGGGGGCGGGGTCCGACCCGGGCGAGCGCGTCCAGCATCCAGTCGTACCGCTTCTCCCGCTCGAGCGCGCCCGCGGCGAGCAGGAACGGCCGGTCGCCCAGGCCGTGCCGCGCGCGGAAGGCGAGGCCCGCCCCCGCGTCCGGCCGAAACAGCTCGACGTCCACTCCCTCATGGATCACGCGACGCGGGGGTCGTCCGATGAACGGCGCCCCCGCCAGGACCTCGCGCTCGCCCGTGTGGGTTCGGAAGATCGTGAGGCGTACCCGTCGGTACGCGAGGCGCATGATGGGATCGCGCGGCGGCGTGGCGCGATTGACATTGTAGGAGTGGACCAGCGCAAACCGGCGAGCCAACGAGGCCAGCGCGCCCAAGCGGACGTCGCGCGCCGTCTCGGCCACCAGCACGTCGGCTGGCAGGGCGGCCAGCGCCCGCGTCAGCTGCCGCGCCTCGGCCAAGCCCGTGTCGTGAATCGGCAGCTCTTCCACCGGCAGTCCGGCGGCGGCAAAGCCCGCCGTCACCGCCGGCGTCGTCGAGAGCAGTTGCACCGTGTGTCCCCGTGCGGCCAGACCACGCGCGATGTGCGTGAGGCTCACTCCCGAGCCGCGCCACGCGCGCGCCGACGTGAGCAGCGCGACGCGGAGCGGCCGGGGGGAGGCCGCTACCGCGGCCACCGGTTGTTCGCGCGGTCGATGTCGGGGTAGAGGTCCTTCGGGTCCACGACGACGCTCACGACGCGCCGCGGCGACGCCACTCGAGCCGTGAAACGGCTTCCCAGGTTCCACATCTCGATCGGATAATCCCGCGATTCCGTGGCCCCGTCTGCAAACTTGAGCTCGAGCGTCAGCGGCAGCACCATCTGGCCGCGATTCGAGAGGTGGATCAGCGTCGTGTCGCCGGCCGAGCCCACGGAGTCCACCGCCTGGTCGAGCCGCGCCGTCGTGTACACCCAGTCCCGCCAGAACCAATCGAGATCTCTGCCCGACACGTCCGCGATGGTACGAAAGAAGTCCGCCGGCTGCGGATGCTTGAACTTCCAGCGGCGCACGTACTCCCGCAGCGCGCGCTCGAACGTCTCCTTGCCCAACACGGCGTCGCGCAGCACCGTCAGCATCAACGCCGGCTTCTGGTACGCCGCCCACGCGAGGTCACGCTGCTCCACCGGCTTGTCGATGAGCGGCTGCTCCTTGCCCGGGACGGCCGAGATCCGGGCCGCGCCCAGCAGCTCGCGTCGCACGGTATCGCCGTAGGCCGTGCCCTTGAAGTAGCCCTCGGCCGACCCGTAATCGATGAACGTGTTGAACCCTTCGTCCATCCACGGATAGCGCCGCTCGTCGGAGCCGACCATCATGGGAAACCACTCGTGCCCGAACTCGTGGGTCAGCACCCAGTATTGGTCCTCGCGCTTCTCGAGCGACGGCACGAAGGTGAGCATGGGATATTCCATGCCTTCGACCAGGCCTTCCACGGTGGTCGCCTGCGGCCACGGGTACATGCCCCACGTCTCGCTGAAGTGCTTGATCGTGAACCATGCCATCCGGTTCGCCTCTTCCCATGGCGCTGCGCTGGGACGGTAAAACGTCTGAATCTGGATTCCGTTCCAGCTCGACGCGTCCCAACGGAAATCGGGGGACGCGGCCCACGCGACGTCACGCACCTGCCGCGCGGTGAGGTGCCAGGTCTTGGTGCCGGGGGCGCGCCGGGCGCCGTGCGCGGTGGCTTCCGCTTTGGTCACGATCTGCACGGGCTCGGCGGAGACGCGCGCCCGGGAGAGGCGGGCGCGCTGCTCGGCGGTCCACACCGCGAGCGGGTTCGCCACGGTGCCGGTGGCCGCCACCAGAAACCCGGCCGGGAGCGTGAGCGTGACGTCGTAGTCGCCGTACTCGAGGTAGAACTCGCCCGCCCCGATGTAGGGCAGGGGATTCCAGCCGTGCACGTCGTCGTACACGACCAGGCGCGGATACCACTGGCCGATCTCGTACAGCCGCGTCCCGATCCGTCCCATGCGCCCGCCGCCGTAGGGCGGGATGGGAAAGTGCCACGCCACG
>Ga0137376_10002770_pt1 | contig 10643 bp, 7 predicted proteins | sample SagtaG_23_FD_104814 | JGI IMG/M metagenome (GOLD analysis project Ga0137376, IMG submission 104814) | Vadose zone soil microbial communities from Sagehorn Ranch, Mendocino, California, USA - Sage2_L_20_16 metaG | ecosystem: Environmental > Terrestrial > Soil > Vadose zone | place: USA... | reverse complement strand
GCGAAGCACATCGGCCTTGAGATGCGGACCGAGGCCGAAGTGGGTCACGCGTCCGGTGACGACGCGCGTCTGGTAGATCTCTCCTGCCCGGAGCTCCAGTCTGGCGCCGATCCCGAAGTCGTTGTTCTTCCCGCTGCCGGTACGCAGCCCCTTGAGCTCCACGGCGACCGCCATGTTGCTGTTCCCGCCGTCATTGCGGAGGAGGTGCGTCGCGCCCGTCCCGTCAGCGATGAGAAGATCTTCATCGCCGTCGTCATCGACATCCGACACTGCGATCGCCGAAGCGCCGGCGGCTCGCACGGAATTCGGAATCAACGTCGATCGATCAAGAAGCTTGCCGGTGCCGTCGTTCCGAAATAGAAATAGCGATTGCTTGCTGCTCGCGATGGGAGCGCCACCAACTACGAGGTCGAGCCAGCCGTCGTTGTCATAGTCCACGAATGTCGCTACGAGTCCCGCGGTAGAGCGGAGCGCCTGCAATGCGGAGCTCGATCGAGTATCGCGATTGAAAGTACCGTTGCCTTTATTCAACCAGAGCGCCGCCTCGCCGCCATTGGTGCCGGCCACGAAAAGATCCAGGAATCCATCGTTGTTATAATCGCCGACCGCCGCGGCCGCTCCTCCCGAGTTGGCACTCGTTGCCAGGCCGCTCGCGGCGGTCACGTCGCTGAAGCGCTGTGCACCTCCCCCTCCCCCTCCATTGTGCAACAGTGCGCTTCCATGCTCGCTCGTGACGAAGAGGTCGATACGACCGTCGCCGTCGAAATCGCCAAAGACAGCGTCACGCGCCTCGCCAACGCCGGCGACACCGAAGCTAGCTGTCGCTTCGGTGAACGTGCCGTCGAGATTGTTTCTGTAGACCGTGAGCGGGCCGGCACCGAAGAGAATCAGATCGATGTCGCCGTCGTGGTCCAAATCGACGAACAGCGCTTTGCGCGCTCCCTTCACATCGGCGACTCCAGCTTTCGCCGTCACCTCGTCAAACGTCCCCTCCCCGTTACCGCGATTGCGGAATAGGTGCCCGCGTCCCTCACCGCCAATCACGAACAGATCGAGCCAGCCATCGTTGTCGTAGTCCGCGAAAGTGGCGTATGCCGCGCCTTGAGGAAGAGAAATGTTTGAGCGCTCAATAGCATCACGGACGAATCCGCCCTGGACACGATAGAGATGCGCGACGGATCTCCGCCGTGATGGCGACCAGGTCGAGACGACTAGATCGTCGGTACCGTCGCCGTCGACATCTCCGGCGGCGAGTGCACTAGGCTCGGCTTGCCGCTCCGATGCAGCATTCCCGGCAACGCTCTCCGTGGTTGCGAACCCCGCATCGCTGGTCGCATCGATGAATTTTGCCACGTCGACCGCAGCTTTGTCGCGGACTCCGTGCAGGGAGATGAAATACTTCGGCGCAAAGGAGAGAACAGGACGTCCGGCGATCGGGCCTTCTGTCCACTTCACGTCGTCGAGCGCCGCCTGATACGGCGCGGTAACCTCAGTCAGACGAGAAAAGCGATCGAGCGTGCTCCGCGCATCGGCGAGCTTTCCCATCCGCAACCGCTGAATCGTGCTGTCCAGATAAGTCCTTGCCTCTCTGGGAAGTTCCGGCGGTATGCGCCGCACTTCCTCGAGCTGGCGAATGACGCTGTCAGCTTCGCCGCGCCGGGCGAGGGCATTAATGAGATCCAGCCGCACGGCAAGATTCGACGGTGCAACGGCGAGCACATCCCTCAGCCGATCTTCGTACCTGCGCGACGAACCGCTGTCCCGCGACTGTGCTTCGAGCTCGGCGAGCGCGTACAGCACGCGAGCATTGCTGGTACTGTCCCGGCGGAGCTGCCCGAGCGTCGCTCGCGCATCCGAGCGACGTCCAGTGAGCGAGTAAAGCCTCGCTAACGCCAGACCGACTTCGGTATTCGCGCGGTCTAATTCTCTTGCCCGCAGTAGCTCCTTTTCTGCCTCCGAGTATCTGCCGGCTTGCAGATAAGTGAGCCCAAGGTTCGCGTAGCCGAGGGGATCGTCGGGCGCCAGTTTCGTGAGTTTCTTGAATGCTGATTCTGCTTCCGCCAGTTGGTCTCGCTGGAGATAACTGAGTCCCAGCATGCGAGTGGTGTAGAGGTCTTCGACCGACACGCGCTCGGATCGACAAGTCGTGGTTGCGATCGTCAACGCCGCAGCGAAGAAGACCGTCCATGCTCGCCTGTCCGCCTGCGTCATGCGCGCAGTTTTCATTGTGGTCGAAGCATAGCTCCGACTATCGAGGGGTCAAGCAGCGCGGACCGGCGTAGCTTTCGGCAGTGTAAACGAGAAAGTGCTGCCGTGACCCACGGCGCTCTCGCACCAGATCTTTCCTCCGTGCGCCTCAACCACTGCCTTTGCGATGGCCAGACCGAGTCCGACTCCGCGATGATCATTGCGCCGGGCCTGCCAGAAATTCTCGAAGAGATGCTCAACGTCCGCAGGCGGAATTCCGGGGCCGCTGTCGGATACATGGATTGCCACGTCTTTGCCGTTCGGGGACGTGCTCAGCGTAACGCTGCCGGTCTCCGGCGTGAACTTGATGGCGTTACCCACGATGTTCCCCACGATCTGTGAGACGCGCAGGGGATCGGCCCTAACAGCCATGCCGTCCGCCGGTGGAACGACTTCGAGACGTATGCCGCGCTTTTGAGCCAGAGGTCTAAACGTCTCCTCTGCCTGATGCAGGATCGTCGAGACCTCTACATCTTCGAGCTCGAGCGCGAGCTTGCCGGCGTGAATGCGAACCGTATCGAGTAGATCGCCGATCAGGCGGTTCATTTGCCTGCCCCCGCGAAGCGCTACTTCCAGCAGCTCCCTCCGGCGCGATTGATCAAGACTGTCTTCCAGCAGCAGGCTGGTGCTGGTGATGATGAGGCTCAGCGGATTGCGGAGGTCGTGTGCGACGACGCCGAGAACCTCCTCGCGTGCGTGCGCCAGCAGCTCCGCGTCGTGCCGTTTCTCACGCTCGGCGTCGTAGCTCCGACCTACTTCTTCATTGAGACGCTTCAGCTCGGAAGCGCGCGATTCGGCCAGCGTTCGCGCTCGATGCAGCGCCTCCATCGTCGAAATGATCGTACCCGCCACGATGATGAACGCGATGATCTCCAGGCCCTCAATTCGGTCGATTTGAAACGAGCCGCCCGGAGCGAAGAAATTGAGGTCGATGAGAAGCAGTGATAACCCTGTCGCGAGTACACCAGGACCAGGTCCCCCGTACCACGTCGAGATAGCCACGGCGGGCACGAAGAACAGGAAGCTGGGCGTAGGGCCGTAACGTCGCAGGATGACCGTTGCGACGAGCGCAGTCGCGGTCGCTATCAGCGTCAACGCGTAACGCGCGAGTGAGGTCCGAAGGTTTTCCGATCGACTCTTGAATCCGAACAAACGTCCGTCCCGGTAGTCACGATTCGGACCCGTATGCTCGCCGCCGGGCCGACTTCATCAGTGAATACGCGGTCGCGAACGCTTCCGTTGACGCGGCAACGAACAACTGGTGCACGACTGATTGGGCGAGTGGGGAGCATGTGTGCGGATTTTGCTTATGCAGGCATGCGACGATCGCCAACCCGAGGATAAACGGATGAAACGCATTTCACTCGCCGCCGTTGCAGTAGCCCTAGTTGGGCTCACGATTTCCGCCGGGGCAGCGCCGGCGAATCGGGACATTTCAACCGCGGCTTTCCAGCAGAGTTGCACGGCAGCTCCGGCGGTCGCGCGGGCGTACCTCGCCGCTCAGGTATCAGCCGGGAAAAAGCTTACGATGTCGCGCGCGGCAGCCGTGGCCGAGATCACCAAGCTGACCGGTGCTGACGGGGAGTTTGCCGGGCTCAAGCCGTGTGATGCGGGCTACCCCAACGCCGTTCGGTTCTACCTCGATGAGGTCATCAAGGCGGGAACCAATAACAGCGTGTAACTCACCGCCGGGCTATACAGGCCTCGATAATTGATCGCTTCGCGGCGCGCTGATTGTTGATTGTTTCGTAGAACTCGTCGAAGTACTTGAGAGTCTCGCGCGCCGTGCCGCGATCCATCAGCTTACCGACCGGATCGTCGTAGAGAGCGTAGATCTCCGGCTTCTTTTCATTGAATAGGGCGAAGACTTTGGCGTAGGAATCCGGGTCGCTGCAATAGCCGCGGAACAATCGCTGGCGGACATTGGTTATGCGGAGGCTTTGATCGGTCGTCGCGTAGCGCGCGTTCACCGCGCCGGCGAAGTCGAAATCAAAAGCGATCGGTTTGGCCGTACCCTCGTTATCGAAGTACAGCTCGACGTTGTGTAACGCCCCTTCGGAAAAATCCGTGTTGCCGATAAAGTACTGGAACACGCCGAAGAGTGCGTCCTGGTACGGATCGAGATCGCCGGGTTGCGCCCCCCTCTGCTCGAGCACCTTTCCTCCGAGCCTGGCGGCAAGCGCTGACGGCTCCTCGGTGAGGAAGCCATATCGCTTCGCGCGAATCTTTCCGTTGCCGCTGTCGGCGTAGACGAACTTGAGCAGGCGCGCCTTGTGGCTAACCGGCGTGAGCAGGCTATAGATCCTATAAAGCTGGAATTCCTGCAGGATGTACTGCTCGTGACTATCAGTGTCGTGGCAGTAGCTCACCATTTTCGGCTTGTCGAGCTTATGGAAGATCGTCCCCTTTGATTCTTTTCCGCTGAAGTTGAGGCGAAGCGGCGGGAAATCGCACATTTTCAGGCGCCAGATACCGCGTGTGCGCGCCTTGATCGGCACGGTTACGACATTTCCCTCAGGTGCCATATAGGAAAGCTCCGCCGGCCGCCAGGGGGGCTCAGCTCCTTTGTCGCCGCGAATCCTTCCGATGTTTGTTGTCAGCGTGACTTCGATCGGGTCTTGTGACTCGAAGAATGCCGGCGCAGGAATGAGCTTGACTGCTTCTGCTGCCTTGGGTACTTCCGGCGCTCTCGGAGCTTCCTGTACCTTCGGCACTTCCTGCGTCTTGACTACTGCCTGCGTTTTGGGCGCGTCCTGAGCCTGGACGAGACCGCTGGCCAACACAGTCGTCGCGAAAAGAAGAGTTGCTCGCATCATGTTACACCAGCTCCGCCTCAGTGATGTGCGGGGCTCCCGCTGCCCGCACCAGCGTGAGAAGATCTTCGGGAGTGGATTTCTTCTTCATCAGCACGGCGTACTCGGCGACCTCTGATCCGTCGGACTTAGGCGCGAGCAGAGTCAACCGCCATCCTTTCACGTGACTCTCGAGTCGAGGCTCGAGGTTTCGTCTCATGGCAGCCACGTCGCTGGTACGAACCCGGATGCGTGTCTCACCATCAGCATCGAGAGTCTCGCCCGCCGACTCGTGCGCGCGACGCCAGGCGCGTTCGGCCACGCCCTCGAGCTGCTCCCGCGTCATGTTTCGGAATACTTCGTCATCGATCCGTGCGACGAAGGTACCCGTGCGAGCGAGCTGCCTGGCGCGTCTGAGCCTCTTCTCCGCAATGCTGCCCTCCAGCTCCACCGGCGAGTGCGCGAAGTCACTGTACCAGAGCGTCACAACGGTCACGTTGAAGAGAATGGAGATCACCGCGGCAACCGGAACGTTCACCGCTGCGGCAAGTCCTATCGCGGTGGCGAGAAAGACGTAGACCGCATCCTTGCTGTCGTCGAGGGTGTTTCGAAAGCGCACCGCCGCCACGATGCCGGCGAGACTGAACGCCAAAGCGAGACTGTATTGCACCAGTACCACGATGCCGGAGACGACCAGCGGCAGAACTATCAGCAGGTGTACAACCGACTGCTGAAATCCTCGCTTGGCGCGCGTGAGGACATAAACCCAGGCGATCGGAATCGACAGCAAGATCGCTGAGATCATGGCGAGCGCGACGGTGATCGCGAGGTTCAGCTCGCCGACCTGGAGATGCGCGGCGCTGGACGATGCATCGGGAGGCGCCGCCGTTCCCTTCAACAGATCAAACGACTCGGCGAGGCCGCCGGCGCGCGGAAGGAAATCCCACACCGCGGCCCCGACCGCGATCAGGATGACATAATAGACCGCGACCTTGATCAGCGCTTTGCTTACCGGCGCACTGCGCGCACGAGGAGTCCCAGCCGCCACGGCCTTCCTCTGGAGAGGGCGCTCCAATATCGGGGTGACAGGTGATTCGCGCCATAGCTAGGCGTCGAGGCTGGCCTGAAGTCAAACTGAGAGCTGCAACTGAACAAGTCGTCAGCTGGAGCCTGACAGCTCTCGGCTGTCAGGCTTAGAACGTCGGGACGCCACCGGTGGCGTGATGGCACAAGCAGTTATTCTACTCCGATCAGCACCAATTGCGTCCCGACGTCGTAAGCCTGATGGCTAGCAGCTGTAAGACTCAGGCTGACGACTTGTTCAGTTGCAATTACAACTTCCTACAAAATCACTTTACTGGCGGAGGCTCCGGCCAACCCATACATATCGCGGCCAATCGCGAAAGAAGAACGCCGTTCATCTCGCCGGAGTTGGAACCGATTCCCCAGGTGTTGGCCAGGACTACGATCACCAGATCATCGTCAGGGTAGACGAACAGTCCGGCCTGCAGGCCCGCATTCGAGCCCCCGATGTTCAGCAGTTTGTGGGGAGCGGTCGAGTCGCTGACGAAAAAGCCGAAGCTCATCGTCGCCTGAACCGATCCAACTCTGGGACGTCGGTAAAGAAGCTCGAGCGATTCCTTCGACAGCAGGCCCGGTTGCTCGATCGCTCTCCCCAGACGCGCGAGGTCACCGGGCGTCGAATACATGTTGCCGCCGGCCATGTTATGGCTGTAATCCCAGTCGGGTACCCGAAATACGGCGTTGGAATCGACCGCGAAAGTCCACGGATCGAAATACGAGTAGCGGCGCGCCCGGTTCGGCAAAACTCGCCGCACGTCGTCGAAGCCAGTGTTCTTCAAAGAGAGCCGGGAGATGATCTCGCGGTTGACGTAGTCCTGATACTTCACTCCCGAGGCCGACTGGAGCGCTGCTCCGATCAGATTGTAGCCGTAACTGGAGTAACTCGGCTTCGTGCCGGGAGGGGCGACGAGGGTGTCGTCCTTGAACAAAGCGAGTATTTCATTCACGTCGTCAAAGTGCCGTGCGTAGAGGGCCGCGTTTCGTTCGTTCCCCCAGTGGCGAATGCCGGCGAGGTGAGCAGCCAACAACCTCGGTGTGATGACTCCGCCCGGCTTGACTGGAAACGCCGGAACGTAGCGCTGGATCGGAGCATCAAGATCGATCCTTCCCACTTCGTGAAGCTTGAGCAGCGAGAGTCCAGTGAATGCCTTGGTTATGCTCGCTACGCCAAATCGCGTGTCTGATGTGACTGGAACGCGATGCTCCAGATCCGCGAAGCCGAGGTTTTCGGCGACTATTGCTTCGCCGCCCAGCATGACTAGTGCGCTCAGTCCAACATTGCGTTGTCGGCGCTGGATATCCTGCAACGCATACCGCATGGCCGGGCGGCGTTCGCGACAAGCCGCCAATCGGCGTGAGGACTGCGCTGATGCGGATCGAGCCTCAGCGAGCGTAAAAAGGATCAACAGCCCGACGATTGCTCGGCGCATCTGTTCCTTGGACGGGGACAACTCACATAATCGGTCTGCCAGCGGAGAAATTACACATCCCGCTGGCTGCTGGCGCCGGTTTACAAACGCCGACGCTATCGCGGAAGCGTACGAACGAAAATCGGATGCGCGTACTGCTGTAACAGCGTCGCCGCGCTCTGACGTGCCGAGAAGCTGGCGTCGCCAACGACTACAACCAGTCCACCAGCCCGAGAGAACCGCTCGCGCGAGACGATACCTCTGATCAGAGGTACCGCCAACCGCGAATCGCTACCCGAAATGGATCGCAAATCGACCACGAGCCGCTGGGCGCCCGCGGAGTCAGCACTCCTGAACATTCTGCGGATGAAAGTGTGGATCGGCTCGCCATTCTCGCTGCGAACTTGCGCGATCTTGACGTACGCCGTTCGGTTCGCCGCCTCCACCGAGAAGGAGTTGCGCCGAGTGTTCGCCGCGTCCTCGACATCCAGACGCGTTGCCGCCACGGGTTCGGTAGGAGTCGGCTCCGCACAGCCAAGTGTGAGAAGGACCAGACAAACTCTAAGCGTCTGCATGTTCGATCTCACGGAAATGGACGTGGGCGCGGCCACGGCCAGGGCCACGGATCGAAAGAACGTGCACCAGCGATTCCGCGCACGGCTGCTTCGCGTACCATGGGATCTGGATCGCTCAAAAGCTGCGTCAGCGTCGCCTGTGAGCTCTCCCCCGATTTCATCAGGGCCCGAATCAACGCTTTGCGCACGCGGTCGTTCTTTTCATTCTTGAGTGCATCGCGAATAGCAGGAAGCGCTCCTGCATCCTCGAGCTGACCGAGCGCCCATGCGGCCTTGAGGCGTACGTCCCCGCTTTCATCATTCAGCAGCTTTAGCAATCCTGCCGGCGCCCTCGTGCCACGCTCGTCCATTTGTCCAAGCGCCCACGCCGCGGTGCCACGCACATACGGACTCCGGTCACTGGTAGCCGCGGCAAGGATATCGACTGAGGAGCGATCCTCGATATTTCCGAGAGCCCACACCGCCACCTCGCGAACGCGATCCTCCGCATCGCCTCGAGCCGCGGCGCCGAGGAAAGCGATGCCCCGACGGTCCTCGATATTTCCAAGCGCCCAGGCACTCATCTCGCGAACGCGTGCGTCGGCGTCATGAGCGAGTGCGTTGCCCAGTGCGTCAACGCCCTCGCGAGCCTCGAGGTTGCCAAGCGCCCAGGCCGCGACTCGACGAACGGATGGCGCGTTATCCTGGCGCAGGACGCGAATTAGAGCCGGCACTGCGCTGGTCGAATCCATGTGTCCAACCGCCGCCACCGCAGCCTCACGCACTTTTTCCGCGTCGTCGCTGAAAAGGCTAACCAGCGGATTCAAGGCGCGGCCATTCTCGATTCGGCCGAGCGCCCACGCCGAATTCGCGCGTACATCGATGGATGCGTCTCGGAGGGTGCGAATCAGTGGATCGACGGCGCTTTGTGCCTCGACGAGCCCAAGACCGAGAGCAGCGACGGCTCGAAGCGATGCGTCGCTCGAACCCAGGCGCGTCACCAGCTCGCCGCCGACAGTTTCGGCCTTCTGAGTTCCGATGAGCCGGATCGATAGCTCACGCACACATGGATCGTCGGAGGCGAGACCACCGAGCAGACGCTGCACGTCGGCCGCCGGGAGCGGTCCCGAATCGAAATCGTCGTCCATCGACGACACGCCAGCAGCAGCGAGTGGACTGTACGGCGCGTCGCTACCGCCACCCCAACCCCAACCGCGAACCGCTCTCGCCGCGAGCGAGCAGATCATTGGCGGAGCACCGCGCGCCGCAGTCAGCAGCGCCGCGACGTCGATGGGTCTGCCGCGCTGTCGCCCCTGATCGACATTGATCATAAAACCCTGTTCGGATCGGGGCGTGCTTGCAACTGTCGGCACTCCGCTCAGAGACGAGAATGCGAAGCTTGCTATCGCCAGTCCAATAATCCGCTGCATTGTTGCTCCGTTCATTTTGCCCGCCTAAGGTGCGGGGTAAGTTGAAAAATCAGCACTAACCTTCAAAAGAGAGGGCGCTGGTCCAGAGCGCCCTCTCCGATTCTCAATGCGGAAAGGGTCGCGGCTCGGGCCAAGGTCGAGGCCATGGACCCGTAGCGTGTCCTCCCGCCAGCGCCTTCACTGCGATCGTCCTGATCTCCGGATCCTTCGACTCGAGCAGGTTCTTCAGCGCCTCAACTGACTTCTCGCCAACGGCGGCGAGTGCGCGGATGTAGGCGATCTGTAATTCCTTGCTTGGCTCTCTGGTGAGTGCTGTCTCGAGAGCTGGTATCGACGCCGGATCTTCGATCTGGAACAGCGACCAGGCGGCCAGCTCGCGCATCTCCGGATCCTTGTCACTCAACAAGGCGACCAATTGTCGCGGAGCTTGTTTGAGATCCGAGTTCCCGAGCGCCCAGGCAGCCCGTTTCCTCACCTCGACGCTCGCGTCGGAAAGCGCGGCAGACAACGCGTCTGCCGACGACCTATCGCCGACGTTTCCGAGCGACCATGCTGCTGTCGCGCGCACCTGAGTATTGGCATCGCTTCGCAGCGCCGCAGATAGTGCTTCGACTGCCGTTGGCGAGCGCTCGGTGTTCGACAGCGACCAGGCCGCCATTTCTCTCACGCTGGGATCCGCATCGCGTCTCAGCGCATTTGCCAGCGCTTCGGCGGCGATCTGCCTGTCCGCGTACTCCGAAAGTCCCCACGCTGCAATCCTGCGCAGACTCGCGCTAGTATCTGTAGCAAGGACACGAGCGAGAAGAGCCGGGCGCTCGTCGGAGTCCTTTGCCGCGGCTTTGCTCACGCCCTGACCGAGCGCTTGCAGAATGGCGCTCGGAATGATGGTGGCGCTGGATTGGATCGCCTGCGTCGCGGCGCTGGTGATAGTTTGCCTCAGCTGACTCGTCACGACGTCGGTCTTCGTCATGACATCGGTCTTCTCATGCTTGCTCGACCCACCGATGATTTCCCGGGAGTCAGGGTATCCTTTCGCTTCCGGAATTTCCTGTGAGCTCAAAAGCTGCAGGTCCGCGGTCCTCGATGTTGGACTTGCGGCAACGTTTTCAGACGTGCGCGGCGACGCCG
>Ga0137376_10002766_pt1 | contig 10647 bp, 10 predicted proteins | sample SagtaG_23_FD_104814 | JGI IMG/M metagenome (GOLD analysis project Ga0137376, IMG submission 104814) | Vadose zone soil microbial communities from Sagehorn Ranch, Mendocino, California, USA - Sage2_L_20_16 metaG | ecosystem: Environmental > Terrestrial > Soil > Vadose zone | place: USA... | reverse complement strand
TCGTCCAGGTGCTCCTCGCTACGGGTAACGCGATCCCGACGTCCGTCGATCTCATCGGCGCTCACGCGACGGCGCAGATCGGCGGCTACCTCGTGCTCGTCGCGGCGGGCTTCGCGGAGTGGCGGCTCGCTGGTGGCGCCCGCAAGCGGAGCATGCTCGGTCTCGCCCAGGTCTATCTCCTGTTCGTCGGTGGCCTCGTGCTCGCATTCAGCCTCCTCTTGGCATCGTTCCTGGGCGCGACGCTGGCACAGGCGCTCCCCGGGGTCGCGACCCTGTTGACCATCGCCGGCATCGTCATCGTCGCGGTCCGTTTCGGACGCACGGCGATCGCGGCGCCCTGGATGGCCGCCACCGGCACGCGGCACGTCGCCGTCGCGGTCGGCTTCCTGGCGCTCGCGGTCATCCTCCAGGCGATCCTCGTGCAGCAGTTCGTCGCGGCTCAGGGTGACATCAGCAAGGTCTCGCTCGGTCTGATGCACGCGCTCGATCACTCGTACTTCATCGGCGTGATGACGAACGTCCTGTTCGGCGCGATCCTCATGACCACCGCGGATCGTCCGCGCATCTGGCCGTGGGCCGACCATGTCATCTTCTGGGGCCTCAACCTCGGCGCCGCCGCGTTCATCGCGGTGCTGCTCACCGTGGGCTCGGGCGAGGGCGCGAAGCCCTTCACGCACCCGGTCTCGTTCGTCGCTCCGATCATGGGCCTGTCGGCCCTGCTCGGCATCGCCACCTATCTCATGCGCCTGATGGGCGTGCCGGCGGCCGTGTCCGCGCGCGCCCGCGCCTAGTCGCTCGGTCTGATGCCGGACGGTCGGGGCGACCCGGCCGTCCGGTATGAGATACTTTTCCCACGTCGCGCACGGTGCGCGGCGACTTTTTCTGTCCGGGTGGTCCGAGTTTCCGATGTACGCCATCGTCCGCAGCGGCGGCAAGCAATACCGCGTCGAAGAGGGAGCCCTCGTCAGCGTCGACAGCCTCGCAGGCAAGGTCGGTGAGACCGTCACGCTCGGCGACATCCTCGTCATCGCCGACGGCGACGACGTGAAGGCCGGAAAGCCGGCGCTCGGGGGCGCGAAAGTGACGGCGGAGATCGTCGCCCACGGCAAGGGCCCGAAGATCCACGTCCTCCGTTACAAGAACAAGACCCGCCAGCGCCGCGGACGCGGGCACCGCCAGTCGGAGACGACGCTCCGGATCACGAAGATCGAGGCGTAGGAATGGCACACAAGAAGGGCGCAGGTTCCACCCGCAACGGCCGCGACTCCGCCGGCCAGCGGCTCGGCGTGAAGGAATTCGCCGGCTCGCGTGTTCAAGCAGGTACGGTGCTCGTCCGTCAGCGGGGAACCCGCCTGCTGGCCGGCGAGAACGTCGGCGTCGGCAAAGACCACACGCTCTTCGCGCTCGTCGCGGGCGAAGTGAAATACACCCCCGCGCGCGACGACCGGCGCAAAGTCAACATCATCCCGGCGGCATAGAGAGAAGGACCCCATGAAGGAAAAGATCCACCCCAAGTACATGCAGGCCAAGGTGCAGTGCGCCTGTGGCAACACGTTCACGACCGGATCGACGAAGCCCGAGCTTCACGTCGAGGTCTGCGCGAAGTGCCACCCGTTCTTCACTGGAAAGCAGCACATCCTGGACATCCAAGGTCGCGTCGATCGCTTCAACAAGCGGTACGGGACCAAGCAGGCGGAGCAGCCGGCCGCGAAGGCGGAGGCCGCTCCGGGCCGTTAGCTGCCGCCGATAAATGCCTCGAGCCAGGCCGGGCTCGAGGTGATCGTCGGCTCGATGTTCAGCGGAAAGAGCGAGGAGCTCATCCGCCGCGTGAAGCGCGCCGTCATCGCTCGCCGTGCGGTGCAGGTGTTCAAACCCGCCGTCGACGATCGCTTCGGCGTGGAGCTCGTGCGCTCGCACGACGGAGATTCGTTCGAGGCGCGTCCGGTGCTGGTGGGCGAGGAGATCCTGCAGCTCATCGCGCCGGACACGACGGTCGTCGGCATCGACGAGGTCCAGTTCTTCGACCACGCCATCGTCGGCGTCGTCCGCAAGCTCGTCGCGAGCGGCCGTCGCGTCATCTGCGCCGGACTCGACCTCGACTTCCGCGGCGAGCCGTTCGGCCCGGTGCCGACGCTGCTCGCCCTCGCCGAGAAGGTCGACAAGCTCGAGGCGATCTGCGTGGTGTGCGGCGAATCCGCGACGAGAACGCAGCGGATCGTCGACGGCGTGCCGGCGTTCTACGACGAGCCGATCATCGTCATCGGCGCGAAAGAGGCGTACGAAGCCCGCTGCCGCAGCTGCCACGAGGTACCGCGGCGCGCCGCCCGTCCCAGCGAGACGGCGACCGGACGGTGAAGGCACCCACCGCCTACGGCGGCCAGGCCGTCATCGAGGGCGTGATGATCCGGGGCCGGAGCACGGTCGCGCTCGCGTGCCGCCTCCCGACCGGCGAGATCTTTCGCTACCGCGAGCCGCTGCGCTCGCTGCTCCTGCGATCGCGCGTCGCGCGCGCGCCGTTCGTGCGGGGGCTCGTCGTGCTGTGGGAATCGCTCTCGTACGGAACGCGGATGCTCATGCGTTCGGCCGACCTGCAGCTCGCGGAGGGCGAAGGCACCATGGGCAGCGGCAGCAATGCGGCGATCTTCGTCGTCGCGATCGTCGCGGCGCTCGCGTTCTTCGTCGGCATCCCGTACCTCGCGACGCAGGCGGCGCGACAGCTCATCGAATCGTCGCTGCTGCTGAACATCGCCGAAGGTCTGCTCCGGATGGTGCTGTTCCTCGGCTATCTCGCCGCGATCTCGCTCGCGCCGGACATCCGCCGCGTGTTCATGTACCACGGCGCGGAACACATGACGATCCACGCGTGCGAGCACGACGAGGAGCTCACACCCGCACGCATCGAGCCGTACCCGACCGCGCATCCGCGCTGTGGTACGGCGTTCCTCCTGTTCGTCGTGGTCGTGTCGATCGCGCTGTTCGCGTTCCTGCCGCGAACGAACATCGTCGTGGATCTCGTGGCACGTCTGCTGCTCATCGTGCCGGCCGCGTCGATCTCCTACGAGGTCCTGCGCTTCGGCGCCGCGCACGAGGCCAATCCGCTGATGCGTGTCTTCGTCGCGCCCGGTCTGCTGCTGCAGCGGATCACCACGCGGCGGCCCGATGCGGGCATGATCGAGGTCGCGGTCGCGTCGCTGCAGGAGGCGCTCGCCGGCGATGCCGAGGTCGCGGGCCGGGCGCCCGCGCCGAGCCGGCCTTGAGCGATCCGCTCACACCCGGACTCCGCCGGCGCCTCGCGAAGGTCGAGGAGCGCTACGACGAGCTCGCCCGGCTGATGGCCGATCCCGAAACGACCGCGAGCCACGAGCGCATCCGCGAGGTCGGCCAGGAGCTCGCGCAGCTGCAGCCGGTCGTCGACACCGTGCGCGCGCTGCGCGACGCCGAAGCACGTCTCGAGGAAGCGCGTCAGCTCGTCGACTCCGACGACACGGACCTGCGCGACATCGCACGCGAGGATGTCGCCACCGCATCGCGCCAGAGCGCGGAGGTGCTCGCGAGGCTGCGGGCCCTGCTCGTCCCGCGCGACCCGCTCGACGAGAAGAACGTCATCGTCGAGATCCGCGCCGGCGAGGGCGGGGAAGAGGCCGCGCTCTTCGCACTCGATCTCTACCGGATGTACGCGCGCTACGCCGAGCGCCATCGCTGGAAGGTCGAGGTGCTGTCGCAGAGCGATGCCGAGAAGGGCGGTTTCAAAGAGATCATCTTCCGCATCGCCGGCAAGGGCGCCTACAGCAAGCTCAAGTTCGAGTCGGGCGTGCACCGGGTGCAGCGCGTTCCCGTGACCGAGGCCCAAGGGCGCATCCACACCTCGACCGCGACCGTCGCCGTCCTCCCGGAGGCCGAGGAGATCGACATCCAGATCCCCGAGAGCGATCTCAAGATCGACGTGTATCGCGCCGGCGGCAAGGGCGGCCAGGGCGTCAACACGACCGACTCCGCGGTGCGGATCACCCACCTCCCGAGCGGCGAGGTCGTCACCTGTCAGGACGAGCGATCGCAGCTGAAGAACCGCGCGAAGGCCATGGCGGTACTGCGTGCGCGGCTCCTGGCGCGCGAGCAGGAGCGGCGCGAGCTGGAGACCGGGACGGCCCGCCGCGCCCAGATCGGCCGCGGCGAGCGCTCCGAGAAGATGCGCACCTATAACTTCCCGCAGGATCGCCTCACCGACAAGCGGCTCGGCTACAACCTGTCGAATCTCGAGCGGCGCATGGACGGTGACATCGACGACCTGATCGACGCGCTCGCCGAGCAGGACGAGGCCGAGCGCCTGGCGAGCCTCGAGGACGACGCGGACTGATCGACCTGGCGGTCCGCGGGGGAACGGTCGTGACGGCCGGCGGCAGCTCGCGCGCCGACGTGGGCGTGCGGGATGGACGGATCGCCACGATCGGCGACGTCCCGCGTGCGGCACGCGATATCGACGCCACGGGAGCGCTCGTGCTGCCGGGCTGCGTCGATCTGCACACGCACCTCGCGAGCACGCCGACCGTCACGCCGCTCGATGACTTCGCGCACGGCACTCGGGCCGCGATCGCTGGCGGTGTGACGACGGTGTGCTCGATGGTCTACCAGGAGGGGACGCTCCGCGCCGGCATCGAGCGCGGTCTGCGCGACGCCGCCATGTCGCTCGCGGACTACGCCTTCCACGTCGTCGTCACCGACCCGAGCGACGCGGTGATCGGCGAGCTTCCCTCGCTGGCGCGCGACGGACACACCGGGCTCAAGGTGTTCATGGTCGCGCCGCGCTTCGACGAGCGGATCACCGACTACGTCCGACTTCTCCGCGCCGCCGCGGCCGCGGGGATGCTCGTGGCTGTGCACGCCGAGGACCACGCCGTCGTCGCGCGCGCCACCGCCGCGCTGCACGCCGCCGGCCACGACGGCGTGCGCTACTTCCCGGAGAGCCGTCCACCCGAGGCCGAGGACGTCGCGATCCGCTCCGCGACGCAGCTCGCCGCGAAGACCGGCGCCTCCCTCTACCTCGTGCATCTCTCGTCGCGCGTCGCTCTCGCGGCCCTGGCCGACGCGAAAGCGCGCGGGCTGCGCGTGTTCGGCGAGACGCGACCGCTGTACCTCTATCTGACGCTCGACCGATTCGAGCGCCCTGACGCGGCGCTGTGGGTGGGACAGCCGCCGCTGCGCGAGCGCGACGACGTCGACGCGATGTGGGACGCGTTGCGAAGCGGCCTGCTCGACACCGTCGGCACCGATCACTACCCGCACTCGCGCGCCGCCAAGCTGGCCCCCGAGCTCGCGTTCGACCGCGTTCCGCCCGGTGTGGCGAATCTCGAGACGCTGCTGCCGATGTTGTATTCGGAAGGGGTCCGTCGCGCGAGGCTCACGGTGGAGCGGATGGTCGATGTGCTCGCGACGTCGCCTGCGCGGATCGCCGGCCTGCGCGGCAAGGGCGAGATCGCCGTCGGCGGCGACGCCGACATCGTGATCTTCGATCCGGAGGAGACGCGGACGATCCGCGCGAGCGAGATGCACTCCGCCTGCGACTACGACCCCTACGAAGGCTGGCTGGTCACGGGCTGGCCGAGGCTGACGCTGCTGCGCGGCGAGATCGCGTACGCGAACGGCGAGATCCTCGCGCGACCGGGTCTTGGTCGCTTGGTCGCCCGCGCCGCGCGCACCGAGTCGTCCTCCTAAACTCCCGCCGGTGACGCTTACGATGCCCGCGCCGATCACCGCGGAGCAGCTCGAGACCCGGAACCGCGAGCGGCTCGCGCGCGCCGAGACGCTGCTGCGGCAGCTCGAGAGCGCGAGCGCGCCGTTCACGAAGGGCAGCGTCATCGCGCCGCTCAACGATCTCCACGTGGAACTACACAACCTCGGCGCCGAGTGCGGGATCTACATCGCGATGCACCCCGACCAGACGGTGCAGCAGCTCGCCGAGACGCTGCAGCGGGAGGGCATCGAGCTCGGTCAGCGGCAGCTGCAGAGCCGTCGGGTGTACGACGCCCTCGGAGCGATCGATCCCGCGTCGCTCGATGCCGTGGAACGCCGCTTCGTCGACATCTCGCGGACGGACATGCGTCGCGCCGGCGCCCTCCTCGGGCCCGCCGAACGCGATCGCGCTCGCGCGCTACGCGCGGAGCTCACGCGGCTGGGTCAGGACCACGCGCGCAACATCCGCGACGACACGCGCTACATCGCGCTCGAGGGACCGCATGAGTTGGACGGTCTGCCGGCGGACTACGTCGCGACGCATCAGCCGGGCGCAGACGGCACGATCCGCATCAGCACCAATCCGCCGGACCACCAGCCGTTCATGACCTACGCGCACTCGGATCGCGCGCGCAAGGCGCTGCAGACCTTCTATCTGGATCGCGCACCGGAGAACGTCGAGGTCCTCGCGGCGCTGACGCGGACGCGGCACGAGCTCGCGCGCATCCTCGGCTATCCGAACTGGGCGCGGTACAACGTCGAGGACCGCATGGTGCTCACGCCCGAGGCGCTCGAGAGCTTCTTCACCGAGCTCGACGACGCCTCGCGCGACGCCGCGAAGGCCGAGCTCGCCGTCCTCCTCGAGGAGAAGCGCATCGATCATCCCGGCGCGACGACCGTCGGGGACTGGGAGTGGCAGTACTACCTGAACCGCGTGAAGACGAAGCGCTTCCACTTCGACGCGCAGGAAGTGCGTCCCTATCTCGAGTACGGTCGCGTGCGCCAGGCGATCCTGGACCTGAACAGCGAGCTCTTCGGCATGAGCTTCACCCCGGCGGTGCACGAGGAGCGCTGGCACCCGACGGTGGAGAGCTTTGACGTCACGATCGACGGCGACCCCGCCGGCCGCATCTCGCTCGACATGCATCCGCGCGAGCGCAAGAACAAGTGGTTCTTCAACGCTCCGCTGCGGCTCGGTGTCGGCGGCAAGCAGATCGGACACGGTGTCCTCTGCTGCAACTTCCCGGACCCGACGACGCTCTCGGGCCCGGCGCTCATGGAGCACGCGCAGGTCGTGACGTACTTCCACGAGTTCGGGCACCTCGTGCATGGTCTCGCGCGGCGCAAGGTCCCGTTCGTCCGCCTGTCCCGCACCGAGGGCGATTTCATGGAGGCGCCCTCGACGTTCCTCGAGGATTGGATCTACGACTACGGCGTGCTCACGCGCTTCGCGACGCACGTGGACACCGGGGCGCCGATCCCCGCCGACGTCGTGAAGCGATTGCGTGCCGCGCGCAACTTCGGCCGCGCGATCCGCACGCGTCAATTGCTGATGCGGTCGCGACAGTCACTCGCGCTCCACGACGGCACGCGGCCGGGCGCCGATCCGCGTGTCGTGGAACGCGAGATCAACGAGCGTTACGGGCTCTTCGAGCCGATCCCGGGCACGGCGTGGCCGGCGAGCTGGGAACATATGGACACCGATCACTACTCGGCCGCGTACTACACCTACATCTGGTCGCAGACGATCGCGAAAGATCTGCACACCGCCTTCGATGGCGATCTCATGAACACGACCGTCTCGCAGCGCTATCGCGACAAGATCCTCGCGCCCGGCGGCACCAAGCCCGCCGCGGATCTTGTCCGTGATTTCCTCGGCCGGCCGTACGACCTTCGCGCGTTCAAGGAGTGGGTCGCGGGGCGGGACTAGGCGCAAGCGGACGGAATGTCTGGAGGATCCCGAACGGATCCTCGATCCCCGGGCCATCGCGGCGGTAGAAGATCTGCATCCACAGCGCGCCCCGCTGGAAGAACTGCGTGCCGTCCGGCCGATCGCCCCCGAGGAAGACCCAGCCCTGTCGCACCGCCTCGCCGGGGATCGCGACGTTCACCTTACCCGCGCCGCACTGGACGTACCAGGTGTTGCCGAGGTCGTCGGTATGGCGATAGCTCGACACGATCGCGCAGCTTTGCGGCAGCACCAGATCGAGCGGCCGAGGGCTCGTCGGGAATGCGGCGACCCCGGTTGACGTCGGCGCAGTGACGGTCACCTGCATCGTGAGGAGCTCGAGCTTTTGACTGTTGCCATAGACGATGAGCGCACGCCGCGGCTCACCGGTGATGACCACCATCCGGTAGCCGGGCTGCGGATGGACGTTGAGCACCGCCGTCGCGCCATCGAACACCACGTAGCTGTCGGGGGCGTAGCCGAAGAGCCAGACCTGTTGTTCTTTTGTTTGGCAACCCGCGCCCCTGATGCGCGGATCCGACCACAGACCCGTCAGCGCGACGATGCCATTCCGCGAGCTGTTGCCAGATCCGTCGTAGAGGACCGCCAAGGCATGGAATTGCTGCGCTGGGAATGAATTGTCGTCGAAGCGCAGGTCGCGGTAGCGCGGATCGCTGGCCAGGCCCGCGGTCTGCTCCCGCACGCTCGGTCGCACCCAGGAGTCACTCGCGCCGCAGACGGCGAAACCCGGGCCGGTGGCCAGCGCTCGCGAGGTATCGAACGAACGCGAGATTGGGGTGACAGCCGGCGTGGCGGACCGTGGGCCGGTCGCTATCGGTGTGGGCGTGGGTGCGGTCGCCGAGTTGCCATACGTTCGGTCCCACGATGGCGCGACGGCGACGAGGATCAGCACCACGAGCGCAAACAGACCCGCGAAAAGGTCCCGCACGGCGGCGATCTTCGCAGACGGCACGGACCGCGGCGTCAGCGTCGCACCCCGGCAAGTCCTACGCCTGGCTTAGGAGTTGGGTACCGTGGAGACGTGGAGCGCCTCCGCTACGACGAGGACACCGCGTTCCTGCTCGCTGACAACGCGGCAACGATCGCGCGGATCGTGCGCACCGTCCCGGCCGAACGGCTGCGCGCCGCGCGTTTCGGCGAGTGGACGGCGGTCGAGGTGCTCGGACATCTCGCCGACTCGGCCGAGATCTTCGCCGAGCGCGTGCGACGCTGCGTCGCCGAGGACCGTCCAACGCTGCAGGCGTTCGATCAGGACGCGCTCGCGGCCGAGAGACGCAATGCCGAACGCGATCCGCTAGACCTATCGCGCCGCCTCGGCGCCGCGCACGCGGAGATCGTGCGCTTGCTGATGGACGAGAAGGCTCGCTCGCGTCCGGGCCTCCACTCCGAACACGGCGAGCTCGACGCGGGTCACTTCGGCGCCTACCAGGCGCAACACGCGCGGGACCACGTCGGCGAGCTCGCCAAGGCATTCCCGCCGACCGCATGACCGGATCGCGCGAGCAGGCGCTCGCGCCGCTCTCCCGGGTCGACGCCGAGCGCCTCCTTCCAGAGCTCTCGACGGGGCGACAGACGCTCGAACGCCGCGTGCTGCGGGCGCGCTGCCTCAAATACCTCGAGTCGTTCGATCTCGCGTGGGCCGAGCTGAACGCGGTGCTTCCTCTGGTGAAAGATCCACTTCTGGCGGCCCGCGTCGCGGTCGATCTGCTGCACCTCTCCTATTACCTCGTGCGCCGCGAGGACTCCGTCCGGTTCGCCGCGATGGCGGAGAGTCCGGCTGCCGGCGACCCGCTGTTGCTCGCGGAGCTTCGGCTCGGATCGTCGATCGTACGGACCGCGGCGAACGACGTGCGTGGGGCGCTGGTCGACGCGCGGCGTGGCTCGGACGCCCTCGCGGTGGCCCCGCGCGGACGCTCGCGGGATCTCGTGACCACGCGCGTGCAGCGCCAGCTCGCGCACCTGCTCTCGCACGCCGGGGACTACGTCGGCGCCGCCGCCGCGGCCGAGGCGACCGGACGCAATGCCGCGCGGGTGGGCGACCCGGCCGAGGTCGCGTGGGCGACGTACACGGCGGGCTTCGTCGACTGGTTCGCCGGTCGACTCGATGCGGCCGTCGACGAGTTCACGCGCGCCGAGCTCGGCCTCCGCCAGTACGGCTCGTCAGTCTGGCGCCACACGCTCCTGTGCCTCGCGCGCGCGAAGCTCGAGCGCGGCGAGCTGAGCGAAGGCGAGCGACTCGCGCGTCAGAGCGCGACCGGCGCGACCGAGGATCACGGGCACATCGCGCTCCTGCGCGGTGAGGCGGAGGTCGCCGAGCTCATCCTCAGCCGTGCCTCCAAGGGCTTTCCCGAGGACGAGCAGTTCCGCGACTTCGTGCGCGCGATCGTCCGCGGTCAGCGCGGCGATCCCCGGACCGCGGTCCGCATGCTCGACGACACGGCGCGCGAGTTCGAGTCCCGCGGCATGGATCATTGGGCGATCGGCGCAGCCGTCCACGCCGCGTACTTCCGCGAGACCGTCGTGCGCGGCGGTGGGACATCGCGGGTCGGCCATCTGGTGCGGGACATCGGCGCGCGCGGCGGCGAGGGCTTCGCCTACTACCTACCGGATGTCGCCGCCTGGCTCGGGCGGGCGGCGGAACGCGACGGGCAGGCGTCGGCGCTCGCGCGCACGATCCGCGCCCGCGCGGAGGCGGCGCAGCGGCGCGCGAAGACCGACGCCGGCGCGGCCGTGGGTGCCTCGGCGCTCGACGAGGCGACCTTCGGGCTGCGCAGCATGGGCCTCACCTGGCGCGAGATCGGCATCCTCCGCGATATGGAGCAGCTCTCGCGCGAGGGCAAGCGACTCGATCGTGCGGCGCTCGCGGCGCGGCTCGGCGTTTCGCCGAACACGCTGCGGGTGCATCTGACTCGCATTCGCGCGAAGCTCGATGTCGCGGACAAGCGCGGCGA
>Ga0137376_10002759_pt1 | contig 10654 bp, 12 predicted proteins | sample SagtaG_23_FD_104814 | JGI IMG/M metagenome (GOLD analysis project Ga0137376, IMG submission 104814) | Vadose zone soil microbial communities from Sagehorn Ranch, Mendocino, California, USA - Sage2_L_20_16 metaG | ecosystem: Environmental > Terrestrial > Soil > Vadose zone | place: USA... | reverse complement strand
GGGCAGCATCGATGCCGGGGCACTGAGCCCGCCGTCGAGCCTGTTGGCCCAATCCGCGGGTTATCCCACGCTGTTTCGCTTCGCCGATCACTTGGAAGATATTCAAGCGTCGATCGTCGCCACCGACGACCGGCTCGCGCGCCAGGGTGATTTGGTGCGCCGCTTCATGCGCGCCACGGTCAAAGGCCAGCGCGTCTATCTGAAGAACCGTGAAGCGGGAATCGTCGCGCTCATGGAGTTCACGCGCCAAACCGACCGCGAGCTCATGGCGCGCGTCTACGACGATCACATGAAAACCGTCGCGCGCGACGGCACGATCCCGGAAAAACTGCAGCGCATCGTCATCGATCGGAGCAAACGTTTCACCGGCGTAACGCGGGAGATCCGCCCTGAAGAGATCTTCGATTTTTCGTTCTTGAATCGCGCTCAAGCCGAAGTAACGCAGAGCGGCTGGACTCCGTAGATCCAAAGGTTCAATTCTTGATCGTCTGCATTTTCAGGCTCCACGCAGCGGCGGGTGAGGGTAAACGCCGGGCATTCGCAACCATCACCCTCGCCTAAGGGGAGACGGAATCGTTTGATACAAACGGGGCAAAGCGGTTACAGTGCATCGGTTTTACTTCAACCAGCCGGTTTCCCTATAAGCTTTGATCGCGCCCCCGTGCAGCGCCACGCCACCAAATTCGAACGCCGCCGCGCCCTCGGTGCGCAACGGTTCAAACAAATTGTTCAATCCCCTGAACAGCGGATTCATCTCCGGCAGCTTGTCCAGGTTGTCAACGATCGCCTTGGCCATGTCATGGACAACGTTTTCGGGAATTCTTTCGTGCGTGACCAGGACGTTGATGACGCCGACCTGCGTCACATTCTCCACCACGCCACGGAAAGCATTTTTTTCGATTACCACCGGGCGATAAAACGGCACCTGCGCGAGTACTTTGTCAAGCTGGCCCGGGCCGAACGGAACCACTCGAATATCGACGCGCTGACTCAGATCGGTCAACACTTTGTTCGGGATCGGCGGATGAAATTGCACGTCGATCTCGCCGGCGATCAACGCGTCCGCGCCATCGGCAAAACTCACGCGCACCGGCGTGAAGCTGTCGAAGGGAATCCCTAGCACGCCAAAGATCGTGTGAATGTGTTGCTCCATGCCGCTGCCTTTGGTGCCGACAGCAATGCGCTTGCCTTTGAAGTCAGCCACAGATTGAACCGGCGAGTCCGTCAGTTTAATAAAACACATCGGTCCCGCATTGGCCGGCGCGACCATGCGCACGGCGATCGGTTTGGTAAACGGCGCCACGGCATTCTTCGCGCGGCCGATCCAATTGGACGCCATGAAACCGAATTCAAGCTCGCCGCGATCGAGCTGCTCGGCGTTGTGGATGCTCGCGTCGGTGGTTTCCACCGTGCACCGCTCGTCGCCCGCACGCCCGCGATTGAATAGCTCGGCCAATGCCAAGCCCTGGGTGTAAAACGTTCCGCCCTGTTCCGATGTACCCATTCTCACCGCCATAATCGTAGTCCCGCTTTCTCTTTTTCACTCATTCTGTCTCTAATTGTTCCCCCTTATACTACGTGGTCGGAACGCTGCAAACCGCGGCGATTTTGCGCGATTGAATTCCACTAAAGAGTCAACGCCGCCAGCCGATTTTCCAAAGGATAGGCCGCCAATCTTCCCGAAGACGAAGGAAATCACGCATCATGTTCGTCGAAAAATGGATGACGCCAAACCCGAAAACAATTCCTCCCGAGGCATCGATCTCTTTCGTGGCCATGGAAATGAACCGGCTCAAGTTCCGCCATTTTCCCGTGGCCGAACCGACGCAATCAGGCCAACGCTTGGTCGGCATCGTGTCAAAGTATGACATCGCCAGAGGTTTTCCCTCCAACCTCAACCCGTTCTCGTTAGAAGTCGTTGAAGATTCGGTAACCCGGCCGGTCTCATCGGTCATGACCAAGAAAGTCCTAACGACGACTCTCGATTGTCCTATCGAAGACGCTGCGCGGACGCTGCGAGGTAATCGCATCGGCGCGCTGCCGGTGCTGCGGGAGAACAGGCTGATCGGCATCATTACCGAGTCCGATGTCTTCGAAGCCTTCATCAATATGACCGCGGCGAAAAGTGGCGGCGTCCGTATTCTTGTCGAATCCGAAGCGCCTGACAGTCCCGTGCCAACCGTGCTGCAACTTGGCCGCGACTATCGCGTCGATATCTTGAGCATGGTCTCATTCCATGAGAACCGGCTGCGAGGTCTGGATATAACGATCTTTCGTTTCGGCAAACGGCTTCCCGCTGGATTTCTCCAGGAAATCACTAAAGCCGGTTATCGCATCGTCAGCCTCAAGGGATGAAAACAGCGCTTGGGCGGCGCACCGTTCGTCCTTCGAGCGGACTGCTTCAGTGCGGAAAACTCTGGGTTGGTCGATCGAGCTCCGGTGTTGAGGATACGTGGCTCGGCTGCACCGACCGTCCAGCGCCGCGTCTATTCATGCACCGTTATAGTTCGCTGTTAACATGCCGATTTTAAGTATTGACGCGTTACTATGGGGCGAAGGAGCCCCTGCAATCATGTTTGTCGAGAAATGGATGACGCCGAACCCGTTCACGCTGCCGCCCGACACGACGATCTCGGCCGCGGCTTTGGAGATGAGCAAGCACCATTTTCGCCATCTGCTGGTAACCGAATCAGGCCCAACCGGCAAGAAACTTCTCGGGCTTTTAGCAAAAGATGACATCGCGCGGGCGTTTCCCAGCGATTACAACCCATTTTCTCCGCAACCTACCGAAAAAATCGTTCCTGATCCGATATCCAAGATCATGATCCACAACGTGGCGACGGTGGAGCCCTACTGCGCTATTGAGGAGGCGGTGCACATCCTGCGCACCCGCCGCATCAACGCACTACCCGTGGTGCGCAATGGCAACCTCGTCGGGATCATCACTGAAACCGATATTTACGACGCTTTGCTGGACATGACGGGTGCCAATGCCGCCGGAGTCAAACTGATCGTGGAATCCGATGACGTCAAAAACGCCTTGGTGTCGATGACGCAACTTTGTGACCGCAATCAATTGCAGATGCTCAATGCGCTGTCGTTTCATGACAAACTATCACCGAACAAAGTTATCTCAGTGTTCCATTTTGCCGGCAAGACCAATTCCCGCTTTGCCGACGATCTCTACAAGCGCGGCTTTCGCGTGCTTAAAATCGACTGAGCATACCCCGCGTCGTAAAAAATCGTACTCAGCCGCTGTCCGATCCTTTCGTTGATATCTCCTGCTGACAGCGCACAGAAGCCTTCATGCTATAGAAGCGATGGCAGTTGCCGATCTCAATAATAGGAAACCTCCGACCAGTGCGCTCCAGGAGACAAAGGCATGTTTGTCGAAAAATGGATGACGCCAAATCCGGTGACTCTTGCGCCGAACACGACGATTTCAGCGGCAGCTTTGGAGATGAGCCGGCGTAAATTTAGACACCTGCTCGTCGCGGAAGCGTCGACCACGGGTAAAAAACTGTTAGGCCTGTTATCCAAATACGACATCGCCCGCGCCTTTCCAGGTAACTTCAATCCGTTTTCCCTAGAAGTCACCGCCGGCACGATTCCCAATCCGGTGAGCACGATCATGGTTCGCAACGTCATAACGGTGGAGCTATACTGTGCCATCGAAGAAGCGGCGCGCATCATGCTCACCCGTCGCATCAACGCGCTACCCGTCGTGCGCAGCGGCAACCTCGTGGGCATCATCACGGAGTCGGACATCTTTGGCGCCCTTCTCGGCATAACCGGCGCGAACGCCCGCGGCATCAAGATGATTGTCGAATCCAGCGATGTGAAAACCGCTTTGACTTCAGTCGCGCAGCTCAGCGAGCAGCATCATCTGCAAATCCAAAGCGCAGTATCGTTTCACGACCCCCAGTCGCCAAACAAAGGCTTCTCAGCTTTCCATTTTTCCGCCCAACCGAACGCCCGATTTGTGCAACAGCTGACTACATTGGGCTTTCGTATCCTGCGCGTCAGCAATTCGTAGCAATCTGTTCAAGGGCGCGCGATTGCGCTTGAGCGCTGTCCGTGCAATGTTCCAACAAATTTGAAATCGAAGGGCTGTATCAAAACGAGCCCCATGAAGAGCCCCTTCACAACTTTTCCTTCCACCGAGATACTAGCTTTTCATTGACGCAAAGGTAGGATCTGTAATAGCGTTTCCGTGCGAGTGATCCGCAGCGATGGCGCTGTGGGACCGCATCACGGGTCAACGGTTCCAAAACCGAAAGGGAATCATCTCTATGGCCATAATCGATTTGGACTCTCACTTACGCGACGGCTGGCTGCTCGACGAAATTTATCTACTGCCCGAGCCCTTCACCAAATTCTCGCCAAAGAGAATCGGCGATGAAAAATATTTTTACTCGAAGTTCGAGCACAATCTTTCGCCGATGGAAGATCCGATCGCCAACGCGAATTTCAAAAAGCCGGTGACGCACCAGGTTTTTTATAATCCGGAGGCGAACCAGCGCGGCAACGAAGTCATGCGCTGGCAACAAGGCGGTTACGATATGGAATACCGCATGAAGGATAACGCCCGCGAAGGCATCGACTTTCAGCTGATCTTTCCAACTCAGATCGACATTCCGTCGCAGAATCCCGGCGCATTGGGTGCGGCGGTCGCGCGCGCTTACAATGACTGGGCGCATAAACTCGTCGCCGGGTATCGCGGCCGGCTCTCGCCCGTCGCGATGATGCCCGCCGGCTGCCCGGACGAAATGCCCAACGAGCTTAGACATTGCGTTGACGATCTCGATTGCAAAGCCGCTCACTTGGTGAGCTACACCAAAGATAAACAGATGGACGATTCGGCTTTCTTTCCGCTTTACCAAGCGGCGCAAGAGCTCGACGTCCCGCTCTTCTGCCATCCCAGCACGCTCGGCGACACCGGGACATTGATCAACCGACAAACCCATTTTTTCCCCATGCATATTCTTGGCCGGCCGCTCAACTGCGTCGCGCCGCTGGTCGCCATGGTTCTCGGCGGGGTGTTCGAGAAGTTCCCGCGCTTGAAAGTCGTCTTCTTCGAAGTCACCGCGGAGTTTTTAGTTTTCTGGATGCACCGCATGGACGACGACTACGAAGTCATCAAGGACGCCGGCATGTGCCCGCAGTTGAGCATGCTGCCGTCTGAGTACGTGAAACGAAATTGCTACGTCACCTGCGAGGCCGACGAAAAATGGCTGCCCCTCGCGCTCGCCGAAGTCGGCGAAACCCATGTTCTCATGGCGACGGACTATCCGCACTTTGATTCGACCTTTCCGAAAACCGTGAGCGGTATCCGCGAGCGGCCGGATATTTCACCGAAACAGAAAAAACTGATCCTCGAAGACAACGCTTTGAATCTTATACGAATGTAAAGTCACCTGCTCTAACTCCAACAGGAGCACCGTCGATGATCCGTCTATTCGTCTTATTTTTCCTCTCTGTCCTATTGCTAGCCGCCCCTGCCGCCGCTCAAGACGCCAAACTCATCGAGACCGCAAAGAAAGAATCCGGTCCGATCATCGCCTACGGCTCCCTCGAAGCGAACACCGTGGAGCCGATCATCGAAGCCTTCAAGAAAAAAACCGGCCTGACGGTAGAATACTGGCGCGCCTCGGCGACCAAAGTGATGGACCGCGCGCTGGCGGAACAACGCGCGGGCAAATCCACATTCGACGTCATGGTGAACAACAGCGGCGCCATTCACGTCATGAAAAAAGACGGCCTATTCGCCAAATATGTTTCACCCGAAGCCAAGGCATTTCCCAAAGAAGTGATCGATCCCAGCCTCGGTCCGGTCTATCGCACCACGCCCATCGGCATCGTCTATAACAAAGACGGAGTGAGCGCGGCGGAGACCCCGCGGTCATTGGAAGATCTACCCCATCCAAGATATCGCGGCAAGTTCGTCATGCCCGATCCGACGCAGCACACGACGACGCTCCAGTGGTTGGCGAGCCTGTAAAAATCATGGGCAAAGAAAAATCCGACAAGTTCATTCGCGAGTTGGGCGCAGCCAAGCCGTTGCTGGTCGAATCTTTCGCGCCCTCCGCCGAGCGCGTGTCGACCGGCGAGACGCCGATCGCGATCAGTTTGATCCGCTACACAGTCACTTACGGTGAAAAGGGCGCGCCGGTGGACTACGTGAGACTCGGCAAGATGCTCAGCACCGGACAATATCTCGCACTCAGCAACAAACCCAATCATCCGAACGGCGGCAAAGCGTTCATAGATTTTTTTCTTGGCGATGAGAGCATGCGAATCCTCGCTAAGATGGGCGAGTTCGTCAACCGCAAAGGCATCCATCCGCCGCTGCCGGGTGCTGACAAAATTCAGGCGGTGGAAATGGATGATTTCGACGCCAACGAATTCAAGGAAAAGACCCAGGAGTTTCAGAAAATCTTTTTGAAATAGGAGGCACGCCCATGCCGAGCCGAGAATATCTTAAAGCCGACCAGCGCCAGCGCGAGCGCGCCTACTCACCCGCCGTCAAGATCAACGGCGGCACGACGATATACCTGGCCGGGCACACCGGTTACCAAGACGAACGAGGAGAGACCTATCCTGGCAACTTCGACGATCAAGTGCGCGTGGCGTTCGAACGCATGCGCAAAACCCTCGAAACCGCCGGCGGCAAACTCGATGACATCGTCACCATGACGGTCTTTATCACCGACATGGCCAACGGCACGCGCTTCACTCAGCTCAGAAAGGAATTTTTCAAAGAAGGCAGCTACTCAGCCAGCGCGCTCATCGGCATAAAAGAACTGGCGCGCCCCGAGATGATGATCGAGATTCAAGCCATCGCGGTAGTGGATTGACGAAAACCCGAATATCGAAACCCTAAATTCGAAACAAATCTAAATGATCAAAAAGCACAAATTCTCAAACCGGCTCGTTCGGACTTCGATATTCGGATTTGGGATTTTGATTTGGAATTTATAGGAGGTGAACCATGGAATCGCCGTTCAAAGTTACTGGTATCGACCACGTGGTCCTTCACATCAAAGACCTCGCGCGCGCGAAGAAGTTCTATATCGACTTCCTCGGTATGACGATCGACCACGAAAGCTCGTGGCAGTGTTTTCTCAAGTGTGGCAGCCAAGGCGTCGCCCTCTTCGAAGTCGAAGACGACGAAGAGGTCCATGGCGGCAGCGAAGTCAATCACATGGCGCTACGCTTGGCCGCCGGCGATTATGAACGTGTCAAAGCGACGCTCGAAAACGCCGGCATCAAAGTGCACGGTCGCAAGAATGATCCGCATTGCGTCTATTTCAACGACCCCGACGGCCATCACTTACAACTTTTGATGCCGAACGAATGACAGAAACTCGTAGATGTGAGTCTTTCGGCCGGGATATTAGTAATGCACTGACCAGTGTATTGTAGTGTCATGTTCGAGTCGGCTTTAACAAGTCGTTGAGTGACCGAGTAAATTCCCGTTGTCGCGTGCTTAATTATGCTAATACACTGATCAGTATACTCAATGGTTAGCCAGACCTTACCCGCAGGCAGACCTTTGAGAACACCCGTAAAACGAAAGGAGAGAGACGTGAAAAAGTTTATGTTTCTGCATCTCGGATTTGAGAAACCCACCCCGGAAATCATGAAGGCTTGGAAGGCTTGGTTTGAATCGATCTCCGACAAGCAAGTGGACCAGGGTGGTTTCAGTGGTGGTCGAGAAATCTCGAAAAGTGGAACCAAGGACCTACCATGGAATATGGAATCCATTACTGGTTACAACATCATCGAGGCGGAGAGTCTTGATGCTGCTGAGAAACTTGCCCAAAGCAATCCATTTATTGCGAGCATTCGAATCTACGAATTGAGGTCAATGTAGACTTGTTTGTTTCTCGGAAATGTCTTCTCGTCAATACAACAGAAAAAGCTGTGCGTCCGGTTAGGGGGCCTCTTGCTGGCTAACCATGCGTTGCAGGTGACGGCTGGCCCGCTGCGCGTGTCAGCCGCACCTGAACGCAGGCGTTGTGCGTGATGAACCCACTAGCTCGATTCGATGGATTCCTTCTAGTTGGCGATGAGGCGGGCGAAATGCGTTCCGAGTTCAAGCCTGTGCTGGCCAACGCCACCTTGACAAGAGACGAATCGCTGACACGCCTATTGGAAACTCACAAGAAGGTTCCAGGCATTTACTTGTGGGTGCTAAGGCACGAGACAAAGGAATACAAGCTCTACATCGGGCAGACCAACTCGTTGGCGAACCGCCTCCTGAACTATGTCAGTGAGTTCCAAGCTCACTCGCCAAATGACTACAAGCTACGCATCTTCGCGGCATTCTTGGCTGAGCTTGCTCCACAAGCGGTGCTTGATCTGTACTTTGCTGTGAAGGACGTCGGCAGTCTCAAGAAAGCTGAAAAGGACGCCATTCGAAAGTACGATCCGTTGCTCAATCAGCTTCCTCCACCGAACGCCGAGGCTAAGGAAAAGTTGAAGAATGCGTTCGAGTTCTACTACCGGTCAGCTTTTGAGCGGCGTCTCGACACATGACGCACAACCACGGATTCCAGCGGACGCTCCAGTAGCGGCTTCGACGCTGACAAAATCAACGCGTGAGTACTCCGAAGAAAGTTGAGTGGTAGCCTTGCTAAAGTAATTACCCCGAATTTCATTGCGGACCCATTCGGAGATTCGCCTGGATTCCCGCTAGAAGCATGCGGGAATGACGGACTTTGAAAAAACCACAATGCACCATGACTAAAACGCTGCCGCACTTTCCATGAAAAGATTAAACATGTGCAGTTAAATGGCGACAAGCTCACCGCTCGGGCTTGATTTTATTTCGACAAAGCCGGACCCTAGTGAGTAAATGAGCCAACGGTCTGATCCCCTCACCGTCGCCCTCACCGGACAGCTGTCTTTCATACTCGTCGCCTCCACGGTGCTTGCACTCGTTGCTTCGTATCTCCTCTTGCGCCTTTATCGCCGCGCGGTGATCAGATCGATGCTGCTGCGCAGCCGGAGCGAGATCCTTCAGACCAAGGGCTATTTGCCGTCGGAAACGGAGCACAGATCGCACGACGCTCCGCTCGGTTTCAGCTTCGTTACGCGCGCTGAGGCGCGAACGAATCGCGACGCCGCAATGTTTTACCGCCGGGCAAATCGCCGCCAGTTGCTTATCGCTTTCGTCCATGTCATTGCCGGCTGTTGTTTCGCGGCGGCGATGACCACGGCTTTTTTGACTGCGAGTAAAATGGACTTCTTCCCTTTCCGTTTCATGTATCTGACGTGGGCCAATGCCTGGCCGGTCCTCATCGCGGTTGACCTCGTGGTCGGGCTTTCGCGGCGCGGCAAGCTCATCGGCTTGGTGATTTATTTTCTGATCGGTGGCGTTCTCGGAGCTGTTCTTTTGGCCAAGAACCCCGGTCTGCCGGTTGGCCAATTGCTCTACCTCTGGCTCGAATTCAATGCTGTGCCGACCGTCTTGCTCTTCGTCTTTCTCAATCGCCGCATCCACGCTTTGGGTCCGCTGGTTTTGATTTTCATGATTCTGGGCGTCACTGGCGCGAGTTTCGTGGTCACTCTGACCGGTAACAATCAGAAGTTGCTGATCGCGGTCAGCGATTTCAGCTACTCGATAGGACTCGGCGCGCGCGGCACCATGGTCGCGCTGCATTTGATCGGCTTTGCGGCTTTTGCCGTCCTCGGCTGGCTTATTCTCGGATCGCTGCGCCGGCTCTATGAAAAAAAGCTTGTCAGCGAATCATCGATCACCGTCGATGCTATGTGGTTGCTCTTCGGCATCGTAAATTCCATCGGCCTGGTTTTCGAAGGCCGCGTCTGGATCTTTAGCGGTCTCGCCGCTTTCACCCTCTACAAACTCGTCGCCGCCGCTTTGTTTCGTGCGCTCGGAATCGCGCGGCGCGCGAAAACGCACGGCCCCCGGCTGCTGTTTCTCCGGGTCTTCGCTCTCGGCAAGCGCAGTGAGAGTCTGTACGACACCCTCGGCAAATCCTGGCGCACCGTCGGCAGCATGCAGATGATCGCCGGGCCCGATTTGGCCACGTCGACGATTGAGCCCCATGAATTTCTCGACTTCGTGAGTGGAAAGCTAGACCGCCGCTTCATCGATTCCGGCGGCGCTCTCGACCTGCGTATCGATCAGATGGACTTGGAACCCGACGGGGAAGGACAGTTTCGCGTCACCGAGTTTTTCTGCCACGACGATACTTGGAAAATGACTTTGGCCCGGCTCGCCGACGACAGCGACGCCGTGTTGATGGACCTGCGCGGCTTTAGCGAAAGCAACGGTGGCTGCGTTTTCGAAATCAACGAGCTTTTCAATCTCGCGCCGCTGCAGCGCGTCGTGTTCGCCGTTGACGAGACCACGGATCAGGAATTCATGCGCAAGACCATGCAGAACGCATGGCGACGGATAAAAGACCATTCGCCCAATCGCCGGGTCGGTGGCGCCGGTCAAGTATCGCTCGTCGAATTTTCTCGAGCGGGTGGTGAAGAATTGCACAATTTGCTCTACGCGGTCAGCGCCGCGGTGAGCGGGCTCAATCTACATGAGACAGCCAAGCAACAAATTGCGAATAGCGACCCGCAGGATTTTTCTTGGTAATTTTGCCTTTTTTGCGAACGAATCATGTTCGCCCAT
>Ga0137376_10002758_pt1 | contig 10656 bp, 12 predicted proteins | sample SagtaG_23_FD_104814 | JGI IMG/M metagenome (GOLD analysis project Ga0137376, IMG submission 104814) | Vadose zone soil microbial communities from Sagehorn Ranch, Mendocino, California, USA - Sage2_L_20_16 metaG | ecosystem: Environmental > Terrestrial > Soil > Vadose zone | place: USA... | reverse complement strand
TACATAAGCCATCTTTCCAACTCTTCCTGAGAAGCAGGTCGTTGGCTAAGTGCCTTGTACGATGCATAGCCTGGATAGATAAAGGCGCCAAGTGAACTACGGCTGTTAGCTACGCGGGGCACTGAAATGGTTAACGACGCACCTGACAAGACGAGAAGTCAAGAAGAACAGCATTGAGCCTGGACGAATTACGCGTCCCAAACTTTTTAAGGGCTGCTGGATACCTCGTGCCAAAGCTATATATGGCAATTCCCTTGCTCACCCTACAGCACCCCACAGCACGCACCAACAGGTGGCTGTCTAACACCACTACATGTTGAAATCATTGCCGAATAATTGATGTCTCCGTAGCTAAGTGGTTATAGCATGCGATTGCAGATCGCAGGGTCCCGTGTTCAAATCACGGCGGGGACTCTTTTTGTAACTAACTTGCGTAGCAGACCTCAAACTGGCTCTTCCAGTAAATCACTCAATCGTTTTACTTGGTGCCAAGACCCCAGATTAAAACAGGGAGGGATAGGAAAAGCAAGTCTATTGTTTAGAAGCCCATCTCAGGGGCAGAAGGTAACCGTATAGGTAGCATAATCAGAAGAAGAACAAGTCCAAAGCGCAGTTCCACTGGACTCGTCGTAGGCGTAGGCATAAGAATTTGGACAGTTACCCTTGAAATAAGAATAATAAGCGACGCCTATTCCGTTACGTTAGCGTTTTGCCCTCCGTTCATAGACAGATGCTCACCCGAAGAAGGACAGGTCTGCGAAGTGCTGTACCGACCTGTACAACAGTTGGGCGAGTTCGCTTATCAGAGGTGAGCCAAGTGTATGCAGGTAGATCAATCAGTAATAATTACAGGGGTTTCCGTCCAAGTTCGCTTCGCATGCACTCTTGCAGCCAACTGGGAAGCCGCTGGGATCGAATGGACCTTGGAGAGGTGCCGGGCCTAAAGATCATTACGTTGCTAAACTCGGTACTAGGATAAGAGATGATGCACAGACAGTTCGGACCAAGGTCGACAATACAATCAGCTGTACCACAACCAACAGTATTACTGATACTCATAGGCAGGTTGTAGCCATCGACAAGGGACACTTTACGGAATGAGCGTTACTCTCCGATGAACTAGTAAACAAGATTACCGTCGTAGTAGTCTGTGTTTCCCTCACCTGCAAGAGTAAACTCGGCGAGAGTAGCAGGAGGAATGCCCTATTTCAAATTAGCACGAATAATGCGCAAGTTCACTGATCAACGGGCCCACTCACGGGTTGAGTGCAGACCAGACCACCATTGCATCCACCATCGAGACATGAGTTGGGACCTGAATTGGTGCTAAAATCACAATTACGCCGCGCCTATACAATGCTCATGAATTGTCTGGTAACACAGAGCTGCCACAATTTACCCAGATTCTGCTGGCAGTCCAGTTGTCAGGCACATCGAACGTAACGGCTGTATGGGGATCGGCCGTCCACCTAGAGATCTGATTGTCATAATGCGTTTGACCAATTATTCACGAGGACATACCCAGTCGGATAATCTGGAGCAGCGCCAGAACCTGTGTACATCTGCGAAGCGGTCAAACATTCTGGGCTTCATCTGAACAGGTTCTTGCTTACCGCTGGCCTATTCAGCCCAACATAAGAAACGATTGACGGGAAAAAAGGTAGTGCATACCAAATAGTGAATGGACAGCCATTGTTGACCTAGAAGCCGAAGCTACTATCCACAACGTGCCTCGTTACTCAACCAAAATCAGGTGGCTTACCGTCAACGGACGAGCGGCAGCACTAGCCAACAGGCCCAAAAGGCCCGTACCGAATAAAAATTTCCGGGAAACGGGGAGCCTTTGCTCGTTGCCAGTGTACCAAAAAGCCAGGATTTGTGTCCCTCTTGGACTGGTCATATGCAGTTAGCAGCAGTAAATCGAGCAGAATGTTCATGCTTATGAGCTCCATGCCCCAAACGCATGTTTTTCGTGTCTCAACTTTAACGGAAAAATCGGACGGAAACGGTCCCTCTACTGGACTCCCGCTTCTGAGCCGCCTGGAGAATCCATTGATCCGAACGGTCGGTCTGAAGAATTCAACGAAGGGGGAAACCCTTGCCGGGCGACTTCGCTCATCCGATCCCGGTCTCCTCACGACGACTCCTCAAACGTCAAACGAGTCAAGTTCGACAAATCTGAACTTCCCTGGCTCGTCGAGGATGAAACATGTGAACCGCTCACCCCACTTCTTCAGAAAACTAGGAAGCAACTCCTCGAGTGGGCAAAGGACCTACAAGCCATCGTTACCTCAACTATTAACTTGCCCAGGCATGTCTCCTTCCCCGAGTCAAAATAGCCTGCGATCATCAAAGGTCACCCCGTCAACTTCGACAAAGTGTACACCCACCGACTCTCCATCTCTGGCTCCATCAAGGACTCCAGACGTGTTATCAATGACATCGTTATCGGAAACCCTGAACCAATCAAATGCATTAAAACCGCGTACGACTGGGCCGAAGCATGGTACCTCTTCTACGAAGTCATGGCCCTTGTTTCTGGGCATCGAAAGACCGAACTGCGAGAGCACCACACATGGATTAGCGCTAGATTCAGAACGTATCATGAAACCACTCACCATTGCGTCATCACCCTCGATCGGAAAATCAGAATGGAGGTCGCGTCGCGAATTTTGCTAAATAAGACGAGAACGACGTGCGACACAGTGATTCCAATAATATATGAAAAGCAAAGGTCCATGTAAGGGGGCGCCAGAAACCTTGCCAAGCAAGGTAATGTCAAAGAGCTAGATCACACATTTCTTTCAGTCCTTGCTCAGCATCCAAAACGAGGCCATTCTTCCAACGTCCACCAGAGCTGGAGTCCGCCATTGTACAGTGCATAAAAGCCGCCCAACTGCCCATATATCCACATCTGCGTGACCATGATTATCTTCGTATACATTTGGTGAATGCATGGCATGGTTCAAATGTGGTGCTGCCTTCGTTGGGGCAAAGAAAGCATCTTCCCAGTCGATCAGAAACCACTTGGAAAGGTCTTCACGGCTTTGCATGATATTCGGCCAACGAATATCGAAATACTGGGGGATGAGCGTGGGCTACCTGACTAGAGCATTAGTTAATGAAGTACAAGTAAATTGAGACTACCTTTAGAGCTTCGAGGATGCACACTACAGCATTTCGAACATCCAAGAGTGATTTAGGACCTTCCCTAATGCCTACTGGCTCCAGATCGACGAATGAGCCATGTGAACGGTGCAGAATTTCGGCTTTCTTAAGCCGGTCCACGTTAGGAACACCCTTCGAAACCAATGCCGCATAGATCACCCGTAAATCTTCGACGCGCTCTATGCCATCGGCCTCATCTCCTCTCCCATCGACCTCACCCCCTAATCCATACGTTTTGCGCACATAGGATGTAAAATGTGCAATCGACTTGCCACCCTCGCTGAGCCTGGTCAATATACCAAATGGCAATAGGGGAAACGCGCCCACCGGTTCTGCATAAACATGTCTTCATCTTTGCCTTCTCCGATTACCTGCTGAAGCCATCGAAGAATGCCGCACACCTTGATCATCCTTGAAGCATTCTTGATACGTTCACGTCGCGAAGAAAGATCAGCCGTTATTAGATCCACAACCTGAAGGCTTCCATATTTTGGCGGCAATATAGCTGCGAGGGTGACACTGGCCCCAATGGCATAATAACCTAGACCCCGAAAAAGTGAATGACTGAAAACCTACTCAAGCACAAACGACTACCAACCGAGAACATAAGGGGCCGGATCATATACCCACCGGGTCTTGTCTGAGTTCATCTTTAGGATTGGGAATCAGTTGGGATTACCGTCGGTTGGCACCTGGACAACAATATGAAGGAAGTGATCGGAATGGGATGGAAATACTTCTGACAGGCACTGCCTCGGTGCCAAAGGTTTGCTGTCGAAGGCAATGTTTTTAAGCTGTTCAATAATGGTCTTGCCGTATATTATTGACAAATCGGAGACATCGAACAGCCTGAACGAGCTAGATGGCCACTGGTAATTTTCTCGGCGCTTAACGGTTTCCTTGAGATCGAAAACAGATGCATTTCCGTCGATTGATACCGAAAACATGTCGTCGAGAGTAATATCCGGAGTGTTCTTGACGCACCACAATTCAAGAGTGGTCTTCGGTATCTCTATATGGCAGTAATCCGTGAATCATCCTAGATGAGTCAAAACATAGTAACCCTCACCACGACCAACGTAATCCATGAGAACATGAAGATATCCCGCATGATTTGGTTGCTCCGGGAAATATTTCGGGATAGTTTGATGTTGATCCATGGGATTCTGCCTCTTATTGCACTCTAAGATCATTTTCGGCAGGGACTCATGATTATCGAGGTCGATAGAAACGTGATAGAGAGATAACTGGCGAAGAGGAATGCCGGCAGGTATCAATGGGTCTGCGTGAATCCTACGTTTGAGTAGATCAACTGTAGTGTCGTTGCCTTGCTCATCCTTTGTTTCAATATTCATGCGAAAAACGCAAGAGGTCGGTTTCCAGACGAGCAAGTATTGGATCTTGAGTACGAGTGGTGCTGAAGACATGGATGAAAAGAATTCAATGCATAGTCACATTAGCACAATCGTTGGGTCCGCAGGTCAGACTCAGACCCGTGCGACCCGTGCGTCAGGGGTATGTGTCATAGCTCCATTTAGACGAGTCCCACACTTGCCATGATCACATGGCGTGCATAAATGTAGTTCCCCTGGGGGCGCACCTGTATGTGGATTTGCGTTGTCTCGGGTTATAGATAGTACACATGCCATGAACTTTTTTCTAAGTCGTATTGTGTACAATGTTTTTGAAGTCCATGAATGTATGTAAAGTGAATGTTCAAATGACAAGTGGTCGTTACAACTGGCTATAAATCCACGGAAAAGTTCATCAATGTAGGAATTACACCCTCGAGGGGAGGAAATAAAGTCCGTCGTAATGTCTATGTGATAGGTCAGGAAGGAATAGTCCTTTACAAATTGTCGCATATGGTGCATTGGATGTCTAACGAATTTCGCAACAAAGCAGCTAAACGGACACATGTCAGATAAACATCCGGGAAGGCAAAGGTGTGACCCACGAATCAGAATTAAAGCGGTGAAAGAACCTATCACCAGAACATAGAGAATGCCATATTTGACCATCTGATATTGCCTGTAAGCGCTCTTCGCAAACAATGTGAATAAATATGACGTACAATCCACCGGCGTCGCTGCTTTTGCCTCAGGGAAAATAGAGGTGCACGAATCTGCTTTGATGGGCGTAGCCAGACTAGAAGAACACGATGTAAGTACACGCTAAGAAAATGGCGAGTGACGTACAAAGAATGGTTGCATGGAAACGATCGAAGTATGGTATAAGAATAGGGGGCGTGAGCATGAACAGTAGCATGTGCCCAATGAGGAGGTCGGAGCTCCATAACGATAGTTCAGTGATCTTGACGACGAACTCGCGGGCAGGTTGTGACATAGCGTGAGCGCCGAGCCCACGTCCATACCAGCGTCCGGTCCACCATGCTCTGTTGGTTTCATCATGTTTGAACTCACGAGACAGGAACACCGATATCAGCGTCTTGAAGATGGCGCGCTGTATGGCGATAACTGCAATAAGACCTAGTACGGCGTGAGATGTATTCCATCGTTCAAGGAACCACTGAATGAAAGTTATCAGTACGCGAGAGCCTTTTAACGCACCAAATTCGTAACGCACCAAAAATTCAAAGAATCCAACCATCCCAATTACAGACAAAATGTGAGCTATCATCGCCATGGTAGACCCGAATTTAGGGAAGGTAGGATCTAACATTGGCCCCAGGAACAATGACGCGAGGAACAGCGTCAATAAAACCCCCGCATTCCATACAATTGGACCAAGTGAGATTACAGCAATCCGAATGAGGGGAGCCGGAGGTATCTTTCCGTTAATCGGGAATGACTTGACGAATAGGTATGCTATGACGAAGAGAGTGGCCATTATGGTAGGGAAGATGACTTCGGAAAAGATGACCGCTCTCCAGCTAGCGCGTGGCACATCACCTGAAAGTTTCTCGGAGGGGTGACCAAGCCTTTTTTTCTTGTATCCTGTTATCATTGTACGAGACAAGCGGCAGTACCCAATCCATGAATTATTATGCCACCGCGAATTGCCGCGGGACATCCATCGCAGAAATTCGCTGGTGCCAGAACTAAATCAGTGATTCAACCAGCCATTGCAAAGAGTGCATACCGATAATCGATGATGAAATCCGAAAAGATGAATTGATGAGGATTGAATAAAAATGGGCCTACGCAGAGAGCGAGAATTGACACCCAGAAGTAGACCAGGAACGGGGTCCAAATGGTCAACGTCACGTACAATAGCATGAGTAGAGTACGCATGCCCAGGTAGATACTAGGCCCTCCAAAACGCGAGAACAGGATGCTGAAACGGTTGCGTGTAGTTGCAAAACCACGTCCCGTCGCGATATAGCGAGCACCACCGAAGGTCAAGTTCGTGAGTATTGAGTGGGTGTAGATCTGGGTCGAGAAAACCTCGAAAACGGGAGAGAGAGAACCGAATTGCTTCGCAAAACGGAAAATCGCTTTCCACGTCCCACGTTCAACAAGCTCTGAAGGTAAGTGTCATCAGCACACAGTCGCATCGACTAGAATTACATACCTTGCAGGAACAGCGGTAAGAATGGGATCATGAAGACAAGCAATATGCTGACAATGGTGCGTCTGATCCACTGGAACACGGGATCGAGGTTGTAACAACCAGATTGAGCACCTACAACTTGATTGTACTGGCAGATCGGTAATTGCGAGGTCAAGGTCCCCAGAAATACCACTACACAGCAGTTTAAAAAGATAATATAGGGATGTAACGAAAAGACATACTGGTGACGATGAGTATCTGGACCGATAAAATAACCAGCATGTTGTTAATCTGGAATCCGGGATGTCCATAGTAGAACGTCAGGAAGCGGTCGATGGGAAGTTGCGTTCCAAGGTAGTAATATTCCCGACTCAACATCTGCTCTCCCATTCCTGTCCCAATTTTTGTTTGGAAGTTGAGGATGGTTTGGAATCCGAGGTCACGACCTTTTCCACATTGATAATATTCGGTATGCTTGATCCGACCACCGCGGCCAAACGCGTTCATTCCCGCGTAGATATCTTCGTTAAGATGTAGCCCTTTCTGGGCTTTGGAAACACCTCCGCGTGTCGTCATGTATAGCGCATTCAAGAAGTCAGGGTGGCCGTAGTGAAGTTTCCCGCCAACCCATGCCATTGACCGGGCAGCTAAAGTACCGAATGTCTGTTCCTTTCCAGCAGCAAGGTCACCGAGGATACCAATGTTCTCAGAGAAGATGTATTCACGAGCACCGACTATAGCAACAGGAGCTTTCTTGAACTCGTTGCTGCCCCATTGAGCGTACGGATTCTGGCTTGACACGGAGTATTCCTCAAATTCTGCAAGGATGTTCCTGATCTTGAGACATTCCTCAAGATAATTATCTTGGTTTGCATCGATTAGTTGCAGATATTCTCCCCGGTAAAAGATGAGAGCATGATTCTGGTTATCTGATTTACCATCTCCAAGAATAGGGTTTCCGGGAAGCTCGATGCGGAATTTAGGACGTCGGCGACCGGTTTCTGGAATGAATTCGCTATGTCCATCAATCAAAGCTGAGAATATGCGTGTTTCTCCGCCTTCCTTTCGAGGAGGTTCTTCTTCCAAGTAAGCAATTTGCAAGTCGGGATATGCGCGTAGTAAGAACTCCGCATTTTCCTGCTCTTCCTTGTTAAATTTGGAGTATCGTTGCATTGAAACCAGGAACTTGAACTTGCGACGTGCCATCCGCTCGAGTTCTCTTTCAAGTTTATCAGTATTTCCGCCAAAATGCTGCACGACCTCGGGATTCTCCACTCGGTAGAGCAACTTAATGGCCTTTGAATAATTCATCATCCCGGAAACTGTTCGATAGAGCGTCTGTGCACGAAGAGAAGCCCAAATACGGGTGCGAAGCGTGAACTCGGGAGAAGAAGTTGTGAAACCGACGAGATTCAATGGAAGATCGTATCGCCTGTCTTTCTCATCAGGATGTCCACCATTGAACGCGTCGGATTCTTGAGCCAAGATCTTTGTATCCTTAACGAAATTATCCCATTCAATTGGATGGAGCTGCTTCAGGTATTCGAGTAGGGTAACTCTGGTATTTTGGTCTTCCTCACGAATGATTTCACGCAGCGAAAGTAAGGTCTGGAACATTCAGTCCGTTATATCACCATACATAACGGAAGAAAACTCACCTTTTCACTATAATGCGGTGTAAGGACGGTGAACGTTGGCATGGCATCGACGGGTAGTGGTTCAGGGATGGAAGTAGTCAAAGATTGCGCGAAAAAGGAAATACGCCTCTCTGCCTCACTTCCGGGAGGGAAAAACTCGCCCTTGAAACCCTTGTCACCTTGAGAAATGAAAAAAGGCGGGGCCCGCAAACTCCTTCGACCGCCAGCGCCGGTTTCTACTTGGTGATAAAGTAACCTTTGTACGTGATCTATAGAGAGAAGATGTTCCCGGTACATGGAGATGATAATCGCATTCCATATCTGCGACACAAGGACCTATAACAATGTTTATTATGACTGCCGCAAGCGATCCATTGGCCGATGCTTACCTTTGGCTTGTACTTAACTTCCATGACTTGAGTGGCCAGAATTTTAGCGTAGATTCTTTTTGGAAGACGGGTAAAGATGTCCTGCCAAGGGGTCCAGATGGACAGCCCAAGCCAAAACGAGCGAGCAATGCTGAAAACAGTATTCCAGATGACAAACCACAAGAAGGTATCCAAGAAGAAAAGAACCAAGTCCATGATGAACATGATAGTCAGCGTGAACTCAGCCTGGTTAGTGCATAACGCATTGCCGAACAATCTGTCACTGCATGCTTGGATTTTCATACCGACCATGACTCTGATGGGTTGACTGAACGAGAGCGTGAGGAAGAAGTATGACTCTGTGAATTTGCAGCTGAACACCAAAACCCAAAGAAGTATGGAGGCAAGTCGACTTTTCTTGTCAAGTGGAGGATAACTCGCAGTGAAGGTCTGACTGGCAAGATACTTGCGGGATTTGCCTGCTACGCGATCTCCAAACATACGTCCGGAAGGCATGATAGCAAAGAGGAGGGTGGCAACGACAGATATGAAAAATTGGACGATGCCCAAGATGAGCGCCAATGAACCGCCTGTTCCATTGTGCTCAACAATAGCCACATAAAACGTTGGGCCACAGGTTAATGCCAGCGTTACGAAGAGGAACACGAGCCGCCGCGTGAGATGGGACGTATTATTCCAAGTAGTCGGGATGTAGGAGAATTCGGCGAGAGTGGCGCAGATCATGATCACAGTTGCGACGGCACCGCCTAGGGCAACCGCACTCCACGTCATAGCGGGCGAGGACGAGCCATTGATGGCGTAAATCGTTGGGGAATTATAGGACGTGTAGAAATAATACATGGCGATGTGTATCACCCAGACGCGATTGAAATTGACGAGTAGATGTCCAAAAGATCGCTTCTCGTAGTAGGTTTTGAAGAACACTCGTTTCCAGTCTATACGATCAAATCTCATGAAACGTTGCGAGGGTGGAAGATCTATAAGCAAAGTCTTACGGGGGATATGAGCAAATGACCACAATTTAGCAAGCATGAAACTTGCCTTGTCGTTTAGCATTATCCGTGCAATTCCTTCAGGGTACCAGAATAACTGGTTTATATCGTCGTAACCTATGATGGACTCATGGTCCTTCTCTCTCCTCACAAACTTTCCCTCCACAACCTCATAACCTTGATCCCGCATAAATCGATAGAGTGGGCTGATGACTGCGCGCAAGTAAAGCCCCTCGGGAACGGGATCTGCCCGGTTTTGACACTCGGGCGAGCGGTAATAATCGTCTGCACACTTGAAAATAAAGCACAAGCACTCTGGAGCGAATCGAACAGAGGTTGCTTCACCCCAGCACAGCAGATACAAGGCTAATTGCCTAACGCGATCATACTGGCTCATATTGTTCATGGCCTGACGCCATCTCTCTAGAGCAGCATTGAGAGATTTTTCGTGTTGAGGACGCTTTTCGCGCGTGATGGACTTGAGACGATTGAGGCCGGGATTCTGCGTTTGGCCGATTGCGTCGTCGAGATCGAGCTGTGCCGCGAAATACCACTTTCTGTAGTTGGCGTTGTGACCACCGATGTAATCGGCGTGAAGAGTAAGGAGAGCCTGATTGGGTGACATGCGAGATGCTCTACTGTCCAGCAACTGCATCAAAAAATCAAACTGGACGGTATAATTAGTGCCTAGAATCTCCGATTGCAGCTAAATAAAACTGACCATATTCCTCATTGAGTCGCGCTGGAAACCAAACTTTTGAGTTAGGTCGAGGAATATATCTTCAATCTCTTCCTTGGATAGAGGAATGTGACGCTCGACAATCCAGGACGGGTAAGGCTCTCGCGCGCCGGCTGGTCCCCCGTAATCAACAAACGTAGGAGTCGAAGATTCAGATTGGCCCATGCGCCCAATCCCAGGTGGACCCAGCGACTCAGCAGAGGGAGCATAGCGTTGAC
>Ga0137376_10002753_pt1 | contig 10663 bp, 8 predicted proteins | sample SagtaG_23_FD_104814 | JGI IMG/M metagenome (GOLD analysis project Ga0137376, IMG submission 104814) | Vadose zone soil microbial communities from Sagehorn Ranch, Mendocino, California, USA - Sage2_L_20_16 metaG | ecosystem: Environmental > Terrestrial > Soil > Vadose zone | place: USA... | reverse complement strand
TGAGCAGGCTCGCGGGATCACCCAATAGCTCGCCTCTGGAATCGGAGAGGAAGGTGCGGGGCGCCCACGGGAAGACCGGACCGATCGCCTCGAGGAGATGCTCCTCACGACTCACCCGTTCACTCGCGCGGCCGGACTCCCAGCCCCGATATTGATGGAGCACGAGGCGGTTCGTGGTGCCCCCGGAGTCGCGCACATCAAGCCGATAGGTCGCCGTATCGATGCCTCCCACAAGCGGGATGGCCTCGAGCTCGACGATCTCGTCGCCGAGCACTCGCGCCAGTCGCGAGATTTCGCGCGCCGTTAACGGGCGACGTCGCTCAGCGGCTGAAAGATTCACGCCGACTAGACACTGACGCCGGACTGGACAACAGGGAGCGTGTGTAGGGCGCGAGGCACGAGCAAGACAGATGCCCTCTCCGGCCGACCGATGTGTTCGTATGCGATGTCCAGTGCCTCTTCGACGTCGACGGCCGCGCGGAGCTTTGCGAGGCGTACGACCTCCGGCGCCTCCGACGCAGCGATGATGATCTGACACCACTGGAGCGTGAGCGCCACCATCACGGCACGCTGCTCGCCGCCGGCGAAGTGGCGGCGCGCTTCCTCAACGACCCCGGCAGGTGAATCGGCGCGCTCGAGCGCCGCGAGAAAGCGCTGCTCGCCTGCGCCTTCGCCCGCGCCTTCCTCGAGCCGGGCCGGGATGATGATCGCGCCGCCCTCACGAACGACCGGTGTCGGCGCGAACCGCAAATACGTCGCGGCGCGCGAGGCTTGATAGAGGTTCACATCCTTGGGATGGCCGACTCCCGCGATGACGATGTCGTACTGCCTGGGGATCGGACGCGTGTACAGCGCCTCGGCAGTCGCCGCGAGATCGGCGAGAACCGCATCGGGGTCCCCCGCCGCGACCGCGACGACACGTTCTCGATCGTCGGTGACGACGTTCAAGCAGAACCGGAGGCCGGCACGGCGTGCGATCTCGCGCACCGTCTCGTGGAACGGATTGCCTTCTATCCTCGCGAGCCGTACCGCGGGATCCTCGAGGAAGCGCATGCCGTGCGTCGCCGTGATCACGGGCTCGCCCGCACATCCGATCGCCACGGTCTTGCGGCCGCCGGAGTACCCCGCGTACTGGTGGGGCTCGACGATCCCCGTCGCGACGACGAGGTCGGCTTCCTTCACGAGCTTCTGGGTGAAACCCGGCACGTCGTAGGGAGGGATCGTCCCAAGGTCGGCCCACATGGCGGGGTCGCGCCCGTTTGAGTCGACGACCCGCACTCGATCCACGACCAAGCCGAGCTTCTCCCGTTTCTCCGCGTCCGTCGTCGCCCGATGCAGGCCGACGGCGACGATGACGGTGATCTGAGCATCGGGGATGCCTCCGTCGTTCAGCTCATCGAGGAGCGGCGGGACGAGCACGGCGTCCGGAGAGGCACGCGTGAGGTCGGTCACTGCGATGACGGCGCGGGGCTGCGGTGTCTTCCGGACCGCGTCGGCGGCGAGGTCCCTGAGCCGCTTGGCTCCAAGCGGCGACGCGAGGCGACGAGCCGTCTCCGCCGCGAGGTCGTCGACCGGCGTGGCGGTGCCCGACTCGACGATGTCGAGGTCGAACCAGGGCTGGAGCATGAACTCGATCTCGTCCTCGGCGTAGGGGACGGAGAGATAACGAGGGCGGTCGGCCACGGCTAGAGACTAGCCGTGCACGCCGACCGGCCCGACAAACGCTAGATGACGTGGAGCAGACGCAGGATCACCAGGATCACGACAATGACGAGCAGGGTGTGGATGGCATTTCCGCTCAACACAGGGGCGTTGATACGGCCTCGGCCGAAATACCCGAGGAGCCAGAGAATGACCAGGATGACGATGATCAGCTCGAAAAGTCCCACGTGAGCACCTCCTTCGCCGATTGGGTCAGCACGGCGGATGCCGTGCGCGCGACCCCCAAGAAGCTCGAGAAGCATGCGGCCCTGCAGCGGTACCTCGGCGGGCTGGACGACTCCGATCTGCAGATCGCGGCGCGACTCTTTGCCGGGGCGCCGTTCCCACGCCGGGACGAGCGGGTCCTCTCGGTGGGCTGGAGCGCGCTATCGGACATTCTGCTCGAGCGCTCCGGGAAGAACGGCGGCGAGATGGCAGAGTCATACCAGCGCCACGCCGACCTCGGCGACGTCGCCGCCGACCTCATCGCAGAGCGCGCCGCGGCGGGAGAGCGGCTGACACTGGCCGACGTCGCGCAGACGTTCGACGCCGTCTCGGCCGCTCGCGGCGTGGCCCCGAAGCGCGATCTGCTGCGTGCGACGCTCGCGCGGGCCACGGCCGACGAGGCGCGCTACATCGTGAAGATCGTGAGCGGCGAGACGCGCATCGGACTGCGGGAGGGCTTGCTTGAGGAAGCCATAGCCCGCGCGTTCGGGCACGACCGCGAGGAGGTCGGACGCGCGAACATGCTGACCGGCGACATCGGCGAGACGGCCCTCCGAGCGAAGCACGGAACGCTCGCCGAGCCGACGCTCGCGCACTTCCTACCGATCGGGATGATGCTCGCGACGCCGGTGCTGCAGCTCGAGGAGGTCGAGAAGCGCTTTCCGCCGCCCTATGTCGTCGAGGACAAGTACGACGGCATCCGAGCGCAGGTGCACAAAGCCGGCGACCGCGTCGAGCTTTACTCGCGCACGTTCGACCGCATCACGAACCGCTATCCCGAGCTCGTGCCGCCGCTGCTCGCGATCCCCGGCAGCTACGTTATCGACGGTGAGGTCCTGGCGTTCGCCGAGGGCAGGGCGGTCCCGTTCACCGATTTCCAGACGCGGCTCGGGCGCAAGAACGTGGCGGAGGAGCTGCGCACCAAGATGCCGTCGACGCTCGTCGCCTTCGACATCCTCGAGCGCGACGGGCGCGCGCTGCTGGACGCGCCGTTCGACGAACGCCAACGGATCCTGCGCGCGCTGCCCATCGTCCCGCCCGTCATGTTCGCCGAGCACCAGCGCCTCGAGTCGTCGGGCGAGGACCTCGTCGCGATCCTGAATCGCGAGTTCATCGCGGCGCGCGAGCGCGGCAACGAAGGTCTCATGGTCAAGGACCCGCGCTCGCCGTACCGGCCGGGCCGGCGCGGGATGGAGTGGCTCAAAGTGAAGCGGCCGCTGCGCACGATCGACGTCGTCGTAACCGCCGTCGAGTGGGGACATGGCAAGCGCCGCGGCGTTCTCTCCGACTACACGTTCGCCATCCGTGACGGCGAGCGGCTTCTCAACATCGGCAAGGCCTACTCCGGGCTCACCGACAAAGAGATCGCCGAGATGACGAAGTACTTCCTCGAACACACCATTCAGGACTACGGGCGAGTGCGGACGGTCGTTCCGGACACGGTGATCGAGGTCGCGTTCGATCAGATCCAGCCGAGCGATCGGCACGAGTCTGGATACGCGATGCGGTTCCCGCGGATCGCGCGCCTTCGACCGGACAAGCCCGTGAGCGAGATCGACACGCTCGAGACCGTGCGTCAGATCGCGGGGCGCTAGCGACGACCGAAGTCAGCGACCGGTCGCAATGCTGAAGAGTGGCGTCGGTGGTGCATCCGTCGACACGATCGCCAGGGCGCGACGGATGTAATGCGGCGGCGGCTGCGTGCCGCTCCAAGTCATCGATCCACCGATCCCTTCGATCGCGAGGCCGTCTAGGTGCACGACCCAAACGAGTGGTCGATGGTCGGCGAGGTTGTCGTACTTGGCGAGCCTGACAGAACAGGTCGTGCCCTGGTCGCCCATCATCGATCGGCCGACGCGCTCGGCATCCGCCGCTGACGTGGCGAGTTGCGTGGGGAACACCACGGCGTAGTCGAGTTGAATGCTTCCCAGGACGTCGTCGAGCGGCGCGCAAAAAGGAGCCTCGGTCGGCGGCGGTCGCGGAATGAGCGACTGGAGTCCGCAGCTCGCCGCGAGGAGGGCCGCGAGGACGAAAACCAGGCCGCGGCGCGCGATCATGTCCGAAGAGTCTGACCTCTCGCCGCGGGCGAGCAATTGAGCAAGAATCCGCGACGAATGGCACCGTTGAGCGAGGCCAAGCAGCTCGAGACGCTGCTCGAGCTTCAGCGCGAGCTCGCGCTCGAGGCGAATGTCGAAAAGGTGCTCCTGCGCATCACCCTCGCCGCCACCTTCATGCTCGACGCAGACCGCGCGACCCTCTACGTCGTCGATCAGGCGCGCAACGAGCTCTGGTCGCGCGCCCTCACCCAGGGCGGCGAGCGCGGCGACAGCGTCCTCGCGATCAACGAGATCCGTCTTCCACTCGATGGCACGAGCCTCGCCGCCGACGTGGCCCGAACGGGCAGGTTACTTCGTATAGATGAGCCGTATGGAGATCCGCGTTTCGACGCGAGCGTGGACGCTCGAACGGGCTACCGAACACGCTCGATCCTGGTCGTGCCGATCGACTCCCGGGACCGCCGGCGCCTCGGTGTGCTGCAGGCGGTGAACCGTGCCGACGGACCATTTCGGGCGGATGACGAGCGCTACGCCGAGTCCCTCGCGACCTCAGCCGGAATCGCACTCGAGTACGTCGAGCTCTCCGGGGCGCTCGCGGCCGAGCGGCTCCGAGTGGTGAAGGTGGCGGAGGAGGAACGCCACCGCCTGGCACGCGATCTCCACGACGGCGTCGCGCAGACCCTCGCAAACGCAGCTCTTGGCATCGAGCTCGCGCAACGCCGGGCCCGGCAGGACGTTCCCGCAGCGATGGCCGATCTGGAGCAGCTTCGCGGGCGGATCCTCGAGTCGCAGAAAGGCCTGCGCGACATCCTCTTCGCGCTGCGGCCGCTCGTGCTCGAGGACGGCGGGCTCGGCGCCGCCGCGCGCGCTCTGGCCGAGCGCATCAGCGGTCAGAATGGGTCGCGCGTCGTCGCGCGGAGGGTCGACGCGGACCGCCGATTCGCCCCCGAGGTGGAAGCGGGCGCGTTCACCGTGATCAGAGAAGCAGCGAACAACGCGATCAAGACGGGTCGCGCGCCCCTGGTCTCGATCGACGTGTACGAAGACGGCGGCGCGGTCGTCGCGATTGTCGAGGACAACGGAAAGGGGTTCGATGTTGCGAGCACGCTCCAGGGTTACGCCTCGCGCGGCAGCCTCGGGCTTCTTCAGATGCGCGAGTCGGCGCGTCTCATCGGGGCGCAGCTGTCGCTCGACTCCAGCCCCGGTCAAGGAACGCGCGTGCGCCTGGTGATCCCGTTCGCATGACGGATCAGTCCTCGGCGGCGGAACGACGCCGAGTCACCGGCCGACGGCGCGAAGATGCCGCCCTCGACCAGGCGGCCTTCGCCGAGGCCTTCGTGGCTCTGAGCGACGGGATCGTCCTCACCGACCAGGACGGTTTGGTCGTGAGCGCGAATCCCGCGGCCTTCCGCATCCTTGGCGAGGACTCGCTCGTTGGAGCGGTTTTTGAAGAGCTCCTACTCGTGTCAGGCGCGACGCGTATCCAGGAGATCGACGCCCACACCGTGCGCCGCGCGTGGTTCCCGCGCGAGGAGCGCATGGGTGTTCTCGAGCTCGTGTCGACGCCCCTCCCTGGCGCGCGGGTACTTCATACGGTCCGCGACGTCACCGCCCAGGCCGAGCTCCTGCGGCTCAAAGAAGAGTTCCTCATGGAGGTCGCGCACGAGCTGCGGACGCCGATCTCGGGGCTCATCGCGTCGCTCGACCTCGTCGTCGACGACGCCCTCAATATGCCCCGCAACGAGCTTGCGCTGCTCGCGGGAGCTCTCCGGCGGAGCGCCCTCCGGCTCGAGCACCTCGTCGAGAACCTGATGGACGCTGGCAGCATCGAGGCCGGAACGTTCCAGGTACGCGCCCAGGCGGCGAGCCTCAAGCACTCGCTCTCCGAGGCGATGGCGTTCATCCAGCCGATGCTTGAGTCGAAGGGACAGGAGCTGGTCAAGGCGTTCGACGCCGACGCGGATCGCGTTGTCGCCGACGAGCGCCGCACGACGCAGGTCTTCGCCAACCTCATCTCGAACGCCAGCAAGTACGCGCCGGAGGGCACCCGCGTAACGGTGGGCGCGAAGAGCGTTGACGGCTACGTGCGGATTACGGTCGCGGATGAGGGGCCCGGCATACCCCTGGACGAGCAGAACCGCCTCTTCCAACGGTTCTTCCGTTCCCGTACTGTCCGCGAGCAGGCGGGCGGACTCGGACTCGGACTCTCGATCTGCCGCGCCATCGTGCACGCGCAGGGTGGAGACATCAGCATCGAGAGCACCCCTGGACGAGGAACGTCGGTACACTTCACACTCCCGAAGGCTCGCCACTTGGCTGAGGAGGCAGAGGACTAATAAAGCTTCTGGTTGTCGACGATGACCGCGACCTCGTGGAGCTTCTCGAGTACGCGCTTCGTCGTGAGGGATATGACGTCTCGCGCGCTTACGACGGAGAGACCGCGGTGGAGGCTGTCGGGCGCGAAAAGCCCGACCTCGTAATCCTCGATATCAACCTGCCCAAGCTCGCCGGCTTCGTCGTCCTCGAGCGCATCCGCCACGTCGACGAGCACGTCGCCGTTCTCCTGCTCTCGGCCCGTCAGGACGAGAGCGACATCCTCCGCGGCCTCCAGCTCGGGGCGGACGACTACATCACCAAGCCGTTCCGGCCGAAGGAGCTCGTCGCCCGGGTGAAGGCGATCCTGCGCCGCTCTGTCCGCACGCGCGGCCGTCCGGCGCCGGCGATCTACAAGACCGGCGACCTCATCCTCGACGAGGCGACACACCAGGTGCGCGCGGACGGTGTACCCGTGCATCTCTCGCCGACCGAGTTCAAGCTCCTCCGGCACTTCATGGCGAATCCCGGTCGCGTCCTCACGCAGGAGGAAATACTCGAGGTCGTGTGGGGCTACGACGCGGACGTGGGCGGCGACCTCGTGAAGCTGAACGTGAGCCGCCTACGGCGAAAGCTCGGTGCGGATGGCAAGCCGCGCGACGTGATCCAGACCGTGCCGGGGGTCGGTTATCTCTTCCGCGGCGCCGAGGGCGGCGTCACTCGCGAGGAGGCACGTCCCCGCTAGTCACTTTGCGCCGTTGCTCGTCGTGAGCCGGCGGCGCGTCGCTTCGAGATCCGCGGCATTGCTGAATACCGGATAGACCGCGAAGCCGGTCGCCTTCGATATCGAGTCCACCGCGGCGGGGTTCGGCTGGGGCAGCGCGACCGTGAGGACCTGACCTTCGTGACCGACGACCACGGCATTCCACTCCGACGCGAGGGCGTGCGGGAGATGCCGCTGCAGCTCGGCGGTCGCGAGGCGAGCGGGGTCGGCGAGATACGGCGCGGCCGGCAGGTTCAGCGCGCGCGAGCGCAGCGCACCGCGCGGTCCCTCGCCGAGCGAGTGCTCCCACACCCGGATGCCGCCACCCGATTCCTTGGCGCGGTACATCGCGGCATCGGCCGATTGCACAAGTGCCGCGGCGTCGCCGGCCGGACGCGGGAACGTCGCGATCCCGATGGATAGCTGCAGACGCTCGCGGGCGGCCACGAGCTCGGGCGGCAGCGTAGCCTCGGACGCCTTCTCGAGAATTCGGGTCGCGACTCTGGTCGCCGCCTCGGTGTCGGCGTCCGGCAAGATGATCGCGAACTCGTCGCCGCCGTATCGCGTTGGCACGTCGTATAGGCGCACCGCCTGCTTGACCGCGGCCGCCACCGCCTTCAGGACCTCGTCCCCGACCGCGTGGCCATACCGGTCGTTGTAGAGCTTGAAGCGATCGACATCGAGCATGAGAAGCGCGAGCAGATGCTCCGCGCGAAGCGCACGGTTGGTCTCGGCCTCGAGGCGCCGGTCGAAGTGGCGGCGATTGAAGAGCCACGTGAGCGGGTCGGTCTCGGCGAGGCGTTGCAGCGCTTCGCCCTGCTCCTGCATCACGAGCACGGCTCCGATATGCCCCGCCAGGAGCTCGAGCGTCTCGAGATCGGCGTCGTCGAACGGCTGTCCATCGTGCCGGTCGGTCACGCTGAGCACGCCGCGGGAATCGTCGCCGACGAGGATCGGCACGCTGACGAAGGAGTCGGAGCGGTAGGTGCCCTCACCCGACTGGATCGGCGCGCTCGACATGTGACGGACGAGCAGCGGACGCCTCGACTGTGCGACGAGGCCGACGACCCCTTCTCCGGGCTTCACCCGCACGCGTCGCATGACATCGTCAGCGAGCCCCACGGCACGGGCGATCACGAAGTCGGTTGAGTTGTCCTCGCGCAAAAGGAGCGATGCGCGCTCACCACGTACGAGCTCCGTGGCGACCTTGAATATCGAGTCGAGCAGGTCCTCTGCTCGTCTCTGGCTCTGATTGTCCACGTTCCCCCATCCTGCGTCCGCCCGGTCGCGATCAAAAGAGAGGCTGCTTGTTCGCCTGTGTCTTTGGGAGTCTCCTGCTCGGCCGGTGCCGCGGCAAGTAACGGCTCGTATCGAGAACCCGTCAAAGATGTGGCAGGTCTGCACCGATCGTGCGTCGAAGAGGATCGGGTCTTTGCGACGAGAAGCACGCTCCGTCGGGTTGGGCCGATCCCGCTGGGCTCAGCGTGATCGCAACGCCGTCGCCTGCGCCAAGTGGCGCACTGAGCGACAACGTGAACACGTCCCCACGCTCAGCTGTGCCGGCCGGAACGGCGACTCGGGCCGGTGCTCCGGTCTTCAGCACCGATGCTTCCCACGCTTGTCCAGTTGGGGGTGGCGAAGAGGCACGATCAGGTATGCCGACCCTGAGTGGGTATGACGACGGCCGCGCGCGCGTCTGGATTTACGCCCGTTGGCGCGAGCGCGACCACGCGTCGCGCCGACCACCGCGAACGTCACCACGAGCGGCACGGCGAGGGCAAGCGGCACAGCGGCGGGGACAGGTCGCCGGAGAGCCTCGACAAAGGCTGATCGCGGGCAGCCTCGAACCGGACGGTCACAGAATTCGCGGCGAATGCGCATCTACATCGTTGGGGGACCGGGCTCGGGGAAAACGAGCATGGGACTCTCGCTCAGTCGGCGGCTCGGTCTGCCGCTTCTTCAGCTTGATGAGATGTGGGTGCGCCTATTCGGTACCGATGCGGACGGCGGTGTCGCGGCGGCGACGCGCGAATTTCGGAAGAGCCTCGTAGCGGACTACGTGTCCCGGAGAGCGTGGGTGATCGAGGGCGCCGAGCCCCCGTTCCTGGACGCATTCGCGGACGTCAGCGATCTGATCGTCTGGTGCGACGTGCCGTTCATCGTCGCCGCATCGCGGATGATCCGGCGACATGTCATTGCGGACCTTCGTCGCAACAACCGTTATCCCGGGTACCGTCGCCTGTACGGGTTCCTGCGCTCGGTTCGCGGTCGATACGTCGCGACGCCTCAGCCTGCGGATGGACCATGGACGAAGTGGACGCGAGCGCAAGTCGCAGGTGGTGTTGGGCGTTAGGAGCACAAGGTCGTCAGGATCGGGATCGGGTCCGCTGAGCGGAGTCTGGCGACGATAGTTCGGCGCTATTGCAGCGGCTTACAACGCACCTGACTCCGCGAGACGCGAGGACCGCTAAAGGCAAACGTGCTCGGCCAATAGGTACGCATTCGGTTGTGAGCTCATTGCCATTCGCGCGCCGCGATCTTCGCGAAGAGCTTCAGAGCATCCAGACGCTGCGCCGTTACCGAAATCACGCCGTCGACGGTCTGAAGCGTTCCTCCCACCACGACGGCCGCGTCGCTGTCCAGGACGCGCTTGAATTTTCGGTATGTCGCGGGACGGATGATGATGTTTGAGATCCCGGTCTCGTCTTCCAGCGAGAGGAAGACGTGGCCCTTCGCGGTCTCGGGATGCTGCTTCACGACTACGGCGCCCGCGATCAGGACGTAGCTCCCGTGACGACGGCTCTCGAGGTCGCATGCGCGGAGCACGCCACGTCGCGCGAGGTCCTCGCGATAGAAGCTCATGATCTGCGGCCCCGTCGGAATGCCGGTGATCCGGTAATCGAGCGCGGTCCGCTCCTGCTCGCCGACCGGCGGGAGCGCCGGCGCGGTGGTCGTCGGCAGCGATAGAGCCCTCCGTACGAACGACGGCGAGGTGCGATGTGCGTCGCGCGCGCGCCAGAGGAGCGCGCGGCGCGGCTCGCCGAAGCAATCGAATGCCCCCACGAGCGCGAGATTCCGGAGGGCCTCTTCCTTCAAGCCAACGCGTGTCGCGAACTCATCGAATGACTTGAATATTCCGCCGAGCTCACGCTCACGAACAACAGCCTTGGCTTCTTCTTCGCCGAGCCCTTTGATAGAGCCGAATCCGATGCGAACGTCGTGGTCGCGGCACTTGCGATGAGCAGCGATCGTGCGAGAAGTGTCGAGAGGATGCGATGCGGAGGAGGCGGCGCCGAGGGCCCCCGCGCCTCGCTTCGCGCCTGGGGGCCCCTGCCCCCAGGGCACCGGCCGGAGGCCGGGGGGTCCGCCGCCGCGTAAAGAGGGTTTCGGCGCCGCCTCCGACGGATCTGCAAGCTCTTCAACGACAGCTTTCGCGAATGATCGATTCACATCGACAGGGAGGATCGCGACTCCATGGCGTTTCGCATCGCCGGCGATGACAGCGGGCGAGTAGAAGCCCATGGGCTGGTTGTTCAAGAGCCCAACGTAGAACTCGGCAGGGTAATAGAGCTTCAGATGAGCGGTGTGATACGCGGTGAGCGCG
>Ga0137376_10002749_pt1 | contig 10673 bp, 16 predicted proteins | sample SagtaG_23_FD_104814 | JGI IMG/M metagenome (GOLD analysis project Ga0137376, IMG submission 104814) | Vadose zone soil microbial communities from Sagehorn Ranch, Mendocino, California, USA - Sage2_L_20_16 metaG | ecosystem: Environmental > Terrestrial > Soil > Vadose zone | place: USA... | reverse complement strand
TTGAAACATTGGCATGCCACGCGGTGCCGTTATTGTTGGGAGGAGAAGAGGGAACCGGTAAGTCTTGGTCATTCAAAGACAAAGACCTTTTGCGACTTTTCTTAAACAAACTATAAGTTGGCGACCCTGGTTCCGCGGATTGATCAGGCAAGAGAGATAAGAAACGGATAGTGTCATCAGCGAAGACACGGCCAAAATCAGGACCGTCACTGCGTGGAGTATCGCTGCCGGAATTCTCCCTCTTGCTCTTGATTTGTTCCCACAGTTCTTTGTATTCTCGGTCCTCAGCCACTATTTCCGCCTCGAAAGCATCGGATATAAGTTTATTTGGGCTATGCTTCGGTTTCCTCTGGGTTGTGAGCTGCGTTTCTACACGGACAAGCAGTGCGTCATATTGACGAGTAGAAAAGCGAGGTCGTGGAAGAAGGTCGTCATTAGATGAGGGTGAACCATACGGATACTTATTAACAAGTTCCATTAAGCGTACGGGCATTCTGTGGTTGACCGCTTCATCCCTGTAAATAGATGTCAAAAACGGTTCCGTATAATAATTAAATTAAATTAACCTTAGTCGTGCTAGGAAGAGATGCTCCAACATACGTCCTGATCGTTCCCAACGTGCATAAAACGTTGACCAGCTGTCGCTTTCTTCTGAACGCTGGGCAGTCAACAGCCAGAGACCGAAATATTTAGCGAGCTTGCTGCCAGAAATGCCATTGGCTTCCGCATGTGCAGCGAGGGAAGAAAAGATTTCAAAGGTAGCGCAAAGTAGATCCAGGTGAGTATTAGGGACACGAGGCGAAAGATAGTCCGAAAAGGCTTTGGGAGGGTACTCGGCCGCGCGCTCTTCGTCAAAGAAACATTTATACCAGTCGTGTTCCCTTCCGAAGCAGTTGCTATCCAGCTTGAGGTGGCGAAGTGCCCACCGCAGCACGGCAGCGATATCGTGTGGAGAGCGAACGTATTCAACCTCAGATTCAAAAGTCGAAAGAATAGCAGATGATGAAGGAGAGAGCGTGTGTGAAGGGCTTTTGGCAGCCAAAGAGTGGATATAAAGGGAAATAAGTTTGCGTTGTACCTGTGGCGAAGCAGAATACCAATGGGGATGCATAATCCCCAAGGTCTCAAGACCTACGTATCATCAGTCAGATAACCTCAAGAAAAGCACTAGAAGCATACCTCGGGCGGAAATAGACCGGGCACATATGCGAAGTAAGACAAGTGTCTCGGTAGGACTAAGACGACGCTCGCCAATGGCAGTGTCTGTCAAGAGCACTCGAGCGTCGAGGTCAGCCTCAAAGACGACATCCAGAGCACGTGTAGGGGAGCCTTCTTGCTGTGAGAGAGAAGACGGTAAATTTAGCGCAATATGCGGGGCGGCATCAGGCTTCTGATAGGATTCAGTAGCAGCGACGCGAGATCTGCTCTTGAAGAGGTGGAAGGTAGAATCCTTCTCTCTGCTGCCGCCATTTGTCACCAGCTCGGGAAAATTGGCCGCGCTAGGAGAAACACTGGGAGAAATGTTTTCGTAGGGACCCCCGAGAGGAGAAGAGTCGCGATCGTCCTTTTCATCCTGCTTCTTGCGTCCAAAAACTTTGGAGAAGAAGGAGGGCATGGCGTGGCGTCAAAGGAATGTGGGAGACGAAGTGCCAAAAGGGCAACGAAACAGACTCTGCGGCGGTTTGAGTTGGAAGTCACGAATTCAAACCCTCGCTGTTATTTCATTCTCACGTGCTTTCCTTATTCGGCACAAACTCGGTTCTATTATGCTGTTCCGCTCCCACTCGCCACCGGCCCTTCCTCCTCTTCATCTGCTGCTACTAGGTACTCTACTTCCTCGTACATGTGCGGGAACAGCACCGCTAGCATGTCGTCTATCCGGAATATAAAATCCCCCTTCTGCACGCCACGTTGTTCCTTCTTTCTCCCAGGCGCGTCCATCTTCGGCTGCTCTGCCGTGATGTTCGAAAACGAGGTCAAATCCAATGTCCCCTCGGAATTGTCCTGAGTGTATAGGGACAGGCCTTGCCGAGCAGCAAGGTCTAAAATGTTGCGCTCTACCGTGTCTGCAGCCTTGTCAGCATCGTCCTATTCAACGCTGGACAAAAATACCTTCGGCATAGTAACAATACACTAGAATTAGCATTTTTAGCATTAATGAATTTGCGTCACAACGTCAACCCACCTTCGGTCGATCGAGTCTGCCCCATTCTGTCGATTCGGGCAATCGCTACATATTAACGGATCAGACACAAACCAGGTGCTGATCACTGCGTCAACGTTACCTTGTATTTCAAAATTGTGATGAACGACGCTTTCCAATAGGAAAACTCGAGAGGCACAGGTTATGTTTAGTCCAGCATTTTCCTTCTCTCTAAGGCACCCGTCAGATCAATCCTCGGATCCAGACGTGTCTGACGTCGGCTTACCCATGGAGTAACAACACGCTGATCGCTGGATCTGATTTGAACTTGTTCGCAGCGCTTTGCCCCTTGCTTTTCTGGTCAATACGAAGACAGGCAATTCCTGAAACGGCAATCAATCGTACCCCGAGTAGCTAATCCAACCATCAAAGCTTACCGTTTAGCTGTAAAGCATATTGGACAACTGTCACACGTTCGTCAGTCAGTTTCACATGAAAGTTTCTCAACGCACTATACAACGAATCTGCCCACGCCGAGAAGACAATGCTTTTCGCACCGGGCTCTGTAATCTGCAAATATAGCAAATGTCGGACGAGCGTTTGGACTTTGCTGCCAAAGTCTCCATCTGACTCTATAGCTTGTATTTCGTCGAATAACTGGGGATCTGCGAGCAACCTTAAGAAAAGTACACAAAGGAAACCTGAGAAACGAACCAATGACATTGTACTCGATTTTGCGCCTTGACTGAGGCGTGGGCTCCCCATATAACGGTCTCGGGGGAGGATCCTCCTTTTGGTTCACAGTAAAACGTTGAAGTGTGTCGGGATCAAGAGGAACCCTGGGAGTGCAAATACACATGTCATGTCTCGTACAATTGCTACCGATCATGCTTCTCACCGGCAAACAGGGCAGGTCTTGCCCTCTCTCTTCACCATCCACGCCTTTAGACAGCCCTGAAACACTGTGAGCACCGCCACATCTGCATATCTGCATTATTTTCGCATTACCTCGCAGAATACATGAGCGCTACGAAAGGATCAATATTGATTTCGAAAACTTGACCGAAACATACCAAGGCGTAATAAACCCACGAATGAATTCCATACGACACAGAATACATGTCTCTTCATCTTCGTCAATTTGACCCTGTTCCCGCCTTTTCGCCAAGTGCAACATGTACCGATACCTCGCCCTGTTCGTGTTAATCTTCGCATCCAAAGTCGTACTTTCTTGAATACTTTCTTGAATTGCATCGTCCACGCTACCTTCCCATGTCGCCACAACGACCGAGTCAGATATCTCCTGCAGCTGCCGGAAATACATGATTCGCTGATTAAACGCTTTTCTTATCGCAGCGAGGTCGGTTTCGAGCTTGTCCATCAGAGCGTCTATTCCAGAACATAAGACAAGAAGAAAGATTGGAATTCTGAAACCTTACTCTGTTCTTTCATGAATTGACGGAGAGTAGCAACAGCATCAGCAATGAGTTCCTTTTCAGGGTCTTTATCATTCTTGATACGGGCAAGAGCAGCTTGCAAGTCAACTTGAATCTGCAGATTGTTATCATCAATCATACATTAGCGACGCGCGAAATAACCCAATCACGTACACTCTTCATGGCTCTGCCATTAAGCGACTGCAGCAACTCCTTCCGCTGGTCGGACAGCTCTTTCAGCAGGACTTCATCTTCAGGCCTTCTCTCGGCATCGTCATCGAGCTGTTCCAACTCTTCTATCTCTTCAACTGCATCCTGCAAAGTCATTCCCGCTGCAGCTTGGGCCTTCTTCGATGCTTTGGTTGATCGCGCCTTGTGCTCTCTCCCTTCATGCGTTGCCAACAGGTTTCTCTCGCTGCTAAGCGCCTCCCGGCGGTCAGCAAGTAACGCCGCATATGCTTGCAAATACGTCTCTGCTTCTCCTTGATTATCAAGATTCCTTTGGTACTCTTGTCCGTCTGCCTCGTTTTCACCGTTGTTCAACGGTTCAGTTAGCAGCTCAGTGATCCGAATTCGCCATTCCCAGAGCAGGTCGGATTGATCATTAAGCACGGCGACGATGTCGTTGCCTTCTTCCGTCTGACAAATTTCGTTAGCTATGGATCTCTGCGAGAAGAGAAACTTACCAAATCATACGTGCGAATGCCACCCTGCTCAAGCAAAGAGTTTTCGATGATGAGTGATCCTTCAGGTATACGCTCCTCCGTCGCTTCTTGCTCCAGCTGGGCCATGGCTCGCATAGCCTCCCCCTCGCTCGCTACAGGAGGAATCATTTGTGACCTTGCTTATAACGAATTAATGAACGATAACAAACCCCTTAGCAGATCACGACGGATAGCTTCTGCAGCATCATATGCTTCGGCCTCGGCAGAACTATAGGCCTCCCCAAGCATATGATACACATCCCCCTGCAAAAACTTGAGTTTATGCAACACAAGCTTGATTTCGCGTAGACGATGCTGCAGCGCACCGCGCTTCGCGGCATGTTCTTCACCCGCGGGGTTGTGCAGCACCTTATCCTCTGAATCCCCATCCTCACTGTCGGGGGGAACCTCAGAGACCGCTCGCTCTTTGCCCTTTCCTTTGTCCGCCGTAGAAGTTGAAACCTCGCTTGCCCTCATGCCCAACGACGAGCGCCTAGCAGCGGCTTCCTTCTTGAGAACTTCTCCTGCCGTGCGATGCTCGTCTAATGCCGTTTTAATCTCACCTATCATATCGTTTGCTTGCTTCTCCGAATCTTTAAGGGTCTGGAGAGCCTTCGGGTATCGGTTAAAATCATTTGTGGCATGCTGCTGTAGTTGAGCTAATCTGGAGAGAGCTAAGATCTGAAGAAACACTATTAGCTCAGGCTCAACCCAAAACGATCACATTACCTTGGATTTCCAATCATCCATTAGGTTTCGCCAATTCGCATCTTTCAGAGACTGCAGAGCCAATCAGAGTGAAGATTATGGATCAAAGGCTTGATATACTGACGTGCAAAACGTCTGACATCGTCTTCACAGTACCCAGCTTGTACCATTTGTCATTCTGTCTTTGAAGCTGACCAACCTTATCCAGGCAGTTAGGAACAACACGGTGCGTCGGACATTTTGCTTACCTGAGGATGGGTACAAATCCCACGGAGCCTTCGTATTGCAGACCGAAGCATATTGCCATCAACATCCCACCCAGCTGAACTGGCAACACCGCGCGCATCAAGACCTATTTCGAGCAACATACCCTCGAAGGCCTGGTCATAGACCTGGGCGGACATCAATCATGAACTGACAAAGTTGCCGCTTGAACTCACGTGTCTTTCCACCATCCCTAGTTCAATGGGGACCAAGAAACGCGTTTGTTGTGGAATCGTCAGTTCATGTCTAACACTTGCTTTTAGCGTTCTGCCCGACAGAAAATATCAGTCTCGCGCAACCCTCGTCCCCAAGCAACGAACCTGATGGCATAGTTCTGAATGAATTGAGTGAATTGGTCCGCACACGCACTCGTCAACAGCTTTGACCACAGTTTCGAAGACCCGATGACCGTGTCGACACGGAGGAACCTTTATCGGCAATGAACACAGTGGCCAATATTGGAACAACAGTATTTATTACCTTAAAACATGGATCAAATCTGATATCTGGGCGCGCGCTGGTGTCCCAGATACGGCGAGAGACGAATGTCTGGGTATCAAAGATACCATATCCCTGGGTGATGATGAGTAACTCTTAAAATCCAACGGTCGACAGATACTCACTCGGTCTTACCACCACCGACCATCTGTACTTCATCCATGACCACTCTGTACCATTCGCACACCACCAACGGACTTCTTGGTCGCTCAACATTAGAATAGGTCACATTCTCGCGCCGAGGCCGTGTTGGTACAGCACGCGCAACATCAAAGTCCGCTTTGAGAACTTGATAAGTAGTTATAATGACATCGTACTTGTTAGCCTCGGTTGGCCAGTCGAAAGACCGCAGAAATTCGCGCATATTTTCTGGTTCGGAGCCCCAAGGAGAGTCGTCCCTGGTCTTGGCCCTGGAATGACGTGACGTAGCCCTTGCTTTAACGTCTTTGACAACTTTCTTAGGCTTTGTCTTGGGTTTGGGAACGACCTTTGACCACCCCTCGTCAACCAGGACTTTCAAAGATGGTGCGTGCGTCTTCAGCTCGTCTATCCATTGGCCCTGAAGCGCGGGAGGCGTAACAATCAAGGTGCTCTTTACGAAAGTCAGTGCCGATCACCACTTCTAACGAAGACATTCACCTTGATTGCTCTCACTTCTAGTCTCGCTTCTGGGTCCCAGCGTTTGACGGACGGATTCCGTTCAGGAGGTGCGGGATTCAGCAACATGAGCGCGATCGTTTCTAAAGTTTTACCAAGACCAGGCTCCTCGGCGAGAATACCTCCCAAGGCTGGAGGGAGTCCATCCATCGCTTCCATAGAAACCGAATCGCTCAAACGGTTGTAATACCACGTATGGTTGCCTTCCTGTATTTTTTCCCAGAACGAGTGTTCTTTGAAATTGATTGAGGGGATGATTTTACCTTCTGCAGTTACTGATTTGCCCTCTTGATGCAATAGCCAAGCCACGCTCCGACGTTGGAATGGTAAGAGTCGGGGAATGAGTTCCTTTGGCTGCATTGCATTATCAGCACTTTTGGATCGTAGCACTGGTGCAGGCCTGAGATTTGAATAAAAGAAGGGGATGTTAACAACGGCATCAGATCTATGTCCAATAGATGTATATAGATGGCGAAGAAGCTGAGTTTTGCATTGTTCAAACTTGGCACCCATTTTCTTCGATATTCCACGAGGACATGGCTCAAAGATGAAAGGCAGAACAATGGACGTCTCAAACTCTAACAGCAACTGTAGAGGGACATCTTCAGGCATTGTTGTCTGACTCCAGTCAAACGGAAGCACGGCGAGTCTCATATGACCCCGTATTGTGCAGCGTCGCAAGAGTCTCATGACGTGACATGCCATAAGCAGATCTTCGACTGGCTCGGGAAGAGAATCATCATCCCGAGGCTCGGATAATGTCGGCAGAAGACATAACCAAGTCGAAGTAAGTCTTCCGTTTGGCGTTGATGCCACGAGACGTCCGCCAAATTCAAAGAACTCTACGGCGCCCAAGTCGACGGTCACAGGCTCCTCAATGTGACCGAAAGATGCCTTGAGCACTTCGTCAAATAATTCCTCTTCACGTCTGTGATGAGCCGCTGGCGCCATATTGGCCAAGTTGCCATTGTCTTTATACAGCTGAATTTCCAAAGTGTGATTCCAGACAGGAACGGCTTCAGGCTCGCCATGAGGCTCGATAGCAATGCAATTGGGCGGATAAAGAGCGGGGTAATCGCTTAGAGGCCAGTTTCTTTCAACGATAGAATCGCCTGCTATGCCTGATCCAGAGCCATTGATCGTTCTTGCACGCTTGAGCCTCGATGAAGACGGCTGGGAGGAAACCGCGCGCTTTTTGCCTTTCCCCAAGACAGGCGTCAATTCGGCATTCGCTGCAGCCTGATCAAGTAGATAAGCTACATTCTGCAGATGTAACCAAGGGCGACAATCTGGATTTATTGCGGGCCATATTTGGCACGCAGGTGCACGAAGCGGTACACGGTGCTGAGAGTTGGAAATGCGCATGAGAACGCGGTTCGCGTCTGAGACTGAGCTAAAATAGACGCTACGCATCACGTGTCTGACTCGCATCCGGCCCCGACGGTACTACTATGTCTGACTCACTTTGACTATACATCTTCCTGCACCCGCAATCTGAAGGGAACGTGTTGATGATTCTTGCGATTTCGATTAGCGCTCATCGACATCTTGCATCATCCGGGACATCTAGCTTTCTTCATGACGCATCTCGTGAGGGCGTTTTGATCTTATAAATTTCCACCGATTATGCGCCAGCATGATGGTTTTTCGATTTGGCCATGGTTTTATGTGCTCCACCGACGTTACTTTTATCGTCACGCCACAGTCCTTGCCGAGGAGAAATGACATTAAGATATTTTTGAGTTTTGTATGTGCAGAGGGCCTCGAGAGGTGGTTGGGTATGATGAACGTAGTATTGGTGCGAGAATGACTGTTAGAGGGTCGGTCAAGATATAGTAATATACAGAATTGAAGGGATTCATGGACCGTATGGCCTGAACAGCCCGCATACCTTGGTAAGACGCATTCATCGAGGATAACGAAGGGGGCGGCATTCATGACGACAGGGGCCTCGCGTCGCAGCGCAAAAAAGCTCCAGTCGACGAACAGACAATTGACTGGCTTCAATTCTACAAAACCCATTTACATTTTAGTTAAGAACCCGCTCTGATGTGCGAAGAAGGTCAAACAAATTGACGCTAATAGAAGCCACCGCTTCAGGACCCTCATCAGCATACACCACGTAAAAAAGTCTTTCTTGATCTGCAGTAATAAACGCTGGAATACGAAAGACGCAAAGGTCTCCCTCTGAAGCAGTTCTGGACAACGTTGATATTGAATGAGCTCCATCTCCTGGAGCGGAACACGAGGCAGATTCATGACCTCTTTCGACTTGAACGCGCGAGCAGGGAGGGTGGTGGGATAATCGGATGCGGGTTCAGATGAGACGTGAATAGCAGCGGGAGACTGGGGGAAAACATAAGGATATTGTTTGCTCTAGACGCAGCCTCAAACTCAAGCACAGTTCTGCAGTCCTTCTTGAGCACCTTCTCCGAATGTTCAATGTAACGGTGGAATTCGTCACGACGTGGCAAGAAGCCCATTGGCTTTGAGTTTGCTTTGTATTCTTGTTGCGCTTTAGTCAATGCTTCTACGCAAGACGTCTGAGTGCTCTGTGCAGATCCTTTCGTATCGATAGAGATCTTGGGATGCTTTGGCGATAATAGCCTGCTCTGCGATTGTGAACTTTTTCGGGTAGTAGTAGTTGCCTTTTAAGTCAACTGACAAGTCAGATTCGACCAAATATAGCGACCATGTTGCCTCAACACATACTCGACGAATTCGCTCGCATCCCACACGACACCCCCATCAAAAACAAGTACTATGGGGTGTTCAACATGATTCTCACTCAAGTGTGCTTCGCCGATGTTAATTTTATTGTCATACCACAGTACCCCCTTGCCGAGGCTGGTGTGCCACCTACTATCGACTTCGTCGTTATCTACGTCGTCCAGGTGGGCGGTCGGCCCGTCTTCTTCCTTGAAATAATTCCCCTCTCCATATCGGCCAAATTTCTAGCAGAGTCGACGCAGACGAGCAAATGAGGGTCATATTTCGTTCCCTTTACGATCACACCCCGACGCCTAGGCTTCATGGCATCAGCGCCATGGGACAAAGGCTTGCGGTTTATTGCCTGGACAAAGCAACCCGCCGTATGGATCCCAAATACGTTGCGCCGCCTGGCGATTACATAATCGACACAGTTCCAGCAGAGAGGTGGGATACAGACATTATGACAGAAGGTGGGTATCAGAAGTTCAATGGCGGTTATCAACGATGTCAAAGGAATGGCAGCAGCACTATAAAGGTAAGAAGTGACCACAGTGTATTCACTATTGAAATTATGACGTATCGGCTGTAAGAAGTGTTCAACTGCCAGCGATAGGTCTAATTCCGCTTGTACCAACTTGTGTATGTGTTTATCAAATCTATTCATTGTCCCTCATTGTCGTGGACTCTATGCAACCGTTCCGTGTGGATAGTCACACTAGGCTATCTGTGGTCAATATGTTCGTTTGCATCCGGTTAGAATGTGCAAGTGCTCTGGATAGCGGGTCAATCACGAAAAGAGGGCCTCTATGGTATATGGAAATGACCCGCAACTTATGGACTTCAGGTGGAATATGAATCTATTATAGCTACTTCAACAGCGATAGCGACATTGACAACTTGAAGCGAGCAGCAAAATCAGATTCCGATAAATCTAGCGAGTCTGGGAAGGGGCTTCAGGAGGGTCGATAGTTGTTACTGGATAACACAATCTTTCTATTACTACGTCTCCTTTTTCTTCTCCTCTCCTTCTCTAACCCTTCTATCTCGTCTTCGCTTGACATCCCAATTATACACTCGTGCTGTGTTCACTTCCATTATCGTTAACTGTTCTCGCAAGAACTCGAGATCTTCGATTGTATTGTCCAACGTGCTTTGCGCTATTTCCAGTTTTGATTTCAAAAGAGCGATGGCCGCGGGTATTTTGTATGACAACATGACATTTGCCTACATTCAAGTCAATCATGTGGCAAGTCTGATGGATGGCAGGACGAACCCCGAGCCACAAATATACGGTGTCCGAATCTTCCAACTCGGCTTCCGCATACAATGTATCGTTCAGCTCAAACGTCGTTTTTATCGGCTTGGGTGGGCCTCCCTCTTCCTCTTCGAGCTCGTCGTCACTTCCAGAGGAAGCACCTTTGCCTTCCTATTGACCTGCAATTAAAAAATTGGTAGCGATAAATAGATCAGACACACCCTTCTTTCCTGAAGATATTCCACCATATCCAAGGTCTTCTTGATATCTGGAATTTTCTCCTCGAGACTCTGGCG
>Ga0137376_10002741_pt1 | contig 10689 bp, 9 predicted proteins | sample SagtaG_23_FD_104814 | JGI IMG/M metagenome (GOLD analysis project Ga0137376, IMG submission 104814) | Vadose zone soil microbial communities from Sagehorn Ranch, Mendocino, California, USA - Sage2_L_20_16 metaG | ecosystem: Environmental > Terrestrial > Soil > Vadose zone | place: USA... | reverse complement strand
TTTTATCCAAACCGGCGGGGATAACGAAACGTTGGGCGCGCTCGTCTCGGGGCGCATCGACGCCGCGGCGATGTTGCCCCCTACCGACGGTCGGGCGATCGCACTGGGTTTCCGCTACGTCGTCTTTGGTCCCGATATCGGGATTCCTTACGCGGCTTCGACGATTACAACGCGCCGATCCGTGATCGCGAAGCGCGGACCGGTTGTCGCGCGTTTCATGCGGGCGATGGCCGAGGCGTCCAAATCGATGCACAGAGATAAGGAACTCGTCTATCGGGTGATGGAAAAAAAGCTGCGGATAAAAGATCGGGCGATCCTCGACGCCAGTTACGCGATCGAGATGAAAGTAATGGAGCCGCGCTTAGAACTGAAAGCGCCGGCGATCCAGCCCATGATCGAAGAAGTCGCCAAGACCAATGCGCGCGCCAATGAAATCAAGCCGCAGGATCTCATGGATCGCCGCTATTTAACGGAAATGGAGAACAGTGGGTTCTTTAGCCAGCTGTGGAGTGAAAAGCGCTAACACCTTCGAGGATGGAGAATGGAGGATCGAAGATAGAGAACACAATCCGCGCTCATCGATCCTCTATACTTGGTTTCTCTGTCGCCGTGTTTTTGTTTATCTCGCCGGCAAATCTTCTGATTTCAGATTGAACCAATTGCGCGCGTTTTCACCGAGGACGTGACGGAGCTTGTCTTCGGTCATGCCGGGAATTTTCTTCACCTCTTTGACCGAGTCGGGAAATTCCGAGTCCCAATGCCGGTAGTCAGAGGCATACATCACTTGCGTGATGCCGATATCGTCGAGCACATAAGGCAGGATCATTTCCTCGGGCTCACAGGTGAAGGCCACTTGAGGACCTTTGATGATCTCCGACGGCTTGCGTTTTAGCAGCGGCCACTGCGGGCGCAGCTTGTGAAAGTGCTCATCGAGCCGTTCGGACCAGAAGGGCAGCCAGCCGCAGGCGCCTTCCATGAAACCGACTCTGAGCTTGGGATAACGATCGAAGACGCCCTCGCCGATCAAATGCATAAGCGCGATCATGAGTTCAAACGGGAACGACGTCATATGCACATAGCTGTACTTTTCCATGCGTTCGCTGCCGGCGCCCATGACGCCCCACACGCCATACTGGCCGTCATGTTCGGTTTGTGGATGCACCGACAGCGGCATGCCCATTTCCTGGGCTGCGGCGTAAACCGGGTCGAACATACGATGTCCGAGATTGATGCCATAAACATTGGTTGGCAACATGGCGCTGACGATGGAGCGATGCTGCGCGAGGTATGCCAATTCTTTAACGGCAGCTGGCGGATCCTGCACGGGAATCAGCCCAACGCCTTTCATCCGTTTCGGATCGGGCGCGAGATATTCTTCGACGAGCCAGCGGTTGACCGCGTGGCAGATCGCCGCGGCTAACGGTTTGTCCGCCATGCCGTTGACCGACAACGCGATGGAAGTGCCGAAGATGATCGCGACGTCGATGCCTTCTTCGTCCATGTCCGGCAGCCGCTTGAGCGGATCAGTCATGCCGGGTCGGGCTCGCTCAATGTGCGGCGCAAAAACTTCGGCGCGATCCGGTCCGCCTCCCCAGCGTCGGCGGCTGGAGAGCCTTCCTTCGATCATCAAGTGCGAGTAACCGGAGCTGTCGGTGACCCGATTGGGCGCTCGTTTGGCAAACTCCGCGGGCATCCACTTCGCCAGATCGTTGTCCGGTTCATAACAATGGCCATCGGCATCAATCACTAGATGGGTTGCCATACTCATTCCTTTCTGGTCGAAAGAGATTTGCTATCTTCCTAATCGGCTCCGCTCAGAATTGCAACTTGATTGATTGCGGCCTACCGTTGGTGTTGCCGGGACGTGCAAAACGGTAAAATCACGTCATCCGGAAATGAGAAGCAGTGATTGCGTTCGCGCTTAGCGGACCGGTGCGGCGATCGAGAATTGTGAATTGATTTTGGGTAGCCCGAAGGCGCAGTGTGCCAGAAGATAACGATCGAATTCATCATCAGTGGCAAATCTGAACCGCACCGCACCGGTTTGATCCCAAAGCTCCCGCGCCGGCACCTGACATTGCTGGCAATTCGTCTCGCCGCCGCAATCGTCGCGCGGCGTGCCGGTGGTGATCGTTGCAGTTGTGCCGATTCTCGGGTCCGTGCCACGCGCGTTGGCGCGGACCATGACTCCTTTGCCGAGGTATTCAATACCCGGAAAGCGTCGGGCTTGGCGATCCGGGTTGAGATCGACCGAGGTTTCCCTGAGGACGCCGCTACGAATCTCATGCGTATCCGCGTCGAATTCGATTTCTTCCCCGGTTGGCAGCGTAACAAAGTTTCGGGTACCACTATTGACGATGGCCGGCAGATACATGCGCGGGAAAAAAAGCATGAGACTGTTCATGATTTCGCTTAAGCGAAATACGCGATCGCGCGATGGCACCCAGTCCGACACCATCAAATGAATATCCTGGCGGGCGCGATCGTCAAAGCGGAATTGAAAATCCCTGGTGAAAAACTGATTCTTCACCGCGTCGCGCCGCGGCGTGAGGATGGGGTTGCCCCCATGATTGGAAAATTCAAAGCCGACGATCTCGCCCCGGTGGGTTATGCGATACTGCCACGCGACTTTGCGCAACGCTTCCGATGATCGCGCGCTGATGATGGTATTGTATTCCACTCGGCGCGATGCCAGGTTTTTTCCCGGCGCGCCGATTTGTGATTCGGGCAGCAACCTGGCGATTGTTTCCTTCGGCGGCTTGGGCGCCTTGAGGGCGTCGGTTTCAGGTAGTTTCGCGACTTCAGTCGGGACTTCCGCCTTCGCTCCCTCGGTTTTCTGAATGCCGGACGGTGCTCCGGAAATCGGTGGGGCTGAAACCGGCGTTGACCGGCACGCCGCTAACCCCCACGGCGTCAAGACGCACAGAGTCAGCGCAATCGTTGCGGGTCGTACCCTATTTCCAAGAAGCGGCTGCATGCATTAGCGTTACCGTTTGCTAGTCTATTCTACCACAACTGCGCTCTGTGCCTATAAGACATCGCACGCGACGTGAATGCGGCGCAAAACAACGCAATAAAACGTAGTTGACGTAGCCGCTTGGGCATGGTCCGGTCTGATTTTGACGGCGCACATGAACGAAATGGACTGAGATCTATCGCTGCTCATTGAGTTTGCCGAGCTGTTCGGCGAGCTGGCCTGGCGTCATTACATAATCCGACACTATCGGCAGGCCGGCAGCCTCGAGCGCCTCGGCAACCCAGGTGTTACAAGTCTTTACCAGACTAAACTTGTGGGTCGCTGGATAAAAGTGGCTGTCGGCAAGAAGGCCGGCGCTGGCTTGAGCTCGGCCCGCTTCCGGGCGTAAAAAAGTTTGCGCGATAAAGTCTTGCAATCGCGCATAGGCCGGGGCCGATAGATACAGCTCGACAATCTCGGCGCGACCGTAGAAAGTTTTCACATCGCCGCGGAAGCCAACGACGTGCAACACGCTGCCGCTCGACCAAAACGCCGCTTTGAGCGCCGAAAAGATTCCGGCGTCCGGATTCGGAAAGTAATCTTTGTCGCCCCAGCTGAATTCGATGAATTGCGCTTGAGGAAAATCGACGAGCTCCGGCACGGCTTCGGCTGATATATCGTTTTTGGATAGGACAATGGCGGCGTGCCAGGAGTCGTGCGCGATGAATACCGACTTGCAGTTTCCCGACGCGGCGAGGCACGCCCAATCCTTGGCTGCGCGGGCGCTTGCGCCAAGCAGCAACAGGCTGATCAGAACAGCTCGGCAGATCATACGGGAGGAATTATGAGAAACTCGGAGGCGCACTTCACTCGAGCATCGGCATGCGAGATTGCCGTGACGGGGGCGACCGAAGACGACCGTCAACGCACGGATTGGCGGCGCTCCACGCGCAACGTGAAACCGTTGCGCTTGATATAGAGATGCACGGGCGTTTTGCGTTTGCTGATTTGTTCGATCAACGTTACGAGCGGCGCCGCGGTCGGTACATATCGTTGCGGCGCGCCGGCGGCTCGCATCGCGGCGACGGCCTCTGCGCCGGCGAAATAGTGGAGCATTTTATCGTCGTCAGTTACGGATGCGCCGCCGAACTTCTGGCGAAATTTCTTTAGCGTTATGTCTGGGCTTTGATTGGCTACGAGTTCTTTGGCTCTCGGGTTGTTGACCAGGCGATCTCTCAGATTCGGTTCGATCGATCGTGCTTCCTCTTCGCCCCAAAAACCCAGCGCATAAAGCAGCACTTCGTCGGTGACTTCCTTGTAACGCGCGCCGACCATGACGTTAATCGCGGCTTGAACGCCGAAGAATTGCGAATAGGGTGTCACCATGATCGGATAACCGAACTCGGCGCGAACCCGCGATACTTCTTCTAGGACTGCGGGCAACTGGTCGAGCTTGCCCAGGTTGGCAAGCTGAAAACGAAAATTCGAAATCATTCCCCCTGGAACCTGATGCAACGAGTGATAAGCATCGTATTCCAACGGTTTGCCCATCGGCAAATTGTTTTGTTTAGCGATCGCGGTGAAGTGGTCGCGCACCGGTTTGATCAAGTCTTCGTCGACGTTCGTCAGGTAGCCAAGAGAGCGCGCGTTCATGGCGACGTTGAAGATCGACGGATTGGACGAGCCGTCTGCGAGCGGCGGAATCGCCGTGTTAATCGAGGTGATGCCGAGTTTGATGGCTTCGAGACAGCACAGCGCACCGAGCCCGGTGTTGCAGTGGGTATGAAATTCGACCGGCTTATCTTTTGCTTCCCGCAGGATCAGCGGCGCCAGCCGGCGCGTAGTTTCGGGTGTGAGGAGTCCACCAGGGTCTTTGAAGCAGATGCGCGCGACATCGAGCTTGGCGGCTTCGCGCGCTCTTGCGACGAAGTACTCGTCGGTGTGCTTCGGAGAGATCGAATAAATAACATTCAGAATGGTTTTAAGTCCGGCACGTTTGGCTGCGTCAACCGCTTGTTTCCAGTAAAACGGCGTGTTCGAAGGATCCGAGGTGCGCAATTCATCGATGCCATTGGCGGCGAGCCGTTCGAGCCAGAGGTCTGCGACAGCCGGAGGTGTGATTTGAAACGCCAACATCGAGCGGCTGCGGATCGAGCGCAGCGGCGTTGTTTTCATTCGCCGCTTAAGTAATCGGACTCGCTCCCACGGATCTTCTTTGAGATCGCGCACGCATTTTTTAAAAAAAGCGGAGGACATGACTTCGATGGCTTCAAAGCCGGCGCAGTCCAGCCGTTCGGCAATCGGCAGCATCATGCCCGTGCGCATGTTTGATGCCCAAAGGCTCAGATGCCCGTCGCGCAGAGTCGTGTCCACGAATCGGATCGCGCCGGGTTTTTGTTGATCTTTCATAGTGAGAGTGCGCGATTGGCTTGCTATTATGGCCGGTGATCTTGATCGGGGTACCTTAGCCCATCGCTCCATTACGGCAATGATTTCGTCTCTCTCAGTATCCTTCCCTGCGTAGCTTGTCGAGTACGGTGGTGTCGAAAACATCTTCTCGCATAAGCTTCCTGGCCGCGGCGTTTGTCTTGCCCTCCTGCTCCAAGAGCATGTCGATGGCCTTATTGTCGGCGTAAAGATCGCGATCGAGCTGGCCCACCAGCACTTCTTGATAATAGTTTTTCAGGAAGGCGCCATCGGTGATTTGCAAGTGACGGCCGAGGATCTCGATCGTCTCGTTGGGATTAGAAAATACGTATCTCGTCGCGTCGATAAGCGCTTTAACGATGTTTTCCGCGGCGCGCGGGTAGTCGTGAAGATATTTGCGACGAGCGAAGTAGCCCAAGGAAAAAAAATGAGGAATCACTGAAGCGTAATCGAGCACAGCCACAAAGCCCAACTGTTTCGCATGGAGAGTATAGGGAGGACTGAGAACGACGCCATCGAGGCTCCCGGATCGGAGCATCGCGAGTCGGGTCGGCTGGCCTCCCACGGTCGGGACGAAGGTAACGTCTTTGCCGACGCGCATGCCGAGCTTTTCAAAGACGATGCTTCCGAAGTAATCCGGACCGGCGCCGACAGTGCCGATGGCGATCTTCTTACCGCGCAGTTGCTGCGCCGATTTGATTGTCTTGTCGGCAACCACGACATAATCGATGCGATTGCTGAGCGCTCCAATATAGACCAAATCCGATCCGCCGGCATTGGACCGAATCACAGCGGCCGGCGCCGCGATCGCTACCTGCAATCTGCCGGCTAACATCTCCTGAACGACGCTTACGCCGCCGGGCATGTAAACGACGTTGGCATCGATGCGGTGCTTTTTGAAAAAGCCGAGGTCCTTCGCAATCCACAGCGGCGACTGAATGCCGACAAGAGAGCTATAGGAAAAATTAACGTTCTGACAGTTTGCATTGCCGGCCGGAAGGAGGATGCTCAAAAGCGCCGACATAGCTGCTAGGTAGAATCGTACCATCGCTGGTCTCCGTATTAGATCGAATTATCGGCTCGGTTTGCGATTGAACCGGCCTGGAGAAAGAGATTTCAGTCTACGTCCACGTACGCCCTTAGCCAATTGTGAGGTGCCGCGGTATGCCCTTGGCCGCTGGTGTCCTCCGCAAGGAATACATCGCCCGGACAAAAGCTCTCCGTTGTGCCATCACCGAGTCCGATATCGACGCTACCGGAAAGCGTGATGACCCAACGGCGGCGCGGCGCCCTGTGGAAGTTTATGATATGCGGCGCGAAATCGTTTCTAAACAGCAGGCCCGTTGCGCGCCGTGTGGCATTGAAAAATTCCGACTGAGCGCCCGAATCTAACGATTCGAAATGAGATTGTCCGTCGGACCCCGCATATAACCGACAAAATTTCATCCCAAACTCCTATACGATAGATTCAACAAAGCGTAATGATAGCGCACTTGCTAGGGTCGATGCGAGAAAAAATTGGCGAGAACTAGAACTGGCGGGTTTTTCAACCGGCTCGGGAGGATGATCGCGCTTGGCTTTCGCGGTTCGTCCTCCCGACGGTGACAAGCTCAGGACTGCAAATAGGAATGAATCATTCCCCAAATCGTGTAAAGTACAGTTAAGCCGATAGTTCCCCAAATCACAAGTTTCAACCAAATCGGAAAGTCCTCCATGTTTTTCTCCTTCAAACGTCTTAGGCTTTCGCCGTTTGCTCAACCGTCGGAGTTATCCGGCGGCAGTGCGACAAGAGCGATGTCCTGGCAGCTGCCGGATGCTGATCAGTGCGGGTTGACGAGGCTACCGGCTAAATGAGGAGAACGGAGGTCCGTTGGTAGATCGGGCGGTTCTCTGCACGAGGCATTGTTTCGGTTCTTTCGATGCGGCGCGTCGCTGCGATCGATGAAGCCGACGTTGGGGAAGCGTCGAAATAGGGGAGCGGCGATGCAATGGCATGGCGATGGTCGTCATCAATATCGATTTGCCGGCTTAATACTTTGCCGCCGTTTAGAATGCCGACTGAAATCGTCTCGCCGGTTCCGTTCGGAAGATCGAAGGAACAGTTTTGAATTAACAGGGGCAGGATCCAAACCAGGACCAGAACGATTCTCTTGATCGCAGCGCGTTCCATGACAATGACTCTACTAGCATCAGAAGGCCGTGTAAAATGCAAGTTTCCCAGAGGTTTCATGGCGGCGCTACGCACAGTCGCGGTTACCGACGCCGCTTCGTAAGTAACGCCGATGGCCCTGCCATTTGTTTTTCACGCCGTCAGAGGGCTGGGTCGCTATCGCCATCGGGATATGCTAGCAGCATAGATTGTTCGAGCATGCACTCCTCTGTTTGATGGACTCGATAACGACGAGACGCCTCTCGCCCGACCGCGAAGTGGAAAAAGCGTCTTGGGCGGCCATCCGCGAGCTCTGTTGCCGCACCGGCGATAACGGTCAGGCCATTGCCAAGGAGCGCTGGGATTTCTTTCCGAGGATTTGGATCGATCCCTATGAAAGGCTCGTGCCGCAATGGACCTACGTGGCGGTCGTCCAGGAAGCCATTGTTGGTTATCTTACGGGTTGCCCCGACTCAAGAAAATTTTCCCGTTCGAAGGCGTGGCGCGTCACTTTTCCGTTGTTGGTGCAGATTGGCTTCGGTCGATATCACAACACTACCGGCGCTCGTGAATTTGCCCGGTACCGAAGCCACGGATCTCAAGCGAGCGGTGCTATTGCAGCAGGGGAAAACTTTGTCGGAGCAGAACAAGCCGACGGACTCGTTCGCCGCGTTAACACAACTGGCCAAACTCAGCCCTAAAGACAGCGCGGTATCGTCACTGCTCGGGAATGTTAGGGGGCGATTGGTGCAGCAGCATTACAACCAAGGCATCAGGCTGTACCGCGAGAAAAAACTAGCCGCGGCGATCAGCGAGGGGCGCAGCGTGTTACAGTACGACCCCAATCACGAGGGTGCCAAAAGGAATATCGAGACGGCGGAGCGGCTGCTGAAAGGATTGCAAGAGCGACAGCAGAAGCAGGGGCGTTAGGATTTCGCCGGATCCGCCGCCATATAGACACGCTCGATATTCTGCCAGTCATCCAAGCCGACAATCTGATCACGTTCTTTAAAAGTCGTAAGCGCGTCGTCAATCGATTCGGTCGTACCGTCGCGCTTGAGCGTAGCGAGCGCGTGACGCATGGCGTGAATCGCCGCTCTCTGGGTTTCCGAGGGATAAATGGCGATGCGGTAACCCATCCCCTCCAATTTTTGCATCGGCAGCATCGGTGTCTTGCCCCCTTTAAAAACATTGACCAGCAACGGCACGCCGGGCAGCCGCCGCGGGATTTCCACCAACTCTTCTTCCGATTGCGGCGCTTCGACGAAGATGGCGTCGACGCCGAGCTTGGCAAACACCTGCGCTCGCGCTATGGCGTCATCGAAGCCGTGCACACCGCGCGCATCGGTGCGCGCAATGATGCAAAAATCCGGATCGACGCGAGTCTTGAGGGCCGCTTCCAACTTCTTTTCCATTTCAGCTAACGCTATCACTTCTTTTCCGTCCAGATGCCCGCAGCGCTTGGGCGTGATCTGGTCTTCGATATGGATGGCCGCCACACCGGCTCGCTCAAACTCGCGGACTGTACGGACGAGATTTACCGCATTGCCATAGCCGGTGTCGGCGTCGGCGATGATCGGAATATTCGTCGCTGAAACAACCTGGACCGCGCGCTCGATCGATTCCGACATGGTCACGAGACCGATGTCGGGAATGCCCATGCTGCGTGCCACGGCGCCGCCGCTGAGATAGGCGGCTTCAAAACCCGCTTCTTCGACGAGGCGAGCCGAAAGGCCGTCAAAACAGCCGGGCGCGACGAGAAGGCGGTTGCGCTTGAGAAGTCCTTTGAGCGTTTGTCGTGGGTTCATGTATCACCTCAGGTTAGTTAAAGTGATTCTTGATTTTAGCCGCGAGGCAGTATGCTTACGGATCGCTTGGCGTCACGGCTGCAGCGCAAACATATCGGTAAATTTGTCCACGGGCGTGGCAGCGAGGGTGTCGGGATCCGCGCAAAGGCGCAGAATCGCGTCACACTGTTGGGGCGCGAAACGCGACGCCAAATTCGCCGCAAATTTTTTCACCAGCAGCGGCATGCCTTCGGCGCGCCTGCGGCGATGGCCGATCGGATATTCGACGGCGATCTTCTTGCTGCTCGTACCGTCCTTGAAAAAAACTTGAACGGCGTTGGCGATCGAGCGCTTTTGCGGGTCGAGATAGTCCGTGGAATACGCTGGATCTTCGACGCAGAGCATTTTCCCGCGCAAAGCGTCGATCCGCGGATCGCGGGCGACGGCGTCTTCGTAGTGGTCCGCCGTCAGTTCGCCGAAGATCAGACCTACGGCGGTCATGTATTGAATGCAGTGGTCGCGATCGGCGGGATTATGCAGAGGTCCAGACTTGTCGATGATGCGGATCGCCGACTCCTGGGTGGTGATGACCACTCTATCGATTTGATCCAGTCGATTTCGCACCGTGTCGTGAAGCCCAAGCGCACATTCTACCGCGGTTTGGGCGTGGAACTCGGCGGGAAAGGAAATTTTGAACAGAACGTTTTCCATCACGTAAGAACCAAGCGGGCGGCCGAGGAGTAATGGCTTGCCTTTGAAAAGCACATCGTAGAAGCCCCAGTTCTTCGCCGTCAGCGCTGACGGATAGCCGATCTCGCCTTGCATGGCCATCAGCGCCAGACGCACCCCGCGGCTGGTGGCGTCCCCCGCGGCCCATGATTTGCGGGGGCCGGTGTTGGGCGCGTGTCGATACGTCCGCAGAGCGCCGCCATCAATCCATGCGTTGGAGAGCGCGCTGATGATTTGTTCCTTCGTGCCACCGAGCATGGCAGTGGTGATCGCCGTCGTAGCCACGCGCACGAGCAACACGTGATCGAGACCGATGCGGTTGAAACTGTTCTCCAGCGCGAGGATTCCCTGAATTTCGTGCGCCTTGATCATCGCAATCAACATATCGCCCACGGTAAACGCTTTCTGTTTAGTGCGTGTGAGATAATCGGCAAGCGCGAGAATGCCGCCGAGATTATCCGACGGATGCCCCCATTCGGCGGCGAGCCAGGTATCGTTGAAATCGAGCCAGCGGATCATCGCGCCGATATTGAACGCAGCTTGCACCGGATCGAGTTGCCAATCGGTGCCGGGCACGCGGGCGCCATTGACCAACGTCGCGCCGGGAACCACAGGTCCTAAATGCTTGGCGCAATCGGGGT
>Ga0137376_10002739_pt1 | contig 10691 bp, 10 predicted proteins | sample SagtaG_23_FD_104814 | JGI IMG/M metagenome (GOLD analysis project Ga0137376, IMG submission 104814) | Vadose zone soil microbial communities from Sagehorn Ranch, Mendocino, California, USA - Sage2_L_20_16 metaG | ecosystem: Environmental > Terrestrial > Soil > Vadose zone | place: USA... | reverse complement strand
GATCCCGAGGAGCATGCGCGACGACCGTTCGAACGGTCCGCGGAGCACGTCCTGCTGCCATTCGCCGGGTCCATCGCTGCCGCCGACGAGCGGCTGGCCGGGCGCGTAACGCCTGCCCTGCTTGACGAGCTCGTGACGGCGATCCCCGACGATTGGCTCCCTCCCGATCGGATCGTCGGCGACGCCGGGGCCCAGCGCCGGGCCTATGTCTCGTATCTACTCACCCGGCTCGAGGCTCGAGCAGCCTTCGTCGCGGAGGCGGAGCGTGTCCGGACAGCCGCCTAGCCAGTTCCAGTACGCGATCGTCCGTGTGGTGCCGCGCGTCGAGCGCGGGGAATGCCTGAACGCCGGCGTCATCATGCTCTGCCGGCCGCGGCGGTTTCTCGCGGCCAAGGTTGGGCTCGACGAGGCGCGTCTCCGGGCGATCGCCCCGGACGCGGATCCGGCCGCGATCCTGCCGCATCTCGAGGCGATCGAGCGGATCGCCGCCGGTGACCCATCCGCCGGACCTATCGCCCGGCTAACTGCCGCGGAGCGATTCCACTGGCTCGTCGCGCCATCGAGCACGGTGATCCAGCCATCCGAGGTCCATACCGGCCTGTGCGAGGATCCGGCGGAGGAGCTGGAGCACCTCTTCGACCGGCTGGTGCGGTAGCGGGCGTCTCGGCGGGCCGCAGTCGGCCGGGGCGCTGGGCGACGCAGCCCCGGTGGCGCCGCGGATTCTCGTGCGACGAGTACATGCGACCTGCTGGACGTGTCCGCGGACCGGAATTGCACGAGATTCTCGTGGCGCGAACCAGATCGGCGGATTTGGCCCCATTCCGGCGGAGTTGACTGTCGAATCTGTCGCATGTACTCGTGCGGCGAGAATCAGCGCCGCAGTGCGGCGAAGGGGCGCGTCAGGCGATGGGCCCGACGATGATCGCCAATGCCGCACCCACGGCCGGTCGGTCGATCTGAAAGCCGACGCCAGCGAGCTGAGCGTTGGCTGCCGCCAGGCCCGCCACCGCCTCGGCCACGGCGAACCCGATCAGGCGGACGCGCACCGCCGCGCCGCGACAGACGAGTGCGATTGCGGCGTCGACCTCGGCCAGGGCGTCGTCGAGCTCTGCGTCGGACGGCTCGAGCGGCCGCGGAAATGGAATCGGCTCGGTGTGCTCCATGCTCCCAACGTAGCCAGACTCCCAAGAGGCAGACCCCTCGCGAAGCCCCCGCGTCCCTCAACAAGGACTCAACGCTGCGGTCGTTCGGCCTCCGCGATTCGGTAGCCGACTCCTGGCTCGGCGACGATCAGGTCGCGGGTCCCGCCGCCGGGGTCCGCCGCGGCGAGCTTGCGGCGAAGGCGGCTCACGTAGACGTGGAGGTAGTGGCCTTCGTCGGCGTAAGCGGTGCCCCAGACCGCTCGCAGGAGGCGTGCCTTCGTCAGTAGCCGGCCGGGACTCGAGAGCATCGTCTTGAGCAGCTCGTACTCGCGCGGAGTGAGATCGACTGGCGTCCCGCCCACCGTCGCGACGCGGCGTACGACGTCGAGCGTCACCGGTCCCAGGCTGACCATCCCGGCCGAATCGGCGGCCTGCCCGGCGGTCCTGCGGAGGAGCGCCGCGACTCGGGCGCGGAGCTCGGCGAGCCCGAAGGGCTTCGTCACGTAGTCGTCCGCGCCGGCTTCGAGGGCGGCCACCTTGTCGCGCTCAGCGCCACGCGCCGAGAGAACGAGGATGGGGGTCGTCGATTCGCGGCGGACCCAACGGACGACGGATCCGCCGTCGCCGTCCGGCAATCCCAGGTCGAGCAGGATGAGATCAGGTCGCTCGGCATCCCAGCTCCGAAGCGCCGACGCGACGTCTCCGGCCTCCGCGACGCGGTAGCCGTGGGCTGCGAGGTTCGCGACGACCGAGCGACGCATCGGCTCGTCGTCCTCGACGAGCAGCAGATGGGCTCCGCCGTTCAACGAGGAGTCCGGGCAATCGCGGCGCTCGACCCGGCGGCTTCCTCAGGCTCCGAGACGCGCGCGGATCCCAATGAGCTCGCCTCGTCCCCCGGCGGAGTCGCGGCGACCGGCAACTCAACCACGATCCCCAACCCGCCGAGAGGGCTCGGGCTCGCCTCGACGCTGCCGCCCATCCCCTCCGCCAGGCCGCGGACCACTGCCAGCCCGATCCCCAGGCCACGCCGCGAGCCGCCGCCCATGCGATCCACGCGATAGAACTTGTCGAACAGCCGCGGCAGCGATGGCGCCGGAACGCCCGGTCCCCCGTCCTCGACGACAAGCCGGATCAGCCCATTTCCCGTGGCGGCGGAGATGGCGAGCGGCGCTGGCGGCGGCGCGTAGCGTCCGGCGTTCTCGACGAGATTCCCGACGATCGTGTCGAGCAGGACGGGGTCGCTTCGGACGGGCGGAAGCTCGTCGGGCAGGTCGATGGTCACCGGCCGTTCGCCAAGCAGCGGTCGCAATCGGTCGACCGCACGCTCCACGACGTCCCTGAGATCGAGCGCCTCGAAGTCCGGTCGGAGCGCACCCGCCTCGATCCGGCTCAGGTCGAGGACTTCGTGCACCAATCGATCGAGCCGCTGGGCTTCGAGATCGATCGCAGCGCCTGCCGACCTCGCGGCGTCCTCGGCCAGTGGCATGTCCGGGTCGGACAGCGAACCCGCCGCAGCCCGGATGCTGGCAAGAGGCGTCCGCAGATCGTGCGACACGGCATCGAGCAGTGCGCTCTTCAGGGCGTCGCCCTGGCGGGCGATCTCGGCCTCCGTCGCTTCGCGGCGCAACTGGTCGTGGCGGATGGCGAGCGCCAGCTGGTCGGCGGCGAGGGCGAGGAGTCGCGTTGTCTCCCGCGACGGTTGTCCGCTCGCCCGGGCGCGCGTCGCCTTGACAGCACCGATCACCGCGCCATCTGCTTCCATCCGCACGCGCAGGATCTCCGGGCGCGTCTCTCCCGAAGCGCCCGCGGCTGATTTGTGGTCATGCGATCGGACCCACCGCGCGGGCGTGTCGCCTGGCGTGCGCACGAGGCTGGTTGTGAAGGCGGAAACCGGGAGCGGCCGGCCCGGCGCGGAGTCTGCGAGGATCATGATCTGGCCGCCACGTTCGGTCGCGATCCAGACACGCTCGAGGCCGGTTTCCCGGACAAGACGTTCGACGATCTCGACCGCGGCGGCCTCGAGGTTCGGGGCGATCGCCAGGATGCGGCTCATCGCGAACAGGGCATTCGACTCGGAGGCGCGTCGCGTGGCTTCGGCGGCTCGTTCAAGGCCCAGGGCCGAAAGCCGTCCGACGACCACGGCCAGGAACAGGAAGAGGACCAGATCGAGCAACTCACGCGGGTCCGCCACGATCAGGGAGAAGCGGGGCTCGGTGAACAGCAGGTCGTAGGTCAGGAAGGACGCAATGGCCGTCGCGATCCCTGCCCACATGCCGAAGCGGCTGCCGACAAGGACGACCGAGACGAGATAGACCGGCGACGCGTCGGAGATGGCGACGAGCGGAGACTCGAGAAAGGCGACGACGACGCTCGCCGCCGCGACCGAAGCGACCGTGGCGAGGCCGGCGACGAGCAATCGCTGCGGCTCGAACGCGGGCCTCGACGGCAGCTCCAAGAGTGATGGCACGCCTCGATGGTAGTCCCGGCACGCGACCGGGCGGGTGTCACGAAACCCCGCGGGCGTCTCGAAATGCAACCAATTGGCAACGAGCCGGTTATCGCGCGGACACAACGCCCGCCGTATCGTCACTCGACCGACGGACTCGTCGGAACACAACGGGGATGATCGATGGAACTCGCCGACGCACTCTGGACATCAGGTGGCGAGCCCGAACCTGCGAGGCTACGTCGTGAACGTGGCAGCTGGTACGACCCGGACAGCGTCGCGTTCGTCGAAGGCCAGGAGCGTGCAATGGACGGCTGGACCCGGGTTTCCGACGCAAGACGTCTCGAGATCGCCGCCGCGCTGCCGCCAGGCCTCAGGCCCCTTTCGCTTCTCGTGCGGGTTCGCCGCGACGGCCCGACTCCCCGCTGAAGTGAGGTACCGCCGAGCACCGTTTGGGCTGAGCCCTATTCCCCGCTGAAGCGCGGCGGCCGTTTCTCGACGAACGCGGCGAGACCCTCGCGGTGATCGTCCGTGGCGCCGGCGATCCCCTGGAGATAGGCCTCGTACTCGAGCGCCTCTTCGAGCGTCGCGTTCCATGACCCGTTCAGGGCGCGCTTCGTCAGGGCGATCGCCCGCGGGGCTCCCGAGGCGAGACGGGCCGCAAGCACCCGCGCCTCGTCGAGCAAGGACCCAGCCGGGACGACCCGCGCGACGAGGCCGAACCGCTCGGCGTCTGCCGCGGACAGCGATTCGCCGGTGAACGCGAGCTCGGCAGCCTTGGCCCCTCCAACGAGGCGCGGCAGGAACCAGGTCGCGCCGCTGTCAGGGACGAGCCCAACGCGACCGAATGCAAGGACAAAGCTCGCGCCCTCGGCCGCGATCCGGATGTCGCAGGCGAACGCGAGCGATGCGCCGGCGCCGGCCGCAACCCCGTTGATCGCACCGACGATCGGCTTCTCGAGCGTCCGCATCGCGAGGATCAGCGGGTTGTACCGCTCCCGCACCTCGGTGGCGAGTGGCGCCGCGCCTGGCTCGAGCCGTTCGTGCAGGTCCTGCCCGGCGCAGAACGCCCGACCGGCCCCGGTCAGCACCATCGCCCGGACGTCACGGTCCCGGGCGAAGCCGCGGAACGTGGCGAGCAGCTCCTCCTTCAGCGGCACCGTCAACGAGTTGAGCGCATCCGGTCGGTCGAGCGTCAGCGTCGCGACCGAATCGGCGACCTCGACGCGAAGGTCGCCCATCAAGCGGTCGGAGCGGATTCCGTGAACTCGACGAGGTGACCGTTGACGAGCTCGAAGACCCGCCGATCGATCGGCTCATCGGCACCGCCGGACTGCTCGACTATGAATTCGGCGAACAAGCTGCTGAATTCGGTGTCGCCGGGCCGAAGGGCGCCGGCGATCAGCAGGTGCTTCTCTGGGAGCCCGATCAGGACACGCCCGACGGGCCCGAGCTCGCGGGTGAGCCGCTCCTGGACCTCGGGCAGGATGATCCGCACGGCGTCCCACCCGTCGCCCGTGTCCGACGAGAGGAGACGACGCTCGCCGGACACCTCGTCGGTCCAGGTCGCGCTGGCCGACCATGCCCGCAGGTTGGCCATCGCGGCATCCTGGATCGTCGCCGGCGTGACACCCCACGAGAGGAGGTGGTCGCCGTTGACGATCACGTCGAAGGCGCCGGCGTCCAGGGTGTAGACGATCGGCAGTCCGGCGGGCCCCTCGTCGACGAGCGCCTGGGAGTGGCTCCGGGCGGCGTCCGCCGCGAGGGCGACCGAATCGATCTCGGCGACTGCGAGCCCGTGAGTCCCAACCGGCCGAAGGGCGGGATAGATGATTGCGGCGGCGGCCTGCCAGTCGTGCTCGGGGCTCTCGGCGATCGAGGAAGGCTTCGACTCGGGGCCGACCACATGTCCGCTGACCGGCGCCGAGGCGTCGATCTGGGCGAGGACGTCCGGGGCGGCATCGCGGATCGCCCCCGGCGTCTCGTCGCCCATGTCGCGCCGATGATCCAGACCGTAGTCGCTGCCGCCTGGCAGATCTCGCTCCATCTGCGTCCCTCCGTCAGCCCCCCGGCCGGTTGTCATCAGTTCAGCGGCCCGTCCAGCTGGCCGGCCGCTTCTCGCCGAATGCGGCCATCCCCTCCGACTGGTCGTCGGTGTCGAAGAGTTCAAAGAATGCCCGCCGCTCGTCGTCGATGCCAGCCGAGAGACTCGGCTCGTAGGCCCGCAGGATCGCCTGCTTGGCGGCCAGCGCGGCAAGCGGCGCCTGGGCGGCAACCACTGACGCCAGGTCGAGAGCCGCGTCGAGGGTCGCCTCGGACGGGACGACGCGGGTGACGAGCCCGTTCGCCTCGGCTTCCCGCGCGGCCATCGTCCGGCCCGTCAGGATCAGCTCCATTGCCTTGGCCTTGCCGATTGCCCGTGTGAGGCGCTGCGTCCCGCCGGCACCGGGCATGACGCCGAGGCGGATCTCGGGCTGACCGAACTGGGCATCCTCACCGGCGACGATCATGTCGCAGGTCATCGCCAGCTCGCAGCCGCCCCCCAGGGCGAAGCCCCGCACGGCCGCGATCAGCGGCGTCCGGATCGAAGCGATCCGGCCCCAGGCGGCGAACCGGTTTTCGGTGGCCAGGCTGATCGGGGTCTGCGTGGCGAGCTCGCGGACGTCGGCCCCGGCGGCAAACGCTCGTTCCCCGGCGCCCGTCAGGACGATCGCCCGGCAGGTCGGATCGGCGTCCAGCGACTCGAGGGCCGCCACGAGCTCGTCGATGAGATCGAAGCTCAGGGCGTTGAGGGCATCCTGGCGATCGATCGTGACGAGGGCGACGTGATCGAGCGTGCCGTTCGATCCGCTCGCCGGAAAGGTTGTCCGGATGAAGGGCGGACCGGACGCCTTCGTGGCGACCCTGGCTCGGGAGCTGTCGGTCACTCGATCCTCCGCTGTGCGCTGACAGTATCCACGCCCGGGGAAGCCCGCCGGTATCGACATCTCATCGCGCGCCACATTGGGCCCACGACTCAGCCCAGATCCGGTGCCTCCTCGAGGACGAGCAGCGTCGCCAGGCCGGGCGCAATCTCCCGCAGGTTTCGCCCCGCCGCCCGCATCTCGTCCGAGGCCAGACCAGCGTCGAGCGACGCCCGGTCGTCGAAGTCCATCGTCGTGAGAAGCACGAGATCGGTCTCACCGCCGATCGCCCCTCTGACGCGCCTGACACGCGTCGCGCGAAGACCGGGCGTCCGGGCGACGAGCGGGAGATGCTCGGCGGCGTAGCGCCGCTCGAAGGTCTCGAGGGCTTCGGGGCCGCCCTCCGGTCGACCGTAGAGCGCGAGCAATGTCGTCATCGGTCCTCCTTCGTGGCGAACGCCGGTGGCAGGAGTGTGTCGTCGGTAGCCTGGCCCGCGCGTGCCGCTGCCACGTCGCTGGTCGCACGATAAAAGCCCGCGAGTGCCTCATTGAACAGGCCCGGCCGCTTGACCGTCACCTCGTGGCCGCAGTCGGGCACCACGAACAACCGGCCGTCGGGGAGCTGGCGTTCGAGTTCCCAGGCCTGCCCGACAGGAACGAATGGATCGCGATCGCCGCACACGACCATCGCCGGCGCGTCGATCGCGTGAAGCTCGGCCGGGGTCATCAGGGGTTGAGCCGCGACATCCGCGGCGATCGCCGGCAGGAGCGCCCGCCACGCACCAAGACCCTGGCCCTCGTCGTGGCGGCGGCCAAGGAGGGCCGCCCACGCCGGATCGTCGCGGTCGGCGCGGAGCGGGTCCATCAACCGCCGGGCGACCGACGCTCGCGGCTCGCGGGCCGGCGAAATCCCGACCACGACGAGGGTCCGCAGCCGGGTACCGAAGCGGGCCGCGTACTGGAGCGCCGTCATCGCGCCCATCGAGAAGCCGAGGAGGTGGAATGTCTCGAGCCCGAGGCCGTCGACGAACGCGGCGAGGTCGTCGACGAGCCAGTCGTAGCGGAAACCCGCGGCCGCATCCCAGGTCGTCCCACCGTGACCGCGGGCGTCCGGAACGTACAGCTGGAACGCCTTCGAGAACAGCGCGATCTGCGGCCCGAAGTCCTCGCGCCCGACCGAGGTCGCACCGTGGAGCATGACGAGCGGCGGGCCCGCGCCGTGGACGTCGAAGCGGATGTCCAGGCCGTTGGCGCGGATCGTCGGCACGGGCTTGTCAGCCCCGGCGCCGAGACAAATCGTTGACAGCGGACGCGTCGTGCATTTGCCGAGAGTCTACGGGAGCGCCCCGGGATTCCCGGCGGATCGAGCGTAGGCTGGCCATCGGCGGTCCCAATCGGCCGCCGACTGTCGTAACACGCGACGGTCGAGCGCGTCTCACCGCCGAGCAACCCCGTCCGGAAGATCTCGTGTCGAGGTCTCGCGACCAGGCCTGCTCACACCACGTGATGTGGGGGGAGCCCAGGGATGATCGATCGAGAACGGGTCCGCGAGCTTCTTCGACGGCCCGCCTTCCTTGTCACGGTGGCGGCGGTCGTCGTCGCCCTGATCGCTGGGGGCTTCGCGTGGAATCTCGGGCGGGCATCCGAGGCCATCGCGGACGCGAGCCATCCGTCGCCAACGGCGCCGGCAGGCTCGGCGCCGGACGCCGATCCGCTCGCGGAAGGCGATCCATGGACGAGCCTCGATCCGTCGACGACATTCGAACCACTGTCAGGAGAAGCGCTGGCGCCGACGGCCGTCCTCACCGCTCGGGGTGCGACCGGATCCGTCGTCCCGCTCGATACGGGCTTCCGGCTGGCAAGCGCCGACGGGACACCCGCCTCGATCCTTGCGACCCGACTGACCATCCAACCGAGCTTCGCCTTCTCGGTCGCGCCCGAAGCCGGCGACCAGGCCGCGCTCCTCACGCCCGCCGCCCCGCTCCTGCCCGGCACGATCTACCGGTTCGCCCTGGCCGATCCCGCCGGCACGCCACTCGATTCGTGGGCCTTCCAGGCCCGCCAGCCGCTTCGCGTCGTCGGAACGCTTCCGGACAACCAGGGCACCGATGTCCCGGTCGATACCGGGATCGAGATCACCTTCGATCAGGATGGCGTCGCCGACGCCGAATCGCACATCAGCGTGGCGCCAGCAACGCCCGGCCGGTTCGAGCAGCATGGCCGGACCCTCGCGTTCATCGCGGACCACCCCCTGGCGCCGGCCACGATCTACACCGTGACGGTAAGCCGGGGCGTGACGGTCGCCGGGACGGGTGAAGCCACCGACAAGGAGACAAGGTTCCAGTTCGAGACCGCGGCGACGAGCGCCCCGACCTCCGCGATGACGTTCTCATTCCCGGACCAGGTCCTCGAGTCCCCTACCGCAGAGCGACCCGTGATCGGGGTGTGGTTGTTCAGCGAGGACCAGCCGGCCCCGGAAACGCTGCGGATCGAGGTCTATCGCCTGGCGAATCTCACGGCCGCCATCGATGCGTTCCGTGCCCTCCGAGCGCGGCCGGACTGGTCACGCTGGTCCAGCGACGGTCTCGTCGCCACGACAAAGCTTTCCCGCGAAGTCTCGGTCGACGCGCAGCTCCATCGAAACGGTGACGCGTTCTGGCTGCAGCTTCCTGAAGCCCTCGCGCCCGGCTGGTATCTCGTCCAGGAATCGGCCGGAACACGGCCCATCCAGACCGTCCTGCAGGTGACCGACGTCGCGGGCTACCTCAGCGTCTCGCAGACCCGCACGCTCGTCTGGGCGAACGACCTCAAGACCGGTCGCCCGATCGTCGGCGCCACGGCTATGGGCAACGGCACGAGCATCGGCCGGACGGATCGGGACGGCCTGGCCCTTGGCCCAACCCCCACCGGCCTCCTTCCTGAAGCTGCGCAGAACTGTGTCAAGCCATGTGATCCCGTCGTCACCGTCCAGACTGCCGATGGCCGGGCACTCTTCCTCCCCGCGGCGCTGCCGCAGGACAAGATGGACCTCTACGGGGGCCAATACTTCGGGTCCTCCGATGCCGCGTCGCACTACTGGACGTTGCTCCATTCCGATCGCGACCGCTACCGCCAGACCGACACGATCAACCTCTGGGGTGTCGTACGCAATCGCGACGATGGCACGGTTCCGGCCGCCGTCGTGCTTCGACTCACACCCCAGCCCTACGAAGACGGCAATGTGCGGCCACCCGTCGCGAGTCTGACTGTCCACCCGGGACCGGCCGCGGCGTTCAGCGGCTCACTGCCACTGACTGACCTGGCAGCCGGCTACTACACGATCGAGGCGCTGGTCGGCAGCGATGTCATCCAGAGTACGGGCATCACCGTCGGGCCGATCGTCAAGCCCGCCTACCGGCTCGACATCCAGACCGGCCGACGCGTCTACATCGCTGGAGACCGGATCAAGATCACGGTCGGAGCCGGCTTCTTCGAGGGGACGCCGGTCCCGGGCGTCCCGCTTCGGATCAATGGTTTCGTCGGTCGCAACGTGGTGACCGACGCCGGCGGCACGGCGACCTATCGAACGGTCGCCAAAGTCGACAAGGGCCAGGAGGGTCCGGTCCCGAGCACGGTCGACGTCAGCCCCGCCCGCGCCGAGGAGGCGGAGATCACCGGGGCCAGCCGTGATTTCGTCATCTTCCCGAGCAGCCGGACTGTCACGGCCACGGCTCGGATCGCCGGTGGCCGCGTCCAGGTCGGCGGCAGCGTTCACCTCGTCGATGCAAACCGCCTCGAGTCGGAGATCACCGGCGGCCGGTCGATCTGGGAGCTCAATCCGAATGGTGCCGCCGTACGCGGAGCGACCGTGACGGTTCGGTTCGTCGAGCTCGTCCCGGTCCGCACCCAGGCTGGAACCGAGTACGACTTCATCGAGAAGAAGGTCGTCCCAACCTACGACGAGCGCGTCGTCGAGCGGGCCGCCGGCTCGATCCGGGTGAAGACCGCCGCGAACGGCACGTACAGGGCGTCGATCGCGGCAACGACAAAGAACCACGACTACAACGTGATCGTCACGGTCGCGGACCCAGGGGGACACGTGGCGCAGATCACGAGCTATGCCGGCCGTCACCCATGGTCCGTCTACGACGACCGGAGTGCGAGCCTTCGACGGACAGGCGCGTCGGGCAACACGTCCGGACCGTTCGGCATCGGCGATCG
>Ga0137376_10002736_pt1 | contig 10694 bp, 12 predicted proteins | sample SagtaG_23_FD_104814 | JGI IMG/M metagenome (GOLD analysis project Ga0137376, IMG submission 104814) | Vadose zone soil microbial communities from Sagehorn Ranch, Mendocino, California, USA - Sage2_L_20_16 metaG | ecosystem: Environmental > Terrestrial > Soil > Vadose zone | place: USA... | reverse complement strand
CAATGAAAACAATGTAAAGATTCCAATGTACATTAGTGCATGCAAAACCCTTATTGAAAATTAAAGTTTTGCTGCATGTGAAATGCAAGGCTAAATTTTAACATTGAGCAATGTGTTTTCACCGGATTTTGCAAGCGGCAAAATCCGGCCTCCCCAGCAGTGTGTATGGCAATTTAGATAAGGGAGTGGAGAAGGTGTACTGTGGTGCTTTGGCTGCTTCGGCGCGCCATCCAAACTGTACGGCAATGGAATAAAGTAGAAAGTGGCGTGCGACGCCCGTAAGGGACTTATCGGGCGGTTCAACGTTGTTTAACCTTGCTCGCAACTTGCGTTCGATGACGTCCATGGAGTACTTTCGCGCCGCGCGACAGACCTTCAAGAAAAGGGGAGTGCAAAACATTGCTGGTTCAGGGTCGTAAGGATAAATAAGTGAAAGAAGGGATAGAAGTGTTTTACTATCCTCAGAGACCAATACAATAGGAAGGCCGTCTCTCGTATCTTCCTCCATTGCATCTGCCGCAAAAGAGAACATATCGTTAAAGACAAATGACACGATGCGAAGCAAAGGCCAGAGTACGAAGAAGTCGATGGAATCACATGAGCGTAGAATGACATCGGACAAGGCAGATGAGTCGAACGGCTCGGGCGCATCCCTAATCCTGGTCGCAGAGCAGGTGGTGCCACCGATACTGACGAGTGCGCTTGGAGGGTTCATGAAGGGAGAAGGCGAGGTTACAGACCGCCACTTTAAGAGGCAACGCGCAGTAGTCGTGGCAAATCATCATGCACAGGCTCTAGTTAGCACATTGCTGTATTAGTTCGTGTAAAAGGAAATTTGAGAAAACATGTGGGAATAGCCAGTTAAGAATTGTCTAAAAAAAGCTAAGTAGCATCTTCTTTTGACATCTCCGTAGCGCCTGCATTGTCAATGACAGTAAACTTGGCGCCTTCCGGCATTTCGGTGGTGGCCTGTGCAGTCTTGGGGAGTCCAGAAGAACCTGCGATGCCAGCCTTTACTAAACTCTTAGCCAATATCGGGACCTAGTCAAATTTACTTGAGTCGTACTTCTACAGGGCTCAATTGCAAGTCATACGGACCTAAATCTCCATGTTGACGCCGAAGTGGGCCGCAAGTCCAGAAATGGCACTAAAGCGGATGTTTAAAGCCGGTTACAAGAAACAGGCCTCGTGCGTTACCCCAAGATGGTCTCCACGGGACGAGAATCAAGACGGTTCATCCCTTTAAGCATACCAGGTCTGAATATGATAGTATCGCTGTAACCTAACTTCGCGAGACCTAGTTCCGTAAGGCCTTTGCTCCTGTGAAAGGAATATCAGAAAATTTCCAATAAGATCGTCAGTCTTACTTAGTATAGGGAAACAGTGATGAAGGATTTGCTCCACCCGACTAGCATCATTGCAGAGTTATATTGTGCTGAACCTTGACAACTTGAACTGCTTTACCGAGAGATATACGAGACGCTGTGAATGATTCGGGTCGCCTGTAAAGGCTGAGCGAGCCGCGTTGAGAACATACCTGAAAGCAGCTTTAGGAAGCACAACGCAGGCAAGAGGGAAAAGCTTACTCCCTATCAATCCTCTCAAATGCATCAGCACTTCCCGCAAGCTTTCTCGTCGTTCCAAGCCTGTTCCAGCATTATTCAATGACAATGACATCCCTAACAAGAGCCACGAACGTGATGAAGACCACATCCCACTTTCCATCCTTCAATCCCGCCTGGTCAATCTTCTCAAAGTCGACCGTCTTCTGTTCGAGTTTTTCCTTCCCATTGGTGATAGTGTCTATGTTAGTGACTCTACGTCCATACTCTCCGACACGAGTAAAATGAGACGAAGCCAGAAGTTCCTTGAGGACATTTTGACCGACTTGTCCAGTTGCGCCGAGGAGCAGAGCAGAAGGCATTTCCAAGCAATGACCAAGCGGCGCACGTGGTATGCATTAATGCCACTTCGCCGGAAACTACCACCGCAAGGTCTGACGGGTACATCTAACACTGGCTACAGGATAGTATTTGCTCAAAGCTGCATGATACAATCATAACCGCAATGTTGTTACTTGACTGAGTTGAAATGACTCTATCCCGAGCAGACCTGCCGTGCCTGGGGACGCACCCACCTATCTCGTCCCTGGTGACTATCTGGGGTAACATTGGCAGCGGAACAGATATGGCTAAAAGAGATGCGTTGTATCCTTCTTTGGCAATTCTCATGTTTCTTTTTACGCGAGCCAATATACAACAACAAGTATGCCAACTGAAGCCTGTACTGGGTGATTCAACGTTTCTACCAACTATTGTATCTTAAAGTGGCAAGTCGGCGCTTCCTTAATTTTGTCTTTCTCCGTTCATGAACTCTCCAACCACAGACCCCAGTACCAGTGGCGATACTAGTACCCATGTTGCCACCACAATCAAGGATGCTCCAAAGCCATTCGACGGATCTTCTTTCTCCGATATTATCCTACGCTCAGACGATTCGGTCGACTTCTTCGTACTCCAGTCTTTGCTGTGCTTCGTATCGCCAGTCTTTAAGGATTTACCCTCTGTCGTGAAGGAAAGGAACTTGATAAAAGGACTACCCATCATATCAGTCCCCGAGGATAGTGAAACGCTCCTATGCCTTCTTTCACTTATTTACCCCCATGACCGCGAGCCGCAAGTGGCGAGCGCTGCACTTTTCTCAAAAGTGTGTCGAGCGGCGCGGCAGTATTCCATGGATATCATCGAACGCAAATTACGGGGGATGTTAAGAAGCGTTGAGCCATCCCATGGGCCCGATACGATCGTCGCACACCACTTTCTGCTTTATGCCATTGCTGTCCAGTTTGGGTGGCACGCAGAAGCAACCAAAGCAGCCCGGCATACCATCTCCACTCCATGGCGCAAAATGCCATATAACGACGAGCTACGAAACATAAGTGGGGCCGACTTCTATGAATATCTAGCATTTAGGGAAGGATCCAAAACCTTGCTTCGGGCCAAACCGCTTCCACCTATCGCTACTGCGACAAAGACCAACATACAAAAGCCATCTATTGACGCCGAGGAACCATTCGATTCGTCCGCAAGGGCAGACATTATTCTCCGTTCAACAGACGGGGTGGACTTCTATGTACTTCGGGATCTGCTGGATCTCGTCACGCCAGCCTTTCGTGATGCCAGTTGCACATGTTTGAAGAACAAATTGCCTGTTCTTAACGTGAAAGAAGACAGCACTACATTTCGACATCTCCTCTCCTTTATATATCCCCAGGTTGAAAGCCAGATAGATGACTTTGACAATTTCGTGAAAGTCTGTCGGGCAGCGCGAAAATATGGAATGGGTGTCGTGGGAGAGAAGTTGAAGCATCAGCTTGACGTGTCTGGACATATCGTCGATCATCCAATGAGAGCCCTATGGGTCGCTATTGGATTTGGTTGGGAAAAGGCGGCCAAGAAGGCAGCAAAGAATGCACTTGCACTGCCACTACCGAGTGATAGGATTCCACTTGAGGAAGAGCTATCGCTTGTATCCGGTGCAGACGTGTACTGGTTCATCCAGTACAAACTCGCCTGTTGCGACGCGGCATGCGAAGCTGTACTGAAGGACACACTTGATAAGACAGAAGAGAAGGAGAGAGTCTTCCAGCGCATCATTGATAGACTGAAGGAATCTACGAGGGGAACAAGCATTAAGCAAGCATGTGCATCTGAAATTCAAGAAACGCCGAACGAGCCGTCAGATCACCAAGCGAGCGTTCTTTTCAAGCTCTTGAAGAAGCGAGACAAGTTAGTGACCATAGTTGAGAACGCAATTTCAAAGGTTCGTTTTACTTCTTGTTTATCTTTTCTGATCACCGACCCGATATTCTTGATTGTCAGGTTCCCCTCCGTGTTAATTGCTGTGCGCAAGGGGCGTAGTCAGTGTCGGGTGGATATAGGCGCCATAATAGGTAATAATGGACTAAGTAATATATTCTTTGATAATAGTATCGTTTCGACAAAGGGACTTAACTTGGTGGCCTGCATTGCCAGATATTCGTGCTAATTCAGAGCATTTTTTAGAAAGTAGCCATTAACGGATGTCCCTCTTGTGGACTTGCCTGTAGATCATACACTAGATCCAGTAGTCTCGAGTCTCTCGACTCCAGAGTCATGATTGTTGATGATAAAACCGCCTATTAAGTTGAATAGCGATACTGGTTATCGAATCTCACGACCCAATAGCAGCAAGAATTTAACAGGGGGCCAATGATGATCGTAGCATATTCGCAGGCACCCAGTGAACCTTGGGGTAAGGCCAGTACCCGCTGAATCGTAATTTCCTTCTTCTTTTATCACCATGCAGAAAATAGATGAAAAGGGAGAGAAGCTGAACCACGACGGGTCCTAAGACTGCATGCCGTCGCCTGCTGCTCAAATATCTTTCAGAGCGCACCGTTAGTATGATCCACGTCTCAGAGGTCCTGTAGATTAACGCTACCGACTACAATGATGTGGTCCATCGCTTCGCGTGGCATGCATGATTAGTGCCTAGTGCCTCGTTACAAGCAAGAACAAAAAGAGGTCTCTAAGTACTATGGAATACATTTGGAAATTTTCTAGTCGACTTGCACATCATCCAGGTTTATTATCAATTCAATGACCACTATCAGGACATCCCCGTGAAGCCTCCAATATTCGCATTACGACCAGAGCTTGCGACCTCCAGTCACAGTGAAATGATATCTGTCCAATATAAGAAATCGATTCGAACGGAGTTGAATTGAACGATAACCCCGTCTCGAGCCAAGTCACTAATTCGCCCCTCGTATTCATCCAACTTTCCACCATCCCGAACCACAAAGGAAAAAATCACCCGTCTGGATGAAGACCTCCCCCAGAAGTCATTTCCCATTCCGATATCAAGTCCCCGTCTGTATGTGCCGCGAGTCAATGTGGCCCAGCGTAGTACCCGTAATTGAAACACAGCCTTTTGACATCTGTCAAGTTGGGTACAACCACATCTTGAATTGATGCAACTGTTTCGGCATCAACGACAACTAGTTTCAAAATCTCTCGGAGATTTGTCGCAGAGCGCAAAATTTCTAAACAGATTGATATCGGTACAGGCCCATCTATCCATAATTTTTCAATTGTCTTGGATGTCACTAATGCGCTGAGCGAATCAAAGTACTGGCACATATATAGTGCTGAGAGGTTGGGGAAGCTATGGTGGCCAAGTGATAGCAGTGACGAGTCGCTTTTGCTATTTCCGAGCTTCAGAATCCTAAGAGGCAAAAGTGATTCAATAGGGATTTCTGAGAAATCTAGCTTCTCAGCGTCATGGCGAATGACCAGATCGATATCCGAGAAGGGAAACCGTGCTATGAGGGATTGGATTGGAGCGGCAGGTCCGTAACGCGTGATCAAGAACGAGGACGCAACCCTGCACGAGAGAGCCATAGGGAAGCTAGAGAAAGCTGGGACGGATCGCTGGATGTCATGACCGAGTCCCAAAACATAGGGGCATGCAAGAGGAGCTGTCTCCATCGTGAACAAACTTGTAACAAAAGCAAAACGGGACTGTTGTCGAGTAGTTTTCTTCCAGGATGCGTATCAAGCGCGTGATAATAAGTGCAGCGTAAGTGAAATATGTGCTGCAAAAGCAGGTAGCTTGTGGATGTGAGGAAGAGTCATTGTAATGTGCGTCAATACAAGCAAAAACAAATAATTTTGAAAGCGAGGAGCGCTGAGTCTCGGAATTTATACGACTCGGAATTTTTTTGGTTGGGTGGCTGACATCACCGCGTGCGTCCTTCCCAACAACTCCTAAACTTCGTTACTGAATTGCAGCTAGCACCGGAGGCTCTAGGTATGAGCCGGAATCACTGAAGCCGACGAAGGCCACCTTCGAATTCGTTGATCCGCCAACATGCCTCTCGGCTACACGTAAAGAAACAGCCTTCTTTGAACCCACGCCACCATACTTTGAGGCCAGAAACGTGTTTGCCAATGCACCAGGGGCTCCTCAAAGCTCAAATACTGGTGGCAGAAGAGAAGTCGCGGAGTGAACAAGGCTCATGGCATTGGCCACCTCGGCGAACATTATAAAGGCTTCCATCACGCGTTTAGCTCTCCATATAATTTATCATGGATGCTCAGAAGCCCTTTGACGTCTCTGCCTACTCAGACGTTATCTTGCGATCCAACGATAACGTCGACTTCTTTGTGCTCGAGTCTCTCCTTCGCCTCGTTTCGCCCGTCTTCTGCACAACATTTTCTTCGAGTCGCGATTCGAATCTTAACGAGAAGAAGAATGACCGATCTGTCGTCCCCGTTGCAGAGGACAGCAGGACGCTTTACTACGTTCTATCCACCATATACCCATATGCCCACCAACTAAAGCTGAACGACTGTCATTCGCTTTTGAAGGTGGGAGCAGCTGTGCAGAAGTATAAAATGAACACGATCGAGAACAAGCTCAAGTTGCCACTGTCGAGTTCTGCCCCCGGGTGTGGGGTAGGTGCGTTCCCGGACCAATTTCAGTTGTATGCCACTCTTGTGCAGCTTGGCTGGCACCACGAAGCTACCTTGGCCGCCCGCAAAACCCTGGATATGCCACTTCGCGAGTTGCCTTTCATCGACGAGCTTCGCAACATCAACGGTGCCGATTTCTACGGCTACTTGAATCTCAAGTTTCGCCATGAGCGTATTTTGGGTGATAAAACGAAGGCAGGCGTCACGTCCAAGCGTCTCTCCGTTGCCTCTAGCCAGCAACAATCGGATACCGATACGCTCGTCAACCGCAATGATAACATGTTCGAACCATCCAACGACGCCGACGCCATTTTCCGCTCTTCCGACTCGGTCGACTTTTTCGTGTTCAAAACTCTCGTATCTCTGGTTTCGCCGACGATCGACAGGAAGAAGCCTACCAAAGTTGGGGGTGGTCTACCTATCTTTGACTTTGATGAAGACAGCGAGATCCTCCGTCTTCTCCTGCTTCTCATCTATCCTCACGGATTATCGGAACGACAGATTGACAAGTTGGATACCTATTACAAGCTAGGGAAAGCAGCACAAAAATACAGGATGACCGTAATCGAAGACAAACTGAAGCAACAGCTACTGGCGTCCTCGTTCCTGACCGACGATCCTCTCCGCGTTTTTGCCATCACGATCACGCTCGGATGGGGAGAAGTGGTCAAAGCCGCAGCTTTGAGCACGTTGAACAGCCCGTTGGAGGATATACCTTACGTCGACGAACTGAAGCAGATCACGGGTGCGGATCTGTACTGGCTCGTCCAATACAGGTTTCAGTGCGTCGACGCGGCATGCGAAATCGTCGAAACGGAGTCGATCTTTGCGTCCCAAGAGTTGCACAAGAAAGGAGTCGAAAATTCGACGGTCAAGTCTCGCACTTTGGACAAGTTGAAGATCTGTCCTCGCGGTTCTGCGATTGTCGAGTCGTGCGCTGCGGAACTTGAAGAGCTAGAAAAGGGCGTTTATTGGGATTTGAAAGTGATGATCAAGTTATTGAAGAAACGAGACGTTTTAGCCAAGATGGTTGAAGTGGCCATCGCCAGGGTATGTATTTTACTTGTTGGTGACTGACTGTTTCGAATGACGCGCTTTTGGTGACTCAAGGTTCCTCTCAAAGTCGAATGCTGTAAGATCTTTGAATCCGTCGCTTTTCCCAAGATAAAAGACAATGAGGGGGAGGATAAATAGTGTAATCAAGAGGTCGCTGTAGGGTATATACATGTCATGTAGATAGTGTAACGATACAAACTCGGTGTTATTACCAAGTCTTGGGTGGTTACTGCTAAGAAGTAACGATGATGTCCACGATAGTGTATCAAGAACTTAGGATATATAAAGATGGCTACTATATTGGGTTGGAAGGGGCGAAAGTGGGTGACAGCGATGCAGGAACGAATGTGGAGGGATGGTGTTGCTACAAGTAGAATGACGACGGGAGAGGATGGATAACAACACAATGGAGTGCAGGTGAGAGTTTCTAATCGTAAGTGCTTTTATCATGACGATATTTCGAATTCGGCGCAGACGCCTTACTGGCGTTGAACAACGGGAACGGAAGCGAGTATCGCTTTGTGAGGGTTTTAAGCTTGTTGTAAGGATTGCGTTTTGGTCCTTTACGGAGGAGGGACTCGACGCGCTCCGCGGGCGTTGTGGGAGTGTCGACAGAACGCCAGATTGAGGGCACCTCCTTCGACGGGTCTAAAGCAGCGTCACTACTACGCATCATAGTAAATTGAATAACAAACGTACCATTGTTGCCACGACCAGAGACATTAAAGTCATCCGTCGACATACCTCGGGACAATCGGTTAAGTGCCGCAGGATCCGCGATGGTGCCCCTTCGAGGGTGGATGTAAATATCGTCGGCAGTCACACCTTCATTCTCCTCAGAGAACCTTTCAGAAGTGGGAGAATCGACGATACGGAGATCCTCCAGACTCGTCCGCTTTCTGATGTCCAGCACGACATTCTGGGAGGATGGATCATCTGGGTCGTATTGCGGAGCAGCAGCAGTCGAAGACGAATGTGAAGAAGTCGACTTTACTGTGCTGCCATTCGATTGCTGTGGCTTATGAGATGTAGCAGACAAAGATGAGTTGCTAGAAAATATCTTGGATGCTTTGAATGACTTTGTCGAAAGTAAGCTAGTTGAGAACCTGTTGGGCTTGCTCGTGGATACCTTTGAGGTTGGCAAATTCGGGACGGGAGGTGCGTCGTTTGGCTTGGAGAAACTCGACTTATGTTGGTGACCGAAGCGAAGACTGCTCTGAGAGACGCGGTTGCTTCGTCGTCGCGCAGCCGAGACAATGCTGACGCGGCTCTTGGCGCTTTTCGCGCTTTTATTGCTCTTGATGCTTGCAGCATCGTCGGCGCTTCTTGGGCTGAGCATTCCATAATCATTGTCTTTAGGAGGTAGAACTGGCGCTTCCTCCCGGTCCTCTTCAACCTCTTCGGTCTCTTCGATCATATGCGGAATGGAGGATGATGCTGACGATGGTTCGTACGATGGTTCGCGTGACATAGCAGGCGTGACTTCTGATGGTACCATCTGAGGTGATTCTGGAAACTTTTGCGGCGCATTGACAAGTGATGGTGCTTGGGCGAGAGCGATTCTCGAACCATTCCTCGAGAGTGCTTCTATGGTAAAGTAGGTAGGGACCATCGGATGTGGGACACTAGGTTCTTTTGGAGGTTGGTGCACCGAAACGACCGCTGCTTTGGATATGACGACTTCCTCTTCACCATCCGAAATTGCTGCCGCGGCATCTATCGCGTCCAATTCCTGAGCGAGCCGCTCAGCTTCCTTCCAAGCATCGTCAAGCTCTGCTTCAAGCTGCGAAATCCTTTGCCGTGATTGGTTGAGAGCATTAGTCCGTCTGCCATAGCTACTGTTGAGCTATAATACAACAATTCTCAATATCTGACCCTTATGATCAATTGTCCGACCCACCTTGCGCAAGGCAATAGCAAGGGCACTTCCCCAATGCACATCCAGTATTTTGGCAATCTGAGCCTGTTGATCATAAATTTTCGCCAACTCGCCCACTTGTTGATCGCATTCAGCCACGGTTTGCGATAGCTGCACCGCAAGCGCAGAGATGGTCGACGCAGATTCCTCCCTCTCTTTTGCAGCGACAGGGTCAGAAGCGCTCTAGTTTATACCTTGGAGTAGCATTGTTCTTCGATGGACCAGAAAACGGTACTTGGACTGTGTCATTAGCTTGGCATTTTCGAGTTTTTCAAGCTCGGCTGGAAGGACTTTATCTAGATTCTCTATAGAGAGCAACCGAATGAATGATTCGCCTGCCGAAGCCCGAATTGAGCGTGAGACGATGTGTTGGAGCTCTTCGGACGTGAATGTCCCTGTTACAGTGTCAAAGCTTGACGGGTACGTGACAGGAAGAATACGTACAGAGAGCAGCTTCGAGGGGTAGCCCTTTCCATTGGACTGGCGTGGATTCGAATGAGATTGAAGAGGGGATGGTCAGTGGCGGTGGTTTATTGATAGGCTTGATTGCGGGTGGCGTAGAAGGGGGCTTTGATACAGGGGGCGTTTCAACAAGGGCATGGGGAGATTGAGATTCTAGTTTCGGGGAAGCTGGGGTGATGTCTGGGGTGGTTGTTCTGCTGAGCACGGGCGAAGAAAGCTCTAGGGCAGCGCTCGAACGAGTGCGACCACGAGGACCGAGCGGGGTCATGCTCGGGCGCAGGCGCAGGGGGGAGGAGGCGGCGGCGGTGGCGCGCGAGGAGAGCTCTGGATCTTCAGCCATGCGTACTTTCTTATAGGCGCCGCCAGTTAATTGATGGATCACGGTAGCGAGCAGTGGTTGTCAGGGTCAGGGCCATTTAACTAGTACTCTATCTATATCAGCTCCCGGAGATATTCAACAACCTCCCTCGCAACCTCACCCGGTCCTCCCAGCGCCGCATCAAACGACACAAGCTCTCGTGCCTGTTCTACAAGTCTCTCAAGCTTGCTCTTCCTGCTCTCACCCCTGGATGGAAGCGAACTGATAATGATGTCTTCATTCGCACCGTTATCCCGCATCAGAAGACCGAAAAGCACAGCAAGGTGACCCAGCAAAGATAGCATGTCCAGTATCCTCCTCAGTTCACCATCATCCTCGTCCGTTGTGTCATTGCGCCGGGGAGCGTTCCCAGAACTTTCTT
>Ga0137376_10002732_pt1 | contig 10700 bp, 8 predicted proteins | sample SagtaG_23_FD_104814 | JGI IMG/M metagenome (GOLD analysis project Ga0137376, IMG submission 104814) | Vadose zone soil microbial communities from Sagehorn Ranch, Mendocino, California, USA - Sage2_L_20_16 metaG | ecosystem: Environmental > Terrestrial > Soil > Vadose zone | place: USA... | reverse complement strand
GTGCGAGGCCGCGGGATATGACGTCGTCCTCGTGGAGACGGTCGGCGTCGGGCAGTCGGAGTTTGCGGTCGCCGCGATGGTCGACTTCTTCCTCGTGCTCCTCTTGGCCGGCGCCGGCGACGAGCTCCAGGGGATCAAGAAGGGCATCCTCGAGCTCGCCGACGCGCTCGCCATCAACAAGGCCGACGGCGACAACGTCGGCCACGCGGAGCAGGCCGCCGCCGAGTACCGCGCCGCCCTCAACCTGTTCAGCCACGCGACGCCGCTCTGGGACCCGCCGGTCCTGACCGTCAGCGGCCTCGAGGGCAAGGGGATCGACCGCGTCTGGGCGGTCGTCGAGGACCACCGGGCGCGGCTCACGGCGGCGGGCGAGCTCGCCGCCAAGCGTCGCGGCCAGCAGCAGGCGTGGCTCTGGAGCATGATCGACGACGGCCTCAAACGTCACTTCCTCGCCCGCGCGGACGTCGCGCGCCTGCTGCCCGAGATGGAGGCCGCGGTCGCCAGCGCGACCGTGACGCCCACCGAGGCCGCGCGGCGCCTCCTCGCGCTGCTCGACGAGGGCGGCGACGGCGGCGCGCGCTCGGCGGTCACCCCGCGGCGGAAGCGGACAGCGTAATCCCGCTTCCGGGAAGTTTGCCGCGCCGGCTTTCGCCGGCCGCGGCACGGCGCTGGCTGTTAGCAGTGACGCCCAGTCTCGCCGTCCGCCCCGACCCGAGACAAGGTCTCGGGTCGCACTAACTCGAGGCAGGCGATCTCGCGCGGCGTGAAGAGGCGGACCTTCTGTCCCGTGAAGCCAAGGCCGCGGTTCACGTAGAGCGTCGCGTCGCCGTCGCGATACAGGCCGCGGTCGAAGGGGCTGATGAACTCGGCCAGGTTGCGCGCCCGGCGGCCGAGGCGGGCGGGGAGGGCGAGCTGCCCGCCGTGGGTGTGGCCGGCGAGCATGAGCGCGGCGCCCAGGCGCGCCGCCTGCGCGAAGCAGTCGGGACGATGCGACAGGACGATGATCGGGTTGCCGGCGGGGACCGCCGCGGCGAGCGGCGGCAGCGCCGGGTGCTCGAGCACGCCGCGCGCCCAGTCCCGGCCGAGGTCGTCGATGCCGACGACGGTGAGCGACGCACCGTCGACGGCGACGTGGACGGCGTCGTCGCGCAGCACGGTGAACGGTGTCAGCCGGCGGAGCGCGTCGGTGACCGTCTCGGCCCCCGCATAGAAGTCGTGGTTGCCGAGCGTGACGAGCACGCCGTGGCGCGCGCGCAGGCCCGCGAGCGTCGGAAAGGCGAGGCCGCACGTCTCGGCGCGGTCGACGAGGTCGCCGGTGACGCACACGAGGTCCGGCTCCAGCGCGTTCACGCGGCGCACGTGCGCGGCGAGCTCGGCGACGTCGAGATGCTGGCCGATGTGGAGGTCGGAGATGTGCACGATGCGAAGGCCGACGAGCGGCGCGGGAAGGTCACGAACCGGCACCTCGACGTGCGACACCGCGAGCTCGCGCGGGCCGAGGACATAGCCGTAGGCCAGCGTGGCGGCGATGGCGACGAAACCCGCGTGGACGAGCACGGCGTACGCGCGGGCGATATGCTCGACGGTGCCCGGCGGGACGAGCGGGGCGATCAGGAGGCCAGCGAGCGCGCCGAGGCCGGCGAGGCCCAGAAACAGCGCGCAGAAGATGGACGTGAAGGCGAACGCGACGTAGCCGCGCAGCACCGCGTCGGCGAGCGGCCGCGGACGGCGCGGAGATCGCCGCCGCACGACGAGGCGGCGGTTCAGATAGAAGAATGCGAGCGGCGCGAGGACGTGGACCGCCGACGGCAGGCGGACTCCGACGGCCAACAGGATCCACGCGACACACGCCCACTCGGCGAGGGCGATGAAGGCAAGGAGAAGACGGAAGAACGACCGGAAGAACGCTCGCTTGGCCGTCTCGACGACGCCGGCCGCGATGTCGTGCATCCGCGAGTAACTACTGCGGGTCTCCGTGCAGGTCCAGCGTGGCCCGATCCGCGGGTGAAGGCCGTCGGGTTGCCCGGACTCCTCGTGGCTTGCACAATGGAGTAGGAGTCGACGCATGACCGGCCGCGACCAGCCCTGGATCTTCCGGACCTACGCGGGACACACCAACGTCCGCGAGTCGAACGCGCTCTACCGCGGGAACCTCTCGCGCGGGCAGACGGGGCTCTCGATCGCCTTCGACCTTCCCACGCAGTGCGGCTACAGCTCCGACCATCCCGTCGCTCGCCCCGAGGTGGGCAAGGTCGGCGTCCCGATCAACTCGATCGACGACTTCCACGTGCTCTTCGACGGTATCCCGATCGAGCAGCTGAACACGTCGATGACCATCAACGCGACGGCGATGTGGCTGCTCGCGCTCTACGTCGCCCTCGCCGAGGAGCGCGGCGTCGACCCGAAGGTCCTCCAGGGCACCACGCAGAACGACATCATCAAGGAGTACCTCGCGCGCGGCACCTACATCTTCCCGCCACGGCCGTCGATGCGGCTGATCGTCGACATGTACGACTACTGCCTGCATCGCATTCCGCGCTGGAACGCGTCGAACATCTGCTCGTATCACCTGCAGGAGGCGGGGGCGACGCCGACGCAGGAGCTCGCCTTCGCGCTCGCCAACGCCATGGCGGTGCTCGACGCCATCCGCGAGCGCGGCTGCTTCACCGCCGAGGAGTTCGAGCAGGCCGTCGGCCGCATCTCGTTCTTCGTGAACGCCGGCATCCGCTTCGTCGAGGAGATGTGCAAGATGCGGGCGTTCGTCGCGATGTGGGACGCGATCACCCGCGACCGCTACGGCGTGACGAACGCGAAGTACCGCCTCTTCCGGTACGGCGTGCAGGTGAACTCGCTCGGGCTCACCGAGGAGCAGCCGGAGAACAACGCCTGGCGCATCCTCCTCGAGGCGCTCGGCGTGACGCTCAGCCGCGACGCCCGCTGCCGCGCGCTCCAGCTGCCGACGTGGAACGAGGCCCTCAGCCTGCCGCGGCCGTGGGACCAGCAGTGGTCGCTCCGGCTGCAGCAGATCCTGGCGTACGAGACCGATCTCCTCGAGTACCCCGACCTCTTCGCCGGCTCCCCGGTGGTCGCCGCGAAGGTGGCGGCGCTCAGCGAAGCGGCGTCGGCGGAGATCGCGCGCATCGAGCAGATGGGCGGCGCGCTCGCGGCGGTCGAGTCCGGCTACATGAAGGCGTCGCTCGTCCGCAGCCAGGCCGAGCGGCTGGCGCGGATCAACACGGGCGAGATGGTGGTCGTCGGTCGGAACCGCTGGACCGAGGGCCTGCCGTCGCCGCTGGTCGGCGGCGACGACGGCGGTCTCTTCAAGTTCGACCCCGCCTCGGCGGCCGCGACGCTCGAGCTGCTGCGCGCCACCCGGAGCAAGCGGAGCCAGGCGGAGGTCGACCGGACGCTCCGCGCGCTGCGCGACGCGGCCGCCGGCGGCACGAATCTGATGCCGGCTTCGATCGCCTGCGCGCGGGCCCGTGTCACCACCGGCGAGTGGGCCGACGCCTTGCGGAGCGTCTTCGGCGAGTACCGCGCGGCCACCGGCGTCGACGGACAGCGCCTCGGCCTCGACACGCCGCGCGCCGGGCAGGTCCGCGCGCGGGTCGACGCCTGGGGAGCACGGCACGGCGGACGGCCGCGGATCCTGGTCGGGAAGGCCGGGCTCGACGGCCACTCGAACGGCTCCGAGATGATCGCGGTGGCCGCCCGCGACGCTGGCTTCGAGGTGATCTACGGCGGGATCCGCTGGACGGTGCCCGAGATCGTCGCCTCCGCCGTCCAGGAGGACGCAACGGTGCTCGGGCTGTCGGTGCTGTCCGGCGCGCACCTCGACATCGCGCGCGCGGTCATCGACGAGCTCGCCCGGCAGGGAGCCGGCGAGATCCCGATCGTCGTCGGCGGCATCATCCCGGACGACGATGTCGCCGTCCTCGGGTCGCTCGGCGTGAAGGCGGTCTTCACACCCAAGGACTACGACGTGGTCGAGGTGATGAACCGCATCCTCGACGTGATCGGAGCGCCGCAGGCGGCGGCCGGACCGCAGGCCGCGAGCGGCTGATCAGCGGTCAATCCCGTCCCGCCCGCGTCGGCCTCGGAGCTGCGCCCTGTCGACGACCGGGGGCGCGCCGATGTATCGGGTACGCCCATGGCGCGACGAATGCGATTCGGGGTGACGTTGCCGCAGATCAAGCGCACGTGGCAGGAGGCGCGGGCTGCGGCCGTCGAATTCGACCGGCTCGGCTTCGACTCGGTGTGGGTGTGCGACCATCTCTACAGCGTCCCGATGCCGACGCTGCCCATCTTCGAAGCCTGGAGCGAGCTCGCCGCGGTGGCGGCCATCACCGAGCGCGTGGAGCTCGGGACGCTCGTCACCCCGCCGTTTTTCCGTAACCCGGCCGTCCTGGCCAAGCAGGTGGCGACGATCGACCACATCGCCGGCGGCCGCACGATCGTGGGGCTCGGGGCCGGCTGGTTCGCCTCCGAGTTCGAGGCGTATGGCTGCCCGTTTCCGTCGCTCGGCGCCCGGCTCGGCGCCCTCGAGGAAACGGCGCAGGTGCTCCGCAGTCTCTGGACCGAGGAGCGGACGACGTTCGAGGGGAAGCACTGCGTCGTCCGGGACGCCATCTGCGAGCCGAAGCCGGTCCGCCGGCCGTCGATCCTGATCGGCGGCGGCGGCGAGCGCCGCCTCATGGGCATCGTCGCCCGGCACGCGGACATCTGGAACAATCTCGCCGCGTTCCAGCCCGAGCTCGGCGCGAAGGTCGAGGCACTGAAGCGCCGCTGCGCCGACGTCGGCCGCGACTTCGCGTCGATCGAGGTGTCGCAGCAGTGCCTGGTCGTCATCGCGGAGACCGACGACGCCGCGCGCACCGGCCTCGAGCGCGCGCAGAAGATCTACGGCGGCCACATGGGCGCCGGCCTCGAGGAGCACGGCATCTGGGGCACGCCGCAGCAGGTGATCGACCGAATTGAACGGCACCGGGCGCTCGGCTGCACGCTCCTCGTGATCGAGTTCTTCGGCCGCGACACTCGCGAGCCGGCGCGGCTCTTCGCCGAGAAGGTGATGCCGGCGTTTCGTTGACCGAGCATTTCAACATCGGCGTCGCCTGCACGGACGCGCACCTCGGGACGCCGGTCGCGCAGCGTGCGGCGGTAATCGTCGACGAGCCGGGTCGCGTCCGGCAGGCGACGTTCGCCGAGCTGGCAGACCGGACGAGTCGGTTCGCGCAGCTCCTCCGCGACGTCGGCGTCGGTGCCGGCGAGCGCGTGCTCATCCGGCTTCCCAACAGCCTCGAGTATCCGGTCGTCTTCCTGGGCGCCATGAAACGCGGCGCCGTCCCGGTGCCGACGTCGATCCTGCTCACCGCCGAGGAGGTCGTGTACCTCGCCGGCGACTCCGGCGCGCGCGCAGTCGTCACCGACGTCGCGAGCTGGAACGCGCTGCGCGACGCACTCGAGGGTCTCGCGCACGTGACGGCCGTGCTCGTCGTGGGACCGGGGGACGCGGCGCCCGGCCGTCGCGTCGCCGTCCACGACCTCGAGACCGCGCTCGCCGCTGTCGCCCGCGTCGAGCCCGCCCATCCCGCTCGAGCCGAGGATCCCGCCTACCTCGTCTATACCTCCGGGACGAGCGGCTACCCGAAGGGCGTGCTGCACGCCCACCGCGCGCTCCTCGGTCGCCAACCCGCGTCGCAGTACTGGTTCGACTTCCAGCCCGACGGCGACCGCGTCCTCCACTCCGGCAAGTTCAACTGGACCTACGTGCTCGGCACTGGCCTCACGGACCCGCTGTACCGCGGCCACACGGCCATCGTGCACGAAGGCGTGCCCGATACCGCCGTCTGGCCGCGTCTGATCGCCGAGCACCGGGCGAGGATCTTCATCGGCGTCCCGACGATGTACCGCCAGATCCTCCAGAAAACGCCCGCGACGCGCGCCGACGTGCCATCACTGCGTCACTGCATGAGCGCGGGCGAGCCGCTCTCCGACGAGGTGCTCGCCGCGTGGCGCGAACGGTTCGGGCTCGACGTCCACGAGGGGCTCGGGATGACCGAGTGCTCGTACTACATCTCGCAGACGCGCGGCCGCCCGATTCGCCCCGGCGCCGCGGGGTTCGTGCAGCCGGGCCATCTCGTCGAGCTCCTCGATCCGGAGACGCTCCGACCGGTGCCGCGCGACGAGGAAGGCATGCTCTGCATCCATCGCGACGATCCGGGCCTGATGCTCGGGTACTGGAACCGGCCGGACGAGACGGCGGCATGCTTTCGTGGCGACTGGTTCATGACCGGCGACTATGCCCGGCAGGACGCTGACGGCTACGTCTGGTTCCTCGGGCGCCGGGACGACCTGATCAACACCTTCGGCTATCGCGTCTCGCCGTACGAGATCGAGCGCGTGCTGAAGGACCACCCGGGCGTCGGCGACGCGGCGGCCGTCGGCGAGGACGTCGCGCCGGGGAAGACGCTCGTCGTGGCGTACGTGACGGCGCGCTCCGACGCGCTGTCACCTGACGATGTGCTGGCGTACAGCCGCCGGCGGCTCGCGTCGTATAAGGCACCGCGCACCGTCTACCTCGTCGACGAGCTGCCGCGGACGCGGAACGGCAAGGTGCTGCGGCGCGCGCTCAGTGCGGCCGGCGCGCGCGCCTCTGCCGTGGAGCGGTAGGACTGCCGAGGCTGCGTGGCGTGCGTGACCACGCTGTGATGCGCGTTCGCCGTCTTGTTCGACGGCTGTCGAATGTGACACACTGGGTCACATGAAACGCGTGAATGTCCGAGAGCTTCACGAGCGGACCGGATCAATCGTCGACCTCGCCGCCGCGGGCCATGTCGTGACCGTCGTGAAGCGGGGGCGTCCTGTCGCCGAGCTACGACCGATCGGTGCGGGTGAGTACCGTCGCACGCTGCCCGATCGAAGCGAGTTGCTGGCGCGATATCCTAAGCTGCGCGGTGACAGCGGTCGCATCCTCGAACAAGACCGCTCGTGAGCCTCTATCTAGACTCGGCATACATTGCGAAGTGTTACATCAACGAGCGCGATGCCGACCGCGTGAGAGACGTCGTCAGAGGTGAATCGGGCCTCACCTCATCGGAATGGTGTCGAGCCGAGATCGCGTGCATCTATTTTCGGCACGTTCGCGAAGGAGCGCTGACGCGAGCGCAGGCTCGGGAGCTCCACGCGCTGTTCGTCGACGACGTGCGCGACGGTGTATGGACGCTGGTCCCGGTGTCCTCGGCATTACTCGACGCGCTGGAAGCCCGGCTGAAACGGTTCCGGCGACGCGATGTCTTCCTGCGCGCCGGAGATGCCGTGCACCTCACCGCCGCCGCCGAGGCGGGCTTTCACGAGATCTGGACCAATGATCGCCACATGCTTCGTGCTGCTCGCTGGTTCGGACTGCGCGGGCGGTCGGTATGAGCCGATGAGGCAACGGCGTGCGGGACAACGACGAGCAGTGCGACGACGGCAATCTCGTGGACGGGGACGGCTGCAGCGAGACTCAGCGAGGTTAGGCTAGCTTCGGAGCCGCTTCACGAGCGCGGCTTGCTCGTCGCGCATCTCGCGCGGCAGCCGCTCGCCGAATTGCTCGAGGAACTGCTGCTGCGCGGCCGCCGCTTCGAGCCACCCACCGCGATCGACCGCGAGGAGATCCTCGAGCGTCGCGCGCGAGACGTCGAGGCCGGTGAGGTCGATGTCGGCCGCACGGGGGAGATTGCCGATCGCGGTCTTCACCGGATCCGCCTCCCCGTGCACGCGCGCGACGATCCAGCGCAGCACGCGCAGGTTCTCGCCGAACCCGGGCCAGAGGTAGCTGCCGTCGCGCCCCTGGCGGAACCAGTTGACGCGGAAGATCCGCGGCGGCGCACCGATCCGCGCGCCCATGCGGAGCCAGTGGCCGAAGTAGTCGCCCATGTTGTAGCCGCAGAAGGGCAGCATGGCCATCGGATCCTGTCGCACGACGCCGACCGCGCTGGTCGCGGCGGCCGTCGTCTCCGACGCCATGGTGGCACCGAGGAAGACGCCGTGCTGCCAGTTGAACGCTTCGAACACGAGCGGCATGAGCGTCGCACGGCGGCCGCCGAAGATGATTGCCGAGATCGGCACGCCGCCGGGGCTCTCCCACTCCGGCGAGATCGACGGGCACTGGTGAGCCGGGGTCGTGAAGCGCGAGTTCGGATGCGCCGCCTTCGTGCCGCTCGCCGGCGTCCACGGCTTCCCCTGCCAGTCGAGCGCCTCGGGCGGCGACGCGCCGTCCATGCCCTCCCAGTACGGCGTGCCGCGCGGAGTGAGCGCCACGTTGGTGAAGAGCGAGTTCCGGCCGATCGTGGCCATCATGTTGGGATTCGTCTTCGAGTTCGTCCCCGGCGCGACGCCGAAGAATCCCGCTTCGGGGTTGATCGCGTGCAGCACGTCGTCCGCGGGGTTCATCCACGCGATGTCGTCACCGACGGTCCACACCTTGTAGCCCTTGTGGCTGGCGGGCGGGACCAGCATCGCGAGGTTCGTCTTCCCGCAGGCGCTCGGGAACGCGGCGGCGATGTACGTCGTCCGTCCGCTCGGCTCCTCGATGCCGACGATGAGCATGTGCTCGGCGAGCCAGCCTTCCTCGCGCGCCATCCAGCTCGCGATCCGCAGCGCGTGGCACTTCTTGCCGAGCAAAGCGTTGCCACCGTAGCCCGACCCGACGGACCAGATCGTCCGCTCCTCGGGGAAATGGAGGATGTAGCGACGCTCGGGGCTGAGGTCGCCGAGGGAGTGCAGGCCCTTCACGAAGTAGTCGGAGCCGCCGAGCCGGTCGCGCGCGACCTTCCCCATCCGAGTCATGATGCGCATGCTGGCGGCGACGTAAGGGCTGTCGGTGATCTCGACGCCGACCTGGCTGTACGGCGAGGCGACGGGACCCATGATGTAGGGGACGACGTACATGATCCGATCGCGCATCGCGCCGGCGAAGAGCGGACCGACCTTCTCCTTCGCAGCCGCCGGCGACATCCAGTTGTTGTTTGGACCCGCGTCGTCCTTGTCGCGCGTGCACACGAACGTCAGGTGCTCGGTGCGGGCGACGTCGTTCGGGTCGCTACGATGCAGGTAGCAGCCCGGGAACTCCTGCTGATTCAGCTCGAGCAGGGTACGGCTCTGGAGCATGTCGCCGACGAGCCGGTCGTACTCGGCGGCCGAGCCGTCGCACCAGTGCACGGCCTTCGGCCGCGTGATCGCGGCGCAGTCGTCGACCCATTGCTCAAGGGCGGTCGGCATCCTAACACCTTATCCGTCGCCGGCCCGCAAGGTCAACGAATTACGCCGGGCATTCGTGCAGGAACGCCGTCACGGCGCGGTTGAACGCGTCCGGCGCTTCGAGATTCGTCAGGTGCCCCGCCCCGGGAATGACGATCGCGCGGCCGCGCGGCGTCTGCCTGGCCATGTCACGCGCCACGTCGGGCGGCGTCAGCAGATCTTCCTCCCCGGCGATGCAGAGGACGGGGCAGCCGACGCGCGCGAGGAGCGGCGTGGAGTCGGGACGCGCCGCCATCGCGCGCAGCGCCGCCGCCACGCCGGCCGCCTTGTTCTCGCGGATGATGCCCCGCACGCGATCGAGGAGCTCCGGCCGCAGGCGCGGGGTCCTCACGCCGAGCAGCTTCGGCAGGAACTCGTTCGCGGCGACGTCGACGCCGCCGGCCTCCACCTCCGCCGCCAGCCGGTGGCGTGCGGCGGCCCCCGCCTCCGTGTCGGGTGTTGCCCGCGTGTCGGCGAGCACGAGCCCGACGAGACGCGGGCCGAGCTCGGTGAGGAGTCGGAAGGCGAGGTAGCCGCCCATCGAGAGGCCGACGACGACCACGCGGCTGACGGCGAGGGTATCGAGGACGGCGATCACCTGTCGGGCGTAGTCGTCGAGCGAGGGCGCCGTCGTCGGTGCGGGGCTGAGACCGAAGCCCGGAAGATCGGGCGCCAGGAGACGCGCGCTCGCGGCGAGGGCGTCGAGCTGCGGCTCCCACATCCGGCTGTTCAGCGGAAAGGCGTGCAGCATGAGGATCGCTTGCCCGGCGCCGACGTCCCGGGTGTACAGGGGAGTGGTCATGGCCCTTCGCTGCCGGGGGATGCAGACGTCGTCAATCCTCCGTCGATGGGGGATTGATCGGTCGCAGCAGGCTGGCGAGCATCGGTCATCCGGGAGGATGACTGCATGGCCCAGTGCGAGGTCTGTCACAACGAGTACGACAAGAGCTTTCAGCTGATCGCCAACGGCAAGACCCACGTCTTCGACAGCTTCGAATGCGCCATTCAGGCGCTCGCCCCGACCTGCGCCCACTGTGGCTGCCGGGTGATCGGCCACGGCGTCGAGGGCAACGGCCGCGTCTTCTGCTGCGCGAACTGCGCGAAGACGGCCGGCGTCGGCGGGATGCGCGATCGGCTGTAACCCCGCGCGCGTGATGCGGCGCGCGCGGCTCACAATCCTGCACGCTTTCGTTCCTCCGGTGGCAGCGGTGTCGTGCTGAACGTCCGGAACCGGCTCTCGATCGGCTCCTGCGGCCAGGTCTACAACTCGAGCAACACGGCGGTGATCAACGTGCCCGGGTCGCGGCTCGAGCGTGCGCGTCGGCGGGGAGGCCTACGTCGAGGTCGACGACGGCTCCTTCTACAGCGCGGGCTGTCCGCAGTAGCTACGGCGCGGCCCGGAACGTGAGCGGCACGCCGTG
>Ga0137376_10002730_pt1 | contig 10703 bp, 6 predicted proteins | sample SagtaG_23_FD_104814 | JGI IMG/M metagenome (GOLD analysis project Ga0137376, IMG submission 104814) | Vadose zone soil microbial communities from Sagehorn Ranch, Mendocino, California, USA - Sage2_L_20_16 metaG | ecosystem: Environmental > Terrestrial > Soil > Vadose zone | place: USA... | reverse complement strand
CGTTCGCGGGTTCAGGTACGACCGGCGCGGTGGCGCACAAGATGGGCCGTCGGTGGATCATGGTGGAAGTGGGCGACCACTGTCACACGCACATTATCCCGCGGCTGCGCAAGGTGATCGACGGTGCAGATCGGGGAGGTGTCACGCAGGCGTCGAACTGGCGTGGCGGCGGCGGATTCCGCTACTACCGCCTCGCCCCGTCCCTGCTTGAGAAGGACAAGTGGGGCAACTGGGTCATCAGTAAGCAGTTCAATGCGGCCATGTTGGCGGAGGCCCTATGCAAACTTGAAGGCCTTACGTACGCCCCCAGCGACTCGGTGTACTGGCAGCAAGGGTACTCGACCGAGCGGGACTTCATCTACATCACGACTCAGAACCTGAGCCCCGAGCAGCTCCAGCAGTTGAGTGACGACGTGGGGTCGGAGCGGTCGCTCCTGGTACTGTGTTCGGCATTCCGTGGCAAGGCGGATGGATGGCCGAATTTGACCGTGAAGAAGATCCCGAAGCAGGTGCTGTCACGCTGTGAGTGGGGCCATGATGACTACAGTCTCAATGTCGACAACTTGCCCAAGGCCCCGCCAAAACCGGGTCAGCAGGATCTCTTCGTTAGGGCAAAGGCAGAGAACCCGGTGGGGGCACAGGCCGAGAACCAGTGACCTGGCTTTTGAACGCTATCGCGGGGCGGCTAAGCCTCCGGCCTCCGCAGCGGCAGTCCCTTGAGATCCTTGCCCGCGTCGCGGAGATCGTCCCGCCGAAAAAGGACACAGATGTTGCTGCGGCACTGGCTGTAATCCGCGCCGAATACCCGAGCGTGATCGATTTCGAGCGGACCTTCCCCTCGCTATGCTTCGCGTTGGCCACGGGGGTCGGCAAGACCAGACTCATGGGCGCGTTCATCAGCTACCTGCACCTCGCACATGGCATCAACAACTTCTTCGTGTTGGCCCCGAACCTCACTATCTATAACAAGCTGATCGCTGACTTCACACCGAACACCCCCAAGTACGTTTTCAAGGGGATCGCGGAGTTCGCTACTGCGGCACCGGCCATCATCACGGGCGACAACTATGAAGGAATGGCGGGCTCGCTATTTGACGAGTTGCTGCCGTGCAAGGTTAACATTTTCAACATCTCAAAAATCAACACTGAAGTCCGCGGCGGGAAGTCGCCGCGCATCAAGCGCCTGTCGGAGTACATCGGGGAGAGCTACTTCGACTACCTGGCCGGGCTCCCCGACCTAGTCTTGCTCATGGACGAGTCCCATCGCTACAGGGCATCGGCCGGCGTCCGTGCGATCAACGAGTTGAAGCCCATCCTTGGTTTGGAGTTGACCGCGACGCCCTTTATGGAAGGCACGGGCGGCAAGGTCGTACCCTTCCAGAACGTCATCTTCGACTACCCGCTCGGCAGGGCAATGGCAGACGGTTTCGTCAAAGAGCCCGCTGTGGTCACGCGGGAAAACTTCAACCCTGCGGGGATGTCGCCTAACGCAATCGAGCAGCTCAAGCTTGAGGACGGGGTCCGACTTCACGAAATCGTCAAAGCGGAGCTCGAGACTTACGCCCGCGAGACCAGCAACGTAATCGTGAAGCCGTTCCTACTAGTGGTGGCCCGGGACATCACCCATGCGAGCGAGCTTGTGAAGCTCGTCCAGTCGGACCAATTCTTCGACGGCCGTTACAAGGACAAAGTAATCCAGGTGGACTCAAGCAAGACCGGAAAAGAAGAGGACGAGATGGTGGAGCGGCTGCTCAAGGTGGAACAGCCTGATGAGGTGACGGAAATCGTGGTTCACGTGAACATGTTGAAGGAGGGCTGGGATGTAACCAATCTCTATACCATCGTGCCGCTCAGGGCCGCGAATGCGCGCACGCTGGTCATGCAATCGATCGGGCGAGGCCTCCGGTTGCCGTATGGAAAGCGCACTGGAGTGACGGCCGTCGATCGCCTCAACATCGTGGCGCACGACAGGTTCCAGGAGATCGTCAACGACGCGAATCAAGCAGACTCCCCCGTTCATGTAAAGCAGCTGATTTTGACGGCGGGCCAACTTGTTCAACGGACTGTTACCGTGGTAGCTCCCTCTCGCCTTGCCAATGTCCTCGTCCTCCGACCGGAGCAAGCAACCGCGAGCACGCAGGTGGCTGGTGACGGCGAGACCCTGGCGTTTGCGAACACCGAAGATCAAAAGGTCGCGCGGATTGCGTACGACATGATTCGCCGAATGGAGAGCGCGCCCGCGATCGTACCGAGTGTTACGTATCTCAATCAGGCTGAAGTTCAGGCCGAATTGGTCAAGCAAGTCGCCGAGCGATACCAGCCGCCCCAGATGGAGATCGAGGGCTTGAGTAAGAGGCCTGACATCGCTGCGGTCGTTGCCAGAACAGCCGAGCTCGTCGTGCAAAGGACCATAGACATTCCCCGGATCGTTGTCGTACCACGGGGCGAGGTGCGGTCGGGATTCAAGGCATTCAAACTCGAGCTCGGCACGCTCAAGTTCGAGGCTCCGCCAGACACCCTGTGGGCACAGCACTTGCGGACGGGCCAGGTTGACGTCATCGGCACGGGCGGCGGGGGCATAGACGAGAAGCGGTTGGAGGACTACGTCGTTCGGGGGTTGGTAGATTTCGATGACGTAGCGTACGACAATCACGCCGATCTGCTATACGATCTCGCGGCCCAGGTGGTCCGTCACTTTAATGGTTACCTGAAGGACGACGAGGTCCGGCGGGTACTTCAGATGTATCAACGCCAGATCGCTGACTTCGTGCACGCGCAGATGCAGCACCACCATTGGGAGGAGGCGGTGGAGTACGACGTGGAGGTGACCAGGGGCTTCACTGAGCTCAAGCCGAGCGCCTACGCCGCCACGGCGGGCGAGCCGCCGTTGGATTATCGTGTGTCGCCGGCCGACAAGACCAACATGGCTCGATACTTGTTCGGTGGGTTCAGCCGCTGCCTTTACCCGGTAACCAAGTTCGGATCTGATTCTGAGCGGCAGTTGGCTGTGATTCTCGAACGGGAAGGGGCCAAGTGGTTCCGTCCCGCGCGAGGGCAGTTCCAAATCTTCTACAAGCTTGGCTCAGACCACCCGGAATACCAGCCCGACTTCGTTGCGGAAACGGCGGATCGCATCTACATGCTGGAGCCCAAGGCGGCAAATCAGATGACCGACCCCGAAGTTTTGGCGAAGCGTGATGCCGCGGTCTTGTGGTGTAAGCGGGCCAGCGATCATGCCGCAACGTGGGGCGGGAAGGAATGGAATTACGTTCTGATTCCGCACACGGCGATCGCCGAGAACATGACGTTGGAGGGGTTAGTCAAGGGGTTTGGCGTCAAGTGACCTAGCGCTCGGCTAGCCAGGGCTCACCTCCCGAGAGGACCTCCTCTGTGCCTTACGAAGCACCACTCGCATAACGTCCCGTAGCGGTACAAGTACCACCTCGATCTGTTTGGGCAAACGCCCCTTCGTTTGCTCACGTCGCCAAAAGGTCGCCATGTCTGGCTCCGTAAATAAGGCGAGTCGCCGCCTCGCCCTGGTCAGCAGTAAGAACAGCATGTCGGACCGGATCTTGTGAATCTTGCCGGCTCCCTGCTTGCCAGACGCTGTCCGCGCCGAACTGGTGGAGATGCAAGCGACAACGCGCCCGTCATCGCTGACCGCATCGAAGGCGAAGGTTCCCCCCGAGGTGAGGCGAACACTCTGGGCGGAGAACGGCCGCCGATACTTCCCCCGCAGCCAGGTGTCGCGCACCCACTGCTCAATGACTCGCTGGACTCGCGTGTTCGCCATCTGTCTCCCCAGTCCTTGGAACCGGTGTCGCACCCCCAGCCTACCATTTGCTCAACTGAATTGCCGCGCGCCGTGAGAGAGATACGTTACATCCCTAAGCATGTCTACCATCGGGTGGCTGGCCTACTCCGAGGCCGAGCGCCGCAGCGCGCTCGACGTAATCGCGCTTTTCAAGGAGCGCGACACCCGAGACGAACTGGGCCTCGGTGTGATTCGGGACGCCTTGGCCGATCTCTTCTTTCCAGGAACCAGCACCATCCAGCGGCGGGCCCGGTATTTCCTGTTCGTCCCGTGGACGTACTTGAAACTCGAAAGGAAGCATGTCGCTTCGGCGGACGCCGCGAAGCAAGCGCGTCGCGATGAAATCGAGCTAATCAAAGAGTTGGTCAAGGTCGAGGAGGAGGAGGGGGTCATTGGTGTGCAGGCGCGCGAGACCCTGAAGCGCCTGCCGAGCAACATCTATTGGCAGGGGTTACAACGCCTAGGCATTCGCCTGTTTCCGGGCTCACAAGATCAGTACCATCGGTCGCTTGACCGCTACTACCAGAGGCTCAAGGACGCCGCAGACATGCAGACCGAGGATCATGAGCCTGCAGGGGGGCGGCTCGTCCCAAACTGGCATGCGTCGCTCCCACCGTGTCCGTCAGGCTTTCCAAAGGGTGCGACGTTCGTCCTCGCTCGCGTGGAGGCGGACTACCTGAGCGAACGCATCCTCAGCACGGCTCCAACGTCACTCCTCGCGTTCCTGGTAAGCGAGGCGAAGCCGTCCGACGCGACCGCCTTTCCGTGGATGCACCCTCAGTTTGGTCAGTTCCCTCCTTCTATTCGCGGCGCACTTGAACACGCACGTTGCTTCTCTGAACTGATGCACGGCGCGGCGCTGCTCTACAACCTGATGCTGGCCGAAAAGCAACCGTCGCCCCCGAGACGCAAGCAGTACGCCGAAGCGCTCGGTGAGTGGCGCTTGGCACTCGAGCGACGCTGGTCCGCCTTTACGCGCTGGGACCGCAGGGCCTTTTGGACCCTCATTGCAGACACCGATGCTCGGCTGCGGCCAACCGCGCGTCACTTTGTTGACGAGTGGTTGGACCTGATGTTCGCGACCAAAGGGAAGGCGATCGGCACGAATCAAAGAGCGCGTGACCTCATTCATCGGCGCGAGCGCGCATTGAAAGGACCGCAGGCCCGCCTCGACAACCGCCAGGCCCTGGCGTCGTGGAGGGGTGCGGCAGGAGCGAATCAGATCGACTACCGGTGGGGCATTGCGCAGATGGTTGTGGCCGACATCCAGCGCGGTCTGACCGTCTAGTCGATGCTCGACCCACAGGATCGCTTCCTCCTCTCCGACTCCCTGCGACCGTCGCAGGGCTACTCACTCGATTACGCCGTCGCCACCACGTACTCGCTTGACTTGGTGTCCCTTGTTGCTGCTCCGATCGCTCTTGCGCGCTTCGATTGGGAAGCCGCGGAGGATGCAGCGCATCCAGACCCGCTCATGATCCTTGAGTCCTTACGCCGCTGCTCGGATCGACTCGCCGTCTTCTGCGAACCGGGCCGCATCGCGGTCCCCAGCGACCACCATTTATTGTTTGCCATGCTCGAGCAGAGCGTGCACGAAGTGCGAGCTCCCAAGCCCAGTAGGGCCTTCCACCCGAAGGTGTGGGTCGTGCGCTACTCGGCCCCGAAGGCGCCGATTCGCTATCGCGTACTGGTCTTGAGTCGCAACCTGACGGCTGATCGCTGTTGGGACGTCATCGTGACTCTCGATGGAGAGCTACTCGACAGACAGAACGCAATTGCAGCGAATCATCCGCTCGCTGACTTCGTCGCCGCGCTGCCTCGAATGTGCCTGCGGCCGCCATCTCCAGCCTTACGCAAGATGATCGACCGGTTCCAGCGTGAGCTGCGCAAAGTGCGGTTTGCGCTTCCAGAGGGGTTCACAGACGTTGCGTTCTGGCCCTTGGGCGTCGGCGACTACACCTCGTGGCCATTCGAGGACGTCGATGACCGGATGCTGGTAATCTCGCCGTTTATGGAACCGGGCTGCCTCAAGCGCCTCACGCATGCCACCAAGGGGCACATTCTAGTTTCGCGTCTCGACGAGCTGGACGCCGTGTCACGTGTGTGCCTGAAGTCCTTCAAGCATGTCTACACACTGCCGCTGGATGCTGATCGCGAGGTGCAGGATGAAGAGGTCCAGCCGTCTGGTGACGGACTGCTGCGGGGTCTTCACGCTAAGGTCTATGTTGCGGACGCTGGGAGGGACGGGCGTATCTGGTTGGGTTCTGCCAACGCGACCAACGCCGCGTTCAACGGCAATGTCGAATTCTTGGTGGAGTTGAGAGGCGGCCGCTCCCACGCCGGCGTCGAGGCAGTTCTTCAGCGAACTAAGGATCGCACGGGCCTGTTGGATCTGTTGGAGGCATACAACGTTTCAGGTGATGTGACAAAGGTGGACGCCGACTTGGAGCGTCTCGAAGAGCGCTTGGAGCAAGCGCGTCGTACCCTGGCGGACGCGCGGATGGTCGCTGCGGCACGCGCAGACAAAGACCTCTTCGCGTTTACGCTTCGCGCCTCCACGGCCTTGAGGCTGCCGAGTGGCGTGGCCGCGCGGTGCTGGCCCGTCACGCAGCGGGAGGACGTGGCTGCCCAAACGGTGAGTACTTCGGGTACGACGATCGCGGACTTTGGACGGGTTGCCTTTGAAGGACTCACATCCTTCTTCGCGTTCCACGTGATTGCCAAAGAAGGCACCAAGAGCGTGGAAGCTCGGTTCGTGCTCAACTTGCCTCTCGAGGGTGCGCCGGCGGATCGTCAGCAGGCCCTGCTTCGAGCGATGTTGCGCGACCGCGCCCAGGTCACACGGCTCCTGCTGTTACTCCTAGCGGATGAGGCCGACTGGGATGCCGTGAACGCGGCAATGACGCAAAGCGGGGACGGTCCCGATCCCGGCCAAGCGTCCCGCGGCCAGGACGTTCCGTTGTTGGAGGGACTCCTCCGCGTCCTGCACCGCAGCCCAGCAAAGCTCGATTCCATCGCCGATCTCATCTCGCAACTCGGGCAGGATGGGGAGGCCGAAAAGCTCCTGCCGGAGAACTTCCAGCAAGCGTGGGGGCCGATTTGGGCTGCGCGCCAAGCAAGTCGCAAATGAGCCGACAGAAACGTGAAACTCCCCCAGATGTTGACGCTGTGCTCCGGGGCTTGAAGGACTTCCAGCGCGACACAGTGGAATACGTGTTCCGGCGGCTGTACCTCGATTCTCCTCCGACGCGGCGTTTCTTGGTCGCCGACGAAGTCGGCCTCGGCAAGACCCTGGTAGCTCGGGGCCTCATTGCGAAGACCTTGAACCACTTGTGGGACGACGTCCCGCGGATCGATGTGGTCTATGTCTGCTCTAACGGTGACATCGCGCGTCAAAACATCAATCGCTTGAACGTCACGGGGCGTCGCGACTTCGTTCTGGCCTCGCGAATCACGATGTTGCCTGTGGAGGTCCAGAACCTGAGACGCCAGCGCACCAACTTTATTTCACTGACACCCGGCACGTCCCTAGAGCCTCGTTCTCAGATGGGGCGATGGCAGGAACGGGCCTTGCTGTATTGGTTACTGCGCGATGAGTGGGGTCTCAAGGGACGTTCATCGTTAAATGTGCTGGAAGGGAATGCGCGCACGGACTCCTTCCGCAATTCCGTGAAGTCCTTCCGTCGGGAGCGCCGCGTTGACAAAGTGCTTCAAGCCGACTTCCACGAGGCGCTCAGAACCCACGAAAAAGCAGCGAAGCATACTAAGCAATTGAGCTTGAGGGATCGCTTCGACAACTTGTGCACCGAGTTTCAGTACAGTCGTAAGCATATCCCGATCGATCAACACAAGACGCGGCGCGAGTTGATCGGGGAGCTGCGGGAGCTACTCGCTCTGACTTGCGTCCATGCGCTTGAGCCAGACTTGATCATTCTGGACGAGTTCCAGCGATTCAAACAGATCCTCCACGGGTCAGACCTGGCTAGCAGCCTCGCCCGCGACCTTTTTGAGTACAGCGGTGAGAATTCAGATGCGCGGGTTCTTCTACTGTCCGCGACTCCTTACAAGATGTATACGCTCAGCGGCGAAGGTGATGGGGACGACCACTATGCTGACTTTGTTCGCACTCTGCGATTCCTCTTGAACAATGAGAGCCGCACCCAGGAGGTGGAGACGCTCCTCGGCCAGTACCGGCACGAGCTATTCCGCCTTGGCGGAGGGGGTGGCGCTGGTTTGCAAGGAATTAAGGAAAGGCTGGAGAGCAGTCTGCGGAGCGTCATGGTTCGCACCGAGCGGCTTGCTGTCTCCCAAAGTCGTGACGGAATGCTGCGGGAAATGGCCTCCGGAGCGACCACGATCGCGCCGCATGAGCCTCTGACCTACCGAGCCTATCAGGAGGTTGCTGACATCGCCGAGCACGGCGACACGCTCGAATATTGGAAGTCAGCCCCATATCTGCTGAACTTCATGGACGACTACCTCCTTAAGCGAAAGTTCGCGACGGCGGCTAGGGATTCGGAAAAGCGTGTCGCTGTGACTAAGGCAGTGGGCGTTGAAGGCGTTCTCTTGCCCTGGAAGCGCGTCAAGGCTTACGAAGGCCTGGATAGCGTTGGCGCTCGGCTCCGCTGGCTCACGGAAGACACCTTGGGGCGTGGAGCGTGGAAGGTGCTTTGGATCCCGCCGTCTCTTCCGTACTACAAGCTCGAGGGTGCGTTCGCGGAGCCCGCGCTGCGCTCCTTTACCAAGCGGCTCGTCTTCTCGGCCTGGCGGGTCGTCCCGAAGGCGACCGCCAGCGTGCTCAGTTATGAGGCCGAGCGCCTCATGATTCGATCGTACGAGCAGAAGCCTGGAAACACGCCTGAAGCAAGGAAGGGGCGTCGGCCCCTGCTGACGTTCCCGCTTCGTGATGGCCGGCCCGCAGGAATGCCGGTCTTGGGGCTGCTGTACTCGTCAATCGTGCTCGCTCGAGACTACGATCCAATCGCCGCTGTTCGGGACCTCAAGCTACCGCCAGGAATGGCTAGCGCCGAGCAGCTGCTGGGGCGCTTCGAGAAGCGCCTCAAGGTTCAGCTTTCTTTCCTGCCTGAGGCGTCGGACCGCGGGCCAGCGGATGAGTCGTGGTACTGGGCCGCGCCGCTGCTCTTGGATCGGGCGGAGAGTGACGCAGAGACGAACGCGTGGTTCCGGCGGCGTGATCTAGCGCAGTTGTGGTCGCCCATGGCAAGCGAGGAAGACCAAGACGACAGCAATTGGGCCGAGCACGTGGAGCGTGCCCGTGAGTTGGTGACCGGGAAGGTCTCGCTCGGACGCAAGCCCGACGACCTGGCCCACGTCCTGGCGCTGATGGCGCTTGCCGGCCCTGGCGTGGCGGCGCTCCGGGCCCTTGGTCGGGTCAGTGGCGGTGACTCGGCGCTCAGAACTCCCGAAGTACGGGATGCCGCGGGTCGGATGGCATGGGGTCTGCGTTCACTCTTCAATGCACCGGAAACGATCGCCCTAATTCGAGGGCAAGATGATCGAGAGCCCTATTGGCAACGGGTTCTCGAATACTGCGTTCGAGGCGGTTTGCAGTCGGTCTTGGACGAATTCGCGCACGGCCTGCGAGAACAGGGAGAGGCGTTCGCGAGCGATCCCGTCGCCATCGCTAAGGGAGTGTCGAACGAGGTGTCTCTCGCGGTCTCCATCCGGACCTCGGTCCTTAGAGTCGACGATATCCGAATCTCTGCCTCGGGAAGGACGGTAGCATTTGGCGAGGACCATGCCATGCGAACGCGATTCGCTCTGGCCTTCGGCCGGGATCAGACGGATGAAGGCAGTTCGGCAATTCGAGCGGACCAGGTCCGTAAGGCGTTCAACTCTCCGTTTTGGCCCTTTGTACTCGTGAGCACCTCAGTCGGGCAGGAGGGGTTGGACTTTCATCCCTACTGCCATGCCGTGGTGCATTGGAACCTACCGTCGAACCCGGTGGATCTTGAGCAGCGCGAAGGCCGTGTGCACCGCTATAAAGGTCACGCGGTGCGGAAGAACGTCGCGACGCAGCACGCCGCAGCGGGTCTCGGTGGTACGGACGCCGACCCATGGCAATCGCTGTTCGATGCGGCGGTTAAAGAGCGACGCGCTGAGGCGACCGATCTCGTGCCGTTCTGGGTCTACCCCCTTCCCAACGGTGCCGCGATCGAGCGCCACGTACCCTCGCTGCCGCTGAGTCGCGAGATCGAACAGCTCGCTGCACTCCGCCGGTCGCTGGTCGTGTACCGGATGGCGTTTGGGCAGCCGCGGCAAGACGATTTGATCGCCTATCTCTTGCGGACGGTGCCGCCGGATCAACTTCAGAAGTATCTCGCGACGCTGCGGATCGACTTGACTCCCCCACCGGCGGAAGCGGCGCGCTGACACGTGAGGCAATGCGAGAACGGCGGTTGGACCGCTGGTGGATCGGCCACACTGGATCCCGCTTCACGCGAGCGCGGTGGCGCCGAGGTCTCGAACGGCCTCTCCCTCTACAAGATCCATCACGGGGCTTGCGACGTCGAGATCCTTGGCGTCGACCCCGACTACACGATTCATATTCGTCAGGACGTGCTGCAGGAGGAGGACGGCCCGATGCTGCTGCACGGGCTGCAGGAACTGCACGGATCACGGATTATCCTGCCGAAGACGGAGCTGCTCCGGCCGAACCGCCATTACCTGGCCGAGCGGTTCGGCCGCTTCGCAGCGGCCTGACGCACGGCCATCCCGCCGATGCACCTCTCCGGCACCCAACTGCTCCTCTCCGCCACGGACCTGTCCAATTTCCTGAGTTGTCGCCACCTCACCGCGCTCGACATGGCGGTCGCACTCGGCAAGCGCAAACGCCCGCATTGGGACGACCCCCTTCTTGAAATTCTCT
>Ga0137376_10002729_pt1 | contig 10703 bp, 10 predicted proteins | sample SagtaG_23_FD_104814 | JGI IMG/M metagenome (GOLD analysis project Ga0137376, IMG submission 104814) | Vadose zone soil microbial communities from Sagehorn Ranch, Mendocino, California, USA - Sage2_L_20_16 metaG | ecosystem: Environmental > Terrestrial > Soil > Vadose zone | place: USA... | reverse complement strand
TGACGATGAAGACCTTCACGAGCCGGCCTGAGCTGCCGCAACAGGAGCGGGCGTGCTCCACGGGAAGTTGATCCAGCGGTCGGTCCGCCGCCAGACGAAATCGCAGCGGACGACACTCTGCGGTTTCTCGTACAGAACTGCGGTCCGTACCTCCGGAACGTGTTGCGCGCAGAACTCACTGGCCAGAGCCAGCGTCCGCCCCGTGTCGGCGACGTCGTCGACGACGAGCAACCGTTCCGCACGAAGCAGGGCGAGATCCGGTACCGGCGGCAACAGAAGGGGCTCGTCCAACCGTTCGTCGACGCCGCTGTAGAACTCGACGTTGAGCGTCGCCATGTTCTTCACGCCGAGCGCGTACGCGAGTGCGCCGGCGCACGGCAGGCCACCGCGGGCGAGCGCAAGCACAGCGTCCGGACTGAAACCGTCAGCCCGGATCTGCGCCGCGAGGTCGTCGACCGCCGTGCCGAGATCCTCCCAGGTCATCTGCTCACGCATAACAGAGAGAATCCCACAGATGGAAACGGGGCTGGCAGGGAAGCGCGTGCTCGTGACAGGAGCCTCAGGCGGGATCGGCTCTGCGTGCGCGCGTGCCTTCGCTGCGGAGGGAGCCGAGGTGGTCGTGCACTACCACCGTGGCAAGGAGCGCGCCGAGCAGCTCGCCGCGGAACTGGGAGGTGGTGCCGTCGTGGTCGGCGCCGACCTGACCCGGGAGGAGGAGGTCGACCGCATGTTCGCCGCGGCCGGCAGCCTCGACGTCTGTGCCGCGGTTGCGGGCGTGTGGCCCTCGGAAGACCTTCCTGTGTGGGAGCTCCCGCTCGAACGGTGGCGCGCCACGCTCGATGCGAACCTGACTGCAACCTTCCTCACGGCCCGCGGCTTCCTTGGCCAGCTCGAAGGCGACGGCGCGCTGATCGTCGTCGGCTCGACGGCCGGAATCGTCGGCGAGGCGGGTCACGCCGACTATGCCGCCGCGAAATCGGCGATCCTCGGCGGCCTCCTGCTCAGCCTGAAGAACGAGGCCGTGCGCAAGAACCCGCTCGCGCGCGTGAACGCAGTCGCGCCGGGATGGACCGAGTCTCCCATGACCCGTGGACATGTCTCGGAGGAACAGGTACGCCGCATCTCCCAGACGATGGCGCTGCGCAAGGTCGCCCAACCCGAAGACGTCGCCAACCAGGTCGTGTTGCTGGCCTCACCGGCCCTGTCCAGCCATGTCACCGGCCAGGTGGTCACGGTCGCCGGCGGCATGGAAGGCCGAGTCATCCACGAGACCTAGAAATGAAGGTGGCGGCGGAGTCCTCGTCCGCCGCCGCCAGTACTCCGCAAGCCGCAGGAATGATTGCCGTCAGTCCCTGGCCCTGGAGTCAAGACGGGAATCGGCAGGAGATCCTTCCCCCTTTAGCGCCGCCCGCGAGGCGAAATCTTCCGTGAACCAGGGCAGTCAACCGAGAACGGGTGATGGATCAACTGCCCCCTCCCCGCGATAGTCAGAAGGCATAACCGAGATGGGCCCCGATGCGGCGGGGGCAACCTCGGAACATCTCCTTCCATAGGAGACCCAGGAGGGGCCAGGCGGCGGCCCCTCTTGCGTTTTCTGGACACGGGTCACGACGGGCCCCCTGCCTATACTCCGTACCGGAAGCGGGCAACGTCCCGCTCCGCATCGAGAGAGGCTGAGGGAACCGGCCCTGTGAAGCCTCGGCAACCTGCCTTCGCGGCAAGGTGCCAAACCCGGCCGGGCGCAAGCCCGGGTGGATGTGTCGAGCGAGTTCGGAAGGAGACGAAGTGTCCGCGCAGAGCCAGACCCGCAATCGCTTCCTAGAGCGCCTCAAGAGTGGGCCCGTGATCGTGGGCGACGGTGGCATGGGTGCGCTACTTTCCGCAGCGGTCCCCCGGCTCCGTAGCCCGGAAGAGGCGAATCTCCGGGCGCCCGACGCCGTCGTGTCCCTGCACGTCAGCTTCATCAACGCCGGCTCCGAGCTGATCGAGACGAACACCTTCGGGGCGAACCGCCGCAAGCTTTCACACCATTTCCTCGAGGACGATCTGGAGACGATCAACTCCGCCGGCGTCAAGCTCGCGCGCGACGCCAGGGAGATGACCGGGCGTGACGTCTTCATCGGCGGATCGATCGGGCCTCTCGGAGAGCCGGCGACCTCGCGAGTTCGTCGCGAGCTCTTTGCCGAGCAAGCGGCCGTCCTCGACGGGCGCGGCGTCGACCTCTTCATGGTCGAGACGTTCTACGACTTGGAAGAAGCGGTCGACGCCATCGAGGCGGTGCGCAGCGCGTCGAGCCTGCCGATCGTCGCGCTCCTGACGTTCGACGAGAGCGCCGAGACGCTTGCCGGCGTAACCGCCGCCGAGGCAGCCGCACGGTTGATGGAGCTCGACATTGCAGCGATCGGCGCCAATCACGGCGCCGGCCTGCTCGCCGCCCTCGCCGCCCTCGAGCAGATGGGAAAGAACGGCAAGCCGCTCGCGGCGCTTCCGAACGTCGGTCTCGCGAGCTTGAGCGGTGGCCGCGTCATCTATCCCCACGCTACGCCGGAATACTTCGGCGAGTTCGCCGCACATGCACGCGATCTCGGCGCGAAGGTGATCGGCGGTTGCTGCGGTACGACTCCTGCGGAGATCGCGGCGATCCGATCTGCGGTGGAGGACGAGCGCAAGCCGCGAGCGCCGCTTGTGTTCGACACTCCGGAGCTCGTCGTCGCGCTTGGGGAGGAACAGAAGGAGACGGGGCTTTCACGTGCGCTGGCAGCAGGCGAGTGGGTCGTCTCCGTCCAGCTCGATCCGCCGCTCGGTGGCAACAGCGCAGGGCTCCTCGAGGTTGCGAGCACGTTGAAGGAGTCCGGACGCGTCGGCTGGGTCGATGTCAACGACAACGCCACGGCTCGTGCCGGAATGAGCTCGCTGATGGTCTCGGCGACGATCGAGCGTCGTGCCGAAATCGAGACGATCCCGCACCTGACGACGAGGGATTGGTCGGTGATGGGCCTCGAGTCCATGCTGCTGGGAGCGCAAGCCGAGGGTGTGCGCAACGTGCTTGCGGTCACCGGCGATCCGCCGGAGGTCGGTGACTATCCGGGAGCGCGCGGCGTGTACGAGATCGATTCGATCGGGCTCACCCAGTTGATGACGAACCTCAACCGCGGCGAGGACTTCAACGGCCGCCCGATCGATGCGCCGACGTCGTTCTTCCCCGGGGTCGCCGTCAATCCGACACCCGACGACCTGGACGTCGAGCTGGAGCGCTTCGAGAAGAAGCTCGAAGCGGGTGCCAAGTTCGCGATGACGCAGATTGTGTTCGACGCCGACCATCTCGACCGCTTCGTCGAGCGACTGGGCGGCAAGTGGCCGATCCCGGTTCTCGTCGGAGTCTTTCCGCTGACGAGCCACCGGCTCGCGCTGCGCTTGCACAACGAGGTGCCGGGCATCCTCGTTCCACAAGCGTTGCAGGATGAGCTCGAGCGAGCAGGCTCGGATGCAGCCGACGTCGGATTCGCTCATGCGCGCGAATTGATCGCCGCTTCACGCGAGCGCGCCGCGGGCGTGTATCTCGTCGCGCCGTTCCGTCGGCCGCTGCGCGTCCTGGAACTGCTCGTCGACTAGGTGCGGTAGCGGAGATAGACCACGCCGCTGCCGAAACGACGTTCGTCGAGCAGTTCGAGCCTCAAGCGAACATGATCGGGGAGGGACCGTTTGCCGCCTCCCACCATGACGGGCGCGACGAACAACTGGAGCTCGTCGACCAGCCCGGCCCTGAACGCCTGGGCGGCAAGGTCGGGACCGCCCACGGTGATGTCACGTTCCGCTGACGCTTTCAGCTGCCGGACCGTTTCAGGGTCGAAGTCTCGCTCGATCCGCGTCCTCGCAGTGGCTGCCGCCTCCAGCGTCTTTGAGTACACGATCTTGTCGGCTCCCTGCCAGATCTCCGCGAAGTCCCGGACGAACGGCGGCTGGTCCGGGAGGGCGTGCGCCGTCTCCCAGTAAGCCATCACCTCGTACATTCGACGCCCGTACAGGTACGTACCGACCGGCGGCTCGAGGTCGTTGACCAAGCGGTGCACCTCCTCGTCCGGCTCGGCCCAGTCGAACTTGCCCGCTTCGTCCGCCACATACCCGTCGAGCGACGTGATCGCCGAGTAGATCAGCTTGGCCATGATGAGCCTCCCCTAGGGAGCGCAGTCGCCGGTCGAGACCGGCTGGCCTGCTGCGTCGAGATCGACGCGAACGACGTCGGCCGGAACTCCGAAACCTCCCGCGGAGCGGAGACGAGCCGCAAAGATCGTCGTCTGCACGGCGCCGTGCGCATCGACCGCCGGCGCGCCCGAATCCCCATGCCTGACGCTTCCTCGCAACGATGTGATCCTGCGTGTCACAGGTCCTGCTCCGTACGCGTCTTCCGCCAGCACCGTCGACGTGTGGCCGATGCGCGCGGGAGTCGCGGTGAAAGGCCCGTTCTCCGGGAAGCCCAGCACTGCAACGGGAGTTCCCGGGCTTGCGGAGACCAGCGATAGAGGCCGAAGCCCCAGCTCGCGCACACGCAGCACTGCGACGTCGTTGTGACGGTCGAACGCGACGACGTCCGCCGGCAGTCGCCCCCCCGATTGCAGCTCGACCACAGTGTCGCTCTGTCCCGCGACCACGTGAGCCGCGGTCACGATCAGATTCGGCCGCGCCACCCAGCCAGTGCCCTCTACACCCACTCCGCAAGCCATCCCGAGCACGCGCACCACGCTGGGCGCCGCACGGCGAACGCCGACGGCGTACGCGAGGCGCGGATCCGGCGGCGCGACCGCCGCCGACGGGCCGCTGATCGCCGGAAACGGGTCGATGCGCGCCAGCGCATTCAGGACTTCCGTCGGCGGGATGAACTTGTTCAGGCGTTGCAGCAAAGCCGAGCCTTGTGCGCTGCGGCGAAGGTCGGTCTGCCCTGGGAGCAGGAGCGCCACCGCCCCGAGCACCCAGACGACCGCCAGCCCGGCGAGCGCCCCGAGGACGAGCCCGCCCGTGGCGTCGAACGTGCTCAGCTTCGGCCTCCGCACCTTCGAGCGGAGCGCCGATCCGGCCAGCGTTCCAAGCGTCTCGAGCAGAATCGCGCCGACGGCCGCGCCGGCCAGAGCCGCCAGCGGCGTGTAGGGAGAATGAGTTCCGTCCTGGAGAAGCTGCGGTGCAACCCTCGATCCCAGCCAGGCGCCGAAGACGACGCCGGCGAGGGACAGAGCGCTTGCGATCAGCCCCTTCTTCCAGCCGATGAAGGCCGTGATCACAACGAAGCCGAGGACGATCAGATCAACCTTGGTCACTAGGTGGGCAGGCTACTCGCGGTCTCGGATCTCTGGGAAGCGAGGTAGACTGGTCGACCCTGGGGGCGTAGTTCAGTTGGTTAGAACGCCGGCCTGTCACGCCGGAGGTCGCGGGTTCGAGTCCCGTCGCTCCCGCTTTCTCCCCGCAAGTCCGGCCGCCGCGTGCTCATCGCGGAGCCCGCGAGCACGGTGCGGGGCGCATGCGTCATCGGCCCCGGTTCCGCCGTCGTTGCGGGTACTCGAACTGTTGGAATAGCCGGTTGATGGGCGCGGCACCGCGTTATGCCCGACCGTTCGTTGCCATCTTCGTCGGGATGGTCGTGGTATGTGCGTTGGCGCCGCTGAACCTCTGGCCGTTCTCGAACTGGGAGCTCTTCAGCCGGCTCCGCGGGCCCGTCGAGAGCTACTGGGAAGCCGTCGTCGAGCATCACGGCCTTGTCGCGGACTACACGATCGGACCGCACACGGTCTGTGCCCTGCTTCTACGAAGCGCAACGGTTCGATTCGGGGTCGCGACCGATGTGCGGATTTATCACGTCGAGCGTCTACTCTCGGACCGCATCGGCGCTCACGACGCGCCTCCTTACCGGATGCTCGTCGCCACGTGCACGGCGAAAGACGAACGTGCGCCGAGTTGAGCGCTGGATCTTCGCGCCGGAAGACGCAAGGCGCCTCGCCGGGGTTCGCATCGGGCTCTGCCTACTGCTCGCGTACCGCCTCTCCGCCCACGACTACGACGCGCTCGCTGCACGCCAGGTCCGCTTCCTGCCGCACTTCTACATGGACGTCTTCGCGCACATGCCGTCCGCCGACCTCGCTTCCGCGTTGCAGGCGCTCGGCATCGCCGCTGCCCTCGCGGCCGGCCTAGGCCTCGCACTCCGTATCACTCTTCCGGTTGCGTTCGTCTGTGGGTTGATCCTGAACGGGATGCTCAACAGCACGGGCCGCGTGATGGTACGCGATGCGCTGCTCATGTTGTGCCTCGCCGTCATCATCGCCGCCGGACGCGCAGCCGGCGACGTATGGACGGTGCGCGCACCGAACCGGACGGCGTTCGGCGAACGCTACGGATGGCCGATCCGAAGCGCGATGGTGGTCATCGCGCTCGCGTACTTCTTCGCTTCATTTCAGAAGTGGCGCTACTCGGGATTCGCTTGGGTAACAAGCGACAATCTCCGCTGGATCCTGTACGCGCAGCCGCATCCGAACGGCTTCGCGCTGTTCATCGCCGACCGTGCTCTGCTCGCGCACCTGTTTGCGGCCGGCGCGCTTCTCCTCGAGACGTCTTTTCCGCTCGTCCTCTTCGTGCCGAGACTGCGTTGGCTTCTCATCCCGGCCGTCTTAGCGATGCATGTGGCGATTCGAGTCGCGCTTGGGCTCGATTACTCCGCGCAATGGCTGACCGTCCTGATCGTGTTCGTCAATTGGCCGGTCGTCGTCGACTGGACCCGACGCACACTGGTACCCACTCCGGCGCCGCGAGAGATCACTCGTTGAGCCGTGCGGCGCAGAGTGTCCTGCTGTACGACGAGGACTGCGGCTTCTGCAGGTGGTCGCTCGACAAGATCCTCGCCTGGGATCGCGCGCAGCGCGTGCGTCCGATTGCGATCCAAAGCGAGGAGGGGTCGCGCGTGCTCGCGCGGATCGCTCCCGACGCGCGCCTCGATTCGTGGCATCTCCTCCGCGATGACGGGAGGCTCTTCTCGGCGGGGGCAGCCGCCGAACCCCTCGCGCGATTGCTTCCCGGCGGCCGCCCGCTCGCCGCCGTCTTCGCGGCGTTTCCCGGTGTCACCGAACGGGCCTATGGGTTCGCCGCCCGCCATCGCTTCTGGCTGGCGCGGCTCCTGCGCGTCGACGCAAACTGTCCCGTGCGTCCCCGTGCCTGAACAGACGTCCCGCCGCGCGAAGGTGGCGCTGGCAACGCTCGTCGCCGGCTACTTCGCGATGGCGGTCGTCGCAGGCGCTCCGAACTCGCCGCTCACGGTCCTGCTGCCGAACGGCGCGGCTCCTCCGACCTGGGCGCGTTTGCTTGCAAACGCAGCGGACCTGGCCAATGTTGGACGCCGCGGACTGACGGCGGTCGCGTGGGTACTCCTCGTCGTGGTGCTCGCGGGGTTCGCGGTCGTGGTCCTCGAGGCGTGGTCGAAGAGGATCCGCCTTGCCGCCGTGCTGATCGCAGCGTCTTGTAGCCTGCTCATCGTCGTCGCAGGTCCGCTGCTCCTTTCGCGGGACGTCTACACGTACGCGGCCTACGGACGCATCGAGGCGCTTTACGGCGGCAATCCCTACCTCACGACTCTGTCGGCGTTCCCGCACGATCGCTTCGTCGCCGTGACGTCCGGGCAGTGGCTTCATACACGCTCGCACTACGGTCCGCTGTTCACACTGGCAAGCGCGGGGCTCGCCCGCGCGTGGGCAGGTTCGATGGATGGAACGATCCTCGCGTTCAAGGTGCTCGCAGGGGTCTCGATCGCGGCAGCCACGGGTCTTGTGGCACTCGCCGCACGGAAGATCCGTCCTGAACGTGCAGCGCTCGCCGCCGCGCTCGTCGGCCTGAATCCGGTGGTAGTCGTGCACACTGTAGGCGGCGGTCACGTCGACGCACTGATTGCTGCGCTGCTTGCAGCAGCGTGTGCACATGTCGTGACGCGGCCGCCCGGCAGGTCGGCACGCGCGTTTGCGATCACCGTGCTGATCACGCTCGCCTGCCTGGTCAAGACCGTGATGCTGCCGGTACTGCTGCTGTGGTTTGCGTGGCTCGCTCGTCCGCGCGGCGTCCGAACTCTTGCACTCCACCTTCTCGTGATCGCTGCGCTCATTGTTGCGACGGCAGGAGCATTCTTCTCGGCGTCGCACCCGTCGGCGTCGTTTTCGAGCTCCGGAGGAATCGAGTCTTGGGCCAGTCCCTCGCACTTCGTCGCCCACGGCGCGCAGACGTTCGTTGCGGTGGTTGCGGGTACGCACGCAGGACGCGACACACGCGTCGTCGCGGAAGCGGCATTCCTGCTGCTCTTCGCCGTCCTCCTGTGGCGACTCGTTCGACGCATAAGGGAAGCGGACGCGAGAACGCCGATCACGGAGTGGGGGATCGCATTGTTCCTGCTCGCGTTGTCGCTTCCGTACCTACTTCCGTGGTACGCGGCGTGGTTCGTTCCGTTCCTCGCGTTCTTCGAGGACGCCGTGCTCACATTCGCGGGCGTGTTCGCGTGCATCGTGCTCGCATTCACGCTCGTCCCTGCGGATCCGTTTCACGGCTTGACGACGCCCGCAGTGATGGACGGAGTCCACTACGGCGCCGCGCCGCTCCTCCTCCTCGTTCTCGTCGTCATCGCGGCGCGCCTGCGACCTCCCGCGTGGGGAGGCGCCGAACGTCATCGCCGGGCGGTCAGGGTCTTGGCGGCCCTCTTCGCAAGCGGATCACGGGGGTAAAGCGCGGGTTCGAGTCCCGTCGCTCCCGCTCTCTCCTCGCAAGTCCGGTTGCGCTTCGCGCGGCCATGATGACTTGCGGGGATTCGCGACGACGCCTCTTCCCTCCATTTCCAACGCCTCTACGGACTGTTACTGATGTCACGAGACCAAAGGGGGTAGACACGGCTCGTTTTCTCACTACGATCCGACGCTTAAGAACAGGCCTGGGGCTGCTCAATCACCTGATGTGCGGCCCGTCGTTCTCTCTCCTCCATGCCGACCGCCTTCCGCAGCCCCCTGCTGACGTTCGTATTTGCCGCGATCGTCTTCGGCTGCGCCTCCGCTTTCCCGCACGAGGATGCAGCCGCAGCTGTCGCTGGGCAGACATTGACTCAGCACGGTCCGATCCCTGCGGTTCCGAAGCCGACCGTCGGCGAGCGCGCGGCCGCGATCGCCGTCGGAGCGGTCGGCGTGCCGTATCGATGGGGAGGCTCCTCGCCCGCGGGCGGTTTCGACTGCTCCGGGCTCGTCGACTGGGCCTACGGCCGGCTCGGCATTGAACTCCCACACAGCTCGTACGCGCTCTACGACCAGGGCCGTCGCGTAGCGCGAGCCAGGATGAAGCCCGGCGATTTGCTCTTCTTTTCAGGACTCGGACACGTCGGCATCTACATCGGCCTCGGGCGAATGGTGCACGCACCGCACTCTGGCACCCGAGTCCAAGTCGTCAAGCTGGGACGTTCGTCCTACGGGGCGCGGCTCGTCGGCGTTCGTCGAGTCATCCACACGTAGTCGCCTCGCTCGAGCACGGTGTAACCAAAGCGCGCAGAGATTGCACCGGGTGTTCACGGACACTTTCGCTCGCTTCCGCCCTGATCTATGACGAACAGCGATTCGTTCCTCAACGATCGGAGCACACATGTCAAGAGTCCTGCTGCTCGCATTCGTCGCAGCACTGGCCCTCTTCCCTACGGCCGCCGGTGCCGGCGCGTCGGGCGTAGTAGTCAGTCAGATCTACGGCGGCGGCGGAAACGCGGGCGCCACCTTCCGAAACGACTACGTCGAGCTCTTCAACGCCGGATCAGGCGCCGTCGACTTGTCGGGCTGGACCGTGCAATACGCCACCGCCGCGGGTACGACCTGGCAGACGACCGCACTTTCGGGGACGATCGCGCCCGGCCGCTACTACCTGGTCCAGCTCGCATCGAACGCGGACGTCGGTGCCGTCCTTCCGTCCCCGGACGCGACCGGCACGAGCAACCTCGGGGGCACCAGCGGGAAGATCGCGCTCGTTCGCGGTGCCGCCGCACTCACGTGCGGCGCTTCGGCGGGGAGTTGCTCGGCCGACCAGCTCGTGGAGGACCTTGTCGGCTACGGCAGCGCGAGCGACTTCGAGGGTGCGGGCTCGGCGGCGGGGCTTTCCAACACTTCGGCCGCGCTTCGCGCGGACGGCGGTTGTACCGACACGGGCGACAACGCGACGGACTTCACGGCGGAGACGCCCACGCCCCGAAACTCCGGCTCCCCGGAGCACTCGTGCGCGAGCACACCTCCGCCCGGGCCGACCGGCTCCGTGAACGTCGGCCTCGACGTGACTTCCGTCCTCTCCGTGTCCCTCGACCGTCCCTCGCTCAACTTCGGCACGTTCACGTCCGGCGATAGACCTGCGCCTCTTCCCGAGCGGGTCACCGTGTCGAGCAACAACACGGCCGGCTACGCGCTCGTCGTCGCTCGGACCGCCTTTGCTCCGACAGACCTTCCGCTGGCGCTCTCGGCGACGGCACCGGCCGGCGGAGTGCTCGGAGGCGGATTGACCGGAGGCGCTCTCGTTCCGATTCCGATCAGTCCGGCGACGGGGTTGACCGTCGGCACGAAAGCTTCGTCCAGCGCAGCCGGGGGAGATGCTTGGGCGACCAACATCGGCTTCTCCCCATTGCCGCTCGTCGCGACCGGCCACTACACGGCAACCGTGACATTCACTGCGGT